>Ga0066903_100001673_pt1 | contig 16590 bp, 13 predicted proteins | sample PanSoiMetaGPlot1_FD_67491 | JGI IMG/M metagenome (GOLD analysis project Ga0066903, IMG submission 67491) | Tropical forest soil microbial communities from Panama analyzed to predict greenhouse gas emissions - Panama Soil - Plot 1 (version 2) | ecosystem: Environmental > Terrestrial > Soil >... | reverse complement strand
CTCGCGGGTCGCGACATCCCAGATACGGGTGTTCTTGTCGTAGGAGGTGGTCAGCACCCGCTTGCCGTCCGGGCTGAAGGTCGCGAAGTACACCTGGTCGGTGTGGCCCTTGAGGATGCCGAGCTCCTCGCGCTTCTCGACGTCCCAGATCCGCGCGGTCTCATCCTTCGATGCCGTCACTACGTACTTGCCGTCCGGGCTGAAGGACGCGAAATAGACCTCGTCCGCATGTCCCCGGAATATGACCAGCTCCTTGCAGGTCTTGCCCTCCATGCAGCTCTTGGCGTCCCAGATGCGCGCGGTGCGGTCGAGCGAGCCGGTGAGGATGGTGCGGCCGTCGGGACTGAACATGGCGCTCGACACAGCGCGGTCGTGGCCGTCGACGACGCCGACCTGCTTGCGCGTCGCGACGTCCCAGATGCGCGCCGTCCGGTCGAGCGACGCCGTCACGGCATATCGGTTGTCCGGGCTGAAGAAGGCGGTCCAGACCTGATTGGTGTGGCCCTTGAGCACGCCGACTTCCTTGAAGGTCTTGGCGTCCCAGAGCCGGGCGGTGCCGTCGGTCGAGCCGGTGAGGATGAGCTTCCCGTCGGAGCTGTAAGTCGCGCCATAGATGCGATTCTGATGCCCTTCGAGCACGCCGAGCTCGACGTGTTTCTGCAGGTCCCACAGCCGCACGGTCTTGTCGCCGGAGGAAGTGACGAGCCGGCGGCCCTCGCGGTCGAAGGCGACGCTCCAAACGAGCGCGTCATGGCCCTTGAGGATCATGCTCTCGGCGCCCGTGTCGGGGTCCCACAGCCGGGCCGTGCGGTCGCCCGACGCCGAGACCACCTGCTTGCCGTCGGGACTGAACGCGACGCTGAGCACGGTATCGTCGTGCCCCTTGTAGGCGACGAGCTGCTTCTTGGTCTGGATATCCCAGATCCGGACCGTGCGGTCGGCGGAAGCCGTCGCAATGCGCTTGCCATCGGGGCTGAACGAGGCGCTCATCACCCAGCGGTCGTGGCCTTTGAGCTCGCCGACCTCGGCGCGCGTCTCCGTCTCCCACAGCTTGGCGGACTCATCCTCCGATGTAGTCGCAACCAAGCGCCCGTCACGACTGAACGTGACACTGCGGATCGTGCGGGTATGTCCGCGGAAGACGCCGATCTGTTCGCGCGTTGCCACGTTCCAGAGCCGCGCCGTATTGTCGGCTGACCCGGTGAGCAGATATCGGCCGTCGGGGCTGAACGCCACGTCGAGCACGCGGTCGTCGTGGCCCTTGAAGGTGCCGATCTCGGTCCGCCTCGCCACCTCCCAGAGCTTGGCGGTGCGGTCGGTGCTGACGGTCGCGAGGTAGCGGCCGTCGGGACTGAATGCGACGGCGGTCACCGATCCTTCATGTCCCGTCAGCGCCGCGATCTCGCGGCCGGTCGCCGCGTCCCAGAGCCGGGCGGTGCGGTCGTAGGCCGCGCTTGCGACGTAGCGGCCGTCCGGGCTGAACGCGGCGCCCACGACCGAGGCTGTATGTCCGGACAGGATCGTCGTCTCATGCAGGTTCTGGATGCCGTTGAGCAGCGCGGTCTCCGCCTCAGGCGTGTAGGGCCGGTCAGTAGCGGCGGCGCCCGGCAGCACATCGAGCGCGAGCAGCATGGCGGTGACGGCGTCGCCGCCACGGACGAGCTCGGTCGCGAAATACGACATCGCGCGCGCCTCCGCGAGCTGGGCCTCGTGCCGTTTCTGCTCGGCCTCGGTGGCGCGGTCGTCGGCGCGCAGCTTCTCGCTGAGCGCGACCTTCTGGGCCGCGTCGGCGTCGAACCAGAACTTGCCGGCGACGCCGGCGAGCACGGCGAGCACCACGCTCGCCGCCAGCGCCCAGCGGACCAGACGCTTTGCCGCCTGGTGCTGGAGCTGCTGGCGTTGCAGCGCCTCCTCCGCCTTCTCGGCCTCGGCCTTGGCGCGGGCGAGTTCGGCGGCGGCGAGGCGCTCGCGCTCGAGCTGGCGCTGTTCGCGCTCCAACGCCTCGCGCCGCATGCTCTGGTCGATGAATTCGCGGTCGACGCGCGGGATGTCCTCGGCGCGGCGGGCAAGCCAGCTCTGCGCGGTGGCGAGGGCCAGCCCCATGAGCAACGCGTCGTTGCGGGCATCCGCGGGGGCCTGCTCCCATTGGCGGCGATCGGCCTCGAGCGCGCTGCGCCAGGCGAGAAATTCACGCTCGGACTCCATCCAGACGCGCAGCTTGTCCCAGCGCCGGAAGATCGCCTCGTGCGCGACCTCGGCGTAGGTTTCGGCGTCCTCGAGCGTCACCGTGACCAAGAGGCGGTTGGGATGGTCGGCGAGCTCGCAGACGAGCTGCCATTCCTGGCTCGAGAATTCGGAACGCAGCGCCCGCCGCCGCGTCGGCTCGCCGTCCTCGCGCACGCTCGCGAGCTTGAGCGTCAGCAGGCGGCGCAACTGCTCTTCCGCATCGGGATGGTGTCCGAGGAAGGCGTTGGCGCGGTCGGCCAGCACGCCGCCAAGCTCCATCGCCTGCGGCGGCAGGCGCATCATGCCGTCGCCGCGCCGCACCATCTGCGTCCACATGTCGTCGAGCAGATAGGACAGGAGCGGCAGCGCGCCCGCATCGCGCGCCGACTCGGCGGCGGCGCGCTGCGCGATCTCCGCCGCCAGCGTGTCGGTCTCGAACCGCGCCGACAGGACCTGGGCCGGACGGCTCACGACCTCGCGCAGCTCGCTCTCGCGCAGCGGCGGCACATTGCATTGCAGATGCGCGGCATAGAGCGGCTCGTCGTTCTGCAAGGCGCCGACGAAATCGGCGCGCATGCTCATGAACGCGTGCAGGCGCGGATCGCCGAGCGCCTGGGCGAGGATGGCCGAGTAGCGCCGGCGCTGGCGCTCCTCGGAGCGCACGTAGAGCTCCTCGCCCTGGTCGACGTAGAGGAAGAACGCCGGCGGCTTGGGTTGTTCGAGCTGGGCGTAACGGCGCTCGGTGGCGTCGAGCAGATTGCCGAGCGTGAGACTGCCCTCGAGCAGGCCCACGATCCAGTCGTTCTGACGCTTGGCCCACAGCGGATCGGTGGCATCGAGCTGCCAGGTGCGCAGGAACGGCTCGACCAGCGCCTTGATCGGCTCGGTCCCCGGCCGCATCGTGAGAAAGCACCAGCGGCGGCTGTCGTGGAAGACCTGCGGCCACGGCCCGGGATTTTCGGCGCTGTCGGGCCAGCCCTGACGTGCCAGGCAGGCGAGCACGCCGGCTTGCGCCAGCGAGGACTTGCCGACGCCCGAGTTGCCGACCAGCACCGGAAGCTTGTCGGGCGAGGCCTCGATCGTCCGGATAACGTCGACGGTCTCGCGCTCGCGCCCGAAGAAGAAGTCGCTGTCGGATTCGGTCATCGCGGCGAGCCCACGATAGGGCGCGGTGTAGCGCCACAGCTCGCCCGGCCGGGTGCCGGCGCCGGCGACCGCATCCATCAGACGCGCCAGCGACTGCTCGGAGGCGGGATCGGCAGACACGATCCAATGCAGCTGCCGCAGGAACGGCAGTCCGGGGGCGGGCTGACCGTCAAGCAGCATGAACACGACCGGGAAGGTATTCTCCTTCACGCGCCGGTCGAGCGCCTCGTAGTATTCGGTGACCTGCCAGGGGCCGAGCCCCTTGTCGCCGACCAGCAGCGCGAACGCCGTGGACTCGGCAATCTCCTTGGCGAGCTCGGGCAGCCAGTAGCCACCGGCGCGCAGGCTCTTCGGTGCAAAGAAGATCTTGGCGTCGGGATCCTTGCGACGCAGGGCCGCCTCGACCGCCTGCATCAGCGCAAGGTCCTGCGAATTGTAACTCAAGAACCAACGCCGCATTCGCACCCCTCAACCGTGGCGGCACAGTCTGCGCGGGGGAGCTGCCGGCGCCCAGCCCCCCTTCAGACCCGACTATGGTACTCCAATAATGGAGGAATTTCGATGCTTCGGCGCCCCCTTTTCTCGCCCTAGACGTGGCCGGGTTCCCGGTAGCACTAGCATTTTTGCCGGCCATTCACGATCATCCCGAAGTACTTCTCCAGGGGGAATGCATGACGACACTGATCACCGGCGCCGGGCTGATCGGCGCCGCATTCGCGCAGCAGGCGCTCACACGTGGGGAGCCGCTGGTATTCGTCGATCCGGAGCCGCGCGCCGACTTCCTGCGGCTCAAGCTCGGCGAGGAGGGCTATGCGCTGGTGCGCAAGGACGTGCGCGACCTTCCCGGGCTGATCGAAACCATCAAGGCGCATGGCGCCACCACCGTCGTGCACACTGCCGGGCTGATCGGCGGCCGGGTGCAGCAGTCGCTGAGCGCAGCCTTCGACATCAATTTGGGCGGCACCCGCAACGTCGCGGAGGCGGTGCGGCTCACCGGGGTCAAGCGGCTCGTCCATATCTCGACGTTCGGGGTCTACGACCGTCGGCGCGCGGCGAACGGGCCCATCACCGAGGACTTCCCGCGCGGCGGCGCGCGCGGCTACGGCAACTACAAGGGCGCCAAGGAACTGATCCTCCAAGCCTACGCGGCGGCGTTCGGCTTCGAGCTGATCATGCTGCGGCCGGCCAACGTGTTCGGGCTCGGGCATTTCTGGTCGGGATCGAGCGGCGGCCAGAAAGTGCATAACCTCATCGTTGCCGGCCTCGACGGCAAGCTCGCGCGCATCCCGGCGGCCGAGACGATGGCGAACGAGTACATCTACGCCAAGGACATCGGCCGCGCGGTCGACCTCGCCGCGACCGTGGAGCTGCCGAGCGAGCGGGTGTTCAACATCGGCAACGGCCATGTCACGCCATTCGCGGGCGTGATCGCCGCCGTCACCGCGCTGTGTCCGGGGTTGCGTTACGAGGTCGAGGCCGGCGAGGCGCCGCAGTCGATGCTCGCGCCGCTCGATATTTCCGCCGCCAAAAAGCATCTCGGCTGGGAGCCGCGTTTCACCATCGAGTCTGCGTTCGCGGACTATCTTGAGGAGCTCAAGGCGGCGCGGGGAATGGCGCGATAGGCCCACTCGCAATTCGTGTTTAGGCCGTCGATCTGCCGGCGAACTCGGTCTGCGGCACTAGCAGTGAGTCACACAACCAATCGCTGCTCCCGTATCAGCGACCTGAGATTCTTGTTAGTAGGGCGTGACGCTCCCGGCGGATTCACCCATATCACGCACGGAGACCATCGATGCTGACGCTCCCCAAGCACAATCGCTACGACTATTCGGTCATCAATGAACGCAGGGACTATTCCTGGCCGGACGGCAAGCGGCTCGCGTTTTGCGTCGTGACCAATATCGAGGTCTACGCCTATCGCAAAGGCACGGGCTGGGATCCCGCCAAGAAAGGCGAGCCGCAGCAGCAGCGCAATTACGCCTGGCGCGATTACGGCAACCGCGTCGGCATCTGGCGTATGTTCGATCTGTTCGAGCAACTCAAATTGCCAGCGGCCCACAACATCAACTCGCTGCTCTACGAATATCATCCACAGATCTGCGACCACATCCGCAAGCGCGGCGACGAGGTCGTCGGCCATGGCCGGACCAATGCGGAACGTCAGGGCGACCTGTGGGAGCTCGACGAGCGCCGCCTGATCGACGACGTTACGCAGGAGATCACCCGCCGCGAAGGCCGTCCGCCCAAGGGCTGGATGGGGCCGGCAGCGGCCGAAAGCAACGCCACCCCCGACCTTTTGAAGGAGGCGGGCTACACATACGTGATGGACTGGCCGGCCGATGATCAACCGTTCTGGCTGAAGACGCGCGCAGGCCCGATCCTGTCGGTACCCTATCCGGCGGAGCTCAATGATTCGGCGGCGATCATTCATCGCGACGGCACGGCGCGGGATTTTGCCGACATGATCGTCGACGGCTTCGACGAGATGGTCGAGCAGTGCCGCGCGCAACCTTTGGTAATGACGCTGTCGCTGCATCCGTTCGTGATGGGGCAGCCGTTTCGCTTGCCGCCCTTGCGCAAGGCATTGAAGCATTGCGTCGAGCACGTGAAGCGAGACCGGGTCTGGTGGACCACGCCGGGCGCGGTCGCCGATTTTTGCTACGCGTTGCCGGCGGGGGTCGTTCCCGGCGGTCCGAAATAAGGCCATTCTTTCCATTGCCGGGCCGAATACTCTGGAATAACGGCACGCCGACCGCGCCCCGGTGCCGCCGCGCCATATGGGAGAGGCCTACCAGTCCGGCGAAGCACACGAGCCATATCACCCGCGCCAGGTAGCGGTCGAACGGGCCCGACAGCGCACTCGTCACGATGACATTGCAGAGAATTCCCGCCCCGACAAAGACGTATAAGGCCAGAAGCCGTCCGGGCAACTTCTGTCCCGCCGCTGTCAGCGACCAGACCACCAGGGCCAGGCCCAGCAGCAGGCCGACCCGATGCAATGAGCGAAACTCCGCAAGCGGAAGTCGACCGTCCGCCTGTTTCGAGCGCAGGAGCGATTGCTCGACGTCGGCTCCGAAGACCTTCCCAATATACAGATTGACCAGTCTGAGCGAGTCCGGGCTCAGACCCTCGCCAATGTCAAAGTGAAGGAGTTGGCGGCCCGCGTTGCTCATCGCGCCGTGCAGGACCCGCAGCGGATAGGCGCGCAGCGTGGCCCATACGATGCTGCGCGCCTCCGGCTCGAGCACATCAAACCCGCCCACCTTGTAAAAGGGGCTGCCGCCGCTCCATTTCAGGCCGTCTTGCGACTGCCCTTTCAACTCGTCGACATAGGGACAGAGCGAATAGCGGGCCTCCGGGCATGCCTGCGCCAAGTAGTCATAGGCCGGACCTTCCTCGATCAATTTCGCCAACAGGAAAACGTTGCTGTTGCGCGCGAAGACGAGCTGGCGTGAGTTGATCCAATTGACGGCGAGCAGCGAGTAGACACCGAGGAGGAACGGGATGAGCAGCAGCGCCGTCCGCCGCCCGATTGCAATTCGCCTCGGCGCGAACATCGGCCACAGCGCGCCGCACAGCGCGATCAATCCGAGTGCAACCGGCACATGGCTCAGGTGAGTGACGATACCAGCCGTGGTCAACGCGCTCACATATAACAACTCCCGGCGTCCGAGCTGATCGGTGCAGAACGCGAGAAGGAAGAAACCCAAAATGACGACTCCAGAGAACACGTCCGGCATGATCTGGCCCGTGAACCACGGCAGGCCGGAGAGGAGCGAGAGCGCCGCGACCATCAGCAAAGTTTCGGTTTTCGCGGCGTATCCGCCGGTCACGCAGCGGACCACGAGGTAGAGCAGGTGCGCCACCACCGCCCCCTGGGCGAGCACGACCGGCCACAGCGTGATCCCTTGATGCAGCGGCAGGATGAAAATGCCGTAGAACACGCTGAACATGCCCGGGATCTCGCCCAGAGCGACCGTTGTCGCGTAGCTTGCCGTGTCGGGAAAAACGAGCGGAGCGCCATTGAGCAGCGCTACCCACGACAGCATCGCCGACGAAACAGCGATGAAAGCAATCGTCGATGCGTGCTCCCAAAACAAGCTACCCCGGAGCGCTTGTGATCTGATGGCCACCGGGGCTCTCCCGCCCGAGACTCCTCCCTTGCTGAACTTTGCGTCTTCGACAAAGACGCGCCTCGGACAACGCCGGACGACCGGTCCGGTTCGATGCATAGTCGCAGTTTTTGTTATAGCCGCGGCCTGCAGCGCGTGTCGGCCACTCGACAGAATATCTTGACGGCTCGCTCAACCGGTTCTAGCGGACACGCCGGACGCTAATCCAGGCTCACGCCGCTCGCCTTGATGGTGACCGCCCACTTCTCGATCTCGGCATCGAGGAAGCGCTTGAGATAGTCAGACGAGCGGCGTTCGGGACCGACCACGGTGACGCCGAGCTCCTTGAGCCGCGTCTCGACCAAGGGGGTGTCGAGCGTCTGCACGGACGCCGCATGCAGCCGCTCAACGATCGGAGCCGGCGTGCCTTTGGGCAGGAAGAAGCCAGACCAAAAATAGGAGTCGAAGTCGGTGAGGCCCTGCTCGTGGGCGCTGGCGAGGTTCGGAAAGAGCGGCGAGCGATTGTGCGTCAGGATGGCGACCGCCCGCATGGTGTTGCCACTGATCTGCGGCATCGCCGCCGCCGCGAGCGCGCAGAAATAATCGATCCGGCCGGCGATCAGGTCCTGCGGGGCGGGCGGCGAACCGCGATAGGGAATGTGCGCGACCTCGACACCGATCGCGGCATTGAGCTGCAGGCAGGCGAGATGCGACCCGGAGCCGGCGCCGGCGGAGCCGAACTGCATCTTCGCCTGGTTCGCCTTGGCGTAGGCGATGAACGCCTTGAGATCGTTGAGCGGCAATTCCTTGCGCGCGACCAGGATGATCGGCTGCTCGACCATCAAGGCGACCGGCTCGAAATCGGTGACCGAATTGTAGAGCGGCTTCTTATAGAGCGTCTGGTTCTGCGCGAAGGTGTCGATGCCGCCGAGCACGAACTGGTAGCCGTCGGGCGGAGCCTTCGCCACGCGGGAAACGCCGGTCATGCCGCCGGCGCCGCCGATGTTCTCGATCACCACCTGCTGGCCCAATAGCTCGGACATGCGCGCCGCGAGCACGCGCGCCAGGCTGTCGGAGGCGCTGCCGGCTGCGAACGGCACCACCAGAGTGACCGGCCGCGTCGGCCAGGTCTGCGCCAGCGCCGAATACGCCGACGAGGCGAATACGATCGCAACCGCTGCGACGGCAATTCCGAAACGATACGCCGTCATCATGGTGGCTCCTTCCCAGGCATCGGTTGCCCAACTCACACCGCCGCGATGGCTTCGATCTCGAGCAGGAAATTCGGATTGGCAAGGCCGCGCAGGATGCAGAGCGTGCTGCCGGGCGGATGCCCGGCGAAATACGTCTGCAATACTTTTCTCGCCTTCGGCACGTCGTGCGGATTGACGATGTAGATCGTGATCTTGGTGACGTCGGAAATCTTGGCGCCGCCGGCGGCGAGCGCCTTGGTGAGGTTGTCCATCACCATCTTGGCCTGGGCGTCGAAATCGTCGGGCGGCAGCACGTTGCCGTCGGCGTCGGCCGCGACCTGGCCGGCGCAGAAGACGAGCTTCTGCGCGCCTTCTGCGGTCACGACGTGCGAATAGTTGGCGAACGGTTTCGCTATGCCATCAGGATTGACGCGCGTGATCTTTGCCATCGTCACCTTCCCCGTTCGTTCAGCGTTGCGGCGAATGGCCGGTGAGCTTGGCAAGCTCCGCCTGCTTGGCAAGCTCGCGGCGCATGAAGGCGGTAAACGTCTCCGGCGTATTCTCGGCCGGGACGGTCATGCCGAGCGGCTCCATGCGCCGCCGGAACGATTCGGAGTGGATCGACTCATTGAGGTGCTTGTTGAGCAAGGCGACGATCGCAGGCGGCGTCTTGCCCGGCGCGGCGAGGCCGACGAAGCCGCGGTGATCGAAGCCGGGATAGCCCTGCTCGGCCATGGTCGGAATCTGCCCCCAGCTCTCCATGCGCTGCGGGCTCGCCACCGCGAGCGCGCGCACCCTGCCCTCCTCGTGCAGCGGGCGGGCGTTGGAATAGAACACGAAGGCGCCCTGCACCTCGCCGGTGACCACGGCGGCGGCGGCCGGGCCGGAGCCGCGATACGGCACCTCGACGATGCTGGTCTTGGCGAGCGCGTTGAGCTGGGAGACCGAGATCGCCGGCGACGTGGCGGGGCCCGAGGTCCCGAAACTGATCTTGGTCGGGTTCGCCTTGGCGTCGGCGACCAGATCGGCGACCGAGCGATAGGGCAAATTGGCGTTGACGATGAGGACCAGCGGCGGCCCGTCGACCACCATGCCGATCAGCGCAAAATCCTTGATCGGATCGTAGGGCACCGACAGGTAGTGCAGGTTCTGCACGTCGGCGAGCGCATTGACCAAGAGCGTATATCCGTCCGGCTCCGCCCGCAGCACCGTGGTCGCGCCGGTGACGCCCGAGGCGCCCGGGCGATTCTCGACCACGATCGATTGGCCGAGCCGCTCCTGCATCTCTGCCGCCAGGATGCGGCCGGGCACATCGGACAGCCCGCCGGCCGCAAACGGCACCACGAAGGTGATCGGCCGGTTCGGATAGCTTTGCGCACCGACGAGCGCGACGAAGACGAGGCTGAAACAAAGGGCGGCAAGCACGCAGGCGGCACTTTGCAGACGCGTGATCATGGCAACGCTCGCTCTATCGCCAGGAGACGGATTTCGTGATCTGAGGGTAGCGTCAAAACGTGCTGCCTGCCAGCCGCGGGACCAATCGGGGACGCCGCGGAGGAACCGCCTCACGGTGCCTTGCGGTTGCACAGGTCGAGCGCAGTCGCGAGATAGATCCTGGCGGCGGCGACGCAATCGTCGACCAGCACATGTTCGCCAAAGGCATGCATCGCGGCGCCGCGCGCGTCGGGATGCATGCGCCCGCCCGGCCCGAAGGCGACGCACGGCACCCCATAGGCGGTCAGATGCACGCTGTCGGCGCCCGGTCGACGCAGGATCGCGGGGGGACTTTGGCCGGTGACGTCCTTCTGCGCTGCGCGCAGCGCCTGAATGATCGGAAGCTTCTCATCGAGCACGGTCGGCGGATCGCTGACATAGACATGCAGCGGGGGTTCGGGGCCGCCGGTGCGTTGCGCGAACGCCCGCAACACCCACCGCAGGTCGCGCTTGACGGCGTCGACGGTCTGACCGGGCACCGTGCGGATATCGAGATAGAGGCTGCAGGAATAGGGATTGCGCGACAGGCGCCAGGGCGCGCCGCCGCGGATCGCCGCGATGGTCACATTGGGACGCTCGCCCATGTAGAGGTGCGCGGCCTCATAGTCTTGCGCCCACTTGGCGATATCGTTCTGCAGGTCGTGCATGACCGCGATGGCGTTAATGACGTTCGGCTTGTTGGCGAGCGCGGAATGCGCAATGGTGCCGCCGACCGTGATGCGCAGCCAGATGCAGCCCATATTGGCGACTGCGATGCGCATGCCAGTCGGCTCGGCCAGCAGCGCAAAGTCGGCAGTGACGCCGTGCGTGACCAGATGTCGCGTGCCGACGCCGTAGCCGGAGTACTCGAGCCCCTGAAACTCCTCAACGGCGGTCTTCTCGATCTCGCCGACCACGGCGCCGAATGAGATGTCGCCTTCGAGCCTGATGCCGGCCTTGACGATCGCCTCGATCGCGATCAGCGCCGAGGCGAGCCCGCTTTTCATGTTGTTGGCGCCAAGCCCCCACACCCAGCCGTCGCGGAAGATCGCCTTGGGCCTGAATCCCTCGCCGGCGAGATGCTCCTCTTCGCCCGAATAGGACGTGTCCATGTGGCCGGTGAACAGGAGATTGAGCCCATCGCCACTGCCGCGCAGATGGCCGACCGCGTTCGGCCGGCCGGCGTCGACCAGCGGCAGATCGGTCACCAGGCCGGAGCGGCCCATGCGCTCAACGAGGTATTGCGCGACATTATTCTCGCTGCCGGTCGGGCTTCCAATGTTCACCAGATCGATCAGGAGGTCGCGCACGTTTTCGGGCGTGATGTGAGCGGCAGCGCGGGCGAAGTCGGGATGGGCCATGATGCTCCTCGGCGATCAGGATCGTAGTCAGCGCACAACGTAGCGCACAAGGCCGGCGAGGCGCCGCAGTCGAAGCTTGCGCCGGCTCGATATTTCCGCCGCCAAGCCGTCATCCCGGGTGGAGCCGCGCTTCACCGTCGCGCGGCGTTCACAGATTATCTCAAGGAGTTCAAGGCTGCGCGGGCGCGGGCGGGATAGCATCCCAACCGCGCCACCATGTGATGTCGGGCTGCAAAACTATCGCGGCACGTTCGTCCGGCTGATCACGGGGTTGCCCTTGCGGTCGAGCTCGAGTCCGCAACTCGGGCACGTCCAACCGCCCCAGAGCATCTGCCTCAATGATGTGGGCGCGCGGATCGCCGGAATATCCGCTCTGCACCGCGGGCAGTTTCGGAGCCACGGGCGCATGATCGCGGTCAAGACAAGCAGCGCCGCAACCACGAGCCCGATGAGGATCATCACCTGAATCACGGTACCCATAGTTGTTCTCCCGAGCTGCACCGGCGCAACGGATAGACGTTCGCCAGTGATCGGACCTCAGGGACCCGACCTTTGCAGTCGCAGCGAGCCTGCGCAACGGCGGGAATTCCGTCGCCCTGCGACGCGGGTTAAAATAGGTTAATCGTTTGGAGACATTACGCCATGAAACATCTTCGTCTGCTGGCACTTACGGCAGCGGTGGCGGCGAGCGCCCTCCCCGCCGCGGCGCAGACCTATCCGGGCAAGCCGATCAAGATCATCGTGTCGACCTCGCCCGGCGGGGCAACCGACATCCTGGCGCGCATCCTCGGCCATCACATCACGACCAAGACCGGCCAGCCGAATGTGATCGACAACCGCGCCGGCGCGAGCGGCAACATCGCGATGGAGGCGGTCGCGCGCGCCGCGCCCGACGGCTACACGCTCGGCTTCGCCAACACCGGCAACATCACGATCAATCCCTACCTGTTCAAGTCGATGTCATTCGACCCGCTCAACGACCTCGTGCCGGTCGGGCCGGTGGGCACGGTGCCGCTGTTCCTAGTGATCAACCACAAGGTGCCGGCGCGGACGCTTGTCGAGTTCATCGCCTATGCCAAGGCCAATCCCGACAAGGTCAGCTATGCCGGTGCCGGCGTCGGCACCACGCCCGACCTGACCGGCGGCGAGTTCGCACGCCGGGCCGGGCTCGACAAGCTCGTGGTGGTGCCGTTCCGCGGCACCGCCCCGGCGACCGCGGCCGTGATCGGCGGCGAGGTGCAGGTGACGTTCGTGTCGATGGGGCCGCACATCGAGTTCGTGCGCAACGGCACGCTGCGGGTGCTCGCCGCCGCCACGCCGACGCGGCGGCCCTATGTGCCCGACGTGCCGACCTTCGCGGAGGAAGGCTTTGCCAATTTCGAGATGTCGACCTGGTTCTCGCTGTTCGCCCCCAAGGGCACGCCGGCGGCGATCATCGAGCAGCTCAACGCCTGCACCCGCGAGGTGCAGGCCGATCCGGAGGCGAAGCAGCGGCTCGAGGCGACCTTCGTCGATCCGCTGGTAATGACGCAGGCCCAGTTCGCCGCGCAAGTGAAGGCCGACGCCGTCAAGTACGAGCGCATCGTGCGCGAGGCGGGGATCAAGCTGGAGTGAGGCATCTCCGCCGGTTCGCAGCAAATCGCACGATCATTCGATCACCTCGTTGGCGCGGCCGAGCAGCGGAAGTGGGATCGTCAGGCCAACCGCCTTGGCGGTCTTGAGGTTGATAAAGAACTCAATCTTCGTCGATCGCTGGACCGGCAGGTCGGCGGGCTTCTCGCCCTTGAGAATGCGACCGGTGTAGACGCCGATCAGACGATAGGCATCGTCCCGGTCGGTATCGTAGGCCATCAGTCCGCCGGCCGTGACGAAGGCCCGATTCGAGAACATCGCCGGCAGCGCGTAACGCAGGGTCAACGCGCCCACATATTCGCTGCGGCTGTTGAAGAACGAATCCCCCATGACCAGAAGCGCCTGGGCTCGCAGCTGCGGCAATTGCGCGAAGGCGGCGGCGATCTCGGCCTCGTTCCTGGCGGCGTGGACCCGGATTTGCCGCCCGAGCGCGCGCGCCGTGGCCTCCACCTCCTTCGTAGCGCCCGCGGTAATGGCGCCTTCCGGATTCACCAGCACGTCAATCACCGCCGCATCGGGCACAGCCTCGGACAGAACCTGCAGGCGCTTGGGCATCAGCTCGGCGCCAAATTGCGTTACCCCGGTGAGATTGCCGCCCGGCCGGCTGAGGCTCGCCACAAGCCCGTTCGCGACCGGATCACTCGCAAAGCCGCTGACGATCGGAATCGTCGCGGTGGCGGCCTTGGCGGCGAAAGCCGAACTGTCGCCGCTCGGTGCGGCAATCACCGCTACGCGTCCGCTAACGAGGTCGGCCGCCAGCGCCGCCAGACGCTCGTTGCGGCCATCCGCAAAACGATATTCGATCGCGACGTTTCGGCCCTCGATATGACCGGTTTCGCCCAGGCCCTGGCGAAATGCGGTAATGACTGATGCGGCCGTCTCGTTCGAGGCCGGATGCAGGAAGCCGATGACCGGCAGGTCCGACGGCTGCGCGCGCGCAGCGAGCGGCCAGACGAGCGAAGCGCCGCCGAAAAAGATGATGAAATCCCGTCGTCTCATCTGCCGCCCCGTGGGTCGGTGACACTGCTGGTTGGACAAGATTATCACGGCGCCCCGATGCCGTGTGTGAACTCGACCACATACAGAAGTACCCAGGATGTCAGCCTCTACACGCGCGAGGTGCAGGCCGACCCCGAGGCGAAGCAGCGGCTCGAGGCGACCTTCGTCGATCCGCTGGTGATGACGCAGGCCGAGTTCGCCGCACAAGTGAAGGCCGACGCCGTCAAGTACGAACGGATCGTGCGCGAGGCGGGGATCAAGCTCGAGTGAGTTCCCTCCCTCCCCGCGAGCGGTGGGGGCGGGGATCAGAGCTTGAGATCGTCGCGTCGGAAGATGGTCATGCCCTTGACCTTCTTCATCAGGTCCTCGTCGATGTATTTCACAAAGGTCTTACGGAACGCCAGCTGCGCCTGCTTGAACTCGCCGGGGCAGTTCGCCTTACGCGCCTCGCTGAGCCAGCGATCCGCCAGGTCCTTCAAGGACGGTTCCCCGCCATAGCCGACGCACAGGTAGTTGTGGGAGCGCTGGAGGTTCATGCTGTGGACGCCGGACATGATGCCGGGGCCAAAAAACCCGTTCATATGGCGCCACAGATTGTAGCTCCCCTTGACCATGATGCGCGACACTTCGGGGCCGAACTGCAGCATGATGAAGGCCGCGATCTGCTCAGCCGCATCCTCCTCCTTGCCGAGACGCGGGATCTTCTGGATGTCGAAGACGGCGTGACCGGCTTCGTGGAGGAAGACCCCCACCCATCCGCCAAGGATCGCTTCGGCGCGCGTCACCTCGGGGTGCAGGGCGTAGGGGCCGAATACGCGCGGCGGTTTCGGCTGCCGGTTCGGGGGGACGGCGGCGCCGTTCTCGATGAAATCGAGCATCTCGTAGCACATGCGAAGTCGCCGAAGGTCTCCCCGATAATCGGAGTTCGGGTATTTGTAGTCGGGGCATTCGGCCGTCACCACCAGCAGGTCGTTCTTGAGCTGCAAGGGCGACAGCACCTGGCTGAACCGCTCCAGCACCATGCGCTCCTGGAGCCGCTTGGCGAGCGCGCCATAACGGGTCGTGTTACTCTCGGATACCGGCTCGTATCTGATCCTGACCTTGGGGTTCAGCGGAATATCCGGGGCCAGCTGCGCCAAACCGGATCCGCTGGCGGTAAGACCCGCAACCACCGACAATGCGACTGCGGCGACAAGGCGTTTCATGGCCGGTGTTCCTTCGGTTCAAACGATGAGGACCGACTAGCGTGATCGATCTCAGTCTTCCTTGAGCCAATCGATGCGCTGGATTTCCTTCATCAGCACCTCGTCGACATATTCCTCCAGAAAGAGAGCGACGAACGCCTGTCGGACCTTCCCGTATTCGGTGTATTCGGAGGGCTCGAATGAGAGGCATCGAGCAGCGCGTTCGAAAGGAAGGTCGCCCGGTTCTTCCGCGCGCTTGTAGGGAATGAGCGCCGCATAGCGCACGAAATCGTGCCCGACCGCCATGCAGAGGATGTTGTAATAGCGCTGCAGGACGTGCGGCTTCACATTCTGCGGGTCAAAGCTCTCGTCGAGCTTGTTGAGATACAAAGCCGTGCCGAAGATCGTCTTCTGTGCCACGTCGGGCCCGAACTGCAGCATCAGGAAGGCCGCTACATGATCGGCGCCATCCACGATATTGCCCCAGACCGGTATCTCGAGAATCTCGAACACCGCCAGCGCCACGTCGTGCAGCAGCGAATGGACGACCGGACCGACGATCGCCATGTTCCGCGTGACGAACGCCGCGCCGAGCGTCTCGACGTCGTCGGGCGGCGGCGCCTGCTGTTCGAGTTGGTCGACAAACTCGAAGCACAGCGTCACCGGCTGCCCAGCCCGCGGCGGCAAAGAAATGCCGCCGCACTGGGCGGCGCGCACCACGAGCTCACGCGGCAGCCGCAACGGCGACAGGAATTTCTCCAACCGTTCGAGTACCTGGCGCTGCTTGAGCCGCTCGGAGACCGGGCGCAGGTTGGGGTCGCTCGGCTCCTCGTAGCTGATCCTGACGTTCGATGTTTTGGCGCCCTGCGCCACAGCCGGCGCGGCAGCGGCCGCCGCCCAGGCGATGGCGAGTGCCAATGCACCCGCGCTCACAATGGCTCGCATCGGTGATGTCCTTGATTGCACGAGCAGCGCTTCGTCCGTCTGCGCGGACTTCACACGCGGCCCGCCGCCGCGCCCCTCTGCGCGGCGTCCCGTCCAAAATGCTAGCAAACATGCGCGCGCGGCGGCAATGCGGCGGCAGCGCGGGCGCGACGGATTATGGCGACTCTGGTTAAGGGCGAAACGTCGCAGCCAAAACCGATCGCCGCCGGCCGCGATCAGCGGCCGTCGTCCGGACGCAGGATCTTCATGGTCCTGATCTTGTCCATGAGATCGCGATCCACATGCGGCAGGATCGTGCGCTGGAACGCCCAGCGCAGGT
>Ga0066903_100001672_pt1 | contig 16592 bp, 27 predicted proteins | sample PanSoiMetaGPlot1_FD_67491 | JGI IMG/M metagenome (GOLD analysis project Ga0066903, IMG submission 67491) | Tropical forest soil microbial communities from Panama analyzed to predict greenhouse gas emissions - Panama Soil - Plot 1 (version 2) | ecosystem: Environmental > Terrestrial > Soil >... | reverse complement strand
CAGGTTCATCCGATAGCAGATCGTGATGCTTCTCTAGCGCCGCCCGCAGCCGCTCGTTCTCGCGGGCCAGGTTGCTGATGGTCATGGCGTCGGCATCCATGCCTGGCAGTAGATCCGCGATCTCGGCCCGCAGCCGTTCGTTCTCGGCGCGGAGTTCGTCGCGCTCGTTCACCAGTTTGGCAAGCTCACGTTCGACTACCTGAACCGTGTGCGGCTTGCTTGTCATAACGGCACTTATGCTTTACCAAGATGCTGGGATAGCCAATAAAACCCCAGCACGAGGAACCACGGCCCGTAGAAAAGTGCCCGTGCGAGCCAGCGCATTCGACGGATCGTTTTGTCACTCATATCGGCACTTATTTGCTATCAAACATTCGTTCTGCGTCATCCTCGCAGTCCTCGCAACCATCGCACTCGACCTCGCCGTGGTTGTGGCAGACGCAAAAGTCGCCTCCGCAGATGCACTCCAGCGTCCCGGTGCCGCCGCACGACCCGCTCACTGGCGCGAAGTACGGATTGCGCGTTCCGCACCAGCACGGCGGGTTTGCTAGATCCTTCGGCACATATCTCTAGCTAGGTGATCCAGCCACGCTTGCGCATCTCGGCGAATCCAGCACGGAGCTGCTTTGCCTCTAGTGGGATGACATAGTGGCAGCTCTGGCAGCGGCAGCCGACGATCGCGTTCCTCGGGATCGTGGCCAGGGCAGTTTCGTGCAGGTGGTCGATGTTGCCGCACGCTGAGCACTGAATGTCGATCATGTGCGAGCCGTCGTGACAGGCTGGCGTGAGCGGCCGAGGCGTCAGCCCGGCGTACGTTGGGTTGTCGGCGAGGACATGTCTAGTCACGGATAGAGGCCAGGACAATCAGCGCCAGGCAGCCCATGATGCCGTAGCCGGCGAAGATCAGTAATGCGCCACTAATGTCACTCATGGGTGCCACCTCGTCTCTCGATAGTACAGACAAAAGGCCCCCGTGCCCATGGGACACGAGGGCCGCTGACGTAGAGTTGGCACCCAAACACCAGCAATCCACAGTATAGGGATTCACGCCGCGACCTCGACGATCACTTCGCGTTGCGGATGCTCAGTGGCTTTGGACGGTGAGCGTGGAAGCATCCGCGAATCATCGGGAAGTTCTTCGGACTCATTGTGTGTGTCCATTGGCAACACCTGGGTTGTGCCGCCGAACCGCAGGTGGATACGGAGCCGCGGTTGGCCATCCGTGTTGCGGACTTCGATACGGCGCACGACAGCCTTGATCAGTGCCTGCTTGCGTTCGACGTCATCGTCACGCTCGATCACCTCGAGCGTGTTGCGTGTCTCTTCGAGCGTGACGGCATTGCGCTGGTCGTCGAGCTCATCGTAGTTCAGCGCACGGATCTGGAACTCGCACGTCTCACGCTGTTGCTCGAGGCTCTCGATCTGTCTGTCGATGTCTCTGAACCGACCGATGGCGCTTTCCCGTGTACGGTGCCCTTGTTCGACCGAGACGAGGACGTTTTCTCGTTCGGTCTGTGCGCGAGCAAGCTGCTCGACAGCGTGGGTCAGTTCCTGATTGAGTTTCGCGAGCAGTTCGTTGCGACCCGAGTCGGCTTCGGCGAGGAGTTCGCCCGGGTTGCTGATGAAACGTCTGACGATATTCCAGACCAGAGCTTCTGTACGTTCCGCAGGCAGCATCCTGGCTGTGCAGCCGTCATGGTTGGCGTCGCACAGGTTCTTCAGGGTGCGCGTGCAGAAGTAATAGTTGTAGTTCCTGCCGCCGCGGCCACGCCGGTCAGTGTGATGGCGTCCAGAAAAAGAGCGTCCGCACAATCCCATGGGCATGCTCGACGGACGTTCGCGGGTACGTCCCTGGTCATCTACCGTCGAGATGTAGTCGTACGGCTCACAGCAGATCAGCAGACTGCTCAGCAGGTACGTGCGGTGGGGTTTGCCACCGTACTTGGAATTGGCGCGATTGCGAACGAGCGCGTCCTGTGCCATATCCCAGAGCTGTGGGGTGACCAGGGTTGGCGGCGCGTGCTTGTCAGCGTTCGTCCACTCGCCGTTCTGCTTGTAGATACCGCCTACGCCTTTGTAGCGGGGGTTATGAAGCAGGATGCCGACACGTCGCTCAGACAGACCTGTACGGCGCGCTTCCTCGACAACGGTGGCGCCGTGCAGCGCGATGTTTTCGAAGATCGATTGGACCATGCGGTACGCCATCTCGCCGGTACGTTCGATAAGACGGTCATCGACCACCAGATAGCCGTCCTCGTCTGTTTTCAGACCCAGAGTCTTTCGACCACCCACCCATTTGCCCTCCGATGCTTTCTGGTGTTTGCCGCTCCGGGTGCGGTCCAGAATGGCCTCGCGTTCCCACTCAGCGATCGATGCGAGGATGTTGAAGATCAGTCGCCCCATGTAGTCCGAGGTGTCGATGCCTGGACTCATGCAGATCAACGCGACGTTGTGGTGGCGTAGCCAGAGTTCGATGTCGACCAGGATCTGGAGCTGGCGTGCCAGTCGATCAAGCTTGGTGATCCACAACTGGTTGATCTCGCCTGTGCCGCCGCAGTTGCCGCGGCAGTCGATCGAGGCCCGCGGACAGATACGTTGCATGAGTTTGCGGCCTTCGGGACGTTGCTCAAGCGGCACGGTGCCTGAGATACCGTTGTCATAGAAGGAATCGATGAGCTTCAGCTGATCCTTGAGCGGCATGGCCGTGTCTTCGCGAACTCTGATCGTGCCTTCGAGCTTGGTGACCTGGACGTTGATCGTCTCATCGTCACGCTGCTGGTCGGTGGAGACGCGACCGTATGCGAGAACCATAGCGACAGCCTGAATGACGGTCAGGGGATAGGCGGGGGCGTTACGTCCCGGGCGACGACGCGGGGGTCTGGGTGCCATAGTCGCGTATGCTACGACGCCTTGCGGAGAGGTGTCAACTTACCCTGCTCGCGGTACTCGCGTGTGAAGCGCACAAGCAGCTTGATTGCTTCGAGGTAAGCGGCCTGGGCCTCGGGCGAGGTGTCGATGACGATCTCGATCTCAGGAGGCGGATCGGGCTTTCGGGGCATAGCCTGAGCGTGGACCCTGGTCGGCCAGAAGGCACGTCAGTTCCGTCAGCGATCAGTCATCGCTGACGGTGGGCTGCTGCAGGCGCGCCGGGCTGACGCGCAGGGCACGCGCCATCTTGCGCACGCTCGACTGGCGGATCTGCTCGCCCTGCTCAGCGCGACGGATGGTGTTCCTGGACACGCCGGCGCGGTCGGCCAGCTCCTCCTGCGTCAAAGCCCGTGCGTCTCGCACGCGGCGCAGGCTGGGCACCAACACGCGCAGCAGATGATCACAAGTGGCGCACGAGTGCCACAAGCTCTCCGGTGCGCCACACGTGCGCCACTTCCAGCCGCAATGTCACCCACACAAGCCCGACGTCCGCTCACAAAAGCCTTACACTACGTTAACAGACCGTCATCGATAAAGAGCGCTGACGGTTCTGACGGGCCATGAGGCCCGGAAATGCGTTAGAACAGATGGCCTAGAGCGAAGCGCAGGCGACGGGGAGTCGTCATAGCTCCGGGCGCTGCTAATCGCAGTAGCTACATGTCCTGTTTCTGGAGGGGCAATGCGAGATGGCCGGCAGGGGAAACCCGGAGCATGTGCATCCATCCGTGGCGCGGACGGTGCGCATCACGTGGGGTATGAAGAAGGACGGTCGGTTGACGGATCCCATGAACCACGCGTTCTGTCAGATCATGCGCTTCACCCGTCACGAGCTGCTCAACGCTCCGTGGTCGGTGGTCCGTCCCGACATCCGCCCAGGCCACGTGTCAGAGGCGTCCGACCTCGAGGCCAGACGCCAGTACGTGGCGTTGCGCGAAGGGGAGAGTGAGATCGAGCACGTCAGCGGCTGGTTCCAGGCCAATGAGCTGCGGGGCGGTCCGTGTATCGAGGTCGAGGACGCGGTTGTGATCTGGAACGCTGCCGAAAAGCGCTGGGAAGGCTACGCCGACGTGAGCGTGGACTACTTGCCCCTGGGTCCACAGTTCCTGACCCCGCTCCAACGACAGCCCATGGACGAGTACCTGGCCGGTCGACGCCTGAGTCGCGAGGAAGTGCGCGAGCTCGTTCAGGAAGAGCTCTTTGAGCGCGATGCGCAGACCAACAATAGTCACCACTCTTTGCCAAAGGCACGCTCTGACAAAGGTATCCCGAAGCTCTATCCCGACAAGGCTATCTTCGAACCCAAGCTCAAGGAAGCGCTGGGAGGCCAGTGGTTACCGAATGAAGAGGAGATCTGCGAGAAGCTAGTGATCGGGACGCGTGTCACCCTGAGGAGTACGTTGCGAGCACACGGTTACCTGCGCCCGAACGAGAAGCTGCTGGCCTGCCTGCGACGGTTAGCCGATGAGTGGTTCCCCCGTCAGTAATCAGCATCGCTGACGGTTTTGACTTCCTGACCAGCGTCGGCCCGGCCCAACCTTGTGGGCATGCCGACGCTGACCTTTCAGATCCCGCACTCCGACTGGCCCAGGCTGGAGGCTGCCGCTCGACGCGAAGGCGTCTCGGTGCGCACCTGGGCGCAGTGGTGTCTCAGAGCTGCGCTCGAGCGGCTCGAGCGGCTCGACCAGCCTGAACCCGACGATTCCGTAGCCGAAGAAGCGGCGGCCTAGGCCATGTCACCGATGGGACCTGGCGGAGCCGTGCCCGCCACCGATCCGCGCAGCGTGTGGTACGCGTGGCGCCACGGCTCGAGCAGCCGCGACGATCCGTTGGCTAATTACGAGTTCGGGCTGAAGATCGGCCAGCGGCTGGCGATCGAGCGCACCGCCTCGTGGGCGGGCCTCGTACCGCTGCTCCAGGACGTGCTCGACTACCTGATCGAGACAGCCGTCGAACGCGACGCCCAGAAGGTGGAGACGGGCTAGGTGGCGCGCTTCGCGGTTGGCCTCGTCTTCGGCGTGGTGGTCGGCGTCGTGGGCGGCGCCGCGCTCAGTATCCACGCCGCGGCGGAGGGTGGCCCGCTGTCCGATGCAGCGGACGAGACGTCTGCTCCAACGGACGTCGTGGTCAAGCCGCTGCCCACGCCCAGGGCGTACCTGTACGCCACCTACCCGTGGCTGGCGCCCAGGCTCGATTGCATGATCCGAGGGGAGAGCTCGTGGAATCCAAACGCGCACGCTGGCCCCTACGTTGGCCTGGCGCAATTCGATTACCCGACCTGGCTCGAGACGCCGACTGGCAAAGCGGGTGCAAGCCGCACCGACCCGTACGCGTCTATCGACGCACTGGCCTGGGGTACGCAGCACCTGGGCTACGGACGCTGGCCCGTGACCTCGCGGCGCTGCTAACGGAGGTTGCTCGTGACTGTTGACGCCGACTGGGTCGAGCGCGTGATGCAGGAGTGGAACGTCGACGACGTGCCCGAGATCTGCCAACAGTTCGGTTGCCGCAGCCAGGTCCAGACGTGGTGCCCCCTGTGCCGCGCCTTCTTCTGCGACGAGCACGACCAGCTGGTGCCCGTTCGCAAACACGACTGCCTTAAAGGAAAGGCCGAAGCCTTCTAGTGGCGGGCGCGGCGCCTTGTACCGCGAGGGGAACTGATCCCATGTTCACCGAAACGCGTTCGTCTTTCCGCACGCTGCACCTTCTCAATGGCGCGACGGTCATGATCAACCCCGCGCACATCGTGATCGCGGAACCCTATTTCGAGCGCCTGCCACGTCCCAGAGACGAAGGCTTCTACGGCTACCAGCCAGAGATCGAAGAGACGGGAACGATGCTCCATCTGACCAACGGCAAGGTTCTGACCGTCACCGAGACATTGGCGGAGCTTTCCTGATGCCGCAACCGCCAGATTCCAGCACCTTCGCGCCGGCCATCGAGGTCGACGACAACAAGAAGTACATCGCCCAGCTCGTGGCCGTGGACGAGGCGCCCTCGAAGTTCAGGGATAAACGCAAGGACGCGATGAGCGATACCTACAAGTTCCACCTGTGGGACCCCGACACCGGCGTGGCCGTCATCGACGACAACACGGGCGAGATGTTTGAGCTATGGAAGATCACCAATGATCTCACCTACGATAACCCCACCAGTGGCAAAATTGCCCCTGGAAGAGAGATTGCTAACGCATTAATTGGGCATCGTCTTACTGACGAAGAAGTCAATTCGATGCTCGAGTCGGGGTGGGAGAAGTCTCTCAAGGGCAAGCGAGCGCTGGCTGACGTGGAGTGGGTCGAGCGCGTCGACGGCACCCAGCGACTGAGCCTGCTGCGGCTGCGTCCGTACACGAAGGCCAAGAAGTCTGTCGCTCCGCCACCGCCGCCACCCGATGACGACGATGACGACTGAGCAGCAGATCCAGGATCAGGTCACCTGGCTGGCTCACGACATGGTGCGGCTCGAGGAGTGGGCACACGACGCGTACCTGCGCGGCAACTTCGTCAGGGTCGGTGAGCTGCACACCCAGCGCGAAGAGGTCCAGGCGGAGCGCTCGTTCCTGATGCGCGGCCTGTGGCTGCAAGCCAGCCGGCAACGGAAGCGTGACTCTCGAACTCGCTGAGACGTGAATGCGCGTCGCGGTCCCAGGCCCACCGCGACGCAGCCACCCCTGACGGGACGCCAGTTCCGCCGGTTGATGGATGGCGCCCTGACGGAAGCCCAGTGGCAGAAGCAAGTCGAAGAAGCCCTGGACTTCTTCGGCTGGTGGTGGATGCACGTGCCCAGCAACGTGGTGGTCTGCCCACGCTGCCACACCAAGGTCTACCGCGGCATCGCCAAGGGCTTTCCCGACGTCCTGGCGATCAAGCCGCCCTACATCTTGTGGATCGAGTGCAAACGCGAACGCGGCCAGCTCGACCCGGAGCAGAAGCGCGTCGGCGCCATGCTCGAGGCCTGCGGCCAGCGCTGGATCCACGCCCGCCCACGCGATCGCGAGCAGTTACTGAATCTCATTGCACATCCGGAGGTGGGGCTATGACCGCCGCGTCGGCGTGGGTCATGGGCAATCTGGTCGAGTTCGCCGTCGAGTACCTGAGGCGCGGCCTGTCGGTCATTGCCGTGTGCGGCATCGTGGCGCACAAGCACCGTGATCCAGACACGGGTGAGTGGGTGCCGTGTCTCGATCCGGGCAAGGTGCCGCTCGTCAGGTGGAAGCCATACCAGGAGCGGTTGCCGACTGAGGCCGAAGTACGGACGTGGTGGCGGCGGGACCCGGACGCCAATATCGGCATGGTGACCGGCCGGCTCAGCAAAGTGGTCGTGGTCGACCTCGATGGCGAGCTGGCAAACCGCACGGCCCAGCAGTTCGGCTATGGCAATGGCCCACATTCCTTCACAGGTCGCGTGGGAGGCGTGCATCGCTTCTTTGCCTACCGTCCTGACGAACCGGGCAACTTCGCCAAGAAGATGGGCGGCATCGATTACCGCGGCGAAGGCGGGTACGTGGTCCTGCCGCCCAGTCGCCACGCGCTGGGACGTAGCTATGTCTGGGGCGAAGAGCTCGTGGATGTGGACGATCTACCGCTCCTGGAGAGGTGGGTCGATGACCTGGCGCACACCGCATCGCATAGTCCCGGTCAGACTTCCACCAGCCACGGCGCCGGTCCGATCACGCAGGGTGATCGCAACAGTCACCTGACGTCGATCGGTGGCGGCATGCGCTACTCGGGCGCGGAGGAGGATGAGATCCTGGCCGCGCTGCGCCAGGTCAACGCCGAACGCTGTGTGCCGCCGCTCGACGACAGCGAGGTCCGCAAGATCGCCCACAGCGTCAGTCGCTACGCGCCGGAGCCTGAGGACGCGCCACGCGTCCGCGTCAATGGCGTAGCAACCGAGCCTGAAATCGAAGATCCTGACGATCCCTTGCCGTCCGTGCCCACGTTCCCCGTCGAGGTGCTGCCCGGCGTGATGGGACGGTTGATCGAAGCCTCGTCACTGCCAGCGGCGCTGCTTGCGGGGGGTTACATGGCCAGTACAGCGATCGCCGTCGGCGGCAACGTCGAGGCGTACTACGAGCAGTTCTTTGTCGAGCGCCTGAACCTGTTCGTCGGCCTGGTCGCCAAGCCTGGATCGGGCAAGAGCGAGTCGCAGAAGCAGGCGCTGCGTCCGGTTCAGCGCTGGGATGCTGAGCGCTTTCGCGAGTACCGCGCCGAACGCGAGCGCTGGGTCAATCGCACCAACGAGCAGAAGAAGCTCGACAAAGAGAACGGCGTGCGCGAGCCACGCGACCCGCGCATCCTGGTGGGCTCCGCCACGATCGAGGCCACCGAACATCGTTTCATGGCCCAGCCGGCGCTGGGCATCTACCGCGACGAGCTCGTCGGTTTTCTCAAACAGGTCAACGGGCGGTATCGGCAGAAGGGCGACGACGATACCGACTGGGTGCTCGAGCGCTGGGACGGAGCGCCCATTCTCACCGATCGCCGCGGCGTGGGCGGACCGGGTGGCGCGAACGGAATCCTGATCTATGTCGAGCGGCCGACGCTGGTGATTCTGGGCAGTATCCAGCCCTCGCGCCAGCGCTACCTGGGCGTGGACACCGAAGGCGGGCGCTCGCGGTGGTCGCTGTTCATGGTCGAGGGCAATACCGAGACGGTCATGCGGAACCCGGGGCCGGCCGACGTCGAGGTCTACGAACGCACCATTGCGCGGCTGCTGACGTGGCGGCAGACCACGCGCCGCTGGCTGATTACCGCTGCAGTCAAGCGGCGGCTGGACGAGCTGGGCGCAGAGTGGGCAGCCCGTGCGCGCACCGGCGAAGCGTCACCCACCACGCTGGCGGCGCTGATGAAAGCCACGCGTCAGGTGGTGCGCTTTGCCGTGAACCTGGCGGAGTTCGAGCGTGCGCTGTTTGACGCCGACCAGCCGGAGCAGGACCAGACGCTCACGGTCGAGATCCTGGATCGGGCAGCCCAGATCGTGAACTACAACGTCGCCGTCTGGGATGCCGTGGGCGACGGGATGCCGTTTGCGCGCACGTCGCAGCTGGGTCACCTGGACGAGCCCATCAATCACATCCTGCAGTACCTCGAGCACCGTGGTGGTGGGCCGATTCCGATCCGTGATCTGTACCGCTATCGCGTCGGTGGGATCACGTCGCGCAAGGATCTGGACCCGGTCCTGGCCCGTTACGAGGAGCGGTTTCCAGGCACGCGAGGCGAGTCGGAAACGGCTGGGCGGCCAGTCGAAACGATCCGCTTGCCGCTGCGCCACAAGGTGTGACAGATGCCCCCGGACCTTCTGTCACACACCCTTCTGTCACAGCTCGACCCATGTGTCACAGACCTCTTTCGAGTTCAAACCGGCCTGTGCCGAGTTCAAAAAAGGGCCAAAAACGGCCATACCGATTACTTACCCCTTCTGTCACGTGACAGAAGGGTGCGCGAGACGTGGGAGGTGATTTTGTGAGCGGTTGGGGTCGCTGCCGGCGCTGTCGGGCAGACATCTGGTGGGGCACCAACCCGTACGACGACAGCCGCGCCTTTCCCTTCGATGACGAGGACGAGCAGCAGTCGCACTTCGAGACGTGCGAGGCCCAGGAGTGGGTCGAGGACGGCGAGGGCGGGCGGCACACGGTCAGCCGCTGCCGGGCGTGCAACGCCCGCGTGTGGTGGCAGACCACGGCTCGCGGTAAGCGGCGGCCCATGGACACGAACGGCGACGAGGCGACGTGGGAGTGCCACTTCGACACGTGCGCCGGCCGCAAGGCCCACGAGCCGCAGCCGGAGCCGCCGCCGCGCCGGCCGTCGGCCGACCCGCGGGTAGCCGCGGCGCCGTACGCCATCCGTCTGTGGCTGCCCGACCTTGAGCTGACCTGGCCGACCACGCCGGCGGAGGTCACGTCCGCGTTCCGACGCCTCGCGCTCATCCACCACCCGGACATGGGCGGTAAGTCGTCGGAGTTCATCCGCATCAAGCTGGCCTACGACCGGCTCAAAGAGCTCCTGGCAGCTGTCGCGTGACCGAGCGTTCCGAACGACTGGTGAAGCGCGTATTGCAGGTCCTGAGCGATGGTGTCGCCGTGCATCAGCCAGCGAGGCTGTTTGCGCTCTTCAGCGGTGGCGACGACAGTCTGACGGCGACCAAGCTTGCCTCGCTGCACGCCAGCTTCAGCGGCTGCATCCACCTTGACACCGGCACGGGCGTGCGCGCCACCAGAGACTTCGTGGAGGCCACTTGCCAGCGCGAGGGCTGGCCGCTCGAGGTGTACACCGCACCCGCGGGCGAGTACGAGCGGCTCGTACTCGAGGGCTACACCACGCGTGATGGGCGGCTCCACCGCGGCTTCCCGAGCGGACCGAAGAGCCACGCGACGATGTACTGGCACTTGAAGCAGCGCCAGATCCAGCTCGCGATCAAGCAACACAAGACGACGCGCCGTGAGTGCATTGGTTTCGTGACCGGCATCCGCACACGTGAGTCGGCACGCCGCAAGCGTTCGAAGATGGGCACGCGGGCGCTCTTCTACCGAGATCCCGAACGCTCAGCGGTGTGGTTCAACCCGATCCGCCAGTGGTCGAAGCCAGACTGTCTGGACTATCTGACCGAGTCGGGTACGCCGCGGAACCCGGTAGCGGTCAACTGCCACCGCTCGGGCGAGTGTCTGTGTGGCGCGCTCGCCAACTACGCAGAGTTGGGCGAGATCGCGTTCTTTTATCCCGAGGTTGGCGAGCGCTACGCGCAGCTGCAAGCCGAAGCGCAGGCGCGCGGGCTCGTGGACTGGCAGTGGGCCGGTGGTCCGAAAGCCAGTCGGCGCCAGAGTCCGCGGTCGAGCCTGCCGCTGTGTACGTCATGCCAGCTCGGCATGTGGGAGGACGAATGACGGTCATGCCGCACTGGTCGACTTTGTCGCTCATGCCATTCACGGTTCGACGGAATGGTTAGGAATCTCGGGGCCTATGCCGTCCAGAAGGAGGTGCCACTCCAATGAGAGCCGTCTCGCTCTTCAGCGGAGTGGGTGGCTTTCGAGTTGGGGCTGCAGCGAGCCGGCATCCAGACGCTGCTCCAGGTGGAGATCGATCCATGGTGCAATGCCGTGCTCGAGCGGCACTGGCCGGAGGTGAAGCGTGTTGGAGACGTACGTGAAGTCGATGCGAGCACATTCGAAAGAGGAAGCGGACACCTGGCGTCAGCAGGACCAGGCCCCGACGCTGAGCGACTGGGACGCCAAGGGCGAGAGCCGCTCGACGGTGCTGGTGAGCCAATCAGTCGAGGACGAGTACTTCGAGACGAGGTTTGTCAGGAACGGCCGCGGAGCTCCGTCGGAGACGGCCAGCGCGTTGAAAGCGGAAGCGGGGCAGACGGGCAAGGGGGATGCGGCCCCGATGGTGTTGACCTCGTCTACGGCGGCTTCCCGTGCCAGGACGTCAGCGTGGCCGGTCGACGGGCGGGTTTTCGGGGCGAGCGCAGCTCGCTCTGGTTTGAGTTCGCCCGGGTCGTGCAGCTGCTGCGGCCACGATGGGTCTGCGTTGAGAATGTTCCCGGACTCTTTAGCAGCAACCATGGCGCGGATTTCGGACAGATCCTCGTGGACCTGGATGGACTCGGGTACGGTGTCGCGTGGCGCGTTCTGGATGCGCGCTGGTTCGGAGTTCCCCAGCGGCGGCGGCGCGTCTTTCTTGTCGGCTGTCTTGGAGACGCGGCGCGTGCCCAGGCGGTACTGGCTGTCGGCGACGGTGCCGACAACCTCGTGCTGGCCGACCCGATCAGCACCCGCGAAGGTAAGACGTACACCCACGAGAGCCGGAACAACTTCCGCACCCACAACGTGGTCGCCGACGTCAGCGACTTCGGCGTGCGGCGGCTGACCCCGCTCGAGTGCGAGCGGCTCCAGGGCTGGCCCGACGATCACACGCGCTGGACCGTGGACGGCAAGGAAATCCCCGACTCGCACCGCTATCGCTGCATCGGCAATGGCGTGGTCGCGCCGGTGGCGGAGTGGATCGGCCACCGACTGGTGGAGGTGGACTCGTGGCGGTGATGCCTCATTGGTCAGCCTCGCGGTTTATGACTTTTGATCTCTGTCCCATGAGCTTTAAGGAGCGCTACGTCGACGGCGTGGCGATCGCGCCCACGGAGGCGATGCTGTTCGGCTCTGCGGTGCATCAGGGGCTGGAAGCCCATTTCAGTGGCCAGGACGGCGTACGCGCCTACCGGGCGGCGTGGAAGGCGTACGTCCACGAGCTGGGTGGCCAGGTCGACCGCTCGCTCACCGGTATGGGGCTGACGCTGCTCGAGGCGGTCTTCGAGCTCGACCTCCACGGCACGCCGGAGCGCGGCTTCAGCCTGGATACGAATGCCGACTTTGGCGCGCCCATCGTCGGCGCCGTCGACCTGTGGGACCAGGACGGCGCGACCATCTACGACTTCAAGACCACCGTCGGGGCGTGGAGTCAGGTCCGCGCCCAGAAGGAGGTCTGGCAGCCGTGCCTGTACAGCCACGCCTTCTGGACGGAGACGGACGTGTGGCCGGCCTTCGAATACATCGTGCTCAATCGCGCCAGCGGGTCGCTGAGCCGCTTCCGGCGCGAGTGGACGGAGGACGAGTACCTCGTGCAGATGGGCGCGGCCTGGGACCGCATGGGCGCCATCGCGAGGGCCGTAGCAGCCGACGAGCTCGACTGTAATGGGAACCACGGGTACTGCCCCGAGTGTGGTGCGAAGTGGAGCCACGAGCACGCGTGCGGCCCGACGTCGGAGCGGGTACGTTTGAAGCGGGAGGAAGCGTGGGCATGACGTGGTTGGCGATCGCGTTCGGGGCGTGGATCCTGGCCAGTGCGTGCGTGGGTGCAGCGCTCAGTCGCTGGTTCCGCTATGTGCGAGACAACGCGTGAAGTGGTATCGGGTGAAGTCGTCTGACCCGCTGGCGCGTTCGATGCGTGACCGCCACTACTCGACCAAGTACCCGGGCGGGCGTACCGTCGGACCGCCGGGGCGTCGACTGGTCTTGATCTCGGACGACGAGATGGCGCTGTGGGTCACCCACTGGCCGGAACCAAGCCTGGCACTGGACGGCTTCGATGCGTTGCGCTGCACCATCTTTCGACGCGAGGGCCGTCGCCGGGAACGGGGCAGCGTGCTGATCTGTGAAGCGATGCGCGAGAGCGAGGACTACTTTGTGGAACTGGGCGACGGCAGAGCGCCTGACGGGTGGGTAACGTACGTCGAGCCGTCGAAGGTTCGTAGTCAGGACCCGGGCTACTGTTTCAAGATGGCCGGCTTCGAGCTCGATGCCACGTTCGTGTCGCCGCGGCTGATCCGTCTCAAACGAAACGCCCTCCTCCGTTGACGGAACGAGGGCGCTGCGCCTCACATCAGGTGACCGACACCTAATGGACGGATTCTAGGTCACGTTCGATCTGTTGCAGGGCCAGATGCAAGTACGGTGGTACGCCGCGGCTACCGGCTTCCCAGCGCTGCACGGCCAGCCACTGCACACCGAGTAACTTGGCCAGCTTGGCCTGGCTCAAACCATGTGCCGTCCTCCAGGCACGGAGCTCGTTGGCGGGGTGGTTTTCGTTGGTGCGATTGAGCTGCAGAGCGCCGGCTCTGGCGGCTGCGGCACCGCTCGAGCCGGGTCCGTAGACGACGATGCAGGCGTCGCCGTGGGTGTGGCAGCCGACCGTGTCGCGTACCTGCCACACGCCGTTGACGCGCTCCGTGACGTAGCGGCTCATCGTCGTCGCCATCCGACGGAGCCGACGATGCCGATGACCAGAATAGTCAACGGGATGGCGACAAAGAACCACGGCACGTGGAGCCACACGACGGCAAGGAAGGCGGCCACCAGCACGATGGCCAGCGTGGCCAGCATGGCGTCGAACTCTGACTGGCGCATCAGACGCCGTCCTCTGTCGGCTGAACGGGCACGGTGGTATGCGCCAGCAAGACGACGCTGGTGCCGTCGGGTGCGGTGGCGATGAGTGCCGGCTCGACGTGGTCGACGGTAAAGACGGTGTCGCGTCCGTTGAAGACGGCGATGACGCGCGCACCCGGCACGAGCACGGCCGGGTCGACGTAGGGCGGAATTTCAATCGTAGTCATGGGGTTGGGTGCCTTCCTCAGTGGGTTGAACGGGTGAGCGGGTCGTAGTCGTAGGGTGACGGACCGTCGAGAAAGTAGCCATCGAGCCGCGAAAGATCCGTGTCGTCGACGGGCCATCCGTGTTCGTCTTCCTGGAAGATCAGGTCGCCGTCCGTCCACAGACGGTTACCGGCCTGACCCCACGCGTGCTCAAGACGGTAGCCGTCGGCCGTAACGAAGACGTCGGGTGTCTGACCGGCGTCAAGGTCATCAGCCGGCACCCTGCGGAGTGGCTCATAGGGTGCGAATTCTTCGAGCGCTTCGGCTGTCGGCGCATCGGAAATCTCGATACCGGGGAGCACGTTCGACTGCGCAAACGCCATCAGGATCTCGCGCAATCGGATGCGCGCTTCGGCATCGGAGCGGGCGTCAAAGACGACCGGGATGGAAATCGTGGTGATGTAGGACATGGGTGCCAACCTCAGAAGAGTGAAACGCTGTCAGGCCGCGACGGCCTGACGCATATCGACGACGAACCCGGAAAGTGGCTCAACACGAGCCTGACCTTTGGCCTTGAGCCCGACAATCACCCCGGGGGGGTCCAAGAATCGCAAGTCGTCAAGGTCACCGTTGACCACCGGCCGGCCGTCATACTGCAAACCGTCAACAATGCTGTGCTTGCAGGATGTCAGCGGGCCACAGCCACAGATACGCATGACCACGGCGACATTGCCACCGGCAGCTAACACCGCGGCCGCGGCCGCTTGATTGCGGGCTGTTTCGGCACGCGAAAACGTCAGGTGATAGTTCGACGGCATCTCGCCACTTGCCCACGCCAGAGCACGCGCCACCGTCTTGGTGTAGTCGTAGAACTGCACGCTCGGGTACGTCTCAAGCGGCGTGCGTCCGTTGTTCAGCAGTAGCCGTTCCCATGGGAAGTCTGACGTGCCGTTGAGACGCACCGCACATGCCATCGAAACCCGCTCGCATTTGCGTTGGTGTGCCGAGATCTCGAGCGCGAGACGCGAGTTGAATTCTGAGCGGTGATAGAAGAAGAAATGCGTGCGCGCCAACCGGGCCGCAGCAACTTCAGGGTCGAAACCACCCCGTCCGGCGGTGTACAAACACGCCGCGGTGCAGTCCGGCGTGGCATCGATGCACGTGTTCAAACCTGAATTGCGTGCCGGGGCCAGATACAGCACCGCCGTGGCGTAGCCTCGCTTGTGGCCTTTGTCTGTCTTCGGGTTGTAGCCGTCCGGTGTCAGCAGATTGAACGTCGAGTAACCGTGCTCACACGCGATCAGCCCGGTGGCGTGAGTGAAACCGTAGGTGCTCGAGCCGCGCGACAGCACATACTGTCGCACCGTGGCCTTGTGGGCTGTGGCGTTGAGCGATGCCACAAACGTGCTCAGCGCGAGCCGTGGCGAGATGATGTCGGGTGCCATTTTTAGATGCTCTCTTCTGTCGGCCATTGACCGACGGGGGTGACGTAGTGACGGCCGGCGAGCGCCATCACGGACGAAAGTGTGCGGCCGCAGCCGATGATGACGTTCGAGTCGCGCCGGCGAGCACTCCAGGACTCGCCCATTTTCGAAAACTCATACTCGCCGTCACCGCTGATCCACCGCCCGGGTGCTTCTACGTAGCTGTTGCTCCGGGTGTACATCAGATCACCCGGTCTGTGAATGCGTTGATCGCGCGGTCACTGAGCCAACAGACGAAGCGTGCCGTCCAACAGAACGGAACATGGACAATGGTTCGACCGCTGATCGCGTCGAACACTTCCCAACCACGACCGCTGCGGTCGTAGTCCAGATACATGGTGTTGAGTGCCATGCCAGGCACTATATCCAATGGATAGGATGGGTGCAAGTTGTGGCGCGGTTACGCGCCGGTTGCGGAGCTCCTAAAGAACTGTTAACGAGCCCCAGTCGGAACGTCCCGGCTCGCCGTCCAGCGTCAACGCTGCTAGGCTAGCGGCCACTATGGTGCAGTCGACACTCGGACGCTTCGGACGCGCCAAGCACGCGTTCCTAGAGTCGTACGCGCAGTGGGCCAACATTACCGAAGCGTGCAAGTGTTCCGGCATCGCCCGGAGCACGTTCTATGTGTGGCAGGAACACGATCCTAAGTTCGCGTTTGCTGTCCAACAGGCCGGCGAACAGGCTACGGAACGGCTCGAAAAGGAAGCCTACCGGCGTGCTACGGAGGGTACTCCGTACAAGCGAACCTCATACTGGCACGGTGAGCCCGTCGGTACCGATGAGAAAATCGAGTACTCCGATCAACTCATGATGTTGCTACTAAGAGCCCGAAAGCCAGAGATCTATCGCGAAAAGCTCGACGTCACCGTCAATCAGATCGTCAAGGCTATCGCCGGCATCGAACCGTCCAGCGTGCTCTAACGCTTGCGGGTCCCTACGCTTGGGCAAGAAAACGTAGAAGCTAGCCGTCACCGCAGCAAACTCCGCGGGGGTAGCAGGAACGCTCGAGCTCGCGCACCTGGGCGCGGCCTAGCAGGATCGCGCACGCGAGCGGGTACGGGTGCCACCACGCCCCGCCGCGGCCTCGGCCCCCATTTGCTC
>Ga0066903_100001671_pt1 | contig 16594 bp, 12 predicted proteins | sample PanSoiMetaGPlot1_FD_67491 | JGI IMG/M metagenome (GOLD analysis project Ga0066903, IMG submission 67491) | Tropical forest soil microbial communities from Panama analyzed to predict greenhouse gas emissions - Panama Soil - Plot 1 (version 2) | ecosystem: Environmental > Terrestrial > Soil >... | reverse complement strand
ATCTGCCCCTCCGGCGTTCGACGATGGATCTTGACCCCGCGCAGCGTCCCGCGGAGCGTGATTCCTCCGCCGACCGACACCGCCTGCATGACGGTCATGCCCCGCTCCAGCCGATATGTGCCAGCGCGCTGCACCTGGCCGTGGATGTAGAACATCGGGGCGCGCTCGACGAAGATCGTGTCGCCGTTCTGCATCTCGATGTTCGCCGACGTATCGCCGTTGCCAACAATCGCCGCTACGTCAATCTGGCGTTTCTCGGGATTGCCGTGCCTGGTCAGGACGGTGACGACGTCGTTCCCCGTCGGGCTGATACCGCCCGCGAGCGCGAGGGCGTCGGTCAGCCTCGCCCCGGCCTCCTCGAGCGCGTACTTGCCGGGCCGCGCCACTTGCCCCAGCACGGCGACCTGCCTGTCGTAGGTCTTGGGAACCATGACGTTCACCTGCGGGTTCACGAGAAAGTTCCCGTCCTTCAGTTGCTGGGCGATGCGGGCCCCGGCCTGGGTCGGTGTCAATCCGTTCAACTCGACCTCGCCGATCAAGGGAAACACGATGGTCCCGCGCTCGGAGATGCGCGCTTCCGTCGTGAGGTCCGGCTGCTGGAACACGGTGACACGCACGGTGTCGCCGTGGTCCAGGGTTTCGCGTAGCTGCGCGAGGCCCGGACCCGCGAGCAACATCGCCGCGAGCCACAGGAGCGCTGCTGGCGCCGCTTCGGCGATCGACGCGAAGCGGGTTTTCGATCGGCGTACCGTTTCCATCTCCGTGTCGCCCCTATCTCCGGACGGACAAGGGGTTTGCAGGCGTGCCGCGGTGTCCGCCGGGCACTCTTCGCCCCGCGACCGTTCGATCGGTCCCGATGAAGTCGCCACGTATTCGCTGCTGGCTTGCTGACACGCCTTCCTGACTTCGCCGTCCGCCAGCTCCAGGGGCTTGCGGGAGGTTCGCGGTCCGTTGTGGTCCGCGCGAGCGTTCCGCCCGCGTGCCCTCACCTTAGGGTCAACCGGTTACGGCAATAGTCCGCGCGGTGCCCGGAAGCATCCCCCAGACGGACTACCCGCTAGTCCCGTCCGCCCATTGTCTTGGCCCGAGGCCGCCGATTGGCCGTCACGTTGGCGGCATAGCCTTTGAGGCGGTCGCTGGCGGAAGGAAAACCCAACCCGGCGCCGTTCACGCGACAAGGCAAGGCAGCTCCGTCCTCGGTGTGGACGCGCAGCCATGATCCGAACCGGAGTGGAGAGGCTCGCGGTTCCGCAGCGGCCACCCTTTCGCGCCGTCGCACGCGGGTAACGCGTCATCGTCGAAGCGTGAGCGGGACGGCAAAAGCAAGCAGAGCAGCCCGCGTGCCGCGCCGCATGCAGGCTGCTCGGTCGCAATTGCGCTCAGAACGCGGGGCCGGCCCGGGTGTTCTTTCCGGCCCGCCCCGATTCAACCGCCTCTCGCTTGCGTCCTCAGGAGGAGATGGTGCGGCGACGCACCACGGCATACATGCCGAGCAAGCCCGCGATCGGCATCGCCCAGCTGTCCGGTTCGGGAATCGGAACCATCTCGAACAGCTCCAGCAATCGATCCGCCCTGGAGAGCACCCGGAGCGGAAACGCCTCAGATGGCACGCTCAACGGCGTGGTCTCGGACGCGACGCGCAACAAAGGGGCCGCTTCAGGGGGCGCGGGCATCGGCGCATTCGCGGGGGGCACAAACCGCTCCCGGTGCTCCAGAGCACCCCACGAACCAATGTACTTGCCGTCGAACACGGATCGCGCGAGTCCGTCGCGGTCGGCTCGCTCGCCTAGGACGCCCCTCTCGGACGGGCCCTGCGGCGGATCGGCCGATTCAGGCAGTTGCGCCAGCGAAGACCGTCCGCTGCCCGCCGACAGCCCGACCATCTGCGAGGGCCTGGAGCTCTCGCCGCTGCAATGGCTGGCTGGGGTTGTGAAATCGCACTCCCACGCCGGCGTTTGCACTGGCCACAGCGAGGCCGCAGCGCCCGACAGGAGCAGCGTTGCAATTGATCCGCGCACCCCGTACCCCCCCGTGTTGATGTCGCTCGGCAGAGATTAGTGACCCCGTGTGACGCCAAGTCGGTCCGGGTTGGCCGCGCGCGTAGCCCGCCCTTCTCATGGGCGCGGCGTTCAGGAGCTCAGGATGCGCAGCTCCATGGCCTTGCCGATTGCCTGCGTGCGGTTGACCGCCTTCAGCTTGCGCAGGATCTTCTGCACGTGATTCTTCACCGTCAACGGGCTGATCGTGAGGATCGACCCGATCTCGAAGTTGCTCTTGCCGAGATGGATCCAGTGCAGGATTTCCTGCTCCCGCGACGTCAGCAAGCTCGCTCCCACGGGCTTCTCGCTGGCCGTCACCGGCCCGTCGATCTGTGCGCGCACCCACGCGGCATGCAGCAACGGCGCGATCAGCTGCGCGACGTAGGCCTGCCGCGGCCCGGCCGTTCCCGGTTGACAGGCGAAGGTAAAGAAGCTCGTCACCTGCCCGCCGGCATCGTGGGTCCCATGCGCCAAGAGCCGCGTCGCCCCGATCCGCTCGAGCTCCCGCGCGAAGGCGCCGCCGGCGACCGGACTCCCGTTGCACACGTCGCAGATCACTGGGCGGAAGCGGCGTTCCTCCCAGGCCTTCACGAGTCCCGGCACAACGCAAGCGTCGCGCAGGAACAACTCACCGAAGACCGCTGAGTGCAGCGCAATCGTCGAGAAGCTGTCGACGCGAAACGAAAGCGGCTCGCCATCGCGCAGCGCGCAGACCAGCACCTCATGCTTGATGAGGCTTTGCAGCAGGCCCTGCGTCCAGCTGAAGAAATGCGGACGCGCGTGCACCCTGAGCGAAGCCTCCAGGTTGAGCATGAGCGATTCGAGCAACAAAGCATCGCCCAGCGCGCCCGACTCGCCGATTTCGCCGTCGCTCGCTGACGCGAAATCGCGAGATCCGCCAGGATCGGACTCGTGCCGTTCCAATGGTTCCAATGGGCTGAGTTCCATGCGCGCCTAGGCGAAGCCGGTCGAGCAGAACAAATATAGCGGTGCGCATGTTACGCAGACGTGACGCGAACCGCACGCGCCAGGGTCGGCCGCGCTTCCCGCAACATATTGTTTCTGCGAGTGGTCAGCACAACGGCCGGTTCGGTCGATCGCGCGCCAACCGCAAGCGCAGCCTAGCCGGTCGCGCCGTTACCAACTCGTCTTCCCCGGGGCGCCGACCGGTATGCAACGCATCCCCCGCATACGCGAGAACAGCTCGGAACAGCACTAGTCCGATGGGGCTATCGGGGCCCTGTCACCACTAAATAATCGCTGACCCTCACCTGGCCTAACTTCTCGCCGAGGCTTTCGCAACTTCCATCCCGTCGTTGCCATTGCTCGCGTCCCACGATACCGACCCGCACCTGTCGCACAGCCAGCCCAGTGCGGCCGCGGTGATGCGGGCCGCGGTCGATCCGGCGGTGGCGATCAGCACGCTGTCGCTCTCGGTCCTCTGGTTCCACGGACGGTTTGACGGGCCCTATCTCATCCTCGCGCTGCTCGTATTCGCGATCACTTTTCCGGGCAGCCTCGCCCGCGACACGGCAAGCGCCGCCAAGCTGGCGCGGGACATTGCGACGGGCTGGTTGGGGATCGTCGTCCTCCTGCTGTTCCTCGGATGGGCGTCGCGGACGCTGGCGGCGTTCGACGAGCGCGCGATCCTCGCGTGGGTGATCGCGGCCCCGCCGGCGCTGTTCGCCGCTCACCGTCTGGTTCCCGCGATCCTGCCGCGCCTGCTCGCGGCGGAAGGCTTGCGCAGGTCGGCCGTCATCGTCGGTGCGAATGAGCCGGGCCGTAGGCTCGCCGCGCACATCCGCGCGAATCCGTTGCTCGGAATCCGCTTCGCTGGCTACTTCGACGACCGGGGAAGCGAGCGGTTGGAGGGCATCGAGCCAGCGCTGAGCCTCGGCCCCGTGGGCGACCTCGCGGAATACGTCAAGGCGCACCGCATCGACCTCGTCTACATCGCGCTGCCGATGGCCTCGCAGCCGCGCATCGTCCGCCTCCTCGAGGAACTGCACGACACGACGGCCTCGATCTATTTCGCGCCCGACATCTTTCTGTGCGATCTGATCCAGGCGCACGTGGAGACGATCGGCGGGATCCCGGTGCTCGCCGTCTGCGAATCGCCCTTCTGCGGGGTCAACGCATTGGTCAAGCGCGCAAGCGATATCGTCCTCGCGTCGGCGATCCTGGTGCTGATCGCGCCCCTCATGCTCGCTATCGCGATCGGCGTGAGGCTGAGTTCCCCGGGCCCGGCGCTGTTCAAGCAGCGCCGCTACGGTCTCGATGGCAGGCAGATCGTCGTCTACAAGTTCCGCTCGATGTGCGTTCTCGAGGACGACGGACACATCAAGCAGGCGACGCGTGACGACGGGCGAGTGACTCGCTTCGGCGCGTTCCTCCGCAAGGCCTCGTTCGATGAACTGCCCCAGTTCATCAACGTGCTCCAGGGCCGCATGAGCGTGGTCGGGCCTCGACCCCACGCCGTTGCCCACAACGAGATGTACCGGAAACTCATCCGCGGTTACATGATCCGGCACAAGGTCCGGCCGGGCATCACCGGACTCGCGCAGGTCAACGGGCGCCGGGGCGAGACCGACTCGCTCGACAAGATGAGAGCGCGCATCGAGTACGATCTGGCTTACCTGCGGGACTGGTCGCTGCTGCTCGACCTGCAGATCGTGCTCAAGACGATCGTCGTCGTGCTGCGGAGGAACAATGCCTATTGAGCGCAGCGCGCGCCCGCGCTCTCCGCTCCGCTGGCCCTACCTCCTTCTCGCGGCGGCGGTCGTGCTGCAACTGTTCTACCTTGGCGCGAAGCCGGCCGCGGCCGGCTTGATCCCGGCGCCCTGGGACAAGCTCGCCCACTTGGCCGTCTACTCCCTGATCACGCTCCTGCTGTGGATCGGGACGGCGGGCCGCATGCCGTTGATGATCATCGCGACGGTCGTTGTGATCGGCGCGTTGGACGAACTTCACCAGGCGCACCTACCGGGGCGGGTTGCCGACACGCTCGATTTTCTCGTGGACGCCGGCGCAGCGATCGGCACCGTTGGGCTCATCCTGCTGTATGCGCGCAGGACGACGCGAGCGCGGTAGCGGACGGCCGTGCCACGCATCAAGCGAAGCCGCTGATCTTGCAACCGCGGCCACGAGGTTCTGCCATGTCCGAAAGGAACGGAATAGCCAAATCCAGAGATTTTCTTCTTGCCTGCGTTGCCGTTTTGGTGGGCCTGTGCGCGGCCCTCCTCTTGCTGGAGGTCCTATTGCGGTTCCTGCCGGTCAATTCCGGGCTCCGCATGCATGCGGTAAGTGCGGCGCAACCGATTCTGCATTTCGAACCCAATCGCAACTATGTGTTTTCGCGAGGCTGGGATTTTTCGATCGTCAACACCGGCCACGTCAACAACTTCGGCTTCGTAAACGACGAAGACTATGTTCCCGAATCGCACACACCTCTAATCGCGGTGATCGGGGATAGCTTCATCGAGGCCGTCATGGTGCCTTTCCCCGAAACTGTCCAGGGAAGGCTCTCGGCGGCAGTGCGCGCGAAAGGGGTTGGTCGTGTCTATAGCTTCGGCTCTTCCGGTTCACCTCTGAGTCAATACCTTGCTTACGCGACATTCGCTCGCGACAATTTTCAACCCGATGGACTTGTGATTGCGGTGATCAGCAACGATTTCGACGAAAGCCTCCTGAAGTACAAGAACGACCCGGGGTTTCACTATTTCGCCGAGTCGGCTGAGGGCGAGCTCTCTTTGACGCGAGTCGACTACGAGCCCAGCTTGCTGCGCCGAGTGAGTCGCTACTCCGCTCTCGCACGGTATGTCGCGACGAACATGTATCTACTCGAATCGTGGGGCCGGGTTGCGCGGGAAGCGGGCAAGTCTGCTGCGTCGAAATATGTGGGCAACGTCGAGGCACACGTGGATCCCCTGCGTCTTCGCGACTCTGAGCACACCGTCATCGCCTTCTTGGACCGGCTGCCCGAGGGGGCAGGGTTACCGGCATCGCGAATCCTGTTCCTTGTAGACGGCATACGGCCCAATCTGTATTCGGATGACGGTTTGCAGGAGGCACGCGGGAGCTACTTCGATCATATGCGGCAGTACTTCATCGACCAGGCGAAGCGCCGCGGGTATCTCACTGAAGACCTTCAGATTCGATTCATCGCCAGGCACCGAGCCGACGGCAGCCGGTTCGAGTTCGCAACCGACGGGCACTGGAACGGAACAGGTCACGCCGTCGCCGCGGAAGCGGTGATGGAAAGCGAGCTGTTTCGGACGGTTTTCGGCGACCTCGCCGGTACGGCAGCTCGACACTATGAACGAGACTCGCAAAGCTCACGCGCAATGATGTCTGCAACGACACGGTGACCCTTTTCGTTCATGTGGCCGACCCCGATGCCGCTGTTCGGGAAGCCGTGAAAGTAGACGTTCTCCGCGTCGGCGATGCGCTGCATTTCTCGGGCGAGTGAAATGGTCTGAATGCCGGCGCGCTTCGCCAACGCCTCCATTCGACGCTCGGGGTAGAACAAATCCGCGACGCCGAGCCGCTCCTGAAGCTCGTCTCGAAAACGGCGATCCGGGCGGACCTGGACCGAGAGAGTGATGGGCGTCAGCACGACACGGCTGCCGTGACTCTTCGCATAGGCGCTCAACTCCTCGATGATGCGGTCGGTCAAAGACCAGGCCGCTTCCCACTCCGCATCGCGCGGCGGCGCGAGCACGGCAAGGTCCTGTCCCGCCTCCCTCGCGAGGAGCCGCTCGGTGACGGACCAGGCGCCCTCTTCCTCCGCGTCGCGTCGCGGCGCCAGCGCGGCAGGACCCAGTCTCAGGTCGCTCGCCTGCGCGTCGATTGGTTGGCGCGATGCTGCCAGGGCGTTTTTCGCTGCGTGAGCGAGCTGCAAGAGCCGCCAGTGGTCGGAAAGGGACCGAAGAACCTCCGGCAGATACGACGCGCGGCTTTTGAACTGCGGATCCTCGACGAATGACGCATCGAGCGTCAATCGGTCGTGCGGCCCCAGACGGAAGAACGGGCGCACCTTCTCCGGCTCGAGCCGTTTCGCGTTGTTCCTGACATCATTGCCCGCGGTAAAGGCAAGCAAGACAAGGTCGGGCTGGTAGCGGATCGCCGTGGACTGAAGCATCAAATACTCCTGCGTCGTGCCGAAACCCGAGACGCCGAAGTTGATGACCTCCATCCGCATGCCGGACTTGAACGCGCACTGCGTGAGCTTCGCTTCGAGCACCGCCCAGAATGCATCTCGCACGTCGACTTGCATCGCTTCGGCGTGCGAGTCGCCGAGCACCGCGATGCGGTAGACGTCGGGAGGCTTCTCGACGGGATGATCGCGATCGCGTAGTCCCGCCGCGTTGATTCGCACGGACGCTCGGCCCTCCTGCGTAAACCAGCCATTCGCGTGCGGGCGCAGCGTCCATCCGAGCTGGGGATCCGGCCGATACCAGATCGGAGCGCTGTATCCGATCGCCCGCAGCAGCAGCTCGAAAACGAGCACCGCGGCGAGACTGCCTACGACGACCGCGGCGAGGGGACCGAGAAGGCGCTTCACCGCTAGCTTTTGCATCAACGCCGCTAGAGGCGCTGGGCGTGGTTCTGCCCGAGCGCGGGGTCCCGCCGCCCGCCTTCGCTCGAGCATCCTTCCAGGTGTCTACGCATACTCGTCCCAGCTCTTCACGGGCAGGGCCGCCACATCTTTCGCGACCAGGGCATCCACGAGACGCTCGGCCAGTCGCAGTTCAGTGATGAGGGGGATCGCGAAGTCCACGGCCTTTCGCCGAATGATGTAGTCGTTTGTGAGCTCCTCCTCCTGGTAACTCTTGGGGATGTTGATGACGAGGTCGAGCTTGCCGTTCCCAAGGTAGTCGAGAACGTTGGGGCTGGCTTTCTCCAGGGGCCAGTGCAGGGTTTCGGTCGCGATCCCGTACTGGCCCATGAACTCGGCAGTGCCGCGCGTGGCATAAAGGCGCACACCTAGATCCTGCAGCGAGCGGGCGCTCGCCACGAACTGAGCCTTGTTCTCCAGGGGGCCCGTGGAGAGCAGCACGCTGCGAATCGGCATCCGCATGCCCACCGAGAGCATGGCCTTTAGGAACGCCTCCTCGAAGTCATCACCGAGGCAGCCCACCTCGCCCGTGGAGCTCATCTCCACCCCGAGAGTGGGATCGGCCCCCTCCAGTCGGGTGAATGAGAACTGCGGCGCCTTCACGCCCACGTAGTCCAGGTCGGTAAATGAGGTGAGCGGCCGATCGATCGGGGCGTCCATCACCACCCGGGTGGCCAGATCGACCAAGTTCTGCCGGTAGACCTTGGAGACGAAGGGGAAGCTGCGGGACGCGCGCAAGTTGCACTCGATGACCTTTACCGCAGTGCCCTGCGCGATGAACTGGATGTTGAACGGCCCGGTGATGCGGAGCGCCGCCGCAATCTGCCGGGCGATGCGGCGGATACGCCGGATGGTTTCGAGGTAGGTTCGCTGCGGGGGCGTGACCAGGGTCGCGTCGCCCGAATGCACTCCTGCATTCTCGACGTGCTCGCAAATGGCGTAGGCGACCACCTCCCCTTGTCGGGCCACGCCGTCGAGCTCCACCTCCTTTGCGTTCTCGATGAACTTGCTGATCACGACCGGATGCTCCCGGGAGACATCGGCTGCCTTGCCCAGGAATCGCACCAGCTCCTCGTCGGTCGATGCGACGGCCATGGCCGAGCCCGATAGCACGTAGGAGGGGCGGACCAGGACCGGGTAGCGCACCTGATGGGCAAAGGCCTTGGCCTCCTCGCTCGAGCTGAGCTCTCGCCAGTCGGGCTGATCGATGCCGAGGCGATCCAGAAGGGACGAGAACTTGTGGCGATCTTCGGCTTCGTCGATCTGCTCGGGCGAGGTGCCAAGGATCCGGAAGCCGGCCCGGTGCAGCCTCAGGGCCAGGTTGTTGGGGGTCTGACCGCCCATGGAGACGAGGATGCCCAGGGGTTGCTCGCGCTCGTAGATCTCGGAGATCGTCTCGAACGTCAGCTCCTCGAAGTACAGGCGGTCGCACTCGTCGTAATCCGTGCTCACCGTCTCCGGGTTGTAGTTGATCAGGATGGTCTGATAGCCGAGCGCGCGCAGGGTCATCACCGCGTTCACGCAGCACCAGTCGAACTCCACGGAGCTGCCGATGCGATAGACCCCTGAGCCCAGGACGATCACCGCCTTCCGCCCGCTCGGCGGGACGTCGGCAGTCGCGCCGTTGTACGTGAGGTAGAGGAAGTTGGTCTCGGCGGGGTATTCGGCAGCCAGGGTGTCGATCTGCTTGGGATGAGGCGCCAGCCCGTAGTTCCTGCGCATGCCCCGCACCTCGACCTCCTCTCGCTTGAGAATGCGGGCGATCTGGTGGTCCGAGAAACCCGCCTTCTTGGCGTCTGCCAGGACACCCTTCGGACAGACGCCGTCTGCGTACACGGCCAGGCGGTCGGCCAGCTCGACCACGTGGGCGATCTTGTACAGGAACCAGCGGTCGATGTAGGTCAGCTCGTGGATGCGCTCCACGCTGTAGCCCGCTTGCATGGCCAGGGGCAGGTGCAAGATCCGCTCGTCGGTGGGATTCCGAAGCTTCTCTTCCAGATCGACGGCCTCCAAGCCCGCGTTCGCCACCAGGCCGACCACACCGATGTCCAGCATGCGGAGGGCCTTCTGGAGCGCCTCCTCGAAGCTGCGGCCGATGGCCATGACCTCGCCCACGGATTTCATGCAGGAGCCGATCCGGTTGCAGACCTTGCGGAACTTCTTGAGGTCCCACCGCGGGACCTTCACCACCACGTAGTCCAGGGCGGGTTCGAAGCAGGCCATGGTCGTTCGAGTGACGGCGTTCTTCAGGTCCACCAGGCTGTGCCCGAGTGCGACCTTGGCGGCCACGAAGGCGAGCGGGTAGCCAGTCGCTTTGGAAGCCAGGGCAGAGCTACGGGAGAGCCGGGCGTTGACCTCGATCACGCGGTAATCGTCGGAGCGCGGATCCAGCGCGTACTGGATGTTGCACTCCCCGACCACGCCCAGGTGCCGGATCACCCGGATCGCCAGACTGCGGAGCTTGTGGTACTCGGTATTGCTCAGCGTCTGGCTCGGCGCAACCACGATGCTCTCCCCCGTGTGGATCCCCATGGGGTCGACGTTCTCCATGTTGCAAACCGTGACGCAGTTGTCGAGGGCGTCCCTGACCACCTCGTACTCGATTTCCTTCCAACCCTCGAGGTACTCCTCGATCAGGATCAACTTGCTATAGGAGAGGGCCTTGTTCGCCAGCTCCTCCAGCTGCTGGGTGTCCTTGCACACGCCCGAACCCAGGCCTCCCAGCGCGAAGGAGATGCGGACCATCACGGGGAAACCCAACTTCCGTGCGGCCCGTACGGCATCGGCCGCAGTGGTCACCGCCTCGCTGCGCGGCACCTTGACCCCGATCTCCGCCAGCTTGCCCGCGAACCGTTGCCGGTCCTCCGTTTCCACAATGGTGGAGACAGGCGTGCCCAGCACGGTCACGCCGTACTTCTCGAAAACCCCGTGCTCGGCCAACTCAAGTCCGCAGTTGAGGGCCGTCTGGCCGCCGAAGCCCAGGAGGATCGCGTCCGGTCGCTCCTTCTCGATGACCTTCTCCACGAAACACGGATTGACGGGCAGGAAGTAGACCTTGTCCGCCAGGTGCTCCGAGGTCTGGATGGTGGCGATGTTGGGGTTGACCAGAATGGTGAAGATGTTCTCTTCCTTCAGGGCCTTGATCGCCTGACTCCCGGAGTAGTCGAATTCCCCTGCCTCACCGATCTTGAGGGCCGAACTGCCGAGGACGACCACTTTCTTGACGTCGGCCACGCCGTTCATTGCTCGCCCGCCCATCGCGGGCGCAAGTGCGCCGTTCGGTCGGTACATCAAAGCACGCGCACGAACTCGTCGAAGAGCGAGTTCGTGTCGACCGGTCCCGGGCAGGCCTCGGGATGGAACTGCACGCCGAGGAAAGGCTTGCTTCGATGGCGGATGCCTTCGTTGGTGCCGTCGTTCGCGTTGAAGAACCAGGGCACCCAGCCGGAAGGCAGCGTGCGCTCGTCCACGGCGTAGCCGTGGTTCTGGGAGGTGATGTAGCAGCGCTTGGTCCCCACCAGCACGCAGGGCTGGTTCTGGCTGCGATGGCCGAACTTGAGCTTGTAGGTCTCGGCGCCCGCGGCCAGCGCGAGCACCTGGCTGCCCAGGCAGATCCCGAATATCGGCGTCTCCTTCGCCATGAGGCGCCGCACCGTGCTCACGGTCGCTCTCACCTGCCGAGGGTCGCCTGGCCCATTGGAGAGGACGACGCCGTCCGCCTGCTCCTCGTCGGCAGGCCAGTCCCAGGGAACGACCGTCACCTGGACCTTGCGAGCCACCAGCGAGCGCAGGATTCCGTTCTTGCAGCCGCAGTCCACAAGGACGATCCGCTTCTCGCCGTCGCCGTAGCGCCGGGGACTCTCCGAGCTCACCTGAGCGACGAGATTGTCCGAGTTCGGATCGTGCAGCGCTATGTCATCGTCGCCGCACAGGAGCTTGCCCAGCATGGATCCGCTAGCGCGCAACCTCTGGGTCAGCATCCGCGTGTCCACCCCCGCCAGCCCCGGAACCTTGTGCTCCTTGAGCCAGTCGTCCAGGGATTTGCGGCCGCTCCAGTGGCTGTAGTCCCGCGCGAACTCCGAGACCACCAAACCGGAGATCTGGATGCGTTCGGACTCGAAAAGCGAGCTGAGGCCGTCGCCGTTTTGCTCCGCTACCCCATAGTTTCCGATAAGCGGATACGCCAAAACGAGGATCTGGCCTTTGTAGGACGGGTCGGTGAGGGACTCCGGATACCCCACCATCCCGGTGTTGAAGACCACTTCGCCTGCGACGGATTGCGGCCAGCCGAAGGACGTGCCGGAACAGGCGAAGCCATCTTCGAGGACCAGGCTTCCGCGCATAAGAGAGCAGCTCTTGTTAGCAGCGGTCGTGGGCGTCCAGCCGCCCGTGAACCCGTTTCGAGCTTGTCATCGGTTCGTGTCGCCTCAGTCGAGCGCGAAGCGCTCCTGGTAGTTCCGCTTGAGGCGCGAATCCTGGGCCTCCTTGCGCAGCACGCAGTTGCCGACGGCGAGGGTCTCGATCTCGGTGCCCATGAAGCAGCGGAACGCGTCCTCGGGCGTGCAGACGATCGGCTCGCCGCGGACGTTGAAGCTCGTGTTCACGATCACCGGGCAGCCGGTCCGCTCCTTGAACCGCGCAATGAGCGAGTGGTACAGCGGGTTGGTTTCGCTATGCACCGTCTGCACCCGCGCCGAGTAGTCGACGTGGGTCACCGCCGGGATGTCCGAGCGCGGCACATTCAGCTTGTCGATGCCGAAGAGTGCCTGCTGCTCCCGGCTCATGGCCTTGCGCCGCCGCGCCACGACGTCGGCCACTAGCAGCATGTAGGGGCTGTCCTCGGCGAGCTCGAACCACTCGGTGAGGTCCTCGCGCAGCACCGACGGCGCGAACGGCCGGAACGATTCGCGGTATTTCACCTTGAGGTTGAGCATCGACTGCATGGTGGGTGAGCGCGCGTCGCCGAGGATCGACCGCGCGCCGAGCGCTCGGGGGCCGAACTCCATGCGGCCCTGGAACCAGCCGAGCGCCTTGCCCTCGGCGAGTGCCTCGGCGCAGAAATCGAGCAGCGCTGGCTGCTCGAGCACCTCGAAGCGCGCGCCGGCGGCGCGCAGCTTGCGCTCGATCTCGGGCTGCTCGAAGGCTGGGCCGAGGTACGCGCCTTTCATGCTGTCGGACGAGCCGGGCGCGGCGCTGCGCGGCTGCTTCTGGAACATGTGATAGGCGGCGAGCGCCGCGCCCAGCGCGCCGCCCGCATCGCCGGCGGCGGGCTGGATCCACAGGCCCTTCACTGCACCGTCGCGCAGGATCTTCCCGTTGGCAACGCAGTTGAGCGCCACCCCGCCCGCGAGGCACAGATCGCGAATCCCAGTCTCCGCCACCGCCGCGCGCGTGAGCCGGAGCATCACCTCCTCCGTGACCGCCTGGAGCGAGGCGGCGAGGTCCATCTCGCGCTGCGTGAGGCGCTCTTCGGGCTTGCGCGGCGGCCCGCCGAAGAGCGCGTCGAACTTCGGGCTGGTCATCGTGAGCCCGGTGCAATAGTCGAAGTACGCGAGGTCGAGGCGGAAGCTGCCGTCCTCCTTCAGGTCGATCAGGTGGTCGTAGATCCGCTGCGCGTACTTCGGTTGACCGTAAGGCGCGAGCCCCATTACCTTGTATTCGCCGGAGTTGACCTTGAACCCGGTGTAATAGGTGAAGGCCGAGTAGAGCAGCCCGAGCGAGTGCGGGAAGCGGATCTCCTTGAGCATCTCGAGCTCGTGGCCGCGGCCGACGGCGAGCGAGGTCGTCGCCCATTCGCCCACGCCGTCGGCGGTGAGCACGGTCGCCTCGCGGAACGGCGAGGGAAAGAACGCGCTCGCCGCGTGGCTCAGGTGGTGCTCGGAGAACAGCAGCGACCGCGCCGCGTCGAACTCCGCGGAGAGTGCGCGCAGCTCCCGGGTGAGCAGGTCGCGCAGGAACAGCTTCTCGCGCAACCAGAGCGGAATCGCCATGCGAAACGAGCGAAACCCCGCAGGCGCAAAGGCGAGGTAGGTCTCGAGGAGCCGCTCGAATTTGAGCAACGGCTTGTCGTAGAAAACTACGAAATCGAGCTCCTCCAAGCGCGTGGCGGCGGCGCGCATGCAATACTGCACCGCCTGGCGAGGGAAGCGCGCGTCGTGCTTCCTGCGCGTGAAGCGTTCCTCCTGCGCTGCAGCGACCACTTCCCCGTCTTCGACCAGCGCCGCGGCGCTGTCGTGATAGTAGGCCGAGACGCCGAGGATGCGCACCGCCGCTCAGAACAGCGTGTAGATAAAGGGCGCCACGGCCGAGCCCTGCGCCAGCACCAGCAGCCCGCCGAGCAGCAGCATCATCAGGATGATCGGGGCGAGCAGGTACTTCTTGCGCACCCGCATGAACCTCCACAGCTGAGCGGCAATCCACATGCTCGGGCCTCTTAGAACTGGTCGCGAAAACTGTCGGCGTGCGGACCTGCGGGGTCGCGCTTGATCCAGTAGCTCTTTGCCTTGGGATCCCGGCGCAGCCCGAGCAGGTCCTTGCCCATTAGGCGCAGAGCCAGGCTGAACGGCACGATGACGAGGTAGAACATCGCGCCGAGCACCACTGGGCTCACCACCGCGTGCAGCAGCATCCCGAACCGGAACCAGAGCCGGTTCAGCGGCGCGAGCCGCGACGGGGCGAAGAGCGCAGCCGCGCCGAAGGCGAGCGCCAACGCGACCGCCCAGAGCTTGAGCCGGGTCTCGCCAAACGCCAGCGGCCAAACCGCCACCAACAAGAACAACCCGGCGAATACAACCCCGAAGCTGCGCTCGGAGGGACGCGGCACCTCGTGGAGCGGCTCGGTAGACTCGTGTGCGCTCATCCTAGGCCTCGATCCAGCCGGTCAATCTAGAGTTGGGCGGTGACAGTCGGCATCACGCCGATTTGAGCCGAACGGACTAGGAAGGTCTCAAACGCCTCCAGTCGGGGATGCGTGCGCGCCTGCGGGCGAAGGGACTTCGCCACGAGGGTCAGACGCGATTTTCGGGACCGGTTTTGGTCGCGGGCAGCTTCCGTCGCCAGCGGCATCCGCCTCCGGCTCGGCAGGCGGCCGATCCGGCTTCTTTTCGTCAGCTCAGAGAGTTACGACGACGCGCTGCGCCGAGAGTCGTCCCGCGGAACGACATCGATCAGCCGGGGCAACCCTCTCAAATCGGTGGCCGAGCAGCATGCGCTTCAGTTCTGATCGGCCCGGAAGCGATAGCCGATTCCGCGCACCGTTTCGATCAGCGCGTCGTGGCCCGTAGGGGCGACTGCTTGGCGTAGCCTGCGGATGTGGACGTCTACGGTACGCTCTTCGACGAACGCATGGTCGCCCCAGACCTCGTCGAGGAGCCTCGCCCGGGTGTAGAGCCGGCCGCGGTGGGTCATGAAGAAGTGCAACAGACGGAATTCGGTGGTCCACAGGCTGATTTCGCGATCGCCCACGCTGACGCGGCGCGCTGCGGGATCCAACTGCAACCCGGCAACCTCGACCACGTCGTCGGCGAGCTGCGGCGTGCGTCTGCGCAGCACCGCCTTGATCCGCGCGAGCAGCTCCCGCCCTGAAAACGGCTTGGTCACGTAGTCGTCGGCCCCGCCCTCCAGCGCGGCGACCTTGTCCTGTTCTTCAGCGCGGGCGCTCACCATCACGATCGAAATATCCCTAGTACGCTGATCGCTGCGGAGTCGCCGGGCGAAGGTCAGTCCCGGGATCCCGGGCAGCACCCAGTCAAGCAGCACCAGATCGGGACGAGCTTGGCGAACCAGCGCTTCGGCCTGCGGCACGTCGGCGGCGGACCATACTCGATATCCAGCCTGCTGGAGATTGTGGGCGAGTAGCTCGCGAGTCGTCACCTCGTCGTAGACGACGAGAATGGAGCCGTCCATGATTCCCTCCAACGTGATCAGCGCCCCTCGATGACGCAGGCCCCTCGCTTCACGTCGCGTCCCCCGAGCCCTCAATGAAGATAGTGGTACGGATGCCGATCCACTATCGTGCCGTCCGGTTTTTGCTGTGGCGGCACCGCTGCCGTATGTAGCATACCGACTACCCATCGTGGTGAAGCGATGCCCAGGGATCTGCCTAGGTGTCACTGCGCTCGGCATTTCGGCGCACGTCGATGGTCCCGGTTCCACCGGCACCAGCAGCCATGGTGCGGCGACAAGCGCGCAAGCGAGCTGCAAGTTCGCAGACGCGCATGCGCACCGGGGCCTCCTTTCTGTAACTCGTTGATTTCATGCCGCACCCTCTGGAAGCGCCCCAAACGACCCTGCTCGTAGGCACGAGAACCGCCGGGCACTCCATGCGCTGCGGTTGAAGCGCTGCCCTGGCGGCTAGATTCATAATGACTGATGACTTGCGGCAGGTCGCTTTCCACCGCGGGAACCGTCGGTCATGCCCATACGCCTGGCAAACTGCAAATCGACAGTGAGATCGCAGCACGGGGAAGACGGCGTGATCGCCGCCGTTTTCCGCGAGATTGGCGTGAGGTCCAGGACCTGTGTCGAGTTCGGCGCCTACGATTTGCAGCGCTTGTCTAACGTGTTCCCGCTTTGGACAAGCGGATGGAAGAGCTTGCTGATCGAAGGCAACCCCGAGCGTCATCGAAAGCTCGTTTCGGACTTTGCCGCTTATCCGGGGTCAGCAGACCTTCAGGTATCCATTGCCAAGAGATACGTCCAAGAGGCCGGAGACGACAGCCTGGACAACATTCTTTCCGAGCATGAATTCCCCCCCGACCTCGATCTCGTCTCCATCGATGTCGATGGAACGGATCTCCATATCTGGCGCGGACTTCATCGCCATCGGCCCCGATTGGTCGTCGTCGAGTACAACCCTATGATCCCGCATCACATCGACATCGTGGGCTCCGGCAGCGGAAACGATATCGGATGCTCCGTCCTGTCGCTCGCGCGCCTG
>Ga0066903_100001670_pt1 | contig 16594 bp, 13 predicted proteins | sample PanSoiMetaGPlot1_FD_67491 | JGI IMG/M metagenome (GOLD analysis project Ga0066903, IMG submission 67491) | Tropical forest soil microbial communities from Panama analyzed to predict greenhouse gas emissions - Panama Soil - Plot 1 (version 2) | ecosystem: Environmental > Terrestrial > Soil >... | reverse complement strand
GGCGCCGGGGACAGGGTAACACGGCTGACCCAAGGGTCGAGCCGGACCTGCGCCGGCCCTCAGGCGCACCCTTCACTCGGCGGCAAGGCGGGGTGCCGGCGGGCTGTCGATCTCGGCGAGGCACTTGGCGAGACTCTCGCCGTCGGGATCGAGCAGCGCGGCGGTGCGGGCGCTGGCGACCGCGTCGACCGCCCGCTGCGGCGGGATGTAGCCGGCGAGCGCGGGGCGGATCACGTGCGTTTCGATCAGCCGATAATTGGCGCTGCCGCGCTTGAGCGTGTCGCCGTAACCCTTGATGAGGCGGGCGCATTCGGCGATCTCGAGGGCGAACTCGGCCGATATGTTGGCGGCCTCGACGATGAGACCGAGCCAGGCCTCGATCGCCCGCTGCTCCTCCTGGAAGCGGTAGGTGCCGGGACGCCAGCGCCGCAGCTTGGCCAGCAGCCAGAACCGCAGAAAGCCCGAGATCGACGCGCTGTTGACCTCCATGCCCCAATTCAGGCGCCAGCCGCGCTTCTCGGCGAGCGCAAGGATGCGGCGGGCCGGCCCTGGCGGCAGGATCGAGCAGAACTCGTCGATGCCGGGCTTGAGGAACTCGGTGACCGTGAGCGGCTCATCGGGCTTGCCGCCCATCTCGACAGCGATGCGGGCGCGGCGCGCCGGATCGATTTTTGCCTGCGCGACGCGAATCACGTCCTCGTACGACATGCGCACCGCGAGGTGGCGTCCGACTTCGCGCAGCAGCTTGCCGCCGGCACCGCCGCGCTCGTCGGCGAAGCGAATTGGCGCGAGCCGATCGATATAGAGCTGCGCATAGGCGATGCTCTGGTAGCCGACGAGCCGGCGCGCGCCCTCCTGAATCACATCGCGGGCAGCGACCGACATCACCGAGACGATCTCGCGCTCGAGATCGGCGAGCGAGGCCATGGCGCCCCTCTTGCGGCGCTCCGGCTCGCGGCGCGTCCCATTCGCCTGCCGGGCGGCGTCGAGCCCGGCTCGGAAGCCGCGCAGGTTCGCCTCCACCGCCTTGCCGTCGGCGCGGATCGCGCCCTCGAAGGCTTCCGCCGGCATCGGCAGCCGGCCGGACCCGGCAATGGCACCGAGCATGACGGCATTGACAATGGCGCCGGTGCGCCGCGCGATCTCCTCCATGTCGAACAGGACGTGACGCTGCGAGTGCTGCTCGATCGCCTTCATCAGGCGGCCGGAATCGTAACGTCCGTCGCCCATCGCGATCTTCTCGTTCATGACGTAGAAGCGCGAGGTCGAGGCGATGGTCAGCGTGCGATCGGGCGTGACGAAGCCCGCGGCCACCGCGCGCCCCGCCTCCATCAATTCGCTCGCCACCATCAGGTCGATGTCGCCGATGCCGGGCACGAGCGCGAGCACGGGACGGCGGCCGTCCAGCTCGCGCCGCGAGGCCGGTAGGATCTCCATGTAATAGGTGGTCGCGCCGGTGCGCTGCGCGACACCCGGTATAGAGGTCGACTGAACCGGGAAGCCGAACCGCTCGGCGGCGGCCACGATCCATTGCGTCAGCACGCCGCCGCCCTCGCCGCCCAGCGCAGCGATCAGGATCGAGACCGGACGGCCGAGCGCGGTCATGTGACCGCCTCGGCGCGCCCACCGAGCCAATCGATGAAGGCACGCCGCATCCTGTGCAGCAGGCGGTCGAAGGCGTTGGGATTGCGCACGAGCTCGGCGCGATAGAACGACGGGCAGAGCACGGCGGCGTGCGCCACTTCGCCGCACAGGCCGCAGCCGACGCAGCTCTCGATCACGGTTGCGACCGGATCGGTGCGCAGCGGATCGGGATTGGGCTTGACGGTGAGCGAGGGGCAGCCGGACAGGCGGATGCAGGAGTGATCGCCGGTGCAGATCTCGTCGTCGACGCCGAAGCGGGTCTTCACGACGCGCGCGCCGCGCTTGAGCTTTTCCGCGTCCTCGGCGCGCACGCGGCGCTGGCGCGCCAGCTGGCATTCGCCGTCGGCAATGATCACCTTCAGGCCGCGCTCGGCGCTGCGCATCGCCGCCTTGAGAGTCTTGACCATCTTGGCAACCGAATGGGTGCGCACCTTGCGCAGCCAGGTGACGCCGAGCGAGCGCAGCGTCTCCTCGATGTCCATGCCGGGAGCGACGCCGGTGCGGCTGGACTTGCTCGACGGCATGTACTGCAGCCCGGTCGCCGAGGTGTAACCGTTCTGCATGATGATCAGCACGCCATCGCCGTTGTTGAACAGGTGCGAGGTGACGCCGGTGATGAGGCCGTTATGCCAGAAGCCGCCGTCGCCCATTACGGCGATCGGCCGGCGGTCGAAGTTGGGGCCGACCGCCGCCGCGCTGGCAAGTGACATGCCGTAGCCGAGGATCGAATTGCCCAGGCTGAACGGCGCGAAGGTCGCAAAGGCGTGGCAGCCGATATCGGCCGAGATATGGGTAGGGCCGAGTTCGCGCTGGGCGAGCTTGATGGCGGAGAACACCGGCCGCTCCGGACAGCCGGTGCAAAAGGTCGGCGGCCGCGGCGGCAGTTCGCCGACCGCCTTCGCGGCCGCGGGCTTGTGGGCAACGAGCCCCAGCGCGCGCGCGGTAGCGGCTTTGGCGTCGAGGCCCGCAGGCTCGGCCTGCGCCAGGAAAGCGGCGAGCCCACTGATCAGCACCTCGGACGTGTATTCGCCGGTCGCGGGCAGCGCGTCCTTGCCGATGACGCGGGTCTGCAGATCGGCGCGGCGCAGCTCGACATTGACCTGCTGCTCGATGTAGTCGGGCGAGCCCTCCTCCACCACCAGCACGGCACGCTTGCCGGCGCAGAATGCGCGGATCTCGTCGGGCACCAGTGGATAGACCACGTTGAGCACAAGGATCGGGACGCGCGTGGTGCCGTAAAGGTCCGCAAGCTCGAGCCGGGCCAGCGCACGCAACACGCTATTGGTGAGCCCGCCCATGACGATGATGCCCACGTCGTCGAGATCGCCGGCGATGACCTCGTTGAGCTTGTGCTCGGCGATGAAGACACGCGCCACCGGCAGCCGGTCCTCGACCTTGAGGCGCTCCTGCACGAACGTTACGGGCGGATGCGCCAAGCGTCCGTATTCGAAGCGGGGCGGACCCGGGATGCGGTTGCGGCCCGAAAAGGCGGCGCGCCGGTTCGCCTTGGCGGAAAATTCCCCGGTCACGTGACAGGCGCGGATGCGCAGCTCCAGCATCACCGGCGCGTGGCTCGCTTCCGAGAGTTCGAAGCCCTTCTCGACCATGCTGACGATGGTCGGCAGGTCGGGCCGTGGATCGATGAGCCACATCGACGATTTCAGCGCATAGGCATACGAGCGCTCCTGGATCACGCTCGCGCCCTCGCCGTAGTCCTCGCCGAGGATGATGAGCGCGCCGCCCACGACGCCGGGCGAGGCCAGATTCGAGAGCGCGTCGGCCGCCACATTGGTGCCAACGATCGACTTCCAGGTGACGGCGCCGCGCAGCGGATAGTTGATCGAGGCGCCGAGCATGGCGGCGGCCGAGGCCTCGTTGGTGCAGGTCTCGACGTGGACGCCAAGGTCGGCGAGCAAATCCTCGGCCTCCACCATCACGTCGAGCAGGTGGGAGACCGGCGCGCCCTGGTAGCCGCCGACATAGCTCACGCCCGACTGCAACAGCGCCTTGGTGACCGCGAGGATGCCCTCGCCACGGAAGGTTTCGCCCTCGCCCAAGCGGAGCGCCTCTACTTCCTTCTTGAACGAGCGTTCCATGGGGTGTTTCGCCCTGATGGCTCCGCGAACGTATTACGCCGGGGCCGCCGTCACAAGGACGGGCGAGGTGTCGTCCCCGGCTGCGCGGGGACGACAGTTGTTAGGTCCGAATTAGGCCTGGTCGGAGCCGTCGGGCGAGAACAGGTAGCCGGCGCCACGAACCGTGCGGATCACCGACGGGTGGGCCGGATCGGGCTCGATCTTCTTGCGGATGCGGGTGATGCGCACGTCGATTGCGCGGTCGAACGCTTCGCGGTCGCGTGCCTCGGCGAGATCGAGCAGGCGTTCGCGCGAGAGCACGCGCTTGGGATTCTCGGCGAAGGCCTTGAGCAGCGCGAATTCCGAACCCGCGAGCGGATGCTCATTGCCGCCCTCGTCGCGCAAGACGCGGGCGTCGACGTCAAGCCACTTGGTGCCGAAGCGGACCGGCGCACGCGGGGCGGTCGGCGCCGGGGAGGCCGCCGCCGGCACCACAGTGGCGCGCCGCAACACGACGCGGATGCGGGCGAGGAGTTCGCGCAGCTCGCACGGCTTCGCCAGATAGTCGTCGGCACCGAGCTCGAGCCCGACCACGCGATCGATCGGGCTCGCGGTCGCGGTGAGCATGATGATGGGGACGGCGCTGCGCTGCTTGACCGAGCGCACGATCGACAGCCCATCCTCCTCCGGCATGTTGAGATCAAGAACGATCAGATCGGGCATGTGCTTGGCGATGACCGCACGCAGGCTGGCACCGCCGTCACACAGCGTGACCTCGAAGCCGTGCAGACGCAGGTAGTCGCCGACCATCTCGCGGGCCGGGGCCTCGTCGTCGACCACGACGATGTGCTGGGCGCGGGCGGCGGTCACGGCGAAGACGCTGGCGGAAGGCGGATCGTAAAGGTCGCGCCGCGACCCGGGCCGGCGCTCTCGGCGCTGACGCTGCCGCCGTGCAGCTCGACGATGCGCTTGACGATCGACAGGCCCAATCCGGTCGAGCTTTCGCCGCCGGTCGGCTTGGCGGACAGGCGCTGAAATCGGCCGAACAGCCGCGACAGGTCGTCGGCCGACAGACCGGCGCCCTCATCCTTGACGGCGATCACAGCGCCGTCGTCGTCGACGGACATCGATAATTCCATCTTGCCGCCGATCGGCGAGTACTTGATCGCATTGCTCAGGAGATTGTCGACGGCCTCGCGCAACCGGTCGGGATCGCAGATCCACATCTGACTTGGCGGCGAGACCAAATGGATGGTCTGCTGCTTCTTTTCGGCGAGCGCCCGGTTCGACGCCACGATTTCGCCGAGCAGCGCGGCAAGGTCGATGGAGTCGTTGCGGATCGCGATGTCGAGCGCGTCCATCATGGCGTCCGAGATCAGGTCGTTGACCATCACAGTCAGCTGCCTGGTCGAACCGCGGATGTGACCAAGCTGATCCTGGATCTTGTCGATCGGAATAGGATCCATGGCGGCGAGCTCGTTGAGCATCTCGGCGCGACCGAGGATGACTCCGAGCGGATTTTTGAGATCGTGGGCCACGGTGCCGAGTACCTCGCTCTTGAACGCGTTGGCCTGGCGCAGCCGCGACCACTGCGCCGACAGGCGCTGGTTGGCGCCGATGAGCTCGCGCGTGCGGTCCCGCACGCGCTCCTCCAACCGCACATTGGCGTCCTGGAGCTGCTCGTAGAGGATCACGTTGTCGAACGCGACCGAGAGCCGGCTGCAGAACACCTCGACGAGCGCACGATCGGTCTCGGTCAACGGCCGCATCGTCTCCAGCAGCACGACCACTTCACGTCCGGTCGCGGTCCGCACATAGAGGATCGACAGCCTGGGCCGGAATTCGTGCGCGCGGCGTTCGAACGCGCCCTGGACCGCCTGCGCCAGCACCGGGTCGAGCGAACCGGCGGTGCCGGCGAAATGGCTGTAGCAGCCGGAGCCGGCCAGAATCGAGAACTTCTCCCGTGGGCTGCCGCCTTCGCGCAGCACCAGTATGCCGGCGCATTCGACGTTGAGCAGCGAAGCGATCTGGGTGAGGACGCCCTCGGCGAGCTTCTGGATCGACTTGAAGTCGTAAAGGGTCGAGGCGCCCTCGATGATCATCTCCAGGCCGCGCCGGGTCTCGACCATTCGCAGCAACTGCTGATAGCCGCGCAGCGCCGCGGTAAGCGCGGTGAACAGCTTGTCGGCGGTGAGCTCCGTCTTCGCCTTGTAGTCGTTGATATCGTACTCGACGATGACGCGGCGCTCGGGCGCCTGCCCGGGCTGCCCGGTCCGCAGGATGATGCGCACCGTCTCGTTCTTGAGCTGGGTACGGATAAGGTCGACCAGGGCCAAGCCGGCATCGTCGGTCTCCATCACGACGTCGAGCAGGATGACGGCGATGTCCGGATGCGCCTGCATCAGCGCACGTCCCTCCTCGGCCGAATAGGCGGAGAGAATCTCGATCCCCTGACCGTGGAGGTTGTAATCGTAGAGCGCGAATCGCGTGCCCTCGTGCACCGCCGGGTCGTCGTCGATGACCGCGACCTTCCAGGCGACTAGCGGCTGGTCCGGCACCGTGCCGCTGTCCTCGATCACGCGGATCAGATCGTTGTCATCGTTCATGTCGATTCCGCCATGGAGGCCGCCCGCGCGCCGTCGGCAAATTCATTCTTTGGCGCCACCAGCGGCAGCCTGATCGTGAAGGTCGTACCCCGTCCCAATTCGGAATCAAGCCGCAGCCGCCCGCCCAACCGGCGCGTGACGAGATTGTAAACGATGTGCAGGCCGAGACCGGTGCCGCCGCGGCTCCGCCGCGTCGTGAAGAACGGTTCGAACGCACGCCGTTGCACGTCCTCGTTCATGCCGACGCCGTCATCCTGGAACTGGATTTCCACCTGTTCGGAGCCGATCCGCCGCGCCGACAGACGCATGGAGCCGGGGCGCCGGTCCGGGAAAGCGTGCACGAGCGCGTTGAGAACGAGGTTGGTCAGCACCTGGCCGTAGGGCCCCGGATAGCTGTCCATCTGGATCCCCGACGGCACGTCGACGGCGAGCGAGATCGAGGAGCGCTTGAGCGCCGGGCGGAGGCTGGCGATGATCTGTTCGGTCGATTCGGCGAGATCGAACAGGCGCCGTTCAGCGTGGCTGCGGTCGACCGCCACCTGCTTGAAGGACTGGATCAGGTCGGCGGCACGGTTGAGGTTGGCGACGAGCTGCTTGGCGGCTTCCTGGCTGCCGGCGATGAACTCATCGAGCTTAGAGCGGCGAACCTGACCGTCGCTGATCTCGTCCGAAAAACGATCGCAACGGCGCGCGAAGCTCGAGGCGACCGTGAGGCTGATGCCGACCGGGTTGTTCACCTCGTGTGCGACGCCGGCCACCAAGCCGCCCAGCGCGGCGAGCTTCTCGGCCTCGATCAAGCTCTGTTGGGTCTCCTGCAGCTCGCGCAGGGCGCTCTCGGCGCGCTCCTTTGAGGCCTTGAGCTCCTGCTCGGCCTTGAGCTTTGCAATCGCGTTCTCGCGGAAGACCTCGACTGCTCGCGCCATCGCGCCGATCTCGTCATGCGCATTGACGTCGCGCACCGGACGCGCGTAATCGCCGGCGACGATCGCATGCATGGCGTCCATCAGCTCGCGCAGCGGGCGCACGATGGAAGCCGCGATGGCGAGCCCGATCAGCACGGAAATGGACAGCGCCAGGATCGCGACGATCGCGATCCGCACGTACACCTCCGACAGTGTCTGCTCGAACCTCACGTAGGCGAGACGGTCGCGCTCACGGATATTCCTGGACAGGACGTCAATCGTGCTCGACATCGCCATCTGGTTGCCATCGATGACGTCGCGCAACAGTCGCGTCCGGATTGCAAAGCTCTCCGACAATTGCGCGACGCCAAGCCGCCACGACACCGCACGGTAGCCGAGCGCACCAAGCGCCCCGCGTTGCAGATCGTTGTCGGCGAGATCCATCATGACCGGAATGGTAGCCTCGATGGTCTCGAGATTCTTCGTCACTTCCTCGGCGGCCTGCCGAGTCGGGGTCAGGTAGAAGACGTTGGTCTGTACCAGCGTTGTCGAGAAGGATTCGCGCGACTTGCTGAGCGCCGGCCAGATCAACGCGTTCCCTTTCGTGGAGTCCTCGAGAATGGCGTAGAGGCCGGCCATCTCGTGGGCCGGCTTGAGCACCTGATTCTCATAAGAGTTGGCGATCGCCGCCTGGACATTGCGCAGGTCGCTGAAGCCGGTCACGAAACGCTCGGTCGCCTGCATCAGGTCTTCCGCCGATTTCGACAGGATGGGGTCGCTGGTAGCGCGGTTCACCAGAGTGCCGAGCAGGGCCTCACGCAGATCGGTAATCTCCTTCAGCAGGTCGATATTGGACTGCATGAAATAGCGGTGGATGAGGTTTTGCAGCCGGCCGACCTGGCTCTCCAACGTCGCCAGCAGCCGCTCGGATTCGCGCGAGTCGCGAAGTTCGTTGCGCGCCAACGTCAGCTCCTGGGCGCCGTCCCAGATAACCGCCGCGCAGATCACCGCCACGATGGTGTTGAGCGCCGCGATCAGCAGAATCCGCCAGCGGATCGGCAGCGTGCGCAATGCATCGAGCGACCGCAGGCCAGCGGGCGGCTTGGTCGCGACCCCGCTCAATCGATGCGCTTCCTGCAATTCCGATCCTTGGTCGTTCATCGTAGGGCGTCGATCCGCTCCATCAGCGCTCGGAATTTCGGGTCGGAGCGCATGGCATCGCGCAGCGGCATGGTGGCGCTCTCGAACGGCTTGCGGTCAATGCTCTTGAAGATGGTGACGCCCGATTCGCCCGCCTCCTGCTCCGATCTCTGCTCGAAGCTTTGCCACTGTTCGCGCATGTAGCGACTCGATTGGCGCGCGGCGTCGCGGAAAACGATGCGGTCATCGGCGGACAGGTCGGCCCACGCGCGCGGAGACATGATCACGACCTCGGGGCTCATCGTGTGCTCGGTCGTCGTGTAGAAGCGTGCGACCTTGTGGTGGCCGGTTGAGACGAACGAAGGCCAGTTGTTCTCCGCTCCGTCGATCAGCTTGGTCTGCAAGGCGGTGAGGACCTGCCCGAAGGCCAGCCCGATCGGCTCGGCGCCGAGCGCCCGCATCATGCTTTCCATGAGATCGGACTGTTGCACGCGCAGCCGCAAACCCTTGAGATCGTCGATGCCGCGCACCGGCTTGGTTGTTGTGTAGATCGAGCGAGCGCCCGAATCATAGAAGGTCAATCCGATGAACCCGCTCGACTCCAAAGCCGCAAGAATCTCCTCGCCGATCGGACCATCGATCACAGCGTGGAGGTGCTCGATCGAGCGGAACAGGAACGGCAGTGCCAGCACGTTGAGCACCGGCGCGTAGTTGCCGATCGCGCCGACGTTGATGCGGTTCATGTCGATCGCGCCCACCCGGGTCTGCTCGATAGTCTGGCTTTCCTCGCCGAGCTGGCGGGAGTGAAAGACGCGGATGCGGTGCCGCCCGTTGGTGCCTTGCGCCACCAGGTGGTCCATGTAGCGGAGCGCCTGGACGGTCGGGTAGTTCTCCTCCTGGATGTCGGCGACGCGGAACTCGCGCGCGCCGGTCGCAGTGTCGAACTGCAGCAGCGCCAAGAGCGCGCCGGCGCTCGCCAGCAGGCCTCGAAAACCCCTGTAGTTCTTCGACATGCGGGATTGCCTCCGCGACCCAACCGCGAGCCGGCCCAATCATAGGATCGGCGTCCGCGTCGTGCCATCAAAGAAAACGGCCGCAATTGGGGCGGGCATTGCTTGTTTGGCCCGTCCGGCGACCCCGGTCGGCGCGCCACCGCTTCGTCGTGAGGGTCCATGATGCCATTGCGATAGCTGACATTTTCCGCAATCGCGATCTGCTGGCCCAGCCGATCCGCCCCGAGCGATTGTTTCTTTGCGGGGAGGGCACGAAACAATTCGGAGGAATGACGAAACCATATTCCTGACTTTGGCAACATTGCCGAAACGGCCCTTCGCTACACCGCCCGCGAGGAGCTTGCGCCGGGAGCGCAAAGTTTTGGAGGGCCCCATGCAGTACGGCCAGGTCGTGTCCGCCCCGTCGACGGTTCGGCAGCGCGCTGCCGCTCACGACACGTCGGACGAATCGCTGGTGGCCCTGGTCGCGCAGGGCGACAAGCAGGCCCTCCAGGTTCTGTTCTGCCGCCACAACGTGCGCGTCTACCGCTTCGTGCTGCGCTTTCTCAACGACGAGGCGGCGGCCGAAGACATGGTGAGCGAGGTGTTCTTCGACGTATGGCGCCAGGCCGACCGCTTCGAAGGGCGGTCACAGGTCTCCACCTGGCTGATGGCGATCGCGCGCAACAAGGCGTTATCGGTGCTGCGCCGCCGCTCGACCGAGGAGCTTGACGAGGAAGTAGCCGAGTTCATCGAGGATCCGTCGGACAGTCCCGAAATCGCGATGCAGAAAAAGCAGCAAGCATCGGTCCTGCGGGAGTGCCTGACCCAATTGTCGGCGGCGCATCGCGAGATCGTCGACCTGGTCTACTACCATGAGAAGACCATCGAGGAGGTGGCCGACATCATTGGCGTGCCGACCAACACGGTGAAGACCCGCATGTTCTATGCGCGTAAGCGCATCGGCGAGCTGATGACCGCCAAGGGTCTCAGCCGGGCTGCGATCTGAGCCAGTTTCCCCACACGTGCCTGTGGCAGCGGCCCGACCCAGAAGGTTTCGCGCCGCTGCCACTTTTCGCGGGCCCCAGAATCAGGTGTGCTGTCGGGCGGAGGGCCCGATGCTGTGCGAGACGTGCCGCTTGACCGGCCGGCCCGGCTTCGTTCGCGCGCCGCGCCGCGCCGACGATCCGACGGACGAGTCGATAGTTCCCTGCCCGGATTGCGGCGGCAGCGGCATCGCGCATTGTTGTGACGGTATCTGCGAGCAGCCGCCGAACGACGCCGTGCCCTGGCAGCCATTGCGCACGCGGCCCTAGCGCTAGCCGCCGCCTGCGCTTGATTTTCAGCGCTCCGGATGCTCCGCTGTCCCCGCACGGGCGGAACCCCGGCGGGTGTGGATGGGACGAACGATCTTCAAGGACGGCGACGTGATCTCGGGCGCGGTGCTGGCCGCGCTGGGCGTCTATATCGTCATGCAGTCGCTCGCCTGGGAATATTCCGGCCCCGACGGGCCTGGGCCCGGGTTCTTCCCGTTCTGGTACGGCGTCGCCATGGTGGCGCTGTCGCTGCTCCTGGTAGTGAACGCGGTGCGCCGCAGCGGCGGCGAGCGGCAGGGCGCCATCGACTGGCCGGCGATCAAGCGGGCGCTGTCGACCTGGGCCGCGTTTGCGCTGTCGGTCGCGCTGATGAACTGGCTCGGGTTTCTGCTGAGCTTTGCGCTGCTCACCTTCTTCATCGTCGCGGTCGTGTTCCGCCGCTCGCTGATCGCGGCCGGGGTCACCGCGGTCGTCACCGCGCTCGGGTTCTATCTCGTCTTCCCGGTCGCGCTCAGCCTGGAGCTGCCCACCGGTCTGTTCGGGTTCTGAGATGGACGCGTTGAGCGGATTGCTGCACGGATTTCAAGTCGCGCTGCAACCGGCGAACCTCTTCTGGTGTTTCGTCGGTTGCCTGCTTGGCACCATCGTCGGCATTCTGCCGGGGCTCGGTCCGGCAGCGACCATCGCGATGCTGCTGCCACTGACCTACAAGATGGATCCTGCCGGCGGCATCATCATGATGGCCGGAATCTACTACGGCGCCAAATACGGCGGCTCGACCACCTCGATCCTGCTCAATATTCCGGGCGAGTCCTCCTCGGTGGTGACCTGCCTCGACGGCTACCAAATGGCGCGCAAGGGCCGCGCCGGGGCGGCGCTCGGCATCGCCGCCATTGCCTCGTTCGTAGCCGGGACCGTCGGCGTGGTCGGCCTTACGCTGATCGCTCCGCCGGTCGCCGCCTTCGCGCTGTCGTTCAGCTCGCCGGAAAATTTTGCGCTGATGTGCCTCGGGCTTGCGCTGGTGGTGCTGCTGTCCGGCCAGTCACTGATCAAGGGAATGCTGTCGATGCTGCTGGGGCTGTGGCTCAGCAGCATCGGCACCGACCTGTTCACCGCACAGGCCCGCTTCATCTTCGGGCAGGCGGCGCTGCTCGGGCACATCGACGTCATGGTGATCGCGATCGGCGTCTTCGCCATCGCCGAGGTGCTTTCCAGCATCGAGGCCGGCGATGACGCCAAGGTGTTGCCGGTCCCGCGCGGCTTGCGCAATCTCCTGCCCAATATGGCCGAGCTCAAAGCCTGCCGCTTCGCTTTCCTGAACGGCTCGGTGACCGGCTTCCTGCTCGGCTGCCTGCCCGGCGCCGGCGCAACGATCGCTTCCTTCATCTCCTACGGGATCGAGAAGGCGGTATCGAAGCATCCCGAGCAGTTTGGCCAGGGCGCGCCGGAGGGCGTCGCCGCACCTGAAGGCGCCAACAATGCCGACACCGGCGGCGCGCTCGTGCCGCTTCTGACGCTCGGCATTCCGGGCGGCAGCTCGACCGCGATCATGCTCTCAGCGCTGGTGCTGTGGGGCGTCAAGCCCGGTCCTTTGATGATGCTGGAATCACCGGACGTGTTCTGGGGTCTCGTCTGCAGCATGTATCTCGGCAATGTGATGCTCTTGATCTTGAACCTGCCGCTGGTCCCGCTATTCGCGCAGATCCTGCGGCTGTCGGCCTATATCCTGTTCCCCTGCATTCTCGGCATCTCGATCGTGGGCGCCTATGGGGGGTCGATGTTCAACCTCGGTCTGGTCGTCGCCTTCGGCCTGCTCGGCTACCTGATGGTCAAACTTAAATATCCGGCCGCTCCGCTGATCCTCGGATTCGTCCTGGGCGACAACATGGAACGGGCCTTGCGCCAGTCGCTGATGATGTCGCAGGGCGACCTCACAACCTTCGTGCACCGCCCAATTTCGGCGATCATGCTGGGGCTCGCGGTGCTGATCCTGCTCACGCCGCTGCTCGGGCACCTCAATCGCCTGCGGGTGCGCGCGATTACGGAGAGTGGGTAAGTAGCGTGCGGCCGGACCTTCGGAGGAACAGATGAACAGACGTCATCTTCTTGCCGGCGCGGCGTCCGCGCTCGCGGCCGGCGCATTGAGGCCGGCCTTCGCGGAGTTCAAGCCGACGCGGCCGATCGAATTCGTCGTGCACGGCGGACCCGGCTCCGGCAACGACGTATTCGCCCGCGCGCTGACCACGATCATCGATCAGGAGAAGCTCTCGCCGGTGCGCATCCAGGTGATCAACAAGCCGGGCGGCGGCTCGACCACGGCGGCGGCCTACGTGGTCAGCAAGAAAGGCGACCCTCACGTCTTCGCCTGCTTCACCAATGTGTGGCTGGTCGACCCCCTGGTGCAGGAGGCGGCGACCAACAAGCTCGTGGACATGAGCCCGATCGCACGGCTGGTGGTCGAGCCGGCGCTGGTCGTGGTGCGGATGGATTCGCCGTTCCACACGCTCGCCGACTTCATCAACGCCGCCAAGGAAAAGCCGGGTGCGCTGAAGATGTCGGGCGGCTCGATCACGTCGCGCGAGAATCTCGTGCGCCAGCTCTTGATGAAGGCGACCGGCGTACGCTGGGCGTTCATCTCGTTCCCGTCAGGCGGCGAGCGAATCGCTGCGCTGCTCGGCGGGCATGTCGACATGATGATCGTCGATCCGAGCGAGGCCGGCGAGCAGGTGCGCGCCGGCAAGCTGCGCGTGATCGCGCAGGTCAATGACCGGCGGCTGCCGGGCTTCCCCGACGTGCCGACCATCAAGGAGGCGGGCTACGACATCCCCAACGTGCCGCAGATGCGCGGCATCGTCGGCGCGCCCGGCATGTCGGCCGAGACCATCGCTTACTATGAGGACATGTTCCTCAAGGCGAGCAAGACGGCAGCCTGGCAGAGATTCCTGACCGAGAGCCAGCTCGACGGCGAGTTCGTGAAGGCGGCAGAGCTCAAGGCATTCCTGGCGAAGTTCGAAGCGGAGCTGCGCGAGATCCTGAAAGAGGCCGGCGCCAAGGTGGTGCGGTAGCGCACGCTCTGACTTAGTTGCATGCTCTCTCAACCGTTCGTCCCCGCGCAAGCGGGGACCCAGGGCCAAATGTGCTGACGGAAAGACTGGGTCCCCCCTGTCGTGGGGACGAACGGTTGAGGGTGCGGTGCTCGATCCGCTGGCTTTACTCCGCGGCGCGTTTGTGCACCAGCGCCGCGGCGGCTTGGTCGTAGGCCTCCTCGCGCCCGAGCAGTGGCTTGAGGCCGACCAGGCCGTAGTAGTCCTCAAGCGGGATGAGATGCTCCTGGCAGGGCGCGAGCGTGTCGCTCGTCTTGAGGATACGCAGCACGTTGCGCACGGCGTTGGCGGCCGAGAACAGCGCGACCGACGGGAAGGTTGCCGCGACCACGCCGGCGTCTTCGAGTTCTTTCAGGCTGCGCGCCTTCGGGCCGGCGGCCTGCGACAAGGTCGCCATGTGGGGCGATGGAATTTCGCGCAGTGCCCGCTTGATTTCGGGGATCGTATCGAGCCCCATCGGCTTCGCCATGTCGGCGCCGGCCTCCATGAACAGCTGGCAGCGCGCGATCGCGTCCTCGACCGAGGTGACGCCGGCGGCGTCAGTGCGCGCCGCGATGTAGAGGTCGCCATCGCGGCGGGCGTCGAGCGCGGCCTTGAGCTTGGCCAGCATCTGCTCGACCGGGATGACCTGCTTGCCCGGCAGGTAGCCGCAGCGGTTGGGGAAGACTTGGTCGCTGAGGAACAGCCCGGCGACTCCCGCTGCCTCAAACGCGCGCACCATCTGCCTCACGTTGTTGACGCCGCCGAACCCGGTATCGGCGTCGACGTAGACCGGGATCTCGACCGCGGCGGAGACGCGCGCATAGTGGTCGGCGTAGTCGCGCATGTTGGACTGGCCCATGTCGGCCTGCGCCAGCATGCTGCCGATCGCGGCGTAGCCGCCGGCCACCAGGGCCTCGAAGCCCTCGGCCTCGATGATGCGCGCCGACAGCGCGTCATACGCGCCGGGCATCAGGACGAGCCGATTGCCGGCCATGATCTCACGGAATTTCTTGCGGGTGTTCATGTGAACTCCTCCCTATCGGCTATCTGCTCCTGTGGCTGCTACAAACTCGCCCTCATCCTGAGGAGGTTGCATGCCCTTGCATGCGACCGTCTCGAAGGATGGCCGCAAGTTCCGGACCGGCCGCCATCCTTCGAGACGCATTGCGCTCGCCAAGCGGCGACCGCAATGCTCCTCAGGATGACGTCGGAATCTTTCTCGCGATCTTGCACGATCATGACGTACGGCTGTCCGCCGCCTTTTGCAGCCACGGCTGCGCCGCTGCCAGGCGCTGCTCAAACGCGACGATCTCATCGGTGTGCTTGAGCGTGAGCCCGATATCGTCGAGACCCTCAAGCAGCCGCATGCGGTCGGCAGCAGGGATGTCGAACTTGATATCGGGGCCGCCGGGAACGCTGATCGTCTGGGTCTCGAGATCGACGGTGAACGGCGCGGCGCCATTCACCGCGATCACGCGCGCCTCGAAGGCATCGGCCTCGGCCGCAGCGAGCACGACCGGCAGCAGCCCGTTCTGCAGGCAGTTCTCCCGGTAGATGTCGGCAAAGCTTCGCGCCACGATCACCCGGATGTTGTTGGCGAGCATGCCCCAGACCGCCGACTCGCGCGACGAACCGGCGCCAAAATTCTGGCCGGTCACCAGGATGCCGGGATTGCGGAACTGCGGCCGGTTGAGCACGAAGTCCGGATCCTCGCTGCCATCGTCGCGGCGACGCGCGCGCATGAACAGCAGTTCCTTGTAATCGGGTTTGAGCGCACGCATCGCCTGCACGGGCGCGATCTGGTCCGTGTTGATGTCGTCCTTCAGAAGGGGGACGGCAATGCCGGTGTGCGACTTGAACGGTTGCATCAGGCATTCCCCGCGATGAGCTGCCGCACGTCGGTGATACGGCCGGCGATGGCGGCCGCAGCCGCGGTCGCGGGGCTCGCCAGATGCGTGCGCACCTTGGGGCCCTGCCGATTTTCGAAATTGCGGTTGGTGGTCGACACGACGCGCTCGCCCGGCGCGCCACGGTCACCGTTGCCGCCGGCGCACATCGAGCAGCCAGACTCGCCCCAGGCAAAGCCGGCGTCGCGGAACACACGGTCGAGCCCTTTGGCCTCGGCCTCGCGCTTCACGGTCGAGGAGCCGGACACCACCAGCGCCACGACGCCATCGGCGACCCGCCGGCCACGCACAACAGCCGCCGCGATCTCGAGGTCGGGCAGGCGGGCATTGGTGCAGGAGCCGATGAACACCCGATTGACTGGAAGCCCGGCGAGCGGCACGCCGGGCGTCAGGCCCATGTATTGCAGCGCGCTCTCGAACGCAGCGCGGCGGCCCTCGCCGGCGCCGGCCGGATCGGGCACGCGGCCGGAAATGCCGACCACCTGGCTCGGGTCCGTGCCCCAGGTGATCTGCGGCTCGAGCGCGCCGCAGTCGAGCACGTGCTCGCGGTCGAAGTTTGCGTCGTCATCACTGCCGAGCGTGCGCCAATGCGCGAGCGCCTGGTCCCAGTCGACGCCTTGCGGTGCAAAAGGGCGCCCCGCGATCCAGGCGAAGGCGTCATCGTCAGGCGCGACGAAGCCCGAGCGCCCGCCCATCTCGATGTTGAGGTTGCACAGCGTCATGCGCTGCTCGATCGGCATCGCGCGGACAGCCTGGCCGGCGTATTCGACCACGTAGCCGCGCCCGCCTGCGACACCGAGCTCGGCGATGATTTTCAGCGCCACGTCTTTGGCGGTGACCTGCGGGCCGAGGCGACCATCGAGGCGGATGCGCATGCTCTTCGGTCGTTTGAGCGCCATCACCTGGGTTGCCAGGATGTGCGCGAG
>Ga0066903_100001669_pt1 | contig 16596 bp, 15 predicted proteins | sample PanSoiMetaGPlot1_FD_67491 | JGI IMG/M metagenome (GOLD analysis project Ga0066903, IMG submission 67491) | Tropical forest soil microbial communities from Panama analyzed to predict greenhouse gas emissions - Panama Soil - Plot 1 (version 2) | ecosystem: Environmental > Terrestrial > Soil >... | reverse complement strand
CCGGTGATCGCCAGGATGTCCGTATCGTTCTCCTGGTCCGCGGAGAGGACGAGCGCGATGATCTGCGATTCGTATCGCCAGCCCGATGGGAACAGTGGGCGAATCGGCCGATCGATCACCCGGCTCGTCAGGACTTCCTTCTCAGCCGGCTTGCCTTCTCGCTTGAAGAAGCCGCCGGGGATCCGACCGGACGCGTACGTGTATTCCCGGTAGTCGACCGTGAGAGGGAGGAAATCGATCCCTTCCCGCGGTGACGTCGAGCGGCACGCGGTCACAAGGACCACCGAGTCGCCATAGCGAACGATCACGGAACCGCCTGCCTGCTTGGCCAGCTTGCCGGTTTCGAAACGGAGAGGTGTGTGCCCGATCGTGACTTCGCGCGTGGTCATAAATGCAAAACTCCTCCGGGGAGGGACGCCGATGAATCAGAATCTGGAGCTCTGAGGTCGGACCGGGAGAAGCGTCTTACCGGCCTTGGAGCGGACAGAGTCTTCAGAGTTTGACAATTCGTGACGTTATTTTCTGATGTTGAGGCGCTTGATGAGATCCGAGTAGCGCTGGACGTCTTTGCCCTTGAGGTAGTCGAGCAACCGGCGGCGCTTCCCGACGAGCATCAACAGGCCGCGGCGCGAGTGGTGGTCTTTCGCGTGCGACTTGAAGTGCTCAGTCAAGTAATTGATGCGTTCGCTCAGGAGTGCGACTTGAACTTCGGGGGAGCCGGTGTCGGCATCGTGGGTGCGGTAGCTGCCGATCAGCTCGGTCTTGCGGTCTTTGGTTAGGGCCACTTGGTCATGTCCTCCACGAACGCCTCAGACGCGTCCTGGGGGCAAGTGCCCCTCGGATGAGATCCCGGGGGCAGAGCCCCCTGGATTGAGCCTGATGAAGATGATGCATCCAGGATTGCACCGGGGCGCCGTATGTCTCGAATCAACCTTAGTCGAGCAAGAGCAACATGTTACACCAGAACTACTGCAGCGTGCAAAGAACCGGGTGCCTCGCCCGGCGACGCGATCCCCACGAGTTCGCCGGTCGGGCCGAGCAGCCTGACGAACCCGCTGTCACTCCGGCTCGGGTGCTGCGCTGGGGACCACGAGTCGGGGACCCCGGGGCTCGACGGACCGAGGCCGGACGTGTACAGCATGCGGCCATGGACCGTGTCGTTGACACCCTCTTCCGTCAGCACCACGGACGGCAGGTGGGGGAGGAGCCGCCGGAGCGGAATCATCGCCGCTGCCGCACGCGCCGGGTCGCGTTCGGCCTCGTTGAGGCCAATCGCTTCCTCCAGCCCAGCATCGCCGCTTCGGGTCCGGCGCAGCGCTGCCAGATGCGCCCCGGTCCCCAGTTGCTCGCCGAGGTCGCGTGCGAGCGATCGGACGTAGAAGCCGGACGAGCATCGCACCTCGAGCGCCAGGGTATCGCCATCGATCGCGATCAAGTCCAAAGCGTTGGCGTTGACCGTCACCGGCGCCGGCAGTGTCAGGCCGTCGGTGGCGTGGCCGGGCTTCCCTTCATGGCGGCGCGCGGCAGCCCGCGCCAGCGCGTAACTCCGGGTGCCGCCAATGCGCTTGGCCGAAAACGCGGGCGGCTGCTGGACGAAGAACCCGCGAAAGGCGTCGAGAGCGGCGTCGATGGCGCCCAGCGACGGCATCGGGCCCGCGTACCGCTCGCCGATCGGCTGTCCTGTCGCATCGGCGGTGTCGGTCCGCACGCCAAGCCGGATCGTGGCCAGATAAGACTTGTCCTCGGCGCTCATGAAGCGCGCGAGCCGCGTTGCGCGGCCGATCACGAGCGGCAGCACGCCGGTCGCTGCGGGATCGAGGGTGCCCGTATGGCCGATGCGCCGTTCCCCGAGCGCTCGCCGCATCCGCGCGACGACGTCGTGAGAGGTGGGCCCTGCAGGCTTATCGATGACCAACAGGCCGTCCATCGATCTCGGCTTCGATGCTGGCTTCAATCTTGGCTTCGATTTTCTCGATGAACATCTTCTTCAACGCATCGATGCCGCCGGTCACCGTGCAGCCGGCGGCGTTCCTGTGCCCGCCGCCCCCGAACTCCTTGGCGATGCCGCCGATGTCGATAGTCCCCTTGGATCGCATGCTGACGCGGTACTCGTCGCCCTCGATCTGCTTGAAGAACACGATCGCCAGGATTTCCTTGACCGTCAGTGGCAGGTTGATGAGCCCTTCCGTGTCCTCGTAGGTGCCGCCTGCGGCGCGCGCCATCTCGTGATCGAGATAGACGATCGCCACGCGTCCGCTCGGGTCGATCTGCATCGCGCTCAGCACGGCCCCGAACAGTTTCAAACGGCCCATGTTGTTGCTGTCGTAGACGTTTCGCGCGACCGCCACCGGGTCGACGCCCGCTTCGAGCGCCTCCTTGCAGATCTCGAATGTTCTCGGCGAGATGTTCGCGTAATGGAACGAGCCGGTGTCAGTGAGGATCGCGAGGTACACGTGTATGGCGACTTCGGGCGTCAAGGGCGCCCCAAGCGCCTTCACGAGATCGAAGACCATTTCCCCGCACGCGGCCGCATCCGGGTTGAACCAATTCAGGCGGCCGTATCCGACGTTGCCGGGGTGATGGTCGATGTTGATGAGAAAGAACCGATCGAGCCCTGCGACGCCCGTACGTCCGAGGTCTCCGCACTCCATGACGATTGCCGCGTCATAGCGGTTGCCGACCTGTGGCAGGACTTGGATGTCGCGCACGCCGGGGAACTGCATCAGAGGCCCCGGCGCGGGGTCGCTGTGCACGACGTCGGCCTCTTTGCCCATGGCGCGGAGCGCGAAGGCCATGGCGAGCGACGATCCGATGGAGTCGCCATCTGGCCGCGTGTGCGACGAGATCACGAAGCGCTGCCGCGCTCGGATGGCTTCAACGATCTCGGTCAGTTCTGCGTTCTTCATCGTCCGCGGCATGGATCTCATTCAACAATCGCTCGATGCGGTCCTGGCCTGCAATCGATTCATCGTACATGAACTTGAGCTCCGGCACCCGTTTCAGCCTGAGTCGTGATCCGAGTTGACGACGAAGAAACGGGAGGGCCCGCGCCAGCGCGCGCTCGGTGTTTCGGCGGGTCTGGTCATGGCGGCTCGCGGCGCTCCCCGAGCCTTGCGAATCCGCCGACTCAGTGAGGCTCGCGGGACTCGCCGGACCGAGCGCTGTGTAGAACACCCGCGCCTGCTGGATGTCCGGGCTGACCTGAACGCGAGTGATGGTCACGAAGCCAATGCCGGGATCGTGGACCTCACGCGCAAGGAGCTCGCCGAGCTCGCTGCGGATCTGATCGGCAACCCGGTCGGGTCTGGAACCTTGCGACATCAGGAGCTAAGTGAGGAATTCGGTCTCGGTTCGGGCGATCAGACCCGGTTCGAGCCGCTCGATTTCTCCCGCGACCGCCGCCAGCTCGCGGTCGGCGTGTTGTTGGTCCGAGCTGACGGTGACGACGGCCAGCCCCGCGCGCTGCCACAAATCCTGGTGATCGACCTCCGAAACAGCGACATTGAATTTCTTGAGCCGATCCTTGATCCGCCGGACGACCATACGCTTCTCTTTGAGCGACCTGGCGCCGGGGACATGGAGCTCGACGGTAAGAAGGCCGACGACCACGTCCCTGTCAGGCTGTGACGGCCGCCACGCGCTCCATGACGAAGACCTCGATCACGTCCCCGACCTTGATGTCGTTGTATTTCTCGAACCCGATGCCGCATTCGAAGCCGGCCTTGACCTCGCTCACATCGTCCTTGAAGCGCCTGAGCGATCCGATCTTGCCTTCGTAGATCACAACGTTGTCGCGCAGGAGGCGCGCCTGCGTGTCGCCCGCTCGTGTGATACGCCCCTCGGTCACCATGCAACCGGCGATGGTGCCGTACTTCGGGACCTTGAAGGTCTCTCGAACGGCCGCGACGCCGATGCGCGTTTCCTTGAATGTCGGCTCGAGGAGGCCGGCCATCGCTTTCTTCATTTCGTCGGTGACGTTGTAAATCACCGAGTGCTGCCGGATGTCGACGCGCTCGCGCGCCGCGATTTCCTCGGCGTTCCGGTCGGGCCTGACCGCGAACGCGATGATGACGGCATTCGACGCCGACGCCAGAAGCACGTCGGACTCGTTCACCGCGCCGACGCCGGCGTGGATAATCCGAATCTTGACCTTGTCGTCCGACAGCTTCGCGAGGGTGTCCGCAAGCACCTCGGCCGAACCCTGAACGTCGGCCTTGATGATGATCGGCAGCTCCTTGATGCCGCCCTCGGAAATCTGCGCCTGGAGCGACTCGAGCGTCAGGCGGCCGCCCTTGGCGCCGAGCACGCGCGTCTTCGCCTGTTCCTCCCTGAACGTCGCGATCTGCCGCGCCTTGGCGGCATCGGCCACCTGAAAGACATCGCCGGGCTGCGGGAGCCCTCCGAGACCCAACACTTCGACGGGCGTGGACGGGCCGGCGGACTTGGCGGGACGTCCCCGGTCGTCGATGAGCGCCCGCACGCGCCCGACAATCGGACCCGCGATGAACGTGTCGCCCACGTGCAGCGTCCCGTCCTGCACGAGGACCGTGGCCACGGCGCCGCGCCCTTTGTCCAGCTTGGCCTCGAGGACGGTGCCTGTCGCGCTGCGCTTCGGGTTCGCCTTCAGCTCGCCGATCTCCGACACGAGCAGGATCATCTCGAGCAATAAATCGAGGTTCGTCTTCTTCTTCGCCGAGACCTCGACGGTGACCGTCTTTCCGCCCCATTCTTCCGGCATCAGATCGAGCTCGGTCAGCTCGCGCTTGACGCGCTCGGCATTCGCGTTGGGCTTGTCGATTTTGTTGATCGCCACGATGATCGGCACGTTGGCCGCCTTCGCGTGATCAATCGCCTCCCGCGTTTGCGGCATGACACCATCGTCGGCTGCGACCACGAGGACGACGATGTCAGTGACTTTGGCTCCGCGGGCGCGCATGAGGGTGAACGCTTCATGGCCCGGCGTGTCGAGGAACACGATGTTCTTGCCATTGATGGTCACGTGGTACGCGCCGATGTGCTGGGTGATGCCGCCGGCCTCGCGCTCGGCCACGCGCGCTTCGCGAATTGCATCGAGCAAGCTGGTCTTGCCGTGGTCGACGTGGCCCATCACGGTGACCACGGGCGCGCGCGTGACGACGTCCTCGGGGTGCGCTTCGCTGTCCACGTGCAGCAGCTCTTCCTCGAAGCTCCGCATCTGCACGTCGGCCCCGAACTCGCGCGCGATCATGGTTGCAGTCTCGGTGTCGAGGGTGCTGTTGATCGTCAGCATGAGCCGCTTCATCAGCAGCTTCGCGAGAACGTCCTTCACGCGAGTATCGAGCTTGTCCGCAAGATCTTTGACGGTCATGCCCTCGGCCAGCGTAATCGTGCGGCTCACGGGAGGCGGCGTCGCCGGCGGCGGCGGCGCAACGGGTCGCGGCGGCTGCTCGCGGCGCGGTGCCGGAGAAGGGCGCTGACCCTGTGACCCGCCGGGCCGCTGACCCGTATACGGGAGACGACTCGGCATTGCGGGCCGCGCGGGATATGCCTGTCCTGGACGAGCCGTGCTGCTCGGCTGCTGGGTGCGAATCGGCTGCGACGGCAGCGGGCGCGGGCCGCCAACAGGCGCTTGCGGGCGCGGCACATATGACGGTCGCGGCACCGGTGCAGCAGGGCGTGCAGTCGGCTGCGCACCCGGCCGAGCCGGAGGGGCTTGCACTCCCGCTGCGCTTGCGGCCGCTTGGCTGGGTCCGCCGGGCGCGCTTGCTGCCGGCCGGGCAACGGACGCGGGCGCTGCAGGGCGCTCAACTTTGGGCGCCTGTTTCGGAACGATCCGGGGCGTCGGAGCGGTCGGCAGCGGAGGCGTGGGCGTTGTCGGACGCTGCTCTTCGATCCGCAGCCGCAGGGTTGGCGGCACCACGCGGCCAGGCTTTGCCGGCGGCAGAGGCTCCGCCGTTCGCGCTGCCGAGGCGGCAATCGTCGCGGACTCGGCACGGGGCAGGGGCTCAATTGGCGCCAGGGGAACGCCGGCCTCCTCCCGCGCTCTCGCCGACGGCTGAACGACGTCCCGCGGCGGCGCCGACGCGGGAGCAGTCCCCGCGCTCGCACCTCCAGCGCCTGCAAGACTCCCCGCGACAGCCGCCACCGTGCCGGATGGCGCGGGCTCAGCGTGGGCTGGTTCCCCAATTCCCACGCGACTGCCGGCTTGTGGAGCTTGTTCGGCCTCCCGGGCGGCTGCTTCCGGTTCGGCCGCGACGACAGGAGGGGCGGCCGGTTTCACCGTCTTTACGAGGCGTGGCGGAGGCAACACGTGCGCGACAGGCTTCGGCGGCTCGGGTACCTTCTTGGCGGGCGCGGCGCTCTTCCGGCCCTTGGCGGCCGGCACCTCAGCGAAGATGTCGCCGGTCGGCAGCTGGATGTTGCGCTGCTTCGCCAGGCGATCGACGAACTGGCGGGCGACGACCTCCTCGATGGTGCTCGAGGCGCTCTTTACCTCAATGCCGTGATCGCGCTTGAGCAGCGCCGTCACTTCCTGGCTCGTCGTCCCGAGCAGCTCCGCGACCTTGTAAATCCGGACTGTTGACAAGCTATGCCCTCAAATCGAATGCGGACGCGCTATTCTGCCGACTCTTCGGCGGGGGCCTCCCCGCGCGCGGCCGACAGGATTTTCTCCGCGGTTTTCTCGCCGATACCGGGAATTTCCGAGAGCTGGCCAGCCGTCGCGGCCGCAAGCGCGTCCTGGGTGGCGAAGCCCGCCTCGACCAGCTTTCGAACGGTCTTCTCGCCGACACCGGCCAGCGTGTACGGGAGCGGCGAATCGGCCGGAGCGGCTTCCGCCTGGCTCGGGTCCTCGGCCTCGGCAGCGCCGGCCGGCTCGGCGCTCCCGGCTTCGAGCTCTCCGAACTGCGCTTCCACCTCGCGCCGCTTCTCCTCTTCACTCTTGATGTCTATTCGCCAACCCGTCAGCTTCGCCGCAAGCCTGACGTTCTGGCCCTTCTTGCCGATGGCGAGAGACAGCTGCTTGTCCTCGACGATGACTTCCATCACGCGCTCTTTGTCATCGACGATCGACACACGCTGCACCTTCGCCGGCGAGAGCGCGTTGGTGACAAAGGCGATCGGGTCCTCGGACCACTCGACGATGTCGATCTTCTCGCCGCGCAGCTCGCGAATGATGGACTGAACCCGCGTGCCCTTCATGCCGACGCAGGCGCCCACCGGATCCACATCGCGCTCCCGCGAGAAGACCGCGACCTTCGCGCGATCACCCGCTTCTCGGACCGCGCCCCTGATCATCACGGTGCCATCGTAGATTTCGGGCACCTCCTGCTCGAACAGCTTGATGAGCAGCGCCGGGTCCGTGCGCGAAAGCATGATCTGCGGCCCCTTCGCCCCGCGGTTCACGCCCTTGATGACGGCGCGGACGCGGTCACCGGGATTGTAGCTTTCCGCGCGCGATTGCTCCTTGCGAGGGATCACCGCTTCGTTCCGGCCGATCTCGACGACGATGTCGCCGTTCTCGAAGCGCTTGATCGTCGCGTTTTGAACCTCGCCCACGCGCTGGCTGAACTCGGCGTACACGTTCTCGCGCTCGGCCTCACGAACCTTCTGGAAGATCACCTGCTTGGCCGTCTGTGCGGCGATTCGGCCCAGGACTTCGGTCGGCTTCGGGAACTCCATCTCGTCGCCCAACTCGATGCTGTTGGCGACATCGTCCCCGTAGAGCGGCCGGTACATCTCGCGCGCCTCGTTCAGCGAGATCTCGGTTGCCGAGTTGGTGACGTCCTCGACGACGGTCTTGAGCGCGAAGAGGTCGACCTGGCCCGTCTCGGTGTTGAAGCGCGTCTTGAGGTTCTCGCCGGTCTTGTAAAACTTGCGCGACGCGGTCGCGACCGCCTCCTCGATGGCGCTGATGACGACATCCGGCTCGATGCCCTTTTCTTTTGCCAGCGCTTCAATCGTCTGCTGCAGTGGATTGGCCATGGCTCACTAGAACTCCACCTCTAAATTCGCTCGCGTGATGACCGCCAGCGGCACGCGGTGCCGCCTGTGATCCTCGCCGTCCAGGAACACTCCGTCGCCGTCGACACCGGCGAGCCGGCCCCGCAGAAACGTTTGCCCGTCGATCTTCTCCCGCATCACGATCTTCGCCAGCCGGCCTGTGAACCGCCCGTAGTCCTGCGCGTGGCGCAGCGGCCGGTCCAGGCCAGGCGACGAGACTTCCAATGTGTACGCCGTCGGAACGATGTCCTCGACGTCGAGGACGGCGCTCAAATCGCGGCTGACGCTCGCGCAATCATCCACGCTGACGCTGTCCTCGGCCGTCGCGGACGGTCCAGGCCGATCGATCTGCACGCGGAGCACCATTCCGTGGGCCTCGCGCCGGAACTGAACGTCGAACAGCTCGAGTCCGTAGCCTGCGGCCACGCGGCGCGACAAGGTCCGAATCTGGTCGAGGATGCCCTCCCGCAATCGCAGACCTTCCCAAACAAAAAAAGTGGGCACAAGCCCACTTCGGTCCTCCCTCGGTCCCACGTTCGGCCCTACATTCAGGCTCCGAATCAACAATTATAGCACGGGCGCACGATCAGGTCATACCCCCGGGCGCCGACGATTTCGACGTCCGTGAAGTCCCCGGATCGAAAGCTGGACGGGTCGCACTCGGTGAGGTAAACCACAGGGTCGATGTCCGGCGCCTGCGTCATCAGGCGGCCTCTCAGCACGAGCTCGTGATCAGACGCAGGGCCGTCCACGATGATCCGCGCCCGAGCGCCGACCCTGGCCCGTTGCCGGGCCGCCGCCAACCGCTTCTGGAGCCCCATGACCCGCGAGCGGCGTGCGCGCTTGGTCCGGGCGGGCACGTCGTCGGATAGCCTGAACGCCGACGTCCCCTCTTCGTGAGAGTAAGTGAAGACACCGACGTGGTCGAATCGATGGTCGCTGATAAAGGCGCACAGCGTGTCGACGTCGACGTCGGTCTCGCCTGGAAACCCGACGATAAAGGTTGTCCGCAGCGCCACGCCCGGGACGCGCTCGCGGATGCGGGCCAGCAGCTTGTCGTAAGCCTGCCTCGTCCCCGGCCGCTTCATCCGCTCGAGCACGGGATTCGCTGCGTGCTGGAGCGGCAGATCGACGTACTTGCAGACCTTCTCGCACTCCGCCATCGCCGCCAGCGTTGCCTCGTCGATTGTCGTCGGATACAGATACAAGAGGCGAATCCACTCGAGCCCGTCGACGGCATTCAGCCGGCGCAGGAGCCGGGCGAGCGCGCCGCGCTCCTTCCGATCGATGCCGTAGAACGTCGTGTCCTGGGACACGAGCAGGAGCTCCTTGACGCCCTGGCCGACGAGGTCGCTGGCTTCGCGGACGATGGAATCCGCCGAACGGCTTCGGTAGGCGCCGCGAAGTGTGGGGATGATGCAGAACGCGCACCTGTAGTCGCATCCCTCGGCGATCTTGACGTACGCGTAGTGCCTGGGCGTCGCCAGGAGTCGCGGCGTGTCAGCGCCGTAGAGGTAGGTCGGTCGGGGCCCGGAATTCCCCGGCGCGCCGCTGTAAAACGTCAAGGGCGCGACGGTACCGCCCCGTGGGCTGCCTCCCCCGGGGCACGAACCGATCGCGCCGACGATCTCAGGGACCTCGCCCGTGCCGAGCACCGCGTCGATTTCCGGGATCTCCTTTTTGAGTTCCTCGCGATAGCGTTCCGCGAGGCAACCGGTGACGATCAGCCGCCGGCATGCGCCGCCCGTCTTATGCTCGGCCATTTCGAGAATCGTCTCGATGGATTCCTGCTTCGCGGACTCGATGAACGCGCACGTGTTGACGACCAGCACTTCCGCCTGAGTCGCGTCACGCGTGAGCTCATGGCCCGCCTGCTGCGCGAGACCGAGCATCACTTCGGAATCGACAAGATTCTTGGGACAGCCGAGGGAGATGAGGCCTATTTTCATTCGGTACTCGGTACTCGCCGCTCGTTACCCGTGGTCGTAGACTCGTGGTTCCTACGGGTACAGTCTATACAACATGCGCGGGTACGGAATGGTCTCGCGCACGTGCTCTAGCTTGCAGATCCAGGCGACGACGCGCTCGATGCCCATGCCGAAGCCACCGTGCGGGACGGTGCCATAGCGCCGCAGATCCAGATACCACTCGAAGGCTTCCCGGGGCAGCTTGTGCTCCTCGATGCGATGGAGGAGGAGATCGAGATCGGCGAGGCGTTCGCCGCCACCGATGATCTCGCCGTAGCCCTCGGGCGCGAGGACGTCGACGCCGAGTGCGACGTCGGCGCGATCGGGATCCGGCTTCATGTAGAATGCCTTCACCGCGACGGGATAACGGTGCACCATGACCGGCCGATCGAACTGTTCCGACAGCGCCGTTTCGTCCGCCCCTCCGAAATCTCCGCCCCACTCAATCGACAGTCCCTTCTCCCGCAGCAATTTGACGGCATCGTCGTACGACAGCCGGGGGAATGGCTTCTTGACCGACTCGAGCTTCGAGATGTCGCGCTCCAGAACGGTCAGCTCGCGGCGCCGCCTATCGAGGACGCGGCCCACGACGTCGACGATGAGGTCTTCCGCGAGATCCATGACGTCGTTCAGGTCGGCGTATGCCATCTCGGGCTCGACCATCCAGAACTCCGTGAGATGGCGCCGAGTCTTGGACTTCTCGGCGCGGAACGTCGGCCCGAAGCAGTACACCTTTCCGAGAGCCATGGCGTTGGCCTCGTTATAGAGCTGGCCGCTCTGCGTGAGGTACGCCGTGGTTTCCTCGAAGTACTGCGCCGGGAACAGCGTCGTGGTGCCCTCGCACGCGGCCGGCGTGAAAATCGGCGTGTCCGCGAGGATGAAACCGCGTCCATTGAAGAAGTCACGCACGGCGTTGACGATCTCATGGCGCACGCGCAGGATCGCGTGCTGACGCTCACCGCGGATCCAGAGGTGACGGCGATCGAGCAGATAGTCGACGCCGTGCTCTTTCGGCGTGATGGGGAAGTCGTGCGATCCGCCAACGACCTCGAGCCGCTTGATGTCGATCTCATAGCCCGTTGGGGCGCGTGGGTCGGCCCGCGCGGTGCCGGTCACGATGATCGACGTTTCCTGTGAGAGATGGTCGGCGGTCTTGAACAGCTCATCTCCGACCGCAGCCTTCGACATGACGCCTTGAATGAAGCCGGTGCCATCGCGGACGATGAGGAAGTGAATCTTCCCACTCGATCGGCGGTTGTGCAGCCATCCTTTGATGGTGACGTCTTGGCCTTCGTGCTTGTCGATATCTTCTATGTAAACTCGAGCCATCGTTGCATTTTCTCACGCGCCTCGCGGGCGCGCGGGAGCGCCTCCTTCATCGTGCCCGCCTCGGTGATGTTGAACAGCAGCGGCCCCTCGTAGCCGATCTTCCGCACCGTCGTCAGGGCCGCGGCCCAGTCGATGGCACTGTCGATCGGGATGCGCGTCGATACCAAGTGCTCTGCCGACATCTCGATCGCGTCAACGAGCTCGCCCGTCCGCGCCGCGGTCGCGAAGTCGAGGCAGATGCCCACGTGGCCGCCCGGGCTCTGCACGTTCTCCACGAAATGCACCAGCGAGCTGATGGGGCTCATCGACGGCGAGCGCGAGTCGATGGCAATCGTGACCCCGAGCGGCCCTGCCAGCTCTGACAGCCGCTCGACCGTCCGCGTCGCGTCGCGCGGCGGTCCCACGGGTATGACGAGCGCCTTTATCGAGATGCGTCGTGAGGCAACGAGCGCGCTATCGGCGTCGTTGCCGGGCGGCACCGCGATGCTGTGCAGGACCACGCGCGCCTCCGCCAGCCATTGCTGGAGGTCCGCGACCGCCGCGGGGTTCCCGAACTCAACGTGCCCCGGATGTTCGACCAGCTCGACGATCTCGAACCCGTGCGACGCGATCTCGACCAGCGACTCCCGCGCCGCTGCCGCGGGCCAGTGGTCACGGCCGGGATGCCTGCCTCCGTACAGCCGCGTCGACACGCCGAACTGCGGCTTTTGCATCAGCGGATGGGACCAAGGACCACGGACCAGGGACGGACCAAGGACCAAGGCGCACGTCCCAAGGACTACGTTAGTGTAGCTCGTCGATGTGCTTGGCCAGCAACTCGCGCAGGCGCGCGAAGCGTGGGTACTTCGCAAGATTGGTCCGGATGTAGCGGAGCGTTCGCGGCATGTACTGAATGTAAACCGGATTGTGGCGCGTGACGGTCTGATACCCGAATGTGCCGAGCGCCTTGAGGTTGCGCTGGAGCGCCATCAGGTCGAACCGCCGGCGGAACGTGCCGGGATCCTGCTCTTCGGGTGTCCGAGCCTTCAGAGCCAGGAAGTAGGCAATGAGGTCGTCGAGCTCGCGGTCGCTGATGTCAACGTAGGAATCGCGGAGCAGCGAGACCAGGTCGTAGGTGTCGGGGCCCAATCGCGCATCCTGAAAATCGATGATGTACAGGCTCCCGTCGCACAGCATCAGGTTGCGGCTGTGATAATCGCGATGGCAGAGGACCGGTGGCTCGGACGCCAGCTCCCGGACAATCGCCGACCATTCCTCGGCCAGGAGCGCGCGATCGGTCTCGGACAAGCGGGCCCCTCTGTACCCTTCGATGAAGTGCTTCGAGAAGAATTCCAGCTCCCATGTCAGCTTCTCGATATCGAACGAAACCGAGAAGGGCAGAAAGCGGTCTGATTTCAGCTCGGCGGCGCGGCGCTGCATCAGATCAATGAACGCGACCGCCTGGCGATATAGCGCGGCGTGCTCCGCTCGCGACGCGGCTCCCAGATGAGCCTGGAGGGTGAGGTCGCCCAGATCCTGGAGCGCCACGATCCCAAGCGCGTCTGAATGGCCGAGGATGCGCGGCACAGGCAGCGGTATCTGTTGCAGGAGCTCCACCACGTTCGCGAAGGACAGCGTCGCGAACTGGATCGGCCCCGCATGCAGCGCCAGGACAATCGACGTGCCGTCCCGCGTAATGACGCGGAAGTACTTCCGGTCCGACGCGTCGCCCGTCAGGGGGACCACGCGCGCCTCGCGCCCGGCCACCGCGCTCTCGCGCAGATAACGATCGATTCGGTCGCGCAACCCGACGGTGCTCGTGAAGTCGTGAGCCGAGAGGTTCGAGTTCTGAGTCATGGGTCGAAGGGTGTCACCGCGAGCTCATCTTCATGCTGGATGAGGATCGAATGCCGGTAGGCCGCGCCGGCCGGGACGCGGACACCGTCCGCGGCAATGCACGCGTCGAGCGAAGCATTCGCCCCCACCTCCACATCGTCCCAGAGGATCGATCCTGTCACGCGCGCCGAGGGATCGATCTTCGCACGGTGGCCGACGTCGCTCACGCCTCGGGAGAACGCGGAAAATGCCTGCGCGGTTCGCAGGTAGTCGCTGGCCGTGCCGATGTCCCAGAAGCGGGCGTCGGTGCAAAACGCGTGGACCGAGCCCGGGCGATCGCGAATGAGAGCGTCGTACACGCCGCCGATTGTATCGAGCGGCTCACCCTCGGGCAGGGAGGCGAATACGGACGCGCTGACGATCTGCACGCCCACGAAATGCCATGTGTTCCTCGACGCCGGGCCCTTACGCGTGAAACCGTTGACACGCCGGCGGTCGTCGACCTCCACCCCTCCATAGCGCTCGAAGTCCCGATTAGGCACAAGGGCGAGCGTGACGCGGGCGTTGGAACCCACATGTGCGGCTTCCAGCGCTGCCAGGCTCACGTCGGTCAGCGTGTCACCGTTGACGAGGAAGAACGTCTCCGCGTCCAGAAGGGGCAGGGCTTTCCGCGGGCCGCCGGCGCTGCCAAGGAGCCTTGGCTGCTCCCAGGAATACCGCAGGCGGGCGCCCAGGTCGCTAGCGTCGCCGACTACGGTGGTCAGCGTTTCGGGGCGATGGTGCAAGTTCATGACGAGGTCGGTGACGCCGTGCGTCGTCAGCCCCGCGACGATGCGACGGATGAGCGGGTCGCCGGCGACAGGCATCGCCGGCTTCGCGCGTTCGTTCGTCAGCGGCCGCAGTCGCATGCCGAAGCCGGCCGTCAGGATGAGGGCGTGCGAGATCAACGCGTCAGCTCCGGGGATGGGGTCCCCACGCCGGGACAACCGGTACAAACTGAGCCGGGGCGAGGAGGGCAATCGGGCGCCCCAACCGCGTGAATGCCCGCCGCACGAACACGTACATCGTGAAGCACTCGAGCGCGAACGGCGGAAAACCGAAGTAGCCGGGGAGAGGCATCTCGAAGATCTTGACGTTCTCCAGGAACGGCACTGTGTAGTGCCACTTCGCGCGGGCCCAGTAGTTCCAGAATTCCCAAAGGACGCCGCACAGCAGTCCCCCGAACGCGAGGTTGACAGCCCGATCGCGCGTGAGCACCTCCGCGCGGAGGCGGCGATTGATCGGGTCGAGGAGAAGGATGAATCCGAGCCAGACCGGGGCGGCGAGGTACCGCGCGATATCTCCAGGAACAAGGAATGGGGACGCGAGCATGAAGATGGCCGTGATGAGGGAGACGGCGGAAAAGGCGGGAGGGGCAGGAACGGCGGGAGCAGGGATCGGGGTTTGTTGATTGGCCGTGAGTGTCATCACGGTGCGACGCCCCAAACTGGGAGCGATCGCTCGAACCACGGCGACCAGTTCGGCCGCTTCGAAAATGGCCGGCCAGATGGTCGCAAACGCCCAGGCGAAACCAAACTGCCGCAGCCAGAAGCTCTCGATCAGCCCGGAGTAGTACCAGTTGTTGATGACGAGGTTGTAGCCCTCGAAGATGATCCACAGCGGGATCGACACGGCAGCCAGGAGCGCGAACTCGCGGGGGGCCGACCGGATCCAGGAGTCTCCGCGAACGCGGTACACCACACCGTCTGCAAAGAGAATGAATCCTGTCCAGGCAATCGGCGTGTTCCACGTGGCGAACGGCTCGATGCGGGCGAGGGTCGCTGCCTGGGTGACGACCATGATTCCGAGTCCAAGCCGTGTCACGTCACCCGCACCCGGAACGAGCAGCCGCCAAGCTTGGGCGTGCCAACGTTCTTGCCCATGATCAGGACCTTCATGGTGCTGCCGAGGCCGCCGGGCAGGAGGAGAGTCTTCAATTGCGAATTCCACCCCGGCGCGTCGCGGCTTGCGGATTCCGGATTCGGAGATTGAGGATTGGCGCCAAAGAGCAGCCCCATGAGGAAGTACGTCTGATCGAGGAAACCGAGGGTAACCATGCCTTCGGCTTCGGCGGCGACTTGAATGCTCGTGAAATCCACGTGCGCGGTCATGTCCTGGTTGCCGGGACTCTCGAGCCAGATTGGACGCGTTCGCTGCTCGCTGGTCCACTCTGGTCCGGCGCTTCGGTGACCTGAGAACGTCGTGAGGGTGCCCGACGCATGCGAGGCGGAGTAGAGCTCCCGTGCCGCGTGCCCGTAGTCGGTCAGGATCATGAAGCCGCGCTTCATGCGACGCGCTGCCTCTGCCACCCAGTCCACCGCCCGGAGGTTGATCTCCGCACGCCACCCGGGCTCGAGCGCGATCTCGAGGCGATCGAGATACTCCTGAAGCCTCGGCGTCGAAAGCGGGGCTTCGATCAGACGAAGCGGAGAACTCTCGCTTCCGGCCACATACAGTTCGTGCAGACCGTCGTGGCGCATGACGACTTGATGAACGGGCAGGGCATCGAGCAGCTCGTTCGCGATGAGGACGCCCTCGAACGAATCCGGCAACGACGGGCTCGACGACTGAAGACGATCGGCCATCTCGCCAAGCGTTGCGCGATGCGCGGCGCGGGCGCGAGGGCTCGCTTCGATCAGGTGCAGCCGAATCGACTCGTAGAACGCGAGGTCGCGCTCGCGCGCGGCGACCAGGATGTCCGCCGCCAGCCGTCCGTTGCCGGCGCCGGCCTCAACGAGATCGAAGAACCGGCGAGATTGGGCGCCCACGCGGGTGCCGCCCTCAGGCTCGGGATAACCGAGGAGAGCGGCCATTTCGGCGAGCTGGATCTCGAGAAGCTCGCCGAAGAGCGGGCCGACGTCGACGCTGGTAAAGAAGTCGCCTTCGCGCCCGGAGCGTTGGACCGCACGAACGTAGTAGCCGCATTCCGGATCGTAGAGCGCCAGATCCATGAACGCGGCCACCGTGAGCGGGCCGGTGGCACGGAGCCGGTTCAACAGGCGTGATTCGGACGTCACTCCTTCTTGACGCTGACGAACGTCTCGCTGCCTCCACGCCAGACAATCAGCTGCGCCAGATGTCCTGACTGCACCTTCTGCAACTCCCGCTGCGCCTCCACGGCGGACGAGACCGGCTTCCGGTTCACGGAAAGAATCACGTCGCCAGGGCGGAGGGCACCAGCCGCCGGGCCGTCCGGATCCACGTCGGCGATCACCGCGCCGCTCTGACCCTGCGGGAGCGCGAGCCGTCTGGCCATCGACGGCGTGATGTTGTCGAGCGTCAAGCCGAAGCCGCTCGCGCCATGCTCCTCGGGGGTCTGGTTGTCATGCGACGGCCCGCGGCGGTTGCCGTTCTGCTCGGCATCCAGATCCAGCTCTTCGACGGTGACGTTCAGGGTCTTTTCCTGCCGATCGCGCATGACTTTGATCGGGACAGTCGTGCCCGGCTTGGTCGACACGACCATCTT
>Ga0066903_100001668_pt1 | contig 16600 bp, 10 predicted proteins | sample PanSoiMetaGPlot1_FD_67491 | JGI IMG/M metagenome (GOLD analysis project Ga0066903, IMG submission 67491) | Tropical forest soil microbial communities from Panama analyzed to predict greenhouse gas emissions - Panama Soil - Plot 1 (version 2) | ecosystem: Environmental > Terrestrial > Soil >... | reverse complement strand
GGCGCAGCAAAGGCTGGAATCATTCTTAGGAACGCGTGCAAGCACCCATGGCCAGACGTCTGTCGATCTGTCTCTTGTTCATCTCATGCGTGGTGTCCGTGCGGGCGCTGGCGCAGCCCGCCGAGCCCGGTCCGACGCAGCCACCCGATGCCAGCCCGCCTGAGCTCAGGGTCCTGGGCGGACGCACCGACCACTCCGTTGTCACTCCCAAGAAAGCCTCGCCGCAGGAGCTGCCGACCTGGCGTATCCCGAACGTGCCATCGTCGGCCGAGGCCTATTACGCACCGGACAACTATCATGTCATTGCGCAGACCCAGGACCCTGACGCGCTGCGTACGCCCGGGCGCAATTCCGGCGCACTGACCTGGATCTTTTCCGACGACGGTAAGACCAAGTGGCGCATCAACGACCGCGGGCAGGATGCCTGCTCCTATTTCTTTCCCGACGGCAAGCGTGTGATCTTCACGTCGACGCGCGATCACACGGATATGCCGATCGGCAACTGGTCGGATCAGAACAACTATCCGCAGGGTGCCGAGCTCTACGTTGCGGATGTCGACGGGAAGAACCGCAAGCGCCTCACCAACAACACCTACTACGAAGCCGAGGTCTCGATCTCGCCCGATGGCCAGAAGATTGTGTTCACGCGTCAGGTCGATGGCGCGCTCGATCTCTACATGATGAACATCGACGGTACCGGCGAGAAGAAGCTCACCGATACGCCGGATTGGCAGGAGGGCGCGCCGTTCTTCCTGCCGGATTCGAAGACCATCACGACCCGCGCCTGGAGTCGCGCGATCTATGGCACCAAGCGCCCGACCCCAATGACGATCTTCACCATCAACACCGAGACCGGCGAGCGCATCCAGCGCACCCACGACGACTGGATGAACTGGGCGCCTTATCCGGCGCCGGATGGACGGCACTATGTGTTCGTGCGTCCGCTCCTTGACAATCCATCGAACTGGGAAATTTTCCTGGGCGATCTCGAAGGCGGCGAGCCGGTGCGGCTGACTTTCAACGACAGCTTCGATGGCTTCCCGTCAATCTCACCCGACGGCACCAAGATGCTGTTCGCGCGCTCCGAAGGGCCAGGCTTCATGGCTGGGCTCTACACCTATGTGATGGACATCTCCTCGCTGAACATCGGCCCGAAGAACGCTGATCCAAAGCCGAAGCCCTGATGTGACCATGATCGGATTTGATTTCATGCGACAGGCGCTTGCCAAAGCCGTGCTCATTTCGCTCCTGGTCGTCGTTGCCGCGGCCACGAGTCCTGTCGTGCTGGCGCAGCCGGCGCCGGTGGTCCACCACGACATCGCGGTGACGCTCGATCCGCCCAATCATCGCCTCAAAGTTCGCGACCGCATCCGCATTCCGGCCGCCGTTGCCGCGACCATTTCGCTCAACGCGGATCTCAGCGTGCAGGCGGCTCCAGGCGGGCCACGTCTGGTCACGACCCGATCGCGCGTCCCCGGAGCGGATACCGGCATGGACCGTGACGCGCCCGGGGTGCCGGTCAACATCTATCGCGTCGAAGGCGCCAATCCCGATCAAGAGTTGATGCTTGACCTGCAATACGAGGGCGCCATCAATTTTTCGGTCCGCCAGTCGGGTGGCGAATATGCGCGCTCCTTCAGCCAGTCGCCCGGCTTGATCGAGGCACGCGGCGTCTATCTCGCTGGCTCGACCTATTGGGTGCCGCGGGTCGGCGATGCCTTGGTGACCTATACGCTCACGGTCGAGCTGCCGGCGGGCTGGCGATCGGTCAGTCAGGGCGACCGCACCGCAAGCGAGCAGTTGCCCTCCGGCGTCTCGGAACACTGGTCGGTCACGACGCCGACCGAGGAGGTGCATCTTATCGCGGCGCCTTTCACCGAATATTCGCGTGACGCCGGCGCCGTGAAGGCGATGGCGTTCCTGCGCAAGCCCGACAAGGCCTTGTCCGATCGTTATCTCGATGCGACCGCGCAATATCTGGAAATGTATCGCGGGCTGCTTGGCCCCTATCCGTATTCCAAGTTCGCGCTGGTCGAGAATTTCTGGGAGACCGGCTACGGCATGCCCTCGTTCACGCTGCTGGGCGAGCAGGTCATCCGGTTTCCGTTCATTCTGCATTCGTCCTATCCGCACGAGCTCCTGCACAACTGGTGGGGCAATGGCGTTTTTGTCGATGGGGGCGGAAACTGGTGCGAGGGCCTCACCGCCTATCTTGCCGACCATCTGATCGCCGAGCAGCGCGGGCAGGGCGCGGAGCATCGGCGCGCCATCCTGCAGCGGGTGACCGACTACGTCACGCCCGAAAATGACTTCCCGCTGACGCGCTTCCAGAGCCGCTATAACGCTGTCACCGAAGCGGTCGGCTACGGCAAGACCGCGATGGTGTTCAACATGCTGCGCGAGAAGGTAGGTGACGCGCAGTTCATCAAGGCGCTGCAGCAGTTCTACCGTGACAACCGTTTCCGCCCCGCCTCTTTTGACGACATTCGCAAGAGCTTCGAGACGGTGTCAGGTCTCGATCTGCGCTCGTATTTCGATCAGTGGATCAAAAGCGTCGGAACGCCGGAGCTCAAGCTCGAGCAGGTGGCGGTCCAAGGCGCGCGCCTGAGTATCACGCTTTCGCAGGTGCAGCCCGGGCGCCAATTCGCGCTCGACGTTCCCGTTGTCATCGAGACCGACCAGGGTATCGAGACCAAAACAGTGTCCATGCCCGCCGACAAGGCGCGTGTCGAGGCGAGCTTTGATCTGAAAGGTCCCGCGCGCCGCGTCGAGATCGATCCGCAGTTTCAGCTCTATCGTCGCCTGAGCCCGTTGGAGATCCCGCCGTCATTGTCGAAGGCCTTCGGTGCCAAGCAAGTGCTGATCGTGCTGAGCTCGCAAAGCGCATCGCGCTATGCCGGTCTGGCCAAGGCCTGGACCCGTGACGGGGTCGAGATCGTCAAGGACAGCGAGATCAACGCGCTGCCGGGCGATCGCGCGGTGTGGCTGTTCGGCGAGGGCAACAAGTTCGCACCGGTCGTGGCGGATGCGCTCAAGAGCTACGGTGCATCGTTCGATGCAGCGGGGCTGCGCACCAGTAGCACCGCCTATGACGCGGCAGGCCGCAGCCTGGTTGCGGTCGCGCGCCATCCTGCCAATCCGGACTCGGTGGTGATCGCGCTCACCGCGTCGAGCGAGGCGGCGGCCGAAGCGCTCGCGCGCAAGCTCCCTCACTACGGCAAATATTCCTGGCTGGTTTTTGCCGGCGACGACGCCACCAATGAGGCGAGTGGCGAGTGGCCGGTCGGCGACACGCCGCTCGCGCGCAATCTCACGGCGCAAGCGCAGCCGATCAAGCTGACACCGCGCAAGGCGCTTGCTGAGATCAAGCCGCTGTTCGACACCGCCCGCATGAAGGCCGATATCGACTGGCTGGCGGCGCCGGAGCGCGAAGGGCGCGGCGCCGGCAGCCGCGGCCTTGACGCGGCGGCGCGCTACATTGCGGAGCGCTTCGAGCGTCTCGGCCTGGTGTCGCTCACCGCCAGCGCACAAGGCGATGATCGCTACTTTCAGCTCTTCACGATGAAAGGCGAGAATGACGCGTCGGTGGCAACGAAGAACGTGATTGGAGTTCTGCCGGGCACCAACCTGTCCTTGAATAGTCAGGCCTTGGTCGTTTCCGCGCATTACGACCATCTGGGCTTCGGCTGGCCGGATGCGCGCGGCGGCGCCAAGGGGCAATTGCATCCAGGCGCTGATGACAACGCGTCTGGCGTTGCCGTGATGCTTGAGCTGGCGCGGCTGATGGCGAATACGCGACCCGAGCGTAGCGTCATTTTTGCGGCCTTCGCCGCAGAGGAGGCTGGCCTCCAGGGCGCGCGACACTATGTGCGGACAGCGCAAGCGCCGGGAGCCGCGTATCCGTTATCGGGCACGATCGCCGACCTGAATTTGGACATGGTCGGACGCCTCGCTGATGGCAAGGTGACGGTCTTCGGCACCAGTTCGGCGCGCGAGCTGCCGTTCATCTTCATGGGGGCGGGCGCCGTGACCGGCGTGCCGGTGCAATCGGTGGCGCAGGAGATCAACGCGTCTGATCACACCGCGTTTGTGGAAGCCGGCGTTCCAGCCGTGCAGGTGTTTGCGTCGCAGGCGAGCGACTATCATCGGCCGTCGGATACACCCGACAAGATCGACGAGGCCGGACTGGGCAAGGTTGCCGCCGTGTTGAAGGAAGCCGTCGACTATCTGGCGGTGCGGCCTGAGCCGCTGACCTTCACAGGTAGTGGAGCTGCAGCACAGCAACCGGCGGGCCGGGCTCCCGGCGCGCCGCGCCGGGTCGCGACCGGCATCGTGCCCGACATGACTTACCAGGGTGAAGGCGTGCGGGTGAGCAGCGTGCAGCCAGGATCGGGCGCCGAGCAGGCGGGATTAAGGACTGGCGACCGCCTCCTGGTGCTGGGTGGCACCAAGACTCCCAATCTGCGCGCCTTGGCGGATGCGCTGCGGGACCTGCAGCCCGGGCAGACAGTCGAGGTGGAATTCGCGCGCGAGGTCGCGACGCTGCACGCCATGGTGCGTCTCGGCGAACGATAGCCGCGACTGGTTGTCGCGGGCCTCCATTTGGGGGAGGCCTGAAGATTATTTCGTCTGCTTTTTGAACCGATGGGCCGGTTCGCGACACTAAGGCCCACATAAGAGGACCGACCTCGATCGGTCCTGCGCAGGTAATAACTCACCGGGAATAGTTATGGAGAAAGCTATGGCTGATACGAATATCGCAGTGAATAATGGTGTAAACGTCGCGGCATTGATCGCCGCCCGCGAGGCCCTCACGGGCGCTCCGCAAGCCGCGAAGTTCAAGTGGCGCGCATCCTGCGAGTGGAAGAACGGCACCCATAGTCACTCGACGGTTGAGGGCTTCTTCGGTCTGGGTGAAGAGCAACGCCGCAAGACCACGTTCAAGTTCGACGCCGATCATCCCGAAGTGTTCGCCTCCGAGGATAAGGGCGCGACGCCCGTCGAATACGTTCTGGTGGGGCTGGCGAGCTGCCTCACGGCCGGAGTTGCCGCCATCGCCCAGCATCGCGGTATCCAGCTGCGCTCGGTGACGGCAACGATTGAAGGCAACATGGATATCCAGGGCATCCTCGGCATCGACAGCGATGTCCGCAACGGCTTCGGCGGCATCAACGTCACTTTCAAGATCGATGCCGATGCCAAGCGCGAGGATATCGAAGCGCTGGTGGCGCAATCGCAGAAGCGCTCGGCCGTGTATGACATCGTCACCAATCCGACCAATGTCACGGTGAAGGTGCTGTAGAGCCCTTCGCGCATCGTCGGCGCGGCTCTGAAGGCCGCTCCGCATGCGTCGGTTTTCGTCGAGGTCAGCGCAGGGCCGGTTGGCCGGCCTGTGCGCAACCTCGTTCAATGCTGCGGATTTGGCGCGCCATGCGAATGAATCGGACCGTCACTACCATCATCATCGGTGCCGGGCACGCGGGCCTCGCCATGAGCAGGTGCCTCAGCGAGCGTGCGATCGATCACGTGATCCTGGAGCGCGGCGATGTGGCACATACGTGGCGCACCGAGCGCTGGGATTCACTGCGACTGTTGACGCCGAACTGGCAGAGCCGGCTGCCGGGCTTTCGCTATCAGGGCGACGACCCTGATGGGTATCGAACCATGCCGGAGGTGATCAGCTTCATCGAGGACTATGCAAGAGCGATCGCGGCTCCGGTGCGGACCCACACCACCGTGACATCGGTGCGCCGTAACGACAGCGGCTATGCCGTGCGCACGGATCACGGCGATTGGCAATGCCGAGCCCTCGTGCTGGCGTCCGGCGCCTGCAACGTCGCGCGCGTGCCGTCCTTTGCCGGCGCTGTGCCACCATCGATCGTGTGCCTGACCGCGCAGCAATATCGCAATCCCGATCAGCTTCCCGACGGCGGTGTGCTGGTCGCGGGCGCCTCGGCGAGCGGCACCCAGATCGCCTGTGAGATCCAGCGCTCGGGCCGGCCGGTCACTCTCGCTGTCGGCGAGCACATCCGCGCTCCGCGCCTTTATCGCGGCCGCGACCTCGAGTGGTGGATGAACGTAACCGGCGTGCTCGATGAGCGCTACGACGCGATCGACGATATCGCACGGGCACGCAAGGTACCATCATTGCAGCTCGCCGGCACGCCAGATCGCTCCACGCTCGATCTCAATGCGCTCAGCGATCTTGGCGTGGCGCTGGTTGGCCGCTTCGTCGGGCTGGCCGAGGGCAAAGCGCAGTTTGCTGGTTCGCTGCGCAACATGTGTGCAATGTCCGATCTCAAGATGGGGCGATTGCTCGAAACGATTGATGCGTGGGCGCGCGACCATGACCTCGACGGCGAGGTCGAACCGCCGCACCGCTTGCCGCCCACGCGGGTGCCGGATGATCCGCCGCTGATGATGAATCTCGGCAATTGCTCCAAGAGCAACATCCGCACCATCATCTGGGCGACCGGCTATCGTCCCGACTACACTTGGCTCGAAGTGCCGGTGCTCGATCACAAGGGGATGATCCGCCACGACGGCGGCATCACATCATCGCCTGGCCTCTACCTGATGGGCGCTCCGTTCATGCGGCGGCGCAAGTCGACCTTGATCGACGGCGCGGGCGATGATGCCCGCGAGCTTGCGGACCATCTTGCGTCCACCATCGGGGCGCGCGCAGAGCATCCGATGGCGCTCGAGCATGCTCCTTAAAGGCACCATGATCCTTTTCTGAAAAATCGGCTTTTAAAGTCCTCGCCGCTCGCAGATTGTGGTAGCGTCTAGAGAACGCCGGGCGATTTTTTTTGCGCAGAAGTCGGCATTTGCTTTGGTAATGGCCAATGAAAGCACGCATTTACCTCGCTTGCGCCTTTCAGAATGGTCGTCATGTCGCCACCCAGTTGACAGAATCCCAAGTGAAAATATTGATGTAGGCAAAGGGTTGTCAGACACCCATGGAACGCACCCTGTCAGATCCAAAGCTCGGCGAGGTCAGGGCCGTTCTGGAGCGCCTGCAGACGTTTGCCGCGGATCCCGACGGCACGCAGCCACCTCATCAAGCGGGCAACGGCGCTGCACTCAACGGACATGCGACGAGCGCTCATAAAGCGGCCTCCCCTGAAGCCGCCGCTCACGCGACGGTCGGATCTGATTCCGACGTTCACGAACCCGCGGGCAAGCGGCGAGCACCAGCAGCCATTGGGCTCGCGATTGCCGCCTTGATGGTGATCCTGCTCGGTGTTGGCTGGTTCGTGGTGTCGCCCGGGAATCGCGGCGAGCTGTCGGCGGCAACTCCGGATGTGACGACCGCAGGCCGCGCAATTTCAGAGCGAGAGGCGTCTGTCGGCGATGCCTCTGCGCGTGATGCCGCTGTGCGTGATACGTCTGTGCGTGATACTTCGATCAGAGAGCCGCTGCCCACGGCCCGGCCGTCGCGTGCCGCCATTGATACTGCGCAAGATCTGTTGTCGAGGGGGCAGGTGCAAGCCGCGCGCAAGCAGCTGCTTGGCTTGGCATCGGCCGACGCGGCGGACGTGGCCTGGATGCTGGCGCGATCTTATGATCCCAATTTTCTCGTAACCCTTCCGAGTGCCGACGGCAGCCCCGATGTCGACCAGGCGACGCGGTGGTATCGGATCTGGCATGCTGCGGCCGTGAAGCAAGGACTGGTGCCGAACAGCGTGTCGGTTGAGCGCATCATCGGCTCGATGCGCTGATGTCTGGCAGGACGCGGGTCTGCGAGCGAGCCACTCCTCCGTGCCTTGCCATGATGCTCGCCGAGCGGTTGTCGAATTGATGAGGTGCCTCGCGGGCATGTGTTCGGCGCGGGCGGGCGTGGTTTTGTTGGCGCCACGGCGGCGCCATAAAGGTTGGCGAGTTTGACAATCAGAATAATGGGTGCGCCAACAGGGGGGATGAGGCTTCGCACAGCTTTGGCTTTGCGTGAGCCCCGTCGCCGACGGGACCAAAGCAGGTGCCGAACTTCACTCAACGGTTGTCCATTTTGCGCTGCATCTCGTGGCGACTGATTGCCTTTGCGATCGGACTGCTCGCGCTGGCATTGCCGGCTGGCGCCGAGCAGCAGCAGAAGGCGTCCGCAGCGCGAGGCGCCATCACCGTCCTCACCGATGGTATTACGGAGCCCAACAGCGGCGCGACGCGGGCGATCAACGAACTCGCCAAGGAGATCGGCAATATTCGAGTTCTGCCGATTGCCGGGCAAGGCGCCGTTGCCAATGTACGCGACCTCTTGCGACTGAAGGGCGTCGATTTTGCCGTCCTGAACAGCGATATCTTTCCGTTTCTCGAGCAGACGCGCCAATACCCAAATGCACAAAAGCAGATTCGCTATGTCACTCACATTTACAGCCAGAAAGTGTATCTGCTAACGCGCAAGGACTTCAAAACCATCAATGATCTGCGCGGGCGCAAGCTCGCGGTTCCGGCGCGCGGCGCGGGCAGCCACACAACAGCGATGACGCTGTTCAATCTGCTCGGCATCGATGTGGTGCTGCACTCCGGCGTCGACCTCGATGATTTCAACGCCGAGAGCTTTGATGGTATCTTACTGTTGGGCGACGAGCTGGCGCGAGCGCACTTGAGTGCGCAAGCGCGGCGCGATCTTCAGGTCATGCCGATTGGCTTCGAGCCGCCCCTGCGGGCAACCTATCGGCCGGCCGTGATCGAACCGCAGGAGCTTCCCGGCGTTGCGGTCGCAGAAAACACCGAGACAGTGGCAGTGTCGACCTTGCTCGCCGTCTATAACTGGACGTCGGGGCAACCGCGCTATGCTGATGTATCGGCCTTCTCGACCAGGCTGTTCGCGGCGCTTCCGCGGCTGCGGCAGAATGCAAGCTCGGTCTGGCGGCAGGCCGATATCAATGCTCAGATCGGAGGCTGGTCGCGCTACAGCGCCGTGCAACTTGAGCGGGGGCTATCGAAGGAGCAGCTTGCTCAGCTTGCCCTGGCCGAGCGGCCGCAGGCGTTGCTTCCGCCTGTTGGAGACGCCGCGACGGGCGCGGCTGCGCCCAAGATCACGGTCTTGGTCATGGGACGGGCGCCGCTGGCCGAGCCGCAGCTGCCGGCGGGCGGGTTGATTCCGGAATTGCTGCGCAGCAGCTTGAGCAAGGCGAGGCTTGGACGCTCACAGATCGAGCTGCGGTGGACAACCGCGGCGCCCGTGAAGTCGTTGCTCAGCGATGACTCCATCGACATCTCCTTGCCCTGGGATGGCGCGGATTGCGAGCGGCCCAATGATCTGGTCCAGGCCTCTGCGGTCTTGTGCGACAACGCACTCTATTCCGATCCCATCCTCGAGGTTGTCGTCGGCCTGTTCACACGCTCCGACAGCAAATTCACGTTCGCGACCGATGACAGCATCCTGGGCAAGAGCATCTGCATTTCCGGCGATCAGGATGTGTCGCCGCTGAATGGCCAGGGGCGCGATTGGATTTCGCAGAAGCGCGTCACCGCGGTCCGCAAGCCGACACTCCTGGATTGCGCGAGCGCCGTGCAGACCCAGGAGGCGGATGCTTTTGTGGCTAGCGACCTCGAGGGCCGCTATGTGCTTGACCGACTGGGATTGTCGCGTGATTTCAGGATGCTGGAACGCCCCCTCGGGATCCGCGGCGTGCACGTCGTGGCCTCCCGCGAGCGCGTGCAAGCTTCTGAGCTCATCAGCGCCGTGAACCGCGGCTTGAAGGAGCTCAAGGAGACCGACGCCTATGCGGCCATCGTCCGTAGCCACCTCATGCGGCTGTGGAACGGAAATGCGAGCGCGCCCTGAGGGCCTCGCGGACTGATCAATGAAGCAATGTGTAGCCCGGATGGAGCGCAGCGACATCCGGGAACGATGGTGCGGCTCTCTAGGTTGTTCCCGCATTTCGCTGGCGCTCAATGCGGGCTACAAGCACGCTTCGCTAGCCGATCGACGACAAAGCGTGATGCGCGATCCGACCGGTGACCCGCAGTGCTGAGTTTGCGCGCTGGTTGCGTGCGTCGTCGATGAGCGCGGACAGTGCTGTTTCGAGCATGTCCGCCCCGGTGGCACGCCAAGCGTCCCGGACCTGCGAGGTCTCACCTTCCTGTGCGAGAGCAAGGGCATCAACTGTTGCGACCAGAAGCATGTCACGGAACATGGAACCGCATTCGCCGCGCAGGCGCGTCAATAGCTTGTCGCGGTCCCGCGCGTCGGCCAGGAGGTCGGCGTGGGTGGCGACCAGAAGTCCGCAGGAGCGCAGCCGTGCGGGCAGCCGGCTCCACGCGACCCGCTCGCTTTCCTTCCAGGCCTGAATGCTGACGGTGCACCACAGGGCCGCATCGACGGCATGAGATGCAAGATCGATCTGCTCCGGACCGGCCAACCCAGGGCAGTCGAGAATTTCGACCGCACGCAGTCGCGGAGAGGGTAGCCCTACCTCAAGACGAAAGATCAATCGCGGCAGCCCCTGGGGGTCCGCGCGGACCCGCGCCCGCTGGCCGGGAGCGCCATGAACGACCCAGATCTGGGGCTCACGGGCGTAGTAGATCAGCGTCGGAATCCGCGTATTCGAAATAGCGGCTGTTGGCAGGCTTTCGATCCGGCCGAGCAGGTTGGCGAGCGAGGACTTGCCTGAGTTGGACTCTCCGCAGATCGCAAGGCGCAGCGGCCGATCCAGGCGCTGCTGCGTGCGCCTGAGCGCGCGCACGGCCGGAAACAGCTTTGAACCTGGCGGAATTGCCCTTTCCAACATGCTGCGTGCGAGCGTCAGCTCGGCGACAATCCGGCCTGTGAGTGGGTGATCCGACACGACGGGCACCAGTTTTGGGGCACCAGTTTGCGACGTAGCTTGGCAAGCGGCCAGCAATTATCAAGCGAACGCGACGCGCGCTATGGTTGACGTCGTCTTCGCTCCGATCTGCTGTTCAAAAAAAACTGAACGCGACCAGCCTGCCACGTGTACTGCCAAGTGTGCTGCCACGTGTGCTGGACACGTGTGCTGCCGGAAGCGTCACTCCGTCATTTCTTGCTCGCGTCGGCTCTTCCCTTGGCCGCAGGGGCTGGCGCCGGGGCGGCTTCGCGCCTGGGGGGCGCGGCAGCCGGCGTGACGCTGATGGCCGGGTTCGGTACGCCCTGCGCCTCCCAGAAGCGCGCCAGATGGCGCTCAACGATGCGATCATACTCACCGCTTTCGCGCAGCTTCTCGAGCGAGCTGTTCACATAATACAGAATGGTACGCGCGTGCGGATGCGACTTGGAAACCAGCACATGAAAGGTCGTGAGCGCGATTGGCTGCTCGATCATGCGCACCTTGTCGGCAAGCCCGAGCGAGGTGATGCTAGCGCGCCCGGCCAGCTCCGATTCGACCACGCCATCGACCGTCGCGGCGTCGAGCAGGCGGAAGCACTCATCGACCGTCGGCGGCCGCATCAGCACGATCTTGTTGTCGCGCACCCAGCCCCGCCCATGGTCGTCGAGCTCGTGCACCGGCTGCCCGGCGGGAACGCACAGCGTGGCGCCGGCGATCTCTTCATTGCGGAGCGACTTGAACCGCGAGTTCGCCTGCACGAACAATCCGGTGATCACTTCATAGAGCGGCTCGGAGAAGAAGAAGCGCTGGCAGCGGAATTGTGAGGTCGGCTCGAGATTGACGCCGTCGCAATTCGGGCGTGCCCACGGAAAGCCCACGTCGAACGCGCGCGTCAGCAACAGCGGATTGAGGTGGGCCGACCAATCATTGACCCACGACACGCCATAGTCGAAGCGGCCCTTGGCCTCATCCTTCACGAGCCCCATCGCGGCCGCGATCACCTGCGTGAGCATGCCGCCGCCTTCAAGCGAGCGACCAGTGAACGGTGCGAAGCCGTCGGCGGTGAGGAATTCGATGCGCCGCACCAGCGACGAGATGATGATGGACGCCTCGCTCGGCGTCTGCGTCTGCGCTGGCGTCGTGGCAATGGGCGGCAGCGGTTGCGCCTGCTGCCCACCGCCGACGCACGGAATCCGCAGCGTAAATCCAGGGACCAGCAATGACACGTTGGTGCCGAGACGATCCTGGTTGGCGTAGAAGATGATCGTCCACTGCGCGGGGTTGCCGTACACGCGTGCGGCGATCTGAGCGAGCGTCTCGCCTTCCTTGATCGTGTAGTCGGTGCCGCAGCTCTGCGCTTGCGATGCGACGGGTCGCATCACGCCCATGACAGCAACAGCGAGGGCAAGCACAACAATCACAAGTCGAAGGCGGCGTCGGAAGCTATTACCGTCCGAGATGGCCCGCACCATGGCTTCCCCCCGTCAACAAACAAACTTTCAAGCTGTTATTCCAGTTCAACGCGATGCCCAGCGGAAGAATTGCCACCCGAAGATTGAACAGCTGAAGAATTGCCAGCTGAAGATACATACGTTGGAAGTCTTCGCCGTTTTTATTTCATCGATACATCGCTGAGTGAGGAATGCGGCGAAATTGGGTTGTCACGCACCTTCGCAATCAATGGACAATCATAGCAACGTATTCGAGATTGTTTTTCAGCTGAATGCAACGTGGCTCACATGCTGGTCAGCACTCGCTTGAGAAACAAATAAAAAACAAACAATGTGACACTTGCATATCACGACTTGCCGTGCAGGTCGTGATCAAGACGCTCCAGGCGATCAGCCAGCAAGCCCATATCGGTGGCCTGCTTTTTCAGCTCGGTGATGTAGGATTCTCGCTCTCTCTGCAACTCAGGAGAGTCGCGCAACAGATCTTCACTTGCGCGAATGGCGTTCTCGCGTTCGATCCGGGCTCGCTTCTGCTCCTGGAGAGCATCGATCAGGCCGGCATAGACGAGATTGGCTTCTTGCAGCGCCGAGGCGTGCCGGGCCTCGAGCTGGGTGCGGGCAGCTTGCGTCAGCGTGCCCGCAATCGCGGAAAACTCGCTTTCAATCAGGCGAGCAAGCGCGGCGGCGCGCCGCTCGCCGGTGCGGCCCGGTCTCCACCAGCGCCGCCACAACGGTTCCTGGAGCTCGAGAACGATGCTTGGCGTGCCGATGGTCGGTAGCTCGATGCCGATCGACGCGCTGCCCGCCTCCGGTTTCGTCCATTTGGAATTATAGCGCGTCAGAATCTGCTGCAATTGCAACAGAGTGTCATGCTCAATCTTGAGCACCTCGCCTTCGGCCTCGCGATAGGCCAGCACCAGCGCCTCTTCCAGCTCTTGGCGCATCAGGGAGAGATCGCAGTTCCAGACCGAGCTGCTGTTGTGCCCGTCGGCAATGGCGGCACGCAACTTCGTGCATTCCGCTTCGGAAAAGCTGCGCATCGCTGAGCGCAAGGTCTCGGCAATCTTCGTACTGTAGCCATCGACCAGGCGGCTGCCGCGCTCCTTCAGGTCAGCCAGTGCGGCCTTGACCTCGGTCTCGGTGGCCTCCAGCTCGTCATCGCCGGCCGGCGCTCCGCCTTGCGAGAGCTCTGCCAGCTCGTGCCGGGCGGCGTTTTCGCCAACGCGAGCGAGGTCGCAGAACGATCGCGATACACGCGACATGACGCGGCCGATATGACTATCGGGCGTCAGCTTGGCCAACGCATCAAACAGCACGGGCAGGCCGGAGCACATGAGCAGTCCCTGGATGCGCTGCTCCTTGTCGTCTGCGCCATGGCTTGCCGGGGAGTCGCTCTGGGCGCCGCTCTGTTGCGCGAGGTGCCGCGCATAGGCCTGCGCTTTGGCGGACCATCCGCGCTCGAGCTCATCGTCGAGCTGATTGTTCAGGCCGCGCAGGGCAAGGTCGCCCCAATACGCGCTGCCGGCCACGACGGGAAACTCTGATCCAGGGAGCTCGCGGCGCAGGCCTTCTCTGATGTGCCGCACGATGATCGGAACGTCACGGACCAGGTCGCCGAGCTGGTCGATCCTGTTCAGGAACACCACGATGCGATCCTTGTTCAGCCCGCGCAGGATGCGGAGCAAGGCGACATCGGCGGTCGACAGGGCCTGCTGGGGTGTCAGCACCACGATGTGGATGTGCGCGCTCTCGAGTGTGCGGCGGGCGATCTCGTCGCGAACCAGATAGGGGTCGTTGGTCCCGGGCGTGTCGATGATGGTGGTCGGGAAGCTGAACTCGCTCTTGCCAAAGTAGAGATCGGCGGTCTTGATGATGTCGGAATAGATCCCTTTCTGCTCGCTCGCATTGTCGGGGAGGCTCGCGCAGATGTAGCGTTCGAGGTCCTCCGGCGTCAGCAGGGAATAAACGTGCTTCTTGCCGAGGAGTTCGTCGAGGGTTGCGCCCAGGCGCAGCGTCGTGCGTCGGCGCATCTCTTCGACATGCTTCTGCAGCAGCTCGACCTTGAAGCCCGGCACCAGGCTCTGCGTGAGCTCACGGATCTCGCCGCTGCCCTTGGAGAGCTGCTCCCACTCGTCGGGTGCGAAGAAGCTGAATTCGGCGGCGACGTTGGGAGGCGCGTCGGCGAGGCCGAAATGGATGCGCGTCACCGCCGTGGTCCACGGGTTGACGTCGGTTGGCAGCAGGCCCGGCTTGCCCATGAGCGCATTGATCAGGCTGCTCTTGCCGGCTTTGACTTGCCCGATGACCCCGATGCGGCAGGCGAGGCGATCGAGCAGGCGCAGCGTGTCGTCGACAAACGAGCTGCCCTGCAGCAGCCCCTGCATCGACCGCAGCTCGCCTCCACACCTGATCAGCTCCGACCGCAGGATCTCGAGCTTGTTACCGATCGCCTGACGATTGAGTTGCGGAGCCTGAGCCGGCGCCATGATCGGAGAAAGTGTGCCGGAGGCGGACGCAGTTGACACGTTGTATCCTCAAAAACGCTTTGTCATCCAGCATTGAATCATTTTCGGCGCGACTGCCAGAGGTGAACAGGCGCAGCTGGCGCTGTGCGCCGCTGGCTGGACGTTGCTTGGATCGGACGAGGCTTAGCCAAGACGCTGGAGGACGGGACAAACGACCGCGCGTCGTCAAAGAAAGCCAGCCCTCTTCCCCCCTGCGCCAATGACCAAGTATCGCACAAAGCTTAGCGGACAACGCGCGCTCGTGCCAGCAACTAAAATTGATCGGTCAGGCATGCGTCTTGTAGGCAAGTGTCCTGAAGACAAGCGTCCTGAAGGCAAAGTTTTCGTCAGGCTAGTGCCCAGCAGGCAAAGTGTTCTGCGGACCTGCAAAGTTGTTATGCAGAATGGCTGATCAGCGCGACGTTACCATCGCGATCGCGCAGCCCGCGTCGTCACTATCATTGCAACTTTTCGTCACGAAGTTCAGCGGCAACGCATGTCGAATCCGCCCGGAACAAAGACGCTGACGCATGGTGCGACTTATTGGTGCCTTGCTCCTGCCACGATTTGCACAGCAGGATTTAAATTCCACGGGCGGGATCGACGTAATCAAAAAACACTGGTGTGAAACATGGGCGCGGCACGCATGCTGGCTTTGGTGATCGTGTGTGTGCTGTCGCTGCCAGGTATTTCCAGCGCCCAGCAGGTGAAGCTGAAGGCGGCGCTGCAGGTCCCGGTGACCGAGCTCTTCTTTGGTCAGAACCTTGCTCAATTCAAGAAGGAGGTCGAGGAGCGGACCCGCAAGGCGGTGACGATCGAGATCTTCGACAATGGCAAGCCCTACAACGACAATCAGATCGTCGGTGCCGTCACCTCCGGGGCGATGGAGCTTGGTGTCGCCGGGTTCAATCAGTTCGCGGACAAGATCCCCGCCATCGAGATCCTCGACCAGCCGTTCCTGTTCAATTTCGACGCCTTGATCAATGCGGCCTTCGGGCCTGATGGCGAGCCGCGGGCCTTGCTCGACAAGGCGCTGCTCGAGACAATGGGCGTCCGTGTACTGATGTGGCAGCCGGTCGGCAACCAGGTTTTCTTTTCCAAGGGACGAGACGTCGCCGCCCCACAGCAGATCAAGGACAAGAGCGTCCGCGTGTTCAGCGACTCGATGGCGAAGTTCGTGAAGCTGTGCGGCGGCAAGCCGGCGCTGCTCTCCTCGGCCGCGATGAATGACGCCTTGAGGGATGGCAAGATCGACATGGCGATGGCCGGATTTAGCACGGTCATCAGCCGCGATATGTGGAAGGTCTCCGATACGATTACGCGGACCGCGCATTCGCCGCTCGAATTCCTGCTATTCATGAACGAGAAGAACTGGCAGGCATTGGCGCCCGCGCACAGAACCGTTCTTATGGAGGTGGCGCGCTCGCTTGAGCCCAAGATCAGGCAGAAGGCCGCCCAAAACGATCTCGAGGCCTACGCTTTTGCGCGTGAGAAGGGCATGAAGATCGTCGACCTGCTGCCGCACCAGGTCGCTGAGTGGCGCGCCTGCAGCTCTGATGTTCTGCTCGGCTACATGGACGCGACCGCCGATCTGGGCTCACGGTTGATGGCGGCCTATGGCCGGTTGCGGACAGCGCCGTGCTGTTCCGGGGGGCCGCAGAGCGCCGCGCCCAACCGGCGATAGATCGCGACCGGGTCGGTTCCAGACCTCTCTTGCGCGCATTTTCCCTTGCGCAATCGGCAAAAGTGTCAGACAGCGGAAGGAGGGCGCGCCGGCGCCGGTCCACCTCGACACGGAGCTTTGCGTGCCCGAGACCGTTGCCGACATTCTCGCCGCCCACCGCGCCGGGCG
>Ga0066903_100001667_pt1 | contig 16601 bp, 12 predicted proteins | sample PanSoiMetaGPlot1_FD_67491 | JGI IMG/M metagenome (GOLD analysis project Ga0066903, IMG submission 67491) | Tropical forest soil microbial communities from Panama analyzed to predict greenhouse gas emissions - Panama Soil - Plot 1 (version 2) | ecosystem: Environmental > Terrestrial > Soil >... | reverse complement strand
ATCAACCCCGGCATCGTCTATTGCCAGGTCAAGGGCTTTGGCACCGGCAGCCCCTACGAGAAGAACCTTGCCTTCGACATGATCGCGCAGGCGGCCGGTGGTACCATCAGCGTCACCGGCGAAGGCGACCGCGCGCCGGTGAAACCGGGAACCTCCTTCGGTGATACCGGCACCGGAATGCTGATGGCCGTCAGCATTCTGGGCGCCCTCTACAAGCGCGCCAGGACCGGCAAAGGCTGCCGCCTTGAGGTGGCGATGCAGGATGCGATGCTCCACTATATGCGGGTCCCCTTCTCCCGCACGCAACTGTCGGGCAAGGCAGTGCTGCGCAGCGGCAGCAGCCGGTCAGCGCCGGGCGGCCTCACGCCCAGCGCGCTCTACCCCTGCAAGCCCGGCGGGCCTAACGACTACGTTTATGTCTTCTGCAGCCGCGCCAATCCCGAGCACTGGCAACGCCTGCTCAAGGTCATCGGGCGCGAGGACCTGAGCGGTGACGAGCGCTACGACACCCAGCAGGCGCGCAGCCAGCGCGGGCCAGAGGTTGACGAGATGATCACCGCCTGGACCCGGCAGCACAGCAAGGAAGAGGCGATGCGGCGGTTCGGTGAGGCCGGCGTGCCGGCAGGCGCCGTATTCGACACGCTGGAGCTGTTGAACGACCCCTCCTTTGCACTGCGCGGTATCATGCAGACCATCGATCACCCGACGACCGGCAAGGTCAAAATGCCATCCTGGCCGGTGCGCTTCGATGGTGCGCCAGCCAAGGTCAAGCCATCTCCGCTGCTCGGTGAGCACGTCGATGATGTGCTCGGCTCTTGGCTCGGCATGCCCGCCAACGAGCTCGCGGCCCTGCGTGAGGAAGGTATCGTCTGAGGCCAGCGATCGCGCGGCCTGCGCAAGCGTTGCGCGGGCCGCTTGCAACAGCTCAAAGCTCTAACGCCCGGCCTGCGCCTGCGCACCGGCGTCTGCCGGCTGCCCCATTGCGCGGCAGGCTCGAGCCGTCAGACGTCTGATCATGCATCCGAGAACCATCTTTGCCGCCGGCTTTCTCATCCTCTTCGTTGGCGGCGGCGCCCGCTATGCGATTGGTCTCACCTTCAAACCCATGGTCACCGAGTTCGGGTGGGAGAGGGGCGAGCTTGCATTGGCCGCGGGCGCCTACCTGGTGGTCTCGGCATTTGCCACCTACCTTGCCGGTCATCTGGCCGACCGCGTGAGCCCGCGCCTCCTCTTGAATGCCGGTGTGCTCATCAGCGCGCTTGGCATCGGCCTCATGAGCCTCGTCGCACAACCCTGGCAGGCATTGCTTTTCTACGGCGTTGTATTCGGCATTGGCAGCGGCCTGGCCTCCCTCACACCGGTGGGCGTGATCATCACCAACGCATTCCCCGCCCGCACCGGCTTTGCCAATGCAGCGGTCATCTCCGGAACAAGCGCCGGGCAGCTGATCATGATCGCCACGCTCGCCTCCCTGCTCGTGGAGATGGGTTGGGGTGCAGTATATGCCTGGCTCGCCATCGCCCACCTGGCAATTGTTCCGCTTCTCGTATTTGCGCTGCCCCGCCGACCGCACTTGCACGCAACGGCCATCGCGCGCGGCGCACTGCGCGTGGGAGAAGCCGCACGCACGCGGCCGTTCTGGATGCTGCTCGTGATCTACGCAATCTGCGGCCTTGACGACTTCTTCGTGGCAACGCACGTCGTTGCCTTCGCCCAAGACCGCGGGGTCGATGCGCTGCTCGCAGGCCATTTGCTGGCGCTGATGGGCCTCACGGGCGTTGTCGGCCTGATGATCACCGGCCTCATCAGCGACCGCGCCGGCCCAGCCTGGACCACCGCCCTCTCCTTCGCCGCGCGCGTGGCCGTGTTCGGCCTCATCGCGGTCGACCAATCAATACCCTCCGTCACAATCTTTGCGCTGGGGTTTGGCGCCACCTTCCTCGTCACGGCACCCCTCGTCGTGCTGTTCGTCCGCGACCATTTTGGAATGGCGCATTTGGGCGCCCTCACAGGGCTCATCACCATGGTACACCAGATCTTCGGCGGCATCGGCGCCTACGCCGGCGCGGTGATCTTCGATGCGACCGGAACCTACGATGCGGCTTTCGTCTTCTTGCTTGCGGTGTCTTGCCTGGCGCTTGCCCTCTCGCTGATGATGCGCCAGGCGACCTTGCCCGCGGCCACCCATGCCCGGGACGCAAAATCATGAATGGCCGTGAGCGCCGGGAGCGTGGACGACCGTTGCTCGCACGGGAAAGCCACGCATGCCGCGTTGGACATCGCAGATTGCCTTGATCACGCCCGGCACGTATGGTTGCCGGCATCGCCCCGATCGACGCCTACCCGATCGTCGGGCCACCAATCGACCCCCGCGCCTCGCGCAAGGGAACGAGAGGGGAGGAACCTGCCATGGACGCGGCCTTGCGGTTGACGTGCCTCGCTCGCATCATCGCCCTCAGCGTGGTCGCGTTCCTCCCAGTGGGACAAGCCGCAGCGCAAAAGCAAGGGGGCAGCATTACGGTTGGACTGGAACTTGACATCGCCGGGTTCGACCCCCTGAAGGTCGGCGTGTTTGACACCTCGGGGAACATGGCAGCGTCCCTCATCTTCGATACCTTGACCCATCTTGACGAAAACGGCGAAGCGCAGCCGAAGCTTGCGCTATCCTGGACGCATTCCGAAGACTACAAGGACTGGACGTTTCGCCTACGCCCCGACGCGAAATTCCACGACGGCACCCCATTCAATGCCCAGGCTGTCAAGTTCAACATCGACCGGCAGAAGGACCCGAAAAACAAGTGCCGATGCGCGTTCTACATCGCCAACATCAAAGAAGTTGAAGCACGCGACGATCTGACAGTCGTGTTTCACCTCACCGATCCCTCGGTCACCCTGCCCAAGCTCTTAACGATCCCAAGCTCCAACTTCGTCATGCAGTCGCCAACCGCCATGCTCGCCAAAGGCGACGACTACAACCGCAATCCCGTTGGCACCGGCCCATTCGTCATCAAATCTTGGACCGCCGGCGACCGTCTCGTGCTCGAACGCAATGCGGGCTACTGGGATAGAACGCGGCCTTATCTTGATCGCGTCGTCATGCGGCCGCTCCCGGATTCCCAGGCGCGGTTTGCCAGTCTCGAAGCCGGCGAGAGCGACCTCATCTGGGACGACGAGTACGATTCCGACAACATCCTGAAAGCCAAAAATGATCGCGCTCTCAAGGTGCACGAGTATGTTGGTTCGGGTGCGACAGTCTACGCCTTCAATACCAAGCTTGAACCCTTCGACGACGTTCGCGTCCGGCAAGCCCTCGTTATGGCGATTGATCGCAAGAAGATGTCACAGGCCCTCACCAATGGCCTGAGCCGGCCCGCAACCAACCCCTACGGCGAGGGCTCATGGGTGAAGTGTACCGATGACGGCGCGCTCCCTCACGATCTAGGCAAGGCCCAGGCGCTGCTCAAGGAGTACGGCAAACCCGTGAAGTTCAAGACGCTGGTGACTGCCACCCCGCGCGGACGCGCAAATGGACAGGTGCTGCAGCAGTTCTGGAAGGATGCCGGCGCCGAAATGGAAATCGAGCAGGTCGATCAGACCGCGATTGTCACACGCGCTTTTGCCCGCAAGTTCGACCTGACGCCCTGGCGTATCGTCGATCTGGCAGATCCCGATCCGCAAATGTACGCCAATTTCCACACCGGCAGCCCTTCCGCGCTCGCAAACTACTCCAATCTGGATTTGGACAAACTGCTCGAACATGCACGCGCAACTGCCGATCCGCGCGAGCGCACCGAGGACTACTGCGCCGTCAGCCGGTTGCTCAACAAGGAGGCCATCTGGTTCTGGACGTTCCAGAACACGTACTACGCCATTGCCAAGGCCAAGCTGAAAGGCCTGCCGAAACTCTACAGCGGTGTCATCGACGTATCGCCCACCTGGCTCGAATAGCAGTCCGATGCTCGGCCTCGCGGCACGCCGCGCCGTGTACCTCGTTCCCGTCTTGCTGGCGGTTACATTTCTTACGTTTCTCATTGCCTCCCTGCTCCCGGGTGATCTTGCCTTTGCCATTCTCGGCGACCAGGCGACGCCCGAGACCGTGGCGGCACTCCGCCACGATATGGGGCTCGATCAACCAGCGTTGTGGCGCTATCTGCGCTGGTTGGCCGGCGTGCTCCAGGGCGACCTCGGACGCTCCTACCGCACCGGTGAGAGCGTCCTCGACGCCGTCCTTGGCCGTTTGCCGGTGTCGCTGGAACTGATGGTTGCCGCGGAAATCACCGCATTCGTGGTCGCCATCCCAATCGCCATACTATGCGCCGCGCGCGCTGGCACCGGCTTCGATCGGCTCGCCACCGGCATCGCCTTTGCCAAACTATCCATTCCGAGCTTCATGGTCGCCATTCTGCTGATCTATCTCTTTGCGGTGCAGCTTCGGCTTTTTCCCGCCACCGGATACGTGCCGTTCGGCGAGGATCCTCTCGGCAATCTTCGCAGTCTCGTTCTTCCAGCGCTGACGCTTGCAATCGGCGAGTGGCCCGTCCTGATGCGCGTGCTGCGCTCGGACATGATTGCCACCTTGCAGGAGGACTTTATCGCGTTGGCCAAAGCCAAAGGCTTGCGTCCTCGGCGCATCCTGCTTGTGCACGCCTTGAAGCCATCCTCGCTGACGCTCGTCACGGTCGCGGGCATCAACATCGGGCGCCTCATCGGCGGAACCGTCATCGTTGAATCAATCTTCGCGCTTCCCGGCATTGGCCGCCTCCTAATCGGCGCAATCTACACGCGCGATTTCATGATTCTGCAGGGCGTCGTTCTGTTCGTGGCCGCCGGCTTTGTGATGGTCAACTTCCTTGTCGACACGCTCTACGCCCTGCTCGACCCGAGAATCCGCCATGGCCATTAGCGAGGCGAGTGATGTCGCTGCTCTAGCGCACAGCGCGCGCCCGCGCGCAGCCGTGGGCAAACTCTTCTGGCTGGCGGCCGGGTGGATCGCACTCGTGTTTCTCGCCGCCTCTCTCGCCAATGCTCTCCCCCTGCCGGATCCCACCCGCATGGAGCTGCTCGACAAGCGCAGACCGCCCAACGCCACGCACTGGCTCGGCACCGATGGACTAGGCCGTGACATGCTCTCGCGCCTGATCCATGGCGCGCGCATTTCGCTCACGGTCGGCATCCTGGCTCCGCTCATAGGACTTATGATCGGTGGAGCCTTGGGAATGTCGGCCGGATATTTCCGCCGCTCCGCCGAGACCGTGATCACGGGTGCCGTCGATGTCCTGCTGGCCTTCCCGCCTCTTGTCCTGGCGCTCGCGGTCACGGCCTATCTTGGTCAGACCGTTGCCAATCTGACCTGGGTCATAGGCGTGCTCAGCATACCCGCCTTCACGCGGGTCGCTCGGGCGGCGACCCTGAGCCTCGCCGAGCGGGAATTCATCCTCGCAGCCCGCGCAGCCGGAGCCAGCGAACTGCGCATCCTCGTGCGCGAGCTCCTGCCCAATGTGATCCTGCCCATGCTTGCGTTCTTTCTCCTCGCGGTCGCGGTCACGATCGTCGTGGAGGGCGCCTTGAGCTTCCTTGGCCTCGGCGTCCCGCCGCCGGCGCCCAGCTGGGGCAGCATGATTGGCGAGGGACGAGAAAGCCTCGAGGTCGCGCCGCGGATCGCGTTCTTGCCGGCCATGGCGATGTTTCTTACCGTGCTCGCGTTCAACATCGTGGGCGACACACTTCGCGCGATCACCGATCCGCGCCAGACCGCGCTGTGATGACACCGCAACAGCCTCATGACGCCGCCTCACCCCTGCTCACGCTCGAGGAGGTATCGGTCGACTTGCCAACGTCGCGCGGCAATCTGCGCGCCGTCGACCGTGTCAATTTGTCGGTGGCGGCCGGCCGCACGCTCGGCATCGTGGGTGAGTCCGGTTCCGGCAAGACCATGCTCTCGCGTGCGATCGCTCAGCTTCTGCCCCGCAAAGCCAGACTGTCCGGCCACGTGCTGTTCAACGGACAAGATCTCACCAGGCTTTCCTCCGAATCGCTGCGGTTGCTGCGCGGCCGGTCCATTGCCTTTGTATTCCAAGACCCAATGACCTCGCTCAATCCGGTGTTGACCGTCGGCATGCAAATTGCCGAAACCCTGCAAGAGCATCTCGGCCTTGAGGCGCGCGCAGCCATGCGCCGTGCCGTCGAGCTCATCGCTTCCGTCGGCATACCCAACCCGGAACAGCGATGCCAACAATACCCCCACCAATTCTCCGGAGGCATGCGCCAGCGCGCGGCCATCGCCATTGCTCTCTCGTGTGAGCCCAAGCTCCTCATCGCCGATGAACCAACAACGGCACTCGATGTGACCGTGCAGGCGCAAATTCTCCACCTGCTTGCCCACGAGCAGCGACAGCGGGGCATGGCCATGATCCTCATCACACACGACCTCGCGGTTGTGGCCGGTCGCACCAACGATGCGGCCGTCATGTATGCGGGACGCATCGTCGAACGGGCGCCAACACGCGTGCTGTTCAAGCACATGCGAATGCCCTACACCCAGGCCCTCATCGCCGCGATCCCGAAACTCGATTCCCCGCCGCACACGCCCTTGCTGGCCATCCCCGGATTGCCGCCCGACCCAACCCACCCGCTCCCAGGCTGTGCCTTCGCACCTCGATGCGCATACGTCCGCGATCAGTGCCGCCATCACACCCCGCCCCTCGTGCCTGCCGACCACAGCCATGAGTTTGCCTGCTGGCATCCGATCGCATCACATGTGCGGGCCACTCCATGACGAGTCGGGGCAGCCAGGCGGAAGCCCACGGGCCGTCTCACCCGCTATTGCGTGTTGAAAATCTAGTCGTCGAATATGCCAGCTCCACGCAAACCGTGCGTGCCGTGTCTGACGTCAGTCTCGCCATTGCTCGAGGCGAGACGTTCAGCCTCGTCGGCGAAAGCGGCTGCGGCAAGTCAACCCTCGCGCGCGCCATAATGCAGCTCACCAAAGCCACTTCAGGACGTGTTCTCTTCGACAGCCTCGACCTTACCGCACTCAATGCGTCTGCCCTGCGCCGCGTGCGCCAGCGCCTGCAAATCATCTTCCAGGACCCCATCGCGTCGCTCAACCCGCGCCGCAGGATTGCAGACATCGTCGCCGAGCCCCTGCTGATCGCCGGTGTGCGCGACAGAGCCAGCCGTGAGTCGCGCACGCGCACCCTCTTGCAGGCGGTCGGCCTCGATCCCAACCTCGCCGCCAGCCGATTTCCTAACGAGCTGTCCGGTGGCCAGTGCCAGCGTGTGTGCATAGCCCGGGCTCTGGTGGTAAACCCCGAGCTCCTCGTCTGCGACGAGCCGGTCTCTTCTCTCGACGTCTCCATCCGCGCGCAAATCATCAATTTGCTGGAAAGCATGAAGGCCGCGTATCGACTGACCTTGCTGTTCATTGCGCACGACCTCGCCGTGGTTAAGGCCGTCAGCGACCGCGTGGCGGTCATGTATCTGGGCAAACTGTGTGAGGTCGCACCCACCGAGCAACTCTTCCGCTCTCCGGCCCACCCCTACACCGCCCTGCTCCTGGACGCGATCCCTCGCCCCGATCCGGATGCTGCCGTCCCTGCGACCATCCCCGTGGGAGAGCCACCCTCCCCAATCGCGCCGCCGAGCGGCTGTCGGTTTCGCACCCGTTGCCCGCGCGCCCAAACGCTCTGTGCCGCCCAAATACCCCCTTTGCGCGAGATCGCTCCACGGCAGTTCGCAGCTTGCCACTTTCCCTTGGCCGGCACGACTTGAACGCGCGCCCCGTGGGCACCAATGCTAAGCCGCATAAAACCGGCATTCCCGCGCCCGCGCGCCCCCCGTGGGCGTGTGGCCATGCATGGCCGGCACGATCTCTCGCCGGGCCTCAGCCGAGCGCAAGCACCCCTTTCTTGGACGGCCGGCCGCCGAATGATCCGCCCACACAGCATTGCCGTTGGCGCGCCATCAGTCGGCACCCTGGAACACCTCTTCGCGGCCCTTGCGGATCGAGGGAACGATGGCAATCACCACCAGGACCAGGGACAGCGCCAAGAGGCCGCCGCTGAGCGGGCGGTCAATGAAGGTCATGAAGCTACCGCGCGAGATCACCAGCGCTTGGCGCAGCTTCTCCTCCATCAGCTTGCCAAGCACAAATCCCAATAACAACGGCGCCGGCTCGAAGCCGAACTTGACGAGCGCGTAGCCGAAGAGGCCGAAGCCGGCCGTCAGGATCACGTCGAAGGGTGAGTTGTTCACCGTGTAGATGCCGATGCAGCACAGCACCACGATGGCGGGAAACATCAGCCGGTAGGGCACCTTGAGGAAGCGCACCCACACGCCGATCAGCGGCAGGTTGATGACGAGCAGCATCAGATTTCCGATCCACATCGATGCGACCATGCCCCAAAAAAGATTGGGCTGCTTGGTCATGATCTGCGGACCGGGAATGATGCCGTGGATTTGCATGGCACCCACCATCAGCGCCATAACCGCGTTAGGTGGGATGCCGAGCGTGAGGAGCGGAATGAAAGCCGTCTGCGCACCTGCATTGTTGGCAGACTCTGGCCCCGCCACGCCCTCGATGGCGCCACGCCCAAAGCGCGATGGATCCTTGGCGAGCTTCTTCTCCAACGTGTAGGAGGCAAAGGGGCCAAGCACGGCGCCATTGCCCGGCAACAGTCCAAGCAATCCGCCGAGGAACGTACCGCGCGCGATCGGCATGGCCGACTGCGCCATGTCTTGCCGGTTAGGCAGGAGATTGCCGATGGCCGCGTGCACGACATCGCGTGCCTGCGACGTCTCGAGGTTGCGCAGAATTTCGGCGAAGCCGAACATGCCCATGGCGATGACCGCCACATCGATGCCGTCGGCGACCTCGCTCCAGCCGAACGTCAGGCGCTCCTCGCCGCTTTCGAGGTCAGTGCCAACGGTCGAGAGGAGGATGCCGACCAGGATGACCGCGATCGCCTTCCACACCGAGCCGCGCGCCAGCACCACGGCGAACATCAAACCCAGCACCATCAGCGCGAAGTAATCGGCCGGACCGAACAGCAGCGCCATGCGCGTCAGCGGCGCGGCCAGCGCGGCGATGACAAGCGTCGCCACGCACCCGGCAATGAAAGACCCGATGGCGGCGATGCCGAGGGCGACGCCGGCTCGCCCTTGCTTGGCCATCTGGTGGCCGTCCAGGCAGGTCACCACCGAGGTGGCTTCGCCGGGAATGTTGACGAGGATCGACGTGGTCGAGCCGCCATATTGAGCGCCGTAGTAGATGCCAGCCAGCATGATGAGTGCGCCGGTCGGATCGATGCCGAACGTGATCGGCAGCAGCATGGTAATGGTGGCAATGGGCCCGACGCCCGGCAACACGCCGATCAGGGTGCCGACGAGACAGCCGACAAAGCACAGCAACAGGTTCTTGAAGGACAGCGCGACCGCCATCCCCAGCGCCAGATTGTTGAAGAGGTCGACCATCGGCGATACGCAAACCTCCGATCAGAATGACCCCAAGACGAGCGCTTTTGCGGCCGCCTTCAGCGCCTCGTAAGGTCCGTGCAAAGGCCCCAGAATGCCCGTGGCGTCGAAGGGGATCGGCAGACCGAGCAGTTCCTTGAACAGGAAGCCGCAAACCAGCGTTGCCACCACCGCTGCGATCATGGCCTCGAGCGGGCGGCTATCACGGTCGGCGAATGCCGCCGCGATGAAACAGAGCGGACCCGCAACGATGAGACCCAGCGAGCGGACGGTAGCGGCAAACACGAGCACGGAGGCGAGCACATAGAGGGGTGCGCGAATGGACCACTGCTCCAGCCGATCGCCGGTGATCATTAGGCTCTGCACGACGAGCACAGCCCCGAAGGCTGCGACCAGCACCGCCACCACCTTGGGCAGCAGGCCGGAGCCTATGCCAGAAAGCTGGCCGAACGGCAGCGCAAAGGCACCGGCGTACCCAAAGGCGGCGATGGCCAGCAGGAACAGGCCGCCGGCGAAATCGATGGGCGAACGAATGGCCGCGCCGCGCGGAGCGCGATTGGATGCGTCACGCATTGCTTGCCCTCACGGCTAACCCTCCAGATTGAACCCACCCGCAACCCCGTGTCGGCTCAAAACCTCGTCGGCCCAAAGCCTTGTCGACTGAGAGCCTTGTCGGCTCAGACCGGCAACGGCCGAACCTAACCCGTCCGCCGCCGGCGCGCCACCTTGGCCACCAAGCACTCCCGCCCGGCTCGCGCACCCCAGCTAGCGATGAAATCCAGGGGCGGACAAGGCCGGCTGCGAGATGGCCGCGTAGAGGATGCGGGCAACGTGCTGCGGCTGACGGCCGGTCCCATCCTTGATCTGATGCCGGCAGGAGAACCCGTCGGCGGCGATGAGGGTGTCGGGCGCAGCGCCCCGCACCGCCGGCAGCAGGCTGAGCTCGCCCATGGCCATGGAGACCTCGTAGGTGTCGGCGCCATAGCCGAAGGCGCCGGCCATGCCGCAGCAGCTCGCCTCCACACTCTCAACCTCGATCCCCTCGATCAGCGCCAGCGCGGCCACAACCGAACTCAAGGCACCAAACGCCTTCTGGTGGCAGTGTCCGTGGAGCAGCACCCTGCCCCGGTGCCTGGCAATGGGGCCGCTGATGCGCCCCGCCGCCGCCTCGCGCGCCAGGAACTCCTCAAGCAGTAAGGCGTGGGCAGCGAGCTTGCGGGTCTCCCCTCCCGGCAGCATGGCCAGGAATTCATCGCGCAGCGTCATGAGGCACGAGGGCTCCAGTCCGACCACCGGCACACCGCGGGCCACAAACGGCGCTGCCGCCGCCAGCAACCGCCGCGCCTCGGCACGCGCCGCATCGACCAGGCCCACCGACAAGAATGTGCGCCCGCAGCAGAGCGGGCGGCGGCTGCCTGCCGAGCGGCCCGCCGAGGCGCCATCGCCCGCCTCCGGGCGGAGCAACGCCACGCGGTAGCCAAGCCGGGTCAGCACGGCAACCGCCGCGCGCAGGTTCTCCGGCTCGAAGTAGGTGTTGAAGGTATCGGCAAACAGGGCAACGTCGTGCATCTCATCTTGACGCAAGCTGGCCTCGCGAGCCTCTGCAAACACGTCGCCACGCCAAGCCGGCAGCTGGCGCCTGGCAGACATGCCGGTGAGGCGCTGCGTCAAGCGCGCGATGCCGGGGACCGTGTTGCGCGCATTCAGGAGCGGTGCCAGCCGCGCAGCATAGGGAGCATAGTGCGGCAGGTACGCCACCAACCGATCGCGCAACGACACTCCGCGGCGCCGATTGGCGGCCGCCAGCACCTCAATCTTCATCCTCGCCATGTCGACCCCGGTGGGACACTCGCGCCGGCAGCCTTTGCAGGCGACGCACAACTCAAACGTCTCGAGCATCTCTTGCGCCGTCAGCGCATCGGCACCCAGCTGGCCGGAGATGGCAAGGCGCAAGCTGTTGGCGCGTCCCCGTGTGACGTCGCGCTCGTTGCCGGTGACGCGAAACGAGGGGCACATGACGCCGCCCGCCAGCTTGCGGCATTCGCCGTTGTTGTTGCACATCTCCACCGCGCCCTGGAATCCGCCGCCGGCGCCAGGGAAGGCGGACCAGTCGAGCGCGGTCTTCATCTCCGCGACCCTGTAGTCCGGCTTGAACCGGAACAGCAAGCGATCGTCCATGCGCGGAGCGCGCACGATCTTGCCGGGATTCATCAGGCCCTTAGGGTCGAATCGGTCCTTGACCTCCTCGAACAGCCGCACGGTCTTGGCGCCGTACATCCTCTCGTGGAACTCGGACCGCACCAGACCATCACCGTGCTCACCCGAGTGCGAGCCCTTGTAGCCCTTGACCATGGCGAATGCCTCCTCGGCGATAGCGCGCATGGCCTTGGCGTCCTTCTCGAGCTTGAGGTTGAGCACTGGCCGCACGTGCAGACAGCCCACCGATGCGTGTGCGTACCAGGTGCCCTTGGTGCCGTGCTTCTCGAAGATGGCGGTGAGGCGCTCGGTGTAATCGGCCAGGTGCTCCAGCGGCACCGCGCAGTCCTCGATGAAGGACACGGGCTTGCGCTCCGCCTTCATCGACATCATGATGTTGAGGCCTGCGGCCCGCACCTCCCACACGGCCCGCTGGCCAGCCGCATCCGCGACCTTGACCACACTGTTTGCATGCCCCAGATCTCCCATCAGCTGGTCGAGCCGATCGAGGCGGCGCAGATTTTCGCCCTGGTCGCCCTCGGCGAACTCGACGAGCAGCAGCGCCTCGGGCACCCCGCGCACGTAGCTGCGCATCACCGGGCGGAAGAGCGCAATGTCGTGGGCGAGCTCGATCAGCGTGCGATCGACCACTTCGACCGCCACCGGTCCCAGTGTGACGATGTGCGGCGTTGCCCGCATCGCCTCGCGGAAGCTGGCGAAGTGGCAGATGCCCAGCGCCTTGGTCCTGGCGATCGGCGACAGTTTCAGTTCGAGGCGCCGTGACACGGCGAGCGTGCCCTCCGAGCCACACAGCAGCGTGGCAAGGTTGACGGGCTTGTCCGACGGCACCAGCGCGTCGATCAGATAGCCGCCGACGCGGCGCGATACCGCCGGAAAGGCATGCGCGATGTGCCCTGCCTCGCGCCGGCCGAGCGCGAGCAGATCGCGAAACAGCGCCACCGCGTCCCCACCGATCCTCCCCTCTGCCTGCGCGCCCTCCCCCTCCCCCTCCCCTCTGAGCGGCGCAGATGCCGAACGGGAGATTTGAGCGAGGTTGTGCCCGACCTCGGCGAACCGTACCTCGGTGCCGTCGGCCAGCGTCGCGTCGATCGCCAGCACGTTGTCGCGCATGATGCCGTAGCGCAGGGAGCGCGTGCCGCAGGAGTTGTTCCCGGCCATGCCGCCAATGGTTGCCCGGCTGGCGGTGGAGACATCGACCGCAAACCAAAGGCCCCGGGCCTTGAGCTGCCGGTTGAGCTCGTCAAGCACGATGCCGGGCTCCACCACGCAGCTTTGCGCCGTCGCGTCCACCGCCACGAGCTTGTTGAGGTGCTTGGAGAAATCCATTACCAACGCACGCCCGACGGTCTGGCCGGACTGCGAGGTGGCGCCCCCGCGCGGCAGCAGCGGCACGCCTTCCTCGCGCGCAATCGTCATGGCCGCAGCTACGTCCTCCTGCGTCCTTGGGACCACCACGCCGAGCGGCTCGACCTGGTAATGCGAGGCATCCGCCGCGTAGCGCCCGCGGCTAAAGCGATCGAACAGCACCTCGCCCTCGAGCGCCGTGCGCAAGCGCCGGGCAAGTGCATGATTTGTTGGCTCAGGGCTCATCGGGCATCCCCACTAGCACGCTCGTTGCGGTGCCTTAATCCCCTCGGCCGAGGGGTTGGCCAATTGGTGATGGCCAATTGGTGACTGGATAGCGCGGATAAGCCCCGGTATGACATGATCCTCAACGCCTCAGTCGAGTGAGCGGAAAAAACATCCATGTCCAACGCCCCCCGCCGTGCCGGACGGCATTTCCTGCAGATTCCCGGGCCGACGCCCGTACCCGACCGCATCCTGCGGGCCATGGACATGCCGGTGATCGACCATCGCGGGCCCGAGTTCAAGGCGCTGGGGCTCAGGGTGCTCTCCGGCATCAAGACCATCTTCAAGACCTCAAGCGCGGTGCTCATCTTTCCTTCCTCCGGCACCGGGGCCTGGGAAGCAGCACTCGTCAACACGCTCTCCCGCGGCGACAAGGTGCTGATGTACGAGACCGGCCACTTCGCCATGCTGTGGAAGAACATGGCCGCCAAGCTCGGTCTGGAGCCGGAATTCATCGCCTCCGACTGGCGCAGCGGGGCGGATGCGGGCGCCATCGAAGCGCGGCTGAGGGAGGACAAGGGGCACGCCATCAAAGCGGTGTGCGTCGTCCACAACGAGACCTCGACCGGGGCCACCTCTCGCATCGACGAGGTACGCCGCGCCATCGACGCGGCCAAGCACCCGGCGCTGTTCATGGTGGACACCATCTCCTCGCTCGCCTCCATCGACTACCGCCACGACGAGTGGGGCGTCGATGTCACCGTCGGCGGCGCCCAGAAGGGCCTAATGCTGCCGCCGGGACTGGGCTTCAATGCCGTGAGCGACAAGGCGCTCACCGCCGCCAAGACGGCGACGCTCGCCAAGTCCTATTTTGCGTGGGAGGACATGCTGTCGGCCAACCGGGAAGGCTTCTTCCCCTACACGCCCGCCACCAACCTGCTCTATGGCCTCGCCGAGGCCATCGACATGCTGCACGAGGAAGGCCTGTCGCGCGTGTTCGCCCGCCACGACCGGCATGCCGAAGGCGTACGCCGCGCCGTCAAGGCCTGGGGCCTCGAGATCTGGTGCAAGGACCCCAAGTCCTACTCCTCCTCGCTCACCGCCATCCTCCTGCCCTCGGGCCATAACGCCGACGCCTTCCGCAGAACGGCGCTCGAGCACTTCGACGTGTCATTGGGCACGGGCTTGAGCAAGATCGCCGGCAGGGTGTTCCGCATCGGCCATCTCGGCGACACCAATGATTTGACCATGATCGCGACCCTTGCCGGCGTCGAGATGGGGCTCAAGCTTGCAGGCGTGCCGCACACGGCCGAAGGCGTGCGCACGGCCATGGACTACTTTGCTGCAACGACTAGGCCACGAGGCGATTGATCTCTTTCTCGACGTGGGCAGCGCGCCACACATTCTTCAGAAAATACACCTTCTGCCCGCTGCCGGCCGTGCTGAAGCGCACTTCGATGTCGCCGGTGCCGAAGCCCAGGAACCACAAGCCCAAGAGACGGTGCACGAAGATGTCGTCGCTCTGACGCGACGTCTCGACCTGGGGCGAGGTGTAGCTCTCCGTCGCATCCGTGAACCAGTACTTCTTGGCGATCGAATTGGGCCCGAATTCCCAATACACGGCGCGGTCGGTGCCGAGCACCACGACGAGCCAGGCGGCGAGCAGCGCGCCCGAAAACAGCAGGTAGAACGCCAGATTCATGTGCACGAGCAGCAGCGGGAAGAACTGCAAGATCTCGGTCCAGCCTGCGGTCAGCTGCACCCCGAGCACCACCACCGCCAGACACAAGAACAGCACGAGCGACTTGACACCCCGCGCCCGTGCATTGGTGAACACCAGCACGAACAGGACCAGGAACACGAAGGAGATCCCCAACCAGGCGTGCGGATAGATCAGCACCTGTTTGTGGCCCGGGGACACGGTGACATAGGTGCCGCGCAACCACGTCCAGAGCGCACAAAATAGGCCGTACGTCCACACCACCCACCAGTAGATGAGATCGGAATGCTGGTGAACGGTGAGCCTTGTGGATTCAGCCGCGAGCGGCGCCGCGACCGGTTTCGCCTCGCTGGTGGTAGCTGTCATGAGCGCGTCCTTTCGAGCCTGGCTCGCCACATTGCCGCGTCTCTATAGCCGCTTCAAGGCGACTCTAGGCAATCGATCCAACGCGACGTAAGACACGCAACCTCCGCGAGCCACCGGCACCAATGCCCCCCTTTACATCCGCGATACGGATGCGGCGGCATTGACGATATCGTACTCGCAGGCAACCGTCGCCATGCGCTGGCTTGCGGTCAGCAACAGGTAGGGATTGCGATAGCGAGCGTTCCACATGGGATCGTCGACCTGCCAGGGGTAGACATCGATCGAGCTCTTGCCGATCAACAGCCTGATGGCCTTGGGGTTGGTCCAGGCCTGCGCACCCAACCCAAGCGTCTGCGTGTGCACGTCTTTCTGGCACGCCTGCGCGGCGTGCTCCTTGTAGGCGCCTATGAGCGCGTCGCGCGTGGCGCCGCGAAACAGGTATTCCTGGTAGCCGAGCTTGGCCGCGGCCAGCAGCGCCAGCAGGATCACAACGGCTCTCATCGCAGCGAACCTATCGGGTTGGCGAGCGCCCCTCGCTTGAGCCCCAGCCGCCAAACGCAGGCGGCAGCCGCTCTGGCGATAGCCGCAGTGTCCGCCGGTAGGGTAAACAAAGGGTTGCGCGGCTGGCGGGTCTACAACCCTCGCTTTCTTCGGGAGGATGCACCCATGGCGAAGATAGGTTTCATCGGACTGGGCAACATGGGCTTGCCGATGGCCGGCAACCTCGTCAAGAAGGGCCACGAAGTCAAGGGCTTCGACTTGGTGGCGGCCAACCTCGAGGCGGCAAGGGCGCGCGGCGTCAGTGCGGCCGCGTCGGCAGCCGATGCGGCAAGCGGTGTCGAGGCGGTCGTCACCATGCTGCCCGCCGGCAAGGACACGCTCGCCGTCTGGGGCGGCGGCATGCTGTCGGCCGCGGCTCCCGGCACCTTGATCATCGACAGCTCCAGCATCGACGTGGCCTCGGCCCAGGCTGCACACAGGTTGGCGGCGGAGAAGCGCATGCTCGCGCTCGACGCTCCCGTCTCCGGCGGCGTCGGCGGCGCGCAGGCGGCCACGCTCACCTTCATGTGCGGTGGTGCCGCGCAAGCCTTCGACAGGGCAAAGCCCATCCTCGAAGCGTTGGGCAAGCGTGCCGTGCACTGCGGCGCGGCCGGGGCCGGCCAGGCCGCCAAAATCTGCAACAATATGATGCTCGGCATCAGCATGATCGGCGTGTGCGAGGCCTTCGTGCTGGCCGAGAAGCTCGGCCTCTCCCACC
>Ga0066903_100001666_pt1 | contig 16604 bp, 14 predicted proteins | sample PanSoiMetaGPlot1_FD_67491 | JGI IMG/M metagenome (GOLD analysis project Ga0066903, IMG submission 67491) | Tropical forest soil microbial communities from Panama analyzed to predict greenhouse gas emissions - Panama Soil - Plot 1 (version 2) | ecosystem: Environmental > Terrestrial > Soil >... | reverse complement strand
GCCTTGCCGTCCGCGGGCATCAGCTGGAAGGCACTGGGATCGGCGGCCGCGATGGCTATCCGGATCCTGTCGCCGGCGCGGAAGAGAACCGAGGTCGGCAGCAGGTCGAAGGTGACTTGCTGCGGCTTGAGCAAGGCGAAGGGCGAAGCGTCGGCGCTCGCGTAGGTGCGCGGGGTGCGGAACTTGCGCCAAGCCGGGTTGATCCGCTCGGAAGCGAGGGCCCGATCGGCGAGGGCTAGCTCACCTTCGGTTACATACGTGACCCGGCCGCTGGGCCGGACGTCTTCCAGGTACGCGTAGAGAGCGCCGTGGCATGCGCCGCGAATGCCGGTCACGTTCATGGTCACCTTCCCCAGGCCGGTCACGGTCAAGGCGTGGCGCAGCGGCGTGGACGTGTAAGTCAGCAGCTTGCGGTCCGTGGCCGACCGGTCGGGGTAGGTCACCGGGCCGCCGGCGAGGTTCGCGTGCCAGCGGTTCAGCGGGCCTGTACCGGCGGTCGGGTCCAGCCGGAGCAGGTCTGATCCCGGCAAGGCCGTTTGCCCCAGATCGGTAGCTGACGCCCGCCAGGTCAGCTGATGCCCGGCCGCGAAGTGCAGTCTGCGCATCCTGGTACCGGCGACTGGCCAGCGGGTGGTCGCGTGCCACGTGCCCGCGTTCAGCGTGTAGTAGTGCAGCAGCCGATGGCCGTCCGGGCGGGTGTCATGTTTCACATAGCGGTCGAAGAACGCGAAGACCCGAGCGTCGAGCTGCCGGTGTTCGGCAGCGGTGAGCGGCCTGCTGCGCTTGAACGGGTCGGCAAAGTAGCCCTGGCCGTGGTTCCACGGTCCGATCCAGCTTTCCTGGGTGTTGGAAAGGCTGGCGAACTGCGATAGCACGCCATCGGCTGTTCCGGCGTCGAGCCAGCCGGCATATGTCAAGATCGGCACGCCGCCGGCGTTGATGGCGGCGGTCTTGCTGCCTACGCTGGCCACGGTCCAGCTCTGGGCACCGTTGACGAAATCGCGGAATACTCCGGCGCGGGCCGAATCGGCGAGGTTCACGTTGCCGAAGTGCTGAGCCCGCGCAAGGGCCCTGAGAGCTTTACCGCGCGTTCCGCCAGCTGGCTCGGGAGCCGCGCCGGTCAGCCCGAACTGCCGGCAGAACTCGCGCGTCTGAACGCTTGTCGCGCAGGTAGTGCCGTGTGCTTTGTCGAGGATTCGCAGCAGCAGCCCGAACGGCGCCAGTATCGGTTTGATCAGGATTCCCCCAGGCCGCACAAGATCTTCGTACGGATCGAAGTCATAAGAGATCGGTGCTGCTGCAGTGATGTGATGGTTGCGCAGCGCGAGTGACAGCATCGCGGTGTCGCCCGAGTACGACACCCCGGTCACTCCGACCCGCCCGTTCGACCATGGCCGGGCCGCGATCCAGTCGGCGAGGGAACCGGTGTCGGCGTTTATCGCCCTTCCTAGCTCAGCCTTGACTGTCCCGAATGAGGCACCCGCGCCCCTGATGTCGGCAAACACATAGGCATAGCCGCGCGCGTTCCATGCCGCGGCGACGGAGTAGTTGGGGTTGTTCTTGATTCCGCCCTTGTATTCGGCGGCGCGCCAGTACCGCTCGTCCTGAAGCACTGTTGGCAGTCGAGCAGCAGAAGTCGTTCCCGCTGGCAGCCAGACGTCAACTGCCAGTCGCACGCCATCGGGCATGCGCACATACCGGGACTCCAGCCGAGGGAATGGCGATCCGGTGTCCCGGCCAGCATGCGCCGGGAGGTCGCTGGCGCCTGTCGTCATGAGGGCTGCCAGAGCGGTGCCCGCAACGGTGAGCGGAATTCGTATGAGGCGGAGCATGGCGAACCTCACTTGCTTGCGCCGAGTACCTAACGGTTAGCTATTAGATAACCGTTAGGTATCTGGTGTCAAGGCAATGCGTCTATCACAAGGTGGAGGAAGAGGGCCGGCTTCGTAGCAGCGGCCGGATGTGCGGCGGTGGCCGGCCCCCATGCGCCGAAGGACCGGTCACCGCCTACCCCATCAGGCAACGGACTAGGTTGGGCCGCCTGGGATTTCTGGTGGCACTGCCACCGGGCCAACCCGAGCCCGTAGCAAGCGATCGCCTACCCGAGTAGTCGCGGTCCAAACGGCGCTATTCGCCGTCTCTCTCTTTCGAGTGGCCCGATATGGAGGAGGTGTGATCAGACCTATGCATTTGGCCCCCGCTGTCTTGGATTCCTGCTTGTCGGGCTGAAGCTGGAAGGTCCTGGCCGCGTCTGGCCAGGATCGCCCTGACAATGCCCTTCGCGAAAGGCATCCAGAACAGCAACAGAACCAGGAGGACCCACCACGGTCCGTCCGATACTCCAATCGCTACGGTCACGAAGATCCCGTAGACCAGGAACAGGCCGACGGCGATCACGCTAGCGTCGCTTGCTGAGAGCGGACGGCACACCCACTGCCGAGGTCGTCGTCGCTGGTCGGCGCAACTCGCACTCCTGTGCCGCATGGATGTGCATCCGCACCCTCACGACCGGATCATCTCGCACGCGGTCCCGCGCGCCAAGTGGTGAGCCGTCCTGCTGTTAGCCCCATGGCCAGTTTCATAATCAGGTTGTTCGTTAGCTGTCAGACCGGCGCGGCAGAATCAGCACGTGCGGGTTGCTGTCGTGCCTGGGCCCGGCGATTCAGGCCTGCTGCGCGAACTCCAGGAAGATGGCGGCCCGGCGGGACCGCCTGTTCAGGTGGATGATCTCGCCGCGGCCGTGCGCGATTACGAGCAGCACAAGGAGCCGCGCTGGGTATGGCCGTCCGCGGGGCACGTGTACCAGCGGCTGCTACAGGCGGGCGTGCGGGTGGCGCGCTGCCACGACGTGGCTTTGGCCGACGCCCTGATCACCGGCAGAGATGCCGCGCTTGGATCCGCGGGCAGCGGCCATGGCGATGCGGGAGCTGAGGCTGGCGATGCGCCTCTCGCGGGCGCTCGCGCCCTGCTGAAGGCGGCCGCGGGCAGCGGGGAGCAGAGCTGGAATCACCGGCTCGATCAGCCAGCGCTGTTCGACCCCGTCGAGGCGGGAGCCGCCGGGCTGGTCGATCCCCGATCGCTCCTGGATGCGCTCGTCGAGGTGCATGCGGAGCAGTTGCGGTCAATCGCCGCGGACGAGCACCCCGACAGGTTCGGCCTCCTGGTCACTGCCGAGTCGGCGGGTTCGATGGTGGCCGCGGAGATGACACTGGCCGGGTTGCCGTGGCGGCCGGAAGTGCACGACGCGCTGCTGGCCGAGATGCTAGGTCCGAGGCCGGCCCTGCCGGGGCAGCGTCCTGCCCGGCTGGCAGCGCTGGCCGACCAGGTCGCGGCCGCGTTCGGCCACTCGCCGGGGCGTGTCCAGGGAAGCAGGCCAGTCAACCCTGACTCGCCATCGCAGCTGCTGCATGCCCTGGCGGCCGACGGCATCCGGCTGACCTCGACCAGGCTCGCCGTGCTGAAGGACGTCGATCACCCGGCGATCGCGCCGCTGCTCGAGTACAAGGAGCTCGCGCGGCTGCATTCGGCGTTCGGCTGGAGCTGGCTTGACACGTGGGTCATGGGCGGCCGGTTCCGGCCCGAGTACGTCGTCGGCGGCGTGGTCTCGGGACGCTGGGCCTCGCGCGGCGGCGGCGCGCTGCAGATCCCACGGCTGCTCCGCCGCGCCGTAGTGGCCGATCCGGGATGGGTGCTCGTGGTCGCCGACGCGTCGCAGCTGGAGCCGCGTGTGCTCGCCGCGCTGGCTGGCGATCGCGCGTTCGCTGACGCCGCGATGGGCGGCGACCTGTATGCCGAACTCGCCACGGCGTTCGGCGGCGAACGGGCCAAGGCGAAGGTCGCGATGTTGTCAGCGATGTACGGCGGCGCCGGCGGCGAGGCCGGCCAGTTGCTCGCGGTACTACGGCAGCGGTTCCCAGCCGCCGCGGGCTTCGTCGAGGCGGCAGCGCGGGCAGGCGAAGAGGGCCGGGTGGTCAGGTCGGTACTGGGCAGGGCCTGCCCGCCACCCTCGGCCAACTGGCGCGCGCTCACCGAGGAGGCTGCCGATCCCGATGCCGAGCGCGATCCGCGCGCCGGGCAGGCCTCCCGCGCCCGCGGCAGGTTCACCAGGAACTTTGTGGTTCAGGCGAGCGCGGCTGACTGGGCCCTGGTCATGCTCGTGAGCTTGCGCGCCGAGCTCGCCAAGATGATCAGCCGCGACCAGCCTGAACTTGTCTTCTTCCAGCACGACGAGGTGATCGTGCACTGCACCCGCGATCAGGCAGACATCGTCACGGCGGCGGTATCGCGAGCGGCGGTCGCCGCCTCCCGCTTGGTGTTCGGTTCGACGAGGGTCGCGTTCCCCCTCAGCACCGCGGTGGTGGACTCTTACGCCGACGCCAAATGAGCGGCGGCGGCAATCAGCGATCCACGGCTACCGCCGGGAGGTCTGCCACCTCTTTCTTGCTGAGCCGCAGGTTGATGCCGTATGACGCACTGGTCACAGCCGTGATCGGGATCGCGACCTCCTTGCGACCCCACAGGTGGCCTTCGGCAAGCAGGACGTGCGAGACACGGTGACTGTCGCGATCGATGGCCAGGCCGTGCACGTGCCCGATCGGACCGTCCGAGGCGTAGACGGGATCGCCCCGGCGCACGTCAACCTCACCCTCGGGCAGGGTGTCCTCGGTGTACGTCTGCGGGCCGCCAGGTACCTCGGCCACCCCTCCGACGGAGCCAGCTTGTCCGCCGTGCAACCCGAAGTACGGCCAGGAGAGCACCTGCCCCGACTCGTAGTTCTCGTAGCCGACCGTGCCCGCGACGAACTGGGTCTCTTCAGCCGCGTCGAAGTGCTCGAACTCAGCTGTGCTGCACCGCAGCGTGACACCGTCAGTCGTGCTGTCAACGACCTCAACGGGAACCAGCTTCGGCGGTCCATGGCGGTGCTTAGGTTCGACCACGAGATGGGTCACGGTCCGCGCGATCGGGTCGACCACGACCCGCTGCACCGTGCCGCACGGCCCGTCTTCGCACGATGCGTGCGCGCCGATAGTGAACGACTCCGTTTGCGCCATGGCAACCCCCCGGTTCTGCCAGCGCTGTCAGGGCAAGCCTAAGCCTGGGGCTCCGCGTGCCTGCCGGGCGTGGCACCTCAGTGGCGGAAGATCAGCTGCTGAGCGCCTCGGCTGAGGTCGCGGTACAGACGCTGTGTGTCGGGATGCGGCTCACCGCCAGGCGCGATGTCGGTGATCGCGTCGAGGCACGCCGACCACGCCTCGGCAACGCCGGCCGCGTTCCCGGCGGCGTCCTCGGCTCGCATCAGCGCTCGCCACAGCTGCTCGGCCGCCGGCTCGGCGGTCAGCCCAGCCCGGGCGGCCCAGGCAGCGGCGCCAGCGTTGCCTGCCTCCAACTCGAGCTGCGCGAGGAGGTCGGCGGCGTCAACGATCTCTGCCCGCATGGTCTCGACCAGCGCGATGTCGATCCACCAGTAGAAGCACTCGGCGAAAGGTTCGCCGCGCACCAGGTCCAGCGCGGCGTGCAGATCGCGCTTGCTGTGATCGGCGCGGCTGCGCCTGGCCAGGGCGCTGAACGCAGCCCAGTCCAGCCGGATGTCCTCGTGCGGCACGTAGATGCCGCTGCCCAGGTGAACGATGTACTCTCGCCCGTCGGGAGCCCGGCCGAGCCGGCGCCTGGTTCTGGTGATCAGCTGCCTGACCGAATCGGGCGGGCGCGGGTGGTCGGGGTCGGCACCGAGCAGCGTGCATAGCGCCGAATTGGCAAGGCCGATCGGGGCGTGCAGCGCCAGCGCGAGCACCAGCTCTGCCTGCTTCGGCTGCAGCGTCTCAGCCGAGCCGACCACCTCGAACGTGCCGAGCACCCTGACGTCAATTTGCGCCGCGTGGTCCTCGCGCGGCCACGACTCCGACGGCGCGACCGCAGGTTCGGGGAGCCCTGGTGACCTGACGAACTCCGGCAACTCTGCGTCATCCGCCTCAGCCGGGACCTCCAGGAGATCGGCCAAGACGGGGGCGGCCGCGAAGTTCATCCACGGCGGGCCGGCGGCATCGTGGTACGGAGGCCCGTCCGGTCTGACGTCGGAGACGTCTGCGGCAGTCACGAACAGCCCGGCCAGCGCCTCGTACTCAGCTACTGTCAGCGTCTGCGGCCAGACCGTCAGCCGGTGATCGGGACCCAGATAAGCGAGCGTGATCGTGGCGCTGATACCGGCGGGATGATCATGATCGGCTTCGAGCAGAAACTCCGCCGGAGCCTGCTTGCCGTCGGCAGCCTCGGTGCCACCGGCCATGAGCGCCGCTATCCCGCCTGGCCCATCAGACAGGTCCAGCAGACGCGTCATCTGCTCAGGTGTCGGCCGGATCCGGCTCACGAGCAGGGTCAGGCCCCAGTCCTCGTCCTCCGGATCCTCCATCCGCCGGGTCCTGACGTCTGCCTGCCGGTCGTCTCGCAGCCGTCTGTCAATCGTCAGCGCCCGCGACTCGAGTACGTCGAGGGCAGCGTCCAGGTCCCGGCATCGCTCAGCCCTGCCGAGTACCTCGAGCTCGTCGCAGCCGACCAGGATGAGGTCGTACCAGCCGCTCCACCGGCTCGCCGCAAGCTCGGTGGCGGCGGTAACCAGGAGCCGGTCGGTCAGCTCCGGCGGCCCGTCGCAGCAGGTGACTCGCAAGGCTTCGAGGTCGAGCAGCAAGAACCCGTGACTGGTCGCCCCGGCGGTAAACAGGCCAGGCAGCAAGTCGCCAACCTCGCCGGGCATGGGCGCAGACAAAGGCCGGTCCGGCGCCACGTCGGCCAGCCCCGCGGTCCAGCACATGCCCTGCCGTCCTGGCGCGATGGTGAACGGCGGTGGCGGCGGCCCGCACGCCGGGGCGGACAACAGCACGTCGATGCTGCCCGCGGTGAGATGGACGCCGATGATGGGCGGCAGCGGATCGCCGCTCTCAGCCACGCCAGTGCTCAGGTCGCAAAGCGCGTCGCGCAGCGATACCGGCGGCGCGGGCGGTGCAGCCGCGCGGAGTTTGCTTTCGATCCGCTGGCTGCCGGGGTCGGCAGGAAGCGCGATGCGGCGACCAAACCGCCGGTGCTGGCGCTGCCGGTGCCTCAGCCGCTCAAGGCAGACGAGAGCGGCGCCGGCAAGCATTCCGAGCGTGAAGAGCACCGCCTGCTGAACCTCGTCGTGCTGGCCGCGCGCCGTACTGGCGCCCGCACCTGACCCGGCGGCCTCCGGCCGCCCCGCTCCCCCTGGCCCGGAAGTCGATCCGGCACCCGTCGACTGGCTTCCGCCCGCGCCTGCTCCGGTGTGCGGGTCACGGAAGTGCTTGTTGCCGGATGGGTGGCCGTTGTGGTGGGGACGCGGGTCGGATCGCGGGCGCGGTTGCGTGCTGTGCCGTGCCGTGCCGGGAAGACGCAATTCCCAGCCCGGCATGATCAGCGACGGGTTCGTGAACACCTGCCCGTCGCCCATATCGTGTCCGAGGTTCAGCCTGATCAGTACCGGATAGCGGTCACCGGAGCCCAGGTACTGCTGCGCGATAGTCCACAGGCAGTCACCAGGCCGGACGATAACGGTCCTGTGTTGCCTTGCTGGATGTACGGCTTCTGCCCGAACTGACTCATGCATGTTGCGCTCCGCCGGCGTGATCTGGGCCGCGAGAGTCATCGGTTCCTGAGCGGAAACCGGCCGGCCATGCGCCTCGAAAACCGCAGGAGCCGCGAGGGCAGGGGCGGCGGCGAGGCTGACCGCGCTCGGCGTGGTGAAGCTGACCGAGGCCACCGCGACCAGCTTGGCCGCAGCGCCCTCCAGGCCGAGCAATCGCATCCGCGGTGCCGGCCGCCCGCGCAACGTCGCGTGTATCTCGGCCAGCACGGCAACCGTGAAGGCAGCCCAGGCGAGCCAGGAGAGGTCACGGACGGCAGCGATGAACAGCGTCCCGTTGTCCCGGTGCGTCAAGCCTGAGCTGATCGCATGCCAGGACGGGACCTGCGAGGGGATCGGTGAGCCGCCGAGCCGGTAGAGCGCGATCGGCAGGCCGACTGTCACCGCTGCCAGCGCAACAGCAGCTGCGAGGCCACGCCCGAGCGATGCGACCCGGTGCGACGGGGTCACGTGCCTGGCCCCGTCACACCGGTGACCAGGGACGCAACAGCTGAGCCGGTCGAGGTCATGGTGTCCATGCCGATGAGCGACAGCACCAAGGTCGGCCGCGTCACGGTGACGGTGACGCGAATCCGGTGCGTCCCGTCCGGGCTGACAGACCCGGTGTAGCCGGAATCGGCAAGGTAAGCGCGCGCCGCGGCCAACGCCTGTGCCTCATCCACCTTGAACGTGCCCGACCTGTAGGCGGCTGACCTGTCGACCATCCCGGCCCCGGCCCTGGCCGCCTCCTGGGCGATCGCGTAGGCGCTTGCCGACTGATTCAGCTTCCGCCCGCCGTCAATCACCAATCCGGCGAGGGCCAGCAACGCCACCATCAGCGCGGCGAGCATCAACGTCAGCGAGCCCCGGTCGCGATCGGCCCGTGAGGCGAAAGGATGCCGCATCCTCACTCCTGTCTTTGCTATCCGCCGATGGTGGCGAGTGAGGTGTGACGACGCTGTGACAAGACCGCGTCCGCGCGCGACCGGTAGGGATCAAGCGGTGAAGTGAACTGCGCGGTCAGCTTCCTGGACCCGGGAACACCGGGCACGAGAAGATCCGACAGCGGAACCGTGCAGCTCACCGACGCGCTTACCTCGGCGGGCTGGCCGAGAGGGGTGCTGAACCCTGGCTCCAGGCTCAGCCTGACCACCGCCTTGCAATGCAGGCCGTCTGCACGGAGGGCCGCGTTGGCGCTCGAGAGCGCCGCCTGCCGAGCCGCGGCAGCCGTCATCGAGATCGAGGCCTGCCGCGCCGCCTCCCTGGCCGCAGCGTCGACCGACCCCTGGGCGACGGATGTCCTGCCGGCCGCGATCACCAGCCCGATGAGAGCCAGAATCACCGGCGCGAGGATCAGCAGCTCCAGCGGAGCGTTGCCGTCTTCCCCTGCGGTCGTGAGCCTGACGGCACGCCAGGAACCGCTAACCGGCATGCCGGACTCCGGCAGCCTTCAGCCTTTCGAGGGCAAGGACGTCGGGTCCCGCGGCATCGCGGCCGGCCGCGGTGAACCGTTCAACCGGGGCGGTGACAACCTGGCTGACGGTGAGCACCATCCCTGGCACTAGCGACGGCACCCGGCCGGTCACGCGGATCCTGACCGTCGCTTCCGAACTTCCCGCGGCCGAGGCAGACGGTTCGAGCAAGAAGCCGGGCGCCGCCTGCCTGGCGAAGACAACCGCGGCCGCGGCGCCCGATCCGGGTGGCGGGTGCGCTGTCCTTGCCACGTCGGCTCCCTGGCGCGCGGCGCCGATTGCGGTTTCCCTGGCCAGGTACCAGACGGAAGCCTGAACGATCACCATGATGCCCGCAAGGAACACCGGAATGATGATCACGTAGCTCAGCGTCAGGGCGCCGTCGTCGCGCCGCAGCCATGAAGCGCCGGTCCGCCGGCGCCCCGCCCTGGTCAGTTCTCTGATGCGCAGCACGGGCGGACCTGCCTTACGGCAGCTTGCCCGCTTCATGGCTGATAGCGCTGGTGAACAACGCCCCGGCCGCTGTGGCCGCAGCCACGAGCAGCACGGCGATGACGATCCACTCGAGCGACAACGCGCCATCGTCGTTTTTCCTGAGCAGCGCCCTGACCCGGCGCTGCGCCAGGCAGGCCAGGTAGCTGGCCGTGAACCAGAGTGTTCCCACAGATGCCTCCCTCGTGGCGATCCGTCATCCGAACGTCCGGTAGACGATCGGGAAGATGAGCAGCAGCAAGAAACCGGCCCCGAGCAAGGCGATCGGGACGACCATCGTGGTGCTGCGAGCGCCAGCCTTCGCTTTCGTCGCCGCTAGCGCCTGAGCGCGCATGGACTCGGCCCTCGCGGCCAGGGTCTGCAAGATCCTGGCGCCCTCGTGCCCCGCCACCTCCGCGATGTCGGCCAGATCCGCCAACTCGGCGACCCCTGTCTCGGCCGCAAGCGCGGCCAGGCCCTCCCACGGAGGCCTGCCTGCCTTCCTGGACGCGTCCAGCGCACCTTCGATCCGCGCGAACGCCCAGCCGCCTCCGATCCGCGCCGCCGCCTCAAGTGCCTCGGTCGGCCCGGCCCCCGCACCGCGCTCGAGCGCGACCAGATCCAGGTAACTGGTCAGTGCGTGCCGGAAATCGGCCCTTCGCTCAGCGGCGTTGACCCTGGTTACCAGGTCCGGGGCGAAGAAGAGAGCCACGCCCAGTCCCAGCGAGACCATCGCGGGAACGGTCCACGACAGGCGGTGCCCGCTAGCGGCCAGCACGGCCGTCAGCGCCGGGACCACGGCGAGGCCGACGAGACCGCAGATGATCTTGCTGCTGAACCACCGCTCTCTGTACTGCCCGAGCAGCGCGAGGTCCGCGGTCGGGACCGGCAGCCACGGCAGGGCCGACGCCATCTGGCTCAGCGCCCGGCGCAACCCGGAGAGCGCCGGCTCCTCGCCACCAGCCGCGTGAATCCTGGCAAGAGCGGCGTCGAGTCGCGGCGCGCCGGGAAGCAACTGGCCCACCGCGATGAAGACGCCGAGCCCGGCCAGGGTGCCCGCCAGGACGATCAGGGAGCTCACCGGGCCGCCTCCGCCTGACGCGACGCGCCTGCGCGGCCCGCAGACCTGACGTCAGCGCGCTCACCGCGTGCCTGCAAGAAGCGGCCAGGACCCGGCAGCAAACCGAGCCGGTGCAGCCAGCCGAGCCCTGCCGCGTACAGGAGTGCCACCACGGCAAGGACGACCTGCCCGACCACGGTGCCGTAGGGAGCCGAATAGGCGCGGTTCATGATCGCGAAGATGGTGAAGCCGCCGAGAAACGCGATGATCCAGCGCAGTGTCGTGCGGTGCTGGGCACGATCAGCCTCTATCTCGCGGCGAGCCGCGATATCCCTGGCCAGGATCTCGGCCAGGGCACTGAGGACTCCGTGGACGGCGCCGCCCCGCCGGCCGGTAGCGATGATGAGTGCGGCGGCAATCCGATCTCCCGCCGGATCATCGATCTCGTTGGCGAAGGCGCGCAGTGCATCCTCGGTCCCGACCCTGGCGGCCAGTCGCCTGGCGAGCGCGGTCACCGGTGCGGAGATCGCGGCCGGCGCGGTCTTCGAGCTGACCGCGAGGGCGTCCTCGAGGCCACGGCCTGCCGTGAGCATGTCGGAGAGCCGGCGCGTCCACTGTTCGAGTCCTTCGAGCCTGGCGATTCGCTCGCGGGCGACCCTCGCGGCAGTCAGCTTCGGCACGAGCATGACCGCCGTGGCGGTTGCTAGCGCCGCGATCGGCCATCTCGTGACCGCCAGCATGATCAGCCCGGCAAGTACGGCGATTGCGAGTCGCTTTCTGGCTGCGCCGGTGATTCCCGCTTTCAGCACGCGGCGCGGCGGCATGCCGGGCGCCGGGACCCGGCGGGTCAGCTCGGCCACCAGGAGCACGATCCCGGTCATCGCCAGTGCGCCGAACAGCGCGGCCCACATCATCATCGGCGCATCCACGCCACGGGGCCGCGCTGGTCGAGCAGCGCCGGGTTGAACCCAGTCCCGGCGAGCCTGGAGAGCATGGCCGGCGAAGGACTGTGGGCCGGCACCGCGCGACCACCTGGAGCCTGCGGCAGGAACAGCCGGTTCACGGTCGGCCGCTCGGTGTCGCCAGGCGGCATGACCTCGAGGACCTCTGAGACGAAACGCACGGTGCGCTGCCCGTCATATCGCTTGCGAACGTGCACGATCAGGTCGACGGCCATGCCCACCAGGATGTGAATGGCCCGCTCGGCCAGCACGAGCCCGCCGCGAAGCCCGAGGATCAGGATCCGGTCGAATGCCTCGGCCGGAGAGTTCGCGTGCATCGTGCACATCGAGCCTTCCTGACCCGAGTTCATCGCCTCGAGCATCGGCATGATCTCGCCCTTGCGCACCTCGCCGACGAGAATGCGCTGCGGGTTATGCCGCAGCGCGTGGGCGATCAGGTCGTGCAGCGAGACCGAGCCTGCTCCCTCTGAGTTCGCCTCCCTGGCCTCGAAGGCGATCACGTCCGGATGCTGATTTCGGTCGTGCAGGTAGAGCTCATACTCAGACTCGAGCGTGGCGATCCGCTCGCCCGGGTGTATCTCGCTGGCCAGCGCGCGGAGCAGCGTCGTCTTGCCTGCGCTCACGCCGCCAGTGACGACGATGTTGCACCTGCTCTGCACGGCCGCGGCGAGGAATCCGGCCAGCGCCTGATCCATCGTCCCGAGCTGCACCAGGTCAGCCAGCGTCACCTCGAGCTGCCCGTGCCTGCGCAGGGACAGGCAAGGACGCGGCGTCACCGACATGGTCGCCGTCATCCGGGCCCCGCTCGCGAGCGCGACGTTGACCAGCGGCGAGGCCGCTGAGAAGTCACGGGCGGTCTGACCGCCGCGCGTCGCCCATGTCCTGATCATGTCGGCCAGAGCTTCGTCGCTGGCGGCGATCGGCGCTGCCGCCACCCGCTCACCTGTGTTGTAGGTGATCCAGACCTGATCGCAGCCGTTGACGTCAACGTTCTCGACGTCCGGGTCACGCAGATACGCGGCCAGCGGGCCGAGCCCGTACCGCTGGTCATACACGGCCTGCCCGAGAGTCTCGATTGCCTCCGCCCCCGGAACCGGGGTTCCCTGCCGCAGCTGGCGCTGAGACCACGCCCGCGCCGCGTCCCTGATCAGCGGCAAGACCTCGGCTGGCTGGCCGGCGTCTGGGAGCAAGTCAGCGATCGTCGCGAGGATCTCGGGGATCGCTGTCAAAAGCCTGGAGTCCGTCAGGCCTGCCGGCGCCCGCGTCGGCTCGGGCTGTTTCGGCTTCTCATCAGTCGGCGGCCACCGCAGGCCGATTTCGCCGGTCATCCGGCGTGCCCGTTCACGCCTGCCAGGTCACGTGCCTGGGCGTCCCTGGCCGCCCTAGCGATCGCCGCGCCGGCGGCGTGCGCGGCCCGCATGAGCGGCCGGTCGGCGAGATTTGTTCGGCGGCCAACGCCATCGGACAGCACGGCCGCGGTCTTGGCGTCGCCCGGCAGGCTGGCCAGCACCCGAACGCCGAGCGTCCTAGTGATCTCGCCGGAGCTGTGGTTCTTATCCCCGACGAGGAGCAACCCGAGCCGCTCCGTCCCGCCAAGCAACTGGGTCAGCATCTCGATCCTTGGCCGCGCTGCGGCGACTTGCCGCAGCGACGATCGCATCACTATGGCCACCTGCGCCGCTTCGGTCAGGACACCGGTTGGCTGGCCGTCGCCCGCGTCGAGACGACCACAGTCGGCGATCACATCCCTGGGCTGGCTCGACAGCATTCGCGCGATCGCCAGCCAGGCCGGCGCCACGCCAGCGGCTTGCCGCGGGTCGCTCAGCCCGGCCAGGAACATCCGGTGCCCCTCGCTGTCCAGGGCGGCGAGCTGAGCGCTGGCCTCAGCGGACATCGCGGCTGCGCCGCGGCCCGCTTCGAACGCAACACCGAGCAGCCCGCGAGGTGCCGGGAGATGGCCAGCGAACATGCCCGCCAGGATGTCGCCGCCCGCCGGGTCGCACTCCGCGAGCGTGACCGGCTCCGGCCAGGTCATGGTGATCGCCAGCGCCGTGGTGGTGCATCCTGGCGACCCGCCGGGAGACACGAGCGCGAACAGGCTCACGCGGGGCTCCGCTTGGTGACGATGACGGCGAACTGGCCGGTTGAGGCCTGCGCGGCCAGATCCGCGCCGCTCTTGGACGGCACCAGCACATCCACCACGCCGAAACCGTCCGCGTTGGCCGTGGCGCTGACATCCTCGACCACCCCGGCTACCGGCACGCTCAGCGCCGGCGCTGCGTTGGCCGATCCGGCCTGGCCCTGCGCTCCTGGGGTGGCGACGATAAGCACCTGGTCTCCTGGCTGCAGGCCGCTGGCCGGCAGCGCCGACGGTCGCACGGGAAGCGGAACGAGCACCTGGCCTGCGGCGGGCGGGCGCTCGGTGGCGAGTTCGGCCGCGGTCAGGAGCATGCCGGGGTGCAGCGTTGTGCCCGCGACCTGCCCGATCACCTGTGACAGCTGGCTTGCCGGGATGACCTGCACTCCTGCGCCGACGGACACGCTGGCCGTCCCGACATCGCTGGCCGTGATCAAGGCGCCGGCCGGGACATTAGCCTCGGCGACCAAGACCGGCGCCCGGTGATTAGTTTCGGAATAGACGGCAGTGCTCGCGAGGATGCCGGCGCCGACCAATGCGACCGCCAGCGCGATCATGCCGGGGCGGCGGCGCCGCGGCAGCCGCGCCAAGGCGATCGGCTGGGCGCCGACATTGGCCGTGCCGTTAAAGGTCGTATCGGTCTGCGGGTGGTATGCCGTGCCGATCGCTGGTCCCTTCTTGCCCGTCATGGCGTGGTCACCAGCGCCTCGGCCTGAGCCACCCGGACCGGGAACGCGCTGCCTGTCGTGTAGCTGTCGGTGACGAGGCCGCCCGCTCCGCCCGATCCCGTCCAGCTGACGGTCCAGGTGACGAAGAGCCCGGCCTGGAAAGCGTTGCCCGGCTGCCCTTTGGACGCCGTCGTGTAGGTGTAGGAACAGTTGGTGTGCTGCTGCGCGGCAAGCAGCGACCTATTGAATGGCGTGCCGGGGCCGTGGCACGCCACCGAGCCCATTCCGCCGCCCGGGACGTAGCTCAGTGACGTGGGGTTGGCATTCGCGGTGGCCCATACTGGCCCGGCGCGGACCGTGACGCTGACCGGGTGCCATTGGCCGCGCGCCACCCAGTACCACTCGGGCAGGCCGACCAGGCCGTCCTTGCCGCGCGGCGGAGCCGTGGCCGCGGCCAGAGTTGGCACTGACAGCTCCCCGATCGCGATCTTGAACAGGTCAAAAGGGCTGATCGCGGGAGTACCTGTTCTGGTGCTGACCTGCACGAGCTGACCGCCGAGGGGCCCGGGATTCGAGCCTGGGCAGGTCATGATGTCCCATTGATGCCCTGGCGCCGGCGGTCCGATTCCTGCGCGCTGCAGGACGCCGGGCGGCGCCTTGGTGTAGGTGCAGGCCACGGTGCCCGAGCCGCCGCCAGACCCTGGGCTGCCTCCGCCACCGCCGCTGTAGACGCAGATCCAGGTGAAGTTGACCGGATAGCAGTTGCCGCGGCCAGAGCCGCGGCCCGCCAGGGCGGCCGAGGCCGGCACGCTCACCGTCAGACCGGCAGCGGCAACCGCTGCGAAGGCGACAGCAATTCGGAGCCGAAAAGGCCCGCGTAGCGGGATCAGTACGCGCATGACTGCTCCACCGGAATCGCACCTGTGACCAGCCACCGCCCGTTCCTGCGCACGAGCGTGGTGATCATGAAGTCGTGGGACTGGCCGAAACCGCCGACCACCTGGCCGGTCTGCTGGTTCTGGAAGCCCGTATGGCTGAGATCGACGCAGTCGTGCACGGCTGCGGTCGTGCGCCCGGTGATCGCGACCTTGAGGATGTGGAACACCGGGCTGCCGTACCCGATCTCGTCCCGGCGCCAGATCGTCTTCAGCCCACTGACCAGTGCCGGGATCGCGCCGCCTGGGACGTAGCCGGCCATGATCGCACCAGCCTTCGCTGGATCGCGGGACGCCAGCGCCGCGCTCGTCGCGTGCCAGTAACCCTCGTAGGCCGCCACGACCTGGGCCCGCTTGGTCGGAGCGACGGCCTTGGCGCCAGCCGCCTGGACGTGGCCCGCCTTGACGGGCAATGCGACGTGGGTCGTCTGCGTGCCGCAACTGGTTAGCACCACGGCCAGCCCGGCCAGCGCGGCCGCGGCTACCCGCGTGGTTCGCCGGCTGATCAGCCCGGCGACCCTGCATGCCCGCATACCAGCTCCCGTGAAATCCGCCGCGCCCGTGTTGCGGGACTATAGGGCGAGTCCGGTGATCCCTCCGTGATCGCGCCGTGAACCCGCAGCTAGAGAGGCAGGTTCACCGATGTATTCGGCTGTGTTGGCCAGGCATGTATGAGCCTTCGACCATTCGAGCCGTTTCTCCGTCGCGGACAGCAGCCATGTGCTTACGATTGGCGCGTTCCCTTCCGAGCTCCACGGGACGGAGGGTTGCTGTGCGATTCGGGATTCTCGGCCCGTTAGAGGTCACTGATGACGCGGGCCATGCCGTCTCCATCACCAGACCGCTGCATCGCTCGGCCCTCGCGCTCCTGCTCCTGAACGCAGGGCGGCCATGCTCGGCGAGAAGCCTGGTGGCGGGCCTCTGGGGCGACAATCCTCCGCTGAGCCCGCACGTATCACTACGCAGTTGCGTCTACGGGATACGCAAGGCCCTGCCCGATCGTGGACGGCTGCGGACGCATCCGTCCGGCTACCTGATCGCGGTAGGCCCTGGAGAGCTGGACCTGGACGACTTCCGCGATCTGGCCTGGCGCGGCATGCAGGCACTCGACGCAGGTAACGCACGTTCAGCAGCCACTCTGCTGAGCCAGGCAGTGGACTTGTGGCGCGATCCGCCGCTCGCCGACCTGCCGCCTGTTTCTGCCAGGGACCGGCTGCTCGGCCAGCGCAAGGAAGCTCAGAACGCGCTGACCGACGCAAGGCTCGCGGCGGG
>Ga0066903_100001665_pt1 | contig 16604 bp, 14 predicted proteins | sample PanSoiMetaGPlot1_FD_67491 | JGI IMG/M metagenome (GOLD analysis project Ga0066903, IMG submission 67491) | Tropical forest soil microbial communities from Panama analyzed to predict greenhouse gas emissions - Panama Soil - Plot 1 (version 2) | ecosystem: Environmental > Terrestrial > Soil >... | reverse complement strand
GGCCCGGCCCCTCCCCCCTCGCGGGGGAGGAGGCCGAAGGCCGGAGGGGGGTCGCTCGGACAGCCGTTCTCTACGCCGGCCGCGCCATCCCCACGCCCTCCAGGCGGGCCGCCCGGCGGGCGCCCTCCTCGCGGGCCTCCGTCACCACGCGGGCGCAGTCGGCCAGCGCCACGGTCTGGTCGGCGTCCGACCACGCGGACTCCGGGTCCGTGTGCGCCTCCAGCAGGATGCCCTCCGCCCCCACCGCCAGGGCCGCCATCGCCAGCGGGACGACCCAGCGCCGGCAGCCGGCCGCGTGCGACGGGTCCACCAGCACCGGCAGGTCGGTCCGCTCGTGGGCGACGACCACCGCGCACAGGTCGAGCGTGTTGCGCGTGCTGGGCTCGAACGTCCGGATGCCCCGCTCGCAGAGCACCACCTGGTCGTTCCGGCGCCGGCGGATGTACTCCGACGCGGCGATCCACTCGTCCACCGTGGCCGCCATCCCCCGCTTCAGGATCACCGGCTTCCCCATCTCGCCCAGGGCCTCCAGCAGCCGGTAGTTCTGCATGTTGCGCGCCCCCACCTGGAAGCCCTCCACGTGGTCGACCAGCAGCTCGGCGTCCGCGACGCACAGCACCTCGGACACCAGCGGCAGACCGGTCGTCCGCCGCACCTCCTCGAGCATCGGGAGCGCCGCCGGCCCCAGGCCCTGGAAGCTGTCGGGCCGGGTCCTCGGCTTGAACACCCCCGCCCTGAGCCCGTCGACGCCGGTGGCGGCGACCTCCCGCGCGTGCCCCACGTAGCCGGGCTCGACCGAGCACGGCCCACCGATGACGACCGGCCGGTCGCCACCGACGTCGGCCGATCCGATCCTGACTCGCCGGCGCTCGCACATCATGGATGTATAGTACTTGATATTCAAGCGTATAGTAATAGGGGGCCATGAGACTCTTCGCCATCAGCGACCTGCACGTGTCGCACGCGCTCAACCGCCAGGTGGTGGAGGCGATGCGTCCCCATCCCGACGACTGGCTGATCATCGCCGGCGACGTCGGCGACACGTCCGACCAGGTCGAGTGGGCCCTCCGCCTGCTCCGCGATCGCTTCCGCCGTCTCGTGTGGGTGCCCGGCAACCACGACCTGTGGACGCTGCCCCACGACCCGCTCCAGCTGCGCGGCGAGGCGCGCTACCGGCACCTCGTCGAGCGGTGCCGGAGCCTGGGCGTGCTCACGCCGGAGGACCCCTACCCGGTGGTCGAGACGTGCGGCGTCACCCTCGTGCTGGCGCCCCTGTTCCTCCTGTACGACTACACGTTCCGCCCCGACGGGCAGGGCAAGCAGGAGGCGCTGGACCGGGCCGCGCGGCTCGGGGTGCTCTGCTCGGACGAGTACTTCCTGCACCCCGACCCGTACCCCGGCCGCGACGACTGGTGCCGCGAGCGCGTCCGCGTGACCGCCGAGCGGCTGGACGGCGCGCCGCCGGAGCACCGGCTGCTGCTGGTCTCCCACTTCCCGCTCCGCCGCGACCTGGCCCGCCTGCCCCTCTTCCCCGAGTTCGCGCTCTGGTGCGGCACGGCGCGGACCGACGCCTGGCACCGGCGCTACCGCGCGGCCCTGGTCGTGTCCGGCCACCTGCACACGCCGGGCTCGACCTGGCGGGACGGCACCCGGTTCGAGGAGGTGTCGCTCGGCTACCCGCACGAGTGGTCGCGCTGGGGCGGGCCGCCGGAGCCGCGCCAGCTCGTGCCCGGCGGGGTCCCGGATTGATGGCGGTGGCGACGCTGCTCCTGGTCCACGCGCACCCCGACGACGAGTCCATCTGGACCGGCGGGGTGACGCTGCGCGCCCACGCCGAGGGCCACCGCGTCGTGCTGGTCACTGCCACCAGGGGCGAGGAGGGCATCCGGGACGGCGACGCCGAGGAGCGGCCGGCCGACGTGCGGAGCCGCGAGCTGCGGCGCGCGTGCCGCGTGCTCGGCGTCGACCGCCACGCGTTCCTCGGCTACCGCGACTCGGGCATGCGCGGGCCGGAGGGCGCCCCCAGGCCCGCCTTCGCGGCGGCCCCGCTGGTGGAGGCCGCGCAGCGCCTGGCCGCCGTCATCGAGGAGGAGCGGCCCGAGGTGGTCGTGACGTACGGCCGGGACGGCACGTACGGCCATCCCGACCACTGCCGGGCGCACCACGTCACGCTGACCGCGATCGACCTGCTCCGCCCCGCCGGCTGGTGGCCACGCAAGCTCTACCTCCACGCCGTGCCCCGCAGCACACTGCGCCGCGTCGGCGAGCTGGTCCGGCGCGCCGGCGGCGCCACCCGCGAGATGCGCTCGTTCCTGCGCATCCCGGGCACGCCGGACGAGGAGCTGACGACCGTGGTGGACGTGCGCGACCCCCTCGACGGCAAGCTGCGGGCGTTCGCCGAGCACCGCAGCCAGTACGAGCGGGACCGCTTCTTCCAGGAGACGGGCAGGGACGTGCTGGAGGCCGCGTTCGGCCGCGAGGCGTTCATCCTCGCCTGCGGCGAGCCGGGCGAGCCGCCGCCCGAGCGCTCGCTGTTCAGCGGCCTGTGAGGAAGGGCGCGATCGCGCCCGCCACCAGCGCCGGCGCCGCGGACAGCGCCTGGTGCCCCTGACCGGCCAGCTCCACCACCTCGGCCCGCGGCAGCACGCGGCGCAGCGCGTCGATCGACGCCCGGTGGTGGGGCAGGCTCTCGCTCCCGACCAGCAGCAGCGCGGGCACGTCGAGTCTGCTGAACCGCTCCGGCTCGAACCGGTAGGCGTGGCTCGCCTCCAGCCCGCGCAGCAGGGCGGTCGCCCGGCCCGCCAGCGCCGGCCGCAACGCGGCGGCCTGGCGCTCGCTCATGCCGGCCGCGCCGCGCAGGAACGCGGCCGCCGCCCGGTCCGGGCGGCCGGCGCCGATCGCCCGCCGCATTCGCTCGGCCAGGCCGTCGAGCCGGTAGGGCTCGTGCCCGGCCAGAACGGGCGGCTCGTACAGGACGAGCCGGTCCGCGGCGGCCGTCCGCACTGCCGCCTCCAGCGCGACGACGGCGCCGCCGGAGTGACCCAGCAGCGCCACCGGCCCGTCCATCCCGTCCAGCACCGCGGCCAGCCGCGCGGCCTCGGCCTCGAACCCCAGCCCGAGGCCGCGCTCGACCGGCAGGGGTCGGAACCGCCCGCCCAGCAGCGCCGTCACGGCGGCCCACTCGGCGGCCGAGCCGCCGGCGCCGCCGAGCAGGACCAGGTCGCTCACTTGCATAGTATTAACTAGACACAACCCGTCCAGCGCGTACAATACTCGACAGATGCAGCACACGGAGCGCACGGCGAACACGCGGACCGTCGAGCTGGACCGGCCGCTCGACCTGGTCGACCTGGGCGGGCGAGCGCGCGACGCGGGGCACGACGTCGCCCTGTTCGAGCGCTCCGCGACGGGGGCCACGTCCGTCCTCGGCATCGGGCGGCGCTGCGAGATCGTGTCCTGCCCCGGCGGCGCCGTCCTGGAGGACGCGGACGGCCGGGCGCTGGACCGCGAGGAGGGGAGCGACCGGGTCGCCGCCGCCGCGCGCCTGTGGCGCAGGTTCGCGGGCCGCGAGGCGTCCCCCGACGGCGCCGGCGCGCCTCCGGGGACCGGGCTGGTCGCGATCGGCGGCTTCGCGTTCGACCCCGGGCGCGAGCCGGCCGGCGGGTGGAGCGGCTTCCCCGCCGTGCTGTTCCGGGTGCCGGCCCTGGCGGTGACCACGGTCCACGGGCGGACGTACGCGCGCGGCGACCTGTCGCTGCTGGACCAGCCCCGGGCGTGGTCGGCCGCCCCGGCCGCGCGGTTCTGGCTGGAGCCGGTGCGGCCGGAGTCGCAGTGGATCGAGGCCGAGGCCGAGGCGACCAGGCGGCTGCGCGCGGGCGAGGCGAACAAGGTCGTGCTCGCCCGCGAGGTCGTCGCGCGCGCCGACGGGGTGGTGCACGCCGGCTCCGTGCTCCGGTCGCTGCACCGCCGCTACCCGGGCTGCTTCACGTACCTGCTGACGGGCGGCGACGGCGCCGCCTTCGCAGGGGCGTCCCCGGAGCTGCTGCTCCGACGCATGGGCAGGGTGGCCAGCTCGCAGCCGATGGCGGGGAGCATCCGGCGCGGGGCCGACCGCGCGGAGGACGACGCGCTGGCCCGGACGCTGCGCTCCTGCGAGAAGGACCGGAATGAGCACCGGATCACCGCGAGGTACGTGGCCGGCGCGCTCGCGGCCAGCAGCCGGGACGTCCGGGTCGGCGAGCCCGAGATCGTCCGCCTGGCCAACATCCAGCACCTGGCGACCACCGTGCTCGCCGAGCTGCGCGACCCGCCGGCGCCGCTGGCGGAGCTGGGCGCGCGCCTCCACCCGACGCCGGCGGTCAACGGCAGCCCGCCGGCGAGCGCCCGGCGCCTGATCCGGGAGCTGGAGGGGATGGAGCGCGGCTGGTACGGCGGCGCGGTGGGCTGGATGGACGGCCGGGGGGACGGCGAGCTGGCCGTGGCCATCCGCTGCGGCCTGCTGCTCGGCGACACCGCGCGCCTGTACGCCGGCTGCGGCACGATGCCGGACTCCGAGCCGGAGGCCGAGCTGGCCGAGACCCGCCTGAAGCTGGAGGCGCTGCTGGGCGCCCTGCGGGCGTGCGGCGAAGCGCAGCCGGCCGACGCCGACGCCCGCCCGGGCCGCATGTCAGCCGCCCCGCCCCTGCGGTTCGGCTGACTCCGCCCGCCGGCCCCCTCCCCCCTCGCGGGGGAGGAGGCCGAAGGCCGGAGGGGGGTCGCTCAGAGCTCAGCCTCTCCTCCTGACCGGGGGCAGCGCCTGACGGCGGTCCGCCGTCGTCGAGCGCAGGCGTTCCGCCAGCGCCGCCGGCCGACGCCGACGCCGGCCCGGGCCGCATGTCAGCCGCCCCGCCCCTGCGGTCGGCTGACTCCGCCCGCCGGCCCCTCCCCCCTCGCGGGGGAGGAGGCCGAAGGCCGGAGGGGGGGTCGCTCAGACCGCTCAGCGTCGCCTCCTCACCGGGGGCAGCGCCTGGCGGCGATCCGCCGTCGTCGAGCGCAGGCGTTCCGCCAGCGCCGCCGGCGTTCTCGCCAGGAACAGGTCGCGCAGGGTCAGGTCGACCGCCAGGCGGTCGCGGACGGCGACCGCGAGGCGGCCGGCCCGGAGCGAGTCGCCGCCCAGGGCGAAGAAGTCGTCGTCGATCCCCGCGCTGCCCACCGCCAGCGTCTCCGCCCACAGCCCGACCAGCGTGCGCTCCATCTCGTCGCGCGGCGGGCGGTAGGGCGCCCGGTCCTGGACCAGGTCCCAGTCGGGCGCCGGCAGCGAGAGCCGGTCCACCTTGCCGCTCGTGTTCAGCGGGAGCGTGGTCAGGAAGACGCACGCGGCCGGCACCATGGCCTCCGGCAGCCGCTCGCCGACGAACGCCCTGAGCTCCACCGCGGTGACCGGACCGGCCGGCACCAGGTACGCGACCAGCCGGCTCTCGCCCCGCGGGTCGGGGACGGCCGACACCACCGCGGCCGTGACCTGCGGATGGTCGAGCAGCGCCTTCTCCACCTCGGCCACCTCGACGCGGAAGCCGCGGATCTTGACCATGCTGTCGACCCGGCCCCGGTGGTCGAGCAGGCCGTCCGGCCGGTGGCTGACCAGGTCGCCGGTCAGGTACAGCCGGCTCCCCGGCGCCCCGCGGTACGGGTTGGGCACGAACTTGAGCGCCGTCTTGACCGGGTCGCCCAGGTAGCCGCGCGCCAGCTCCGGGCTGTCGACCGCGAGCTCGCCCACGGCCCCCGGCGGCACCAGCTCCAGGTCCCCGTCGATGACGTACGCGCGGACGCCGGGCCACGGCCGGCCGATCGGCGGCGGCGTGTCGCGGTCCTCCGCGCTCGCCGTCGCGGACGTCACGCGCCGCTCCCACGGGTGCAGGCAGCTCGCGATGTAGCTGGCCTCCGCCGAGCCGTACGTGACCGCGACCTCGAACGGCAGGTCCGCCCGCGCCCACCGGCGCACCTTCTCCCCCGCCACCGTCATCAGGCGCAGCGCGCACGCGTCCGGCCACGGCAGGTCGTTCAGGATCTCGGCGACCGGCGCGATGACGAACGTCTGCGTGATGCCGGCCTCGACCAGCCAGTCGCGCAGGAGGGGCGGCGAGGCCACCACCTCCGGCTCGGCGATGTGGAGGCTGGCGCCGGCGCAGAGGTACGGCCAGATCTCGATGATCGAGATGGACGCGCCGGGCGGCGCGAACCAGGTCGACCGGTCGTCGGCCGCGATCGGGTAGGCGGCGGCCTGCTGGGCGCCGCAGTGCGCCAGCGCGCGGTGGGGCACCCCCACCGACTTGGGCACGCCGGTCGAGCCCGACGTCTGGACCAGGTAGGCCAGGTCGTCCAGCCGCACCGGCAGGCCCAGGTCGGCACCGTCGCGCCGGTCGATCTCCGGCCAGTCGCGATCGACGAGCACGACCCGGCCGGGGTCGACGGGCAGGTCCAGGCCCAGCCGGTCCAGGCTCAGCGCCAGGCGCGGCCGGCACCCCTCCACCGCCAGCTCGTGGCGGCGGCGCGGGGCGCGGGGGTCGAGCAGCACCGGGACGGCGCCCGCCTTGAACGCCGCCAGCACCGCCACCAGCCACTCGCTGGACCGGTCCATGCAGATGGCGACCACCGGCTCGTCGCCGTCCACCCGCTCCCGGAGCAGCCAGCCGAGCTGGTTGGCGCGGCGGTTCAGCTCGCCGTACGTCAGGCGCTCGCCGCCGCGGCTGAGCGCGAGCGCCTCCGGCCGCTCGGCCGCGTGGCGCTCGACCAGCCGGTGGACGGGGACCTCGGTCGGCGCCATGTCCGGGAAGTCGTTCCACGCCCCCAGCAGGCGCTCCAGGTCGGCGGCCCCGACCACGTCGAGCCGCGAGCGGTGGCGGTCGGGGTGCGCCAGGCCGGACGCGAGCACCCGCAGGTAGCCCTCGGCCATCGACGCCACCCGCGGCCCGGCCAGCAGGTCGGCGTCGTGGACGAGCGTCGCCTCGTCGCCCGAGACGACCAGCTCGACGTCGAACTCGGTCGCCGGCGGGTCGAGCGGCTCCGGCCGCCAGCCCGGCCCGGCTCCCAGCGCCGGCTGCGGCCGGTGCGCGAAGGCGACCCGGCACGGCGTGGGCAGGTCGACGCCGCGCCGCTGGCCCAGCGCGGCCGCGGCCTCCGCCAGCGGCAGCGCGGGCCCCGCGGCGGCCCGGCGGAGCCGGGCGCCGGCCGCCCGGACCATGCCCCGGAACGTGGCCGGGGGGTTCGTCCCCGACCGCACCGGCGCCAGGTCCGCCCACGCCCCGACGGCCCCCGGATCGGGCCGGCGGTCGAGCTCGACGCCGACCAGCACGTCGGCCTGCCGGCTGTAGCGCTGGAGAAGGGCCTGGAACGCGGCCAGGTGGACCGCCGCGGGCTCCACCCGCTCCTCGCCGGCCAGCCGGCCGGCGCCGGCCAGGACGCCGGCCGGGATCCGGAACCGCACGGCTGCCGCGCGGTGGGCGGGCACCGCCGGCCGCGCCCGGCGGAGCGGCAGCTCGACCTCCGGCGACGCGCCCGCGAGCTCGTCGAGCGGACCCGGCCCCGGCTCCGGCGGGAGGGCGGGACGCGGGTCCGCCGCGGCGTCGCCGCGCGCGCGCCGGGCGCCGCACCGCGCCGCCACCTCGGCGGCCAGCAGCTCGAGCGAGCGGTGGTCGAGGGCGGCCCGGTGGGCGGCGAGGACCAGGAGCGACGCGTCCGGCAGCCGCACGTGGAGGGCCCGCAGCGGCGGTCCGGCCTCCAGGTCGAACGGTTCCTCGAGCGCCGCCCTGGCCATCCGCAGCGCGGCGGCGCGTTCGGGCGCGGCCGCCTCCTCGACCGCGACGGCGGGCTCCCCCACCTCCGCCAGCGGCTCGCCGTCGCGGACGGAGACGCGCAGCCGCGCCGCGTCGTGGCGCGCCGCGACGTCGCCCAGGGCGCCGGCCAGATCGCCGGTCGCGAGCCGATCCGAGATCCACACGGCCAGCCCGGCATTGGGCACCGGCGCGTCGGGGGCGATCTGGTCCAGGAACCAGAACCGCTCCTGCGGCGGGGACAGCCGGGCGCCTGCACGCTCTCTACGCATGGTCACCTCCGGCTATACTCTACGCTAGTCGAGTATGTGATATACAGTATGTGATGTACGAGGAGGAGACCTCCAGTGTTCCGCCTGTCCCTGTACCTGCACATCATGGGCGCGATCATCGCGTTCGGCCCGAGCTTCACGTTCCCCATCCTCGGCCGCTACATGGCCAGGGAGCCGCAGCACCGCAACTTCACGCTGAGGGCGATCGAGACGATCCACCTCAGGATGATGTTTCCCGTCGCGCTGACCATGCTGGTCAGCGGCGCCGGGCTGATCTACTTCGGCCAGGTCGACCTGGCCCAGCCGTGGCTGATCGCCAGCCTGGTGATCTACTTCCTGGCGCTCGGGGTGGGCCTGTTCCTGCAGGGCCCGGCCATGTCGCGGCTGATCGAGATCAGCTCCCGGCCCATGCCGGTCGGGCCCGGCGCCGCCACGGCGATCGCGCCCGAGCTGAAGCGGGAGCTCCACGGCCTGCGCCTGCGCACGCAGGTGGGCCGCAACATCCTTGCCCTGTCGCTCTTCACGATCGCGGCGCTGATGATCTGGCGCCCGGGCGGTACGGTGTGAGGCCGCCCATGACACCCCAGGAGATGAAGGGGCTCGTCCGCCGCCTGGAGGCGGCCGGCATCGAGGGCGACGTCGGCGAGCTGGACGACCACCCCGGCTACTGGCAGATGCGGCAGGTGATGCCCCGGCTCCGGCGCGCCTTCCCCGACATGCGGACCAGCCTCCAGCGGCAGGTCGTCGAGGGCGACACGGTGGCCAGCTTCTCGATCCTCAGCGGCACCCATCTGGGCCGGTTCATGGGCATCCCCCCGACCGGCCGGCGCGTGACGTTCCAGCACGTGACGATCGACCGGGTGCGCGACGGCCGGGTGATCGAGCACAACGGCGAGTCGGGCTGGCTGGGCGTGCTCGTCGAGCTCGGCGTGCTGCCGAGACGCGACGGGGACGGGGGACGGCCGGCGGCGCCGTGAGACGGCGTTCGTCAGCCGGTCCGCGCGCGGTCGAGCGCCGGCGCGGCGCCCGGCCGGACCTGGGCCGGCAGCGGCCCGGCCGCGTGGCCCATGTGCGGCCTCGCGATGAGCATCGCCGCCTTCCAGTGCGCGAGCGCGCGACCCACCTCGCCGCTGGCCTCCAGCAGCTCGGCGTACGCGACGTGGACGCCCACCAGCTCGTCCTGGTCGCCGAGCCCGGCGTGCAGCTCCAGCGCTTCGTCGAACGCGGCATCCCTGGCCGCGGCGTCGCCGCGGCCGGCGGCGAGCCGCGCGTCGAGGCACCGGGCCCTGGCCAGCGCGCGCCGGTCCCCGGCCTGCCTGGCGATCTCGGCGGCACCCCGCAGCGGGCGCTCGGCCAGATCGAGCTCGCCGGCGGCGAGGTGCCAGTCGGCCTGCGTGAGCAGCGCCCGGCCCCTGGCGCCGGGCAGCCGCAGCCGCTCCGACTCGCGCAGCGCCTGGCCCAGCTCGCGCATGGCCGCGTCGGCCGCGCCGCCTCCGCGCAGGGTCGCGGCCAGCTTCAGGTGGATCTCGGGGATGACGCCGAGCTCCCGCCAGGCGTCGCGGAGGACGCCGGCCCTGGCCATCCACACCGCCGCCAGGTCGGCTCGTTCCCTGGCCTCGTACGCGCTGCCCAGCCGGTCGTAGAGATCGGCCAGCAGCGCCGGGTCGGAGAGCGCGTCGACCACGTCGAGGGCCCGCCGGTAGCGCTCGGCGGCCAGCTCCCACCGCTCCTGACCGGCCAGGACATCGGCCGCCGTCGTGCACGCGGCGGCCAGCGTGAGGCCGGGCACCGGGTCGAGCGCCTCGCAGTCGGCGATGGCCTGCTCGGCGTACGCCAGCGCCAGCTCCCGGTGGTCCTCGGAGACCAGGTGCGTGGCCCGCGCCAGGAGGGCCTGGCACTCCGCCGCCGTCCACGGGTCGTCCAGCTCCAGGAACTGGCCGCGGGCCAGCTCGGCCTGGAGGGCGGCCGCGTCGGCGCGTCCGGCGCCCAGGCTGGCCCGCGCCAGCACGAGCCGCGCCCGCGCGGCGGGCGGCGCGCCGGCGGAGGCGTCGATGATCGCCTCGGCCGCGGCGGCCGCCTCCTGGAAGCGGCCCTCGCGGAGCAGGCCCTCGCTCACGGCGACCTCGTCGGCAGCCTCCCGGCGCGCGGCCGGGCCGGGCTCCTCCACGAGGAAGAACGAGACCGGCTTCCCGGTGCGCTCGGCGATCAGGTCGAGCGTCGCCATCGACGGCCGCGACCGGCCGCGCTCGATCAGGTAGATGGCGCCGCGGCTGATCTCCTGGCCGGCGAGCCTGGCCAGGCTGAGCCCGGCCTCCTGGCGAGCCTCCCGGACGGAGCCGGGGCGCACGTCCACGCCGGGCGAACGGCGCCTGGGTCTCTGGGTGACTGGAACGATGGCGTTGATGGCGGTGTGTCCCCTCCGGCGGACCTGGCGCGAGCAGCCCCGCCCGGCGTCTACCGACTCCAGGCTGTCTACTATACACGCACTCGTGACGCCGCGCCGCGTTCGATATCCAACTTGGGAAGGAGCCTTCCGACGGCGCCCGAACGAGCTGGCAGTTCACTAGACAGAGGGTGAGGCGGTGGCGCGAGCATCCTCCCTCCGACTCGACTTCGAGGCCGGCATCCCCGACCTGGTGGCGTTCCTGAACACGCGTGACGCGGCGACCGGCGAGGACCGCCTGTCGAGCCCGGACGGCGCCGGGCGCTGGCTCCGCGACCGGGCGCTGCTGCGCGATGGGGAGACGTGCGACGAGGCGCTCGCGCGCCGGCTGCGCCGGGTCAGGACGGTCCTGACCGACCTGCTCCGCGCGGCGGCCGGGAACGGCCGGGTGAGCGGCGCGGCGCGTGAGGACCTGCGCCGCGCCGTCCGGGTGGCGCCGCTCCGCGTCGCGTTCGATCGGGATGGCGGCCCCCGCGTCCAGGCCGCCGGGCCGCTCGGCCGGGTCGTCGCGCTGGTGCTGGCGGCCTGGGCCGAGGGCGCGTGGGGCCGGCTCAAGGTGTGCAGGAACCCGGCGTGCGGGCGCGTGTTCGTCGACCGCTCCCGCAACCGGTCGCGCTCGTGGTGCGCGATGCGGTGGTGCGGCAACCAGGCCAAGGCCAGGGCGTACCGCCGCCGGCGGCGGGCGGGGGCGGAGGGCTCGCCGTAACCGCCGTCGGGCCGACGCCGATCCCTGCACCGCACGCCATTCTCGTATAGTAGGAGCACGCACCACCCACTTATTACTAGACATCACAGTAACAAAGTCGCAATGCGCTGTCGTCACAAGAGGGGTGGTGAAGCGCCCTTGGGCGCTGTCCAGGGACGAGGGAAAGTGTGAGTAGGAGGTACTCGACATGGGGCGTTTGCTGCTCGCTGCCGTGATCGCGTTGGCGACCGTCATGGCCACCGTCTGGAACGCCACGGCGGACCCCTGGCCGTCCTGCTGCTGAGCGGAACGGCGTGAACGGCCGTCGTTATGATCGACCTATTCGGGGCGTTCGCTGATCGAGTGAAATAGCGAGGCACGACTTGTCCGGGATGGGAGGACCGGGCTGGCTCCCGGAGTTGGAGCGGCTCGCAGCCGAGGAGAACTTCAGCTCGGTGCTGGCGCTCGCCACCGAGGCCCTCGCCAGCGCCTCCGACCAGCGGTCGGAGGCCCTCGCGCGGTACTACGGCGGCCAGGCGAGGATCCGGATGGCGATGCCGAAGCGGGGCCGCGCCGAGGTGCTCATGGCGCGCGCCATCTTCGAGCGGATCGGCGACGACCGGATGGCGGTGGAGTGCCTCGACTGGGAGGCCACCGCCCTCCACCTCGGCGAGGACCGGCGCGCGCTGCCCGTGGCCCAGGAGGCGCTCCGCCGCTGCCGTCTCCAGTGCCCGAACGCCCACGCCCTGCACGGCAGGATCCAGGGCCACCTGGGCGCCATCCACATCGCGCGCCACGACTGGGTGAACGCCATCAGGTCGTACGAGGCCGCGGAGTCGGCGACGTCGGGCGTCCGCGACCTCGGCCGCCTCCTGCGGATGTACAACGACCTCTGCGTCGCGCACCTGGAGCTGGGCGACACCAGGCGCTCCGTCGAGTACGGCGAGCGGGCGCTGGCCATCCAGTCCGTGGTGCGCGACCCGGCCTCGCGGGCCCGGCTGGAGAACAACCTGGGCCTGGCGCTGCTGCGACACGGGTCGCTGGACGTGGCCGAGGAGCGGCTGGCGCGGTCGCTCCAACTGTGCCGGGAGCTGGGCCTCGACGTGGGGCGCGCGCACGTGCTCCTCAGCGTGGCCGAGCTCCACGCCGGCCGCGGCGACCTGCGCCGCTCCGAGGAGGTGGCCGGGGAGGCGGCCGACCTGGCCGAGCGGTTGGACGAGCGCATGACGCTGGCGGCCGCCATGCACCTGATGGGCCGGATCAGGGACGGACGCGGCGATCGCCAGGGCTCCGACTGCGCGTTCGCGCGGGCGCTGGAGCTGCTGTCCGAGGCCGGCGCGCGGGAGCGACTGGCCGAGTGCCACGCGTGCTACGCCCAGGTGCTGGAGGATCGCGGCGACATCGACGCGGCGCTGGGCCACTGGCAGCAGGCGATCGGCGCGGTCAGGCACCGGGGCGGCCCCACGTAGCGGTACGCAGCGGAAACGCGGGAGAAATCAGTACTTCCCCGGACGTTCGCGTATGCGCGTCGCGGCCACAATGGTCCGCGACACCGACGGAGCCCCACCAACTGGAGGTTTGCATGGCAGGGGGTACCACCGAGATCGTCGTCGCGAACTACAGCCTTCTGGCTGACAGCGACGTCATCGCGAAGCTGGGAGCGCTGGCGGCCGGGAGGCCGGTGACCATCTCGGCGACGAGGATGATCACGCTCTGCAAGGGCTGGGTGGCGGAGACCTACGCGATGCAGGAATGGCCCAACTGCCTGGGCCTGGTCCTGGTCGACGCCACCGTGACCGGGCAGTGCCCGCAGCAGTCGCAGCACGTGTCGCCCTGGGTCTACTTCCAGGGGCGCGTCACGACCACCGCCGGCCACGCCCTGCGGCTGGTCGCCAATCCCGACCCGACCTCGTGGCCGGCCGCCGCCGGCAGCGCGATCGACGACATGCTGAGCGCCGCGGCGGGCATCGCCCGGAACGGCGGGCGGCCGGCGTCCATCGCGCAGGGCAGCCCCCCTCCTCCCCAGGGCTGGGGGCCATAGTCGATATCCCTCCCCGTTCCCGCTCCCGCCCGCACAGTGCTTGAATAGGACGGGAGCGTGGAGGGGGGGATGCGCCGCGACAGCGGACTGGCGACGCTGAGCCGCAGAGAGCGGGAGGTGGCGGAGCTGGTGGCGGAGGGCCTCACCGACCGGGACATCGCCGGTCGGCTCTTCCTGTCCGTGCGGACGGTCGAGGGCCACGTCCAGCACATCCGCGACAAGCTCGACCTCGACACCCGCGCCGCGATCGCCAGCTGGTGGACGCGATCGGCGATCGGGAGCGAGCCCGGCGACCGGCGGCACTGGGCGCCGCCGCCCAACAACCTGCCCGAGCAGCTGACCACCTTCATCGGCAGGCAGCACGATCTGGCCGCGGCGATGCGCCTGCTCCAGCGCACCCGGCTGCTGACGATCGCCGGACCCGGCGGCTGCGGCAAGACGCGGCTGGCGATCAGGGCCGCCGACGACGCGCTGCACCGGTACCCGGCGGGCGCCTGGTTCGTCGACCTGACGGCCGTCGCCGACGGCGGCGTGCCGCGCGCCGTCGGCGCCGCCCTCGACGTCAGCGAGGCCGACGGCGCCGTCCCGCTGGAGGCGATCGCGGCCGAGCTCCGGTCGGCGCGGCGCCGCGGCCTCTGCCTGATCGTCCTCGACAACTGCGAGCACCTGGTCGGCGACTGCGCGGCGACCGTCGACGCGCTGCTCAGGGCCAACCGCCAGGTCAGCTTCCTGTGCACCAGCCGCGAGCCGCTGCACGTGGCCGGCGAGGTGGTGTGGCGGATCGGGCCGCTCTCGGTGCCCGATCCCGACGCGCCGGCGTCCGCGGCGAGCGTCGCGACGTCGGACGCGGTGGAGCTGTTCCTGGACCGGGTGGGCTACAGCGACCCCACCTTCACGCTCGACGACGCCAACGCGTCCGACGTGGCCCACCTGTGCCGGCGGCTGGACGGCATCCCGCTGGCGCTCGTGCTGGCGGCGGCCCGGGTCGGGCTGATGCCCTTCCGCCAGCTGGTCATGCACCTCGACGCGCGCATCCCCAGGCTCGACACGTACGGGAGCCCGAGCCGGCAGCAGACGCTCAGCGCGGCGTTCGCGTGGAGCTACGACCTGCTGACCGAGCCCGAGCGCCGCGTGCTGCGCACCCTCTCCGTGTTCAGCGGCAGCTTCACGCACGAGGCGGTCGACGCGGTGCGCGGCGCCACCGAGCCGGGGGAGCCGGATGCCCTCGCGCTCGTGATGCTGCTCGCCGACAAGTCGCTGGTCGAGCCGCTGCCCCCCGACCGCGCCCGCTATCGCTGCCTCGAGATCGTCCGCCAGCACGCGTGGGAGCTGCTGCGGAGCGGCGGCGAGCTGGACGGGACGTATTCCCGGTTCGTCGAGCACTTCCTCGGGTTCGCGGAGGAGGCGGCCGCCCACCTGGCCGGGCCGAGCCAGACGCTCTGGCTCGAACGGCTGGCGGCCGACCACGACAACGTTCGCACCGCGCTCGCCCTGAGCCACGGCGCGGACCCGGTCCGCCGGCTCGGTCTCGTCGTGGCCCTGAGCCGGTTCTGGCGAATGCGCGGCCACGTCACCGACGGCCGGGCGTTCGCGGAGGACGTGCTCGGGTCGATCGAGGGCATGGCGCCGACGCCGCTGCTGGCGCATGCGGTCAACGTGGCGGCCGGGCTGGCCTGGGACCAGGGCGACACCGGCCGGGCCGACGCCTGGCTCCGGCGCAGCCTGGCCATCTGGCAGGACCTGGACGACCGCAAGGGCGTCCAGTTCTGCCTCGGCAACCTGGCGCTGATCGCGTGCGCGCGGCGGGACTGGGAGGCCGCGAGGGGCGCCTTCGCCGAGAGCCTCGCCACCGCGCGCGACATGGGCGACGAGGGCGCGATCGGCCTGGTGCTGTGCAACCTCGGGCCGATGCTCGCGCACCTCGGCGAGCACGAGGCCGCGCTGGCCCACCTGAGCGAGGCGCTGGCCACCCTCGAGCGCCAGGGAGACCCGGTCCGCGTCGCCATGGTGCTCGCCAACCTGGGCATGGCCGCCCTGTTCCGCGGCCACGACGAGGAGGCGAGGGAGCGCTACCGGGCCAGCCTGGCGACCCTGCGGGAGCTGGGGGCGAGCCGGGACCTGGCCGAGAGCCTGGAGGGCTTGGCCTGCCTGGCGGCGCGGCGTCGATCCTGGCCGCGCGCGCTCCGGCTGGCGGGCGCGGCGGCCCAGATGCGGGAGACGATGGGCACCGTCCACTCGCCGTTCACGCAGCGGCTGCTCGACGAGTGGCTCGACCAGGCCCGCATGGCCCACGGCGAGACCGCCGCGCGGCGGGCGTGGGACGAGGGCGCCGGCCTGTCCGAGGACGCCGCCATCGCGCTCGCCCTCGACGATCCCCCGGTGGCCCTCCGCGTCGTCGACGACCTGCGCGGCTGATCTCGACGGCGAGGCCCGTCCCGCGCACAATCAGCGCCATGCTCGTGCGACGCATCGACGCCGTGTCCATCGGGGACGTGGACGCCGTCGGGGGCAAGGGGGCCAGCCTGGGGGCGCTGACGCGCGCCGGCTTCGCGGTGCCAGACGGCTTCATCCTGACCACGGAGGCGTACGCCCTCGCCGCGCGCGCCGCGCGGCTGGATCCGCGCGACCCCGGCACCGGGGCGGAGCGGCTGCGCACGTCGGCGGTGCCGGACGCCGTCGCGGCGGCGGCGCGCGAGGCCTACGCCGCGCTGGGCGGCGGGCCCGTCGCGGTCCGCTCCTCCGCGACCGCCGAGGACCTCCCGGGCGCGTCATTCGCGGGCCAGCAGGACTCGTACCTGGACGTGGCCGGCGAGGCCGCGCTGCTCGACGCCGTCCGCCGCTGCTGGGCCTCCCTGTGGAACGAGCGGGCCATCGCATACCGGCGGGCCAACGCCGTCGACGACGCCGGGGTCGCCATCGCCGTGGTCGTCCAGCGCATGGTGGACGCGTCCGTCGCCGGCGTCCTGTTCACCGCCGATCCCATCACCGGCCGCCGGCGGCACGCCGCCATCGACGCCGTCGCCGGCCTCGGCGACAGGCTCGTCTCCGGCGCGGTCGACCCCGAGCACTACGCCGTCGACGCCGCCGCCGGACGGGTGGCGGCGCGGCCCGCGGGTGGCGGCCAGCCGCTGCTCGCCGACGACGAGCTGCTGGCGCTGGCCGCGGTCGGCGACCGCGTCGAGCGCGACCTCGGCGGCCCGCAGGACATCGAGTTCGCCCTCGACCGGGAGCGGCGGCCGTGGCTCGTGCAGTCGCGTCCGATCACGACGCTCTACCCGCTCCCGGACGGCGCGCCCGATCCGGAACGCGACCTGCGCGTGTACTTCTCGGCCAACGTCTTCCAGGGCTACTTCGA
>Ga0066903_100001664_pt1 | contig 16606 bp, 11 predicted proteins | sample PanSoiMetaGPlot1_FD_67491 | JGI IMG/M metagenome (GOLD analysis project Ga0066903, IMG submission 67491) | Tropical forest soil microbial communities from Panama analyzed to predict greenhouse gas emissions - Panama Soil - Plot 1 (version 2) | ecosystem: Environmental > Terrestrial > Soil >... | reverse complement strand
TCTCGACGATCAACTCGAAGTCGTCCAGGCCGAGGATCTGCTCGTCGCCGCTTTGCTGGGGACCGGCAAAGCGGGGCAGCCGGATACCCTCGCTCGTGCAGAGCGCGTCGTTCAGCGCAAGAAGGCGCTCGTCGGAGTGGACCACATCGAGTATGCGCGAAGCCTCCGCAACCTCGGTGACGTGTACGAACAGACGTGGCAATACCCGCTCTCCATTGGGACCTACGAACAGGCGCTTCGTATTGCCGAGCGTGCTGGTGCAGCCAATCTCGATGTCGCAAAAATCCTCGACGGCCTGGCACGATCGCTGTATGACAGCGAGCGCTTCAGCGATTCACTCCAAACCATTCGTCGGGCGTTGGCGATCAAAGAGAGAACGGTTCCGGAGAACGACACGGAGATCGCGAAGTCGCTTGCAATCGAAGCCCAGATACTTCAAAACGACCGCCGGCTCGCCGACGCGCGTCGTTCGGTCATGCGAGCGCAGCGCATCCATGAGGCGGTCGATCGCGAAAGCCTTGACAGCAGCGAGCTGATCGCGCTGCAGGGTCGCCAACTCGCGCTGGAAGGGAATCCGTCCCAGGCTCGTCCGATGTTCGAACGAGCGATCATGATCGTCGAGAAGACCATCGGCGTCGACCATCCGCGTCTGGTGCAGTACCTCCGCCATGAGGCAGCGGCCCTTCAGGACCTCGGCTATCTTCAGGAGGCACTCGCCGCTCGGAAGCGCGCACTGGACATCGCGCAGCGCGTGTTCGGTGCCGATCACCCGGCCACGTCAGGGCCTACGAACGACCTCGCAGCGACCTACTATCAGCAGGGCGATTTCACGACGGCCCGGTCGCTTTACGAGGGCGCGTTAGCCACACATCGCCGGATGGTTTCGGCAGACGATTCGACATCCGCGATGATCCTCTACAACCTCGCTCTCGCGAGTCTCGGCCTTGGCGACTTCGGCGAATGGCGTCGTCAATACGATCGCGCGATGATGATTTATCGGCGCGTGTATGGCCCGTCGCATCCTGCAGTCGGGAACCTGGAGTCGATGTTGGCGAGAACGCTGAGCGACCAGGCGCTCAATCGCGAAGCCAGTGTTCACTATCGAAAGGCCCTGGCGATTCTCGAGGGAGGCTTTGGCCCGATGCATCCGGACGTCGCGCGGACGCTGTCCCGCCTGGCGCTCGCGCTCGCGCGACTCGGCGACGTTCAGGCCGCCCGACCGCTTTCAACGAGAGCGTTGGACATCTGGGAGCGAAGCGACCTGACCGCCACGAGAGATTTCGCTGATGCACTGGCCCGCCACGGCGAAATTCAACTCGCAGAACGCGACGCCACGGGCTCGATTGAAACATATCGTCGGGCCCGGCAATTGCGGGAACAAATCCTCGGGCCTGGCCATCCCGACGTCGCCGAGGCGCACGGTGGTCTCGCCGTCGCTCTGGCACAGGGCGATCAGCGCCTGGAATCACTTGGCGTGGCGCTTCAAGCTGAATCGATTGGTCGCGATCATCTCGCTCTTCTTCTTCGGCAGCTATCGGAGCGTCAAGCCCTGGAATATGCGGCGACGCGTCCCAAGGGCCTCGATCTCGCGCTGACGATCGCGGCGGATGCCGCGGCCGTGTTCGATGCGGTGATTCGCGGGCGGGGGTTGGTCATTGACGAAATGGCGGCCCGCCAGCGGGAGACAACGGACGCGCAAAGGCCGGACGTCGAGCCACTCCGGGCCGCGTTGACAGCCGCGCGTCAGCGTCTCGCAAACCTCGTCGTGAGAGGTCCTGCTGAACAACCGGACAGGTACCTGTCGCTTGTTGAGGAAGCCAGACACGAAAAGGAACGAGCGGAGACGGCGTTTGCCGAGAAGAGCGCGCCATTTAGAGACGAGTTGGAGCGCCGCGATGTCGGGCTCGATCGAGTTCGTGCCGCGCTGCCGGCAGGCAGCGCTCTCGTGGCCTTCGTCCGGTACCAGAAAGCTCTGCTCGATCCGCCTCGCATGGCGAATGGCCAACCTTCCGCAGCGGGTCGCGGGCGTTCGGGACAATTCGTGGCTGTACCGTCGTACGCCGCGTTTGTCATGCGCAGTGACCGCGAAGATGTCGCGATGGTACGACTCGGATCGGCCGCGAACATCGAGCAACTGGTTAGAAACTGGCGGCACGAGACAACGGGAATCGTGCTGACCTCGGCCCCGGATGATGCCGACCGAACCTACCGCGCCGCCGGCAACGCGCTGCGAGAGCGACTGTGGCAGCCGATTGCTACCTATGTCAAAGATGTCAGCACAGTCTTTGTCGTGCCGGACGGAACGCTCAGCCTGGTCTCGCTCGCGGCGCTTCCGTCAGCGCGCGGACGGTTCCTGATCGAGGACGGACCGACGATCCACTACCTGACGGCCGAGCGCGACCTCGTCATGCCGCCAGTGCCGGACAAGACAACAGGTGGCCTGCTCGCACTCGGCGGCGCCGCATTCGACGATACGATTCCGGACCATGTAGCCGCTGTTTCGAGCTTGCGCGGCGGCTGCGGCTCGCTCCAGTCGCTGCATTTCGAGCCCCTCGCGGGAACCGAGTCCGAGGTCCGGGAGGTGGCGCGGCTGTGGACCGGTTCGCCAGTCGAAGTGCTGCAAGGAAATCGAGCCACAGAACGCGCATTCAAGCGCGAAGCGCCCGGCCGTCGCGTCCTTCACCTCGCAACGCACGGGTTCTTCCTCGGCAACGATTGCAGCGGGGCTGTCGCCGGAACACGGTCTGTTGGAGGCCTCGTCCCTGTTGCGTCGACGCGAACGCAGGCGCGACTCCCGGAAGACCCGCTGTTGCGATCGGGGCTGGCGCTTGCTGGCGCCAATCGTCGCGCCAGCGTCCGCTCCAACGATGAAGACGGTATTCTCACGGCCGAAGAAGTGGCCGCGCTGAACCTCACCGGAGTGGAATGGGCAGTGCTCTCCGCATGCGACACGGGGCTCGGCGAGATAAGAGCCGGCGAAGGCGTGTTTGGGCTTCGGCGCGCGTTCCAGATGGCGGGTGTCAGAACCGTCATCATGAGCCTCTGGCCGGTTGGGGACGATTCGGCGCGGCAGTGGATGCGGGCTCTGTACTCTGGGCGGTTGCGGGCCAAGCTTGATACTGCCAGCGCGGTCCGACGTGCGAGTCTTGCCGTACTCAACGATCGGCGCGCGAAACATCAGAGCACGCATCCGTTCTACTGGGCAGCATTCGTTGCGGCTGGCGATTGGAGATGAACGATGGTGAAGAAGAAGCCGACGAGGACCACGTCACGGTCGAAGAGCAAGGCCGCCGGCCCAATTCCCAAGCGCCCCCGCCAGGATCGCGAACGAGCGCCGCTTCCGCGGAAGGCGATTCTGCTGCTCGACGAGCTCACCTTTCTGGAACAGACCTACGGAAGGGGGGCACAGGAACGAAAACGGAACTACAAGATCCCGGGCGAGGTTCAAGCTCGGATCGCTGCGATTCTGAGGCTGCTCGAGCCATTGAACATCCGTCCGATTTGGGACGGCCGCAAGTGGATCCTCCAGGCCATCGATGAGTTGATCGATGGAACAAAAAAAAACGGCCCCTCAGTCATAAGCGACGCCGAACGGGCCGCAAGCTGCTGTCAGATCGATTCGTTCCGGATCGAGCCGGGCACCGACGTCTACGACGACTCTGGCGGCGAGAGCCACAAGCGGATCACATTCACGTTCACGGTCAAAGCAGGCAGCGATCCGCACAAATGCGTCCTCGTCAACTGGGCAAAGGGATCCTGCAGGGACGGTAACGGCAATCCGTTCATCTCGACGCAACAGAACGTCGACACGCCAATGGATTTTCCAACCTGGACCGTCGACACGATCGACGAGGATCCCGTCTATTGGAGCAGCGGCGGCACTCGATGGCGTTATACCCACGTGGGAGGCGACACCTACTCGGCACAAGACGATCCCGGCCCGGCCCTCAGCTCGGAAATCGGCGCCGTCTATGCAATGACATTCCGGATGTGCATCTACTGCATCGACGATGTGCCGCTCAGAAAGATCGATCACATCATCCTGACCAAAGCCATCCAGTGCATCGAATGGCAGTACTCAGTCAGGGTTGCTGGGAACGGGACGTTCTCACATCCGGCGTTGTAGTGCGTCACCGGATGGGCACGAGCGCTTCGGCGCCCAGTAGCTCGATGGTGGCCGTCGTGAACGGCGCGCTGATGATGCCGTCGATCACTTCCGCCGCGACGGTCGTTCCCGGCTGCATGATGTCCTTGAGAAAGCCGTAGCGCACGTCGACCTCCACGCCGTTCGTGTCGCGATAGTGGGTCCGGTACATGACGTCGCGGTAGGCCACCTTTTCGTTGCCGTTCCGCACGCTGAACGTCCACACAGCAATGTGCCGCGGACCCATCCTGAGGTTCTCGTTCGTCAGCGTGATGTCGCGATGCGGTTCCCACGGCCTCGACGGATCGTTGAGGCGGAGTGGCCCGGGTTCGACGGCAAACGCGCGTCGATGCGCGAACATCTCCGGCTCCTTCCGTCGAATGGCCGCGGCGACCGCCTCGCGATTGCGGTACACCGATCGCTCGGGAATCCAGACCGATGCCTGCCAGAGATGGAACACGACATTCGACGCGATGAGGACGGCCGCAATCGTCCGCCAACGTGGTGAATCGACGAACGTCCAGCAGTAGGCGGCAAACAGGAACGCCACCGGTGCGGTCAGGTAGAAGGCATGCGCCTGCGCCGGCTCGAGGACGAACCAGTAACTGAGGTAGATGAAACCGATCGTTCCCGCGACGAGCCATTTGAGCGGGCGCCACTCGGGCAATGGCGACCGCGGCTGAAACCACTCGCGCAGCATCCAGAGCGGCTGCCAGATGCCGGCGAACCAGACGACGAGCGCAACCGGCACGATCCACAGATGCCGCAGCAGCACCATCGTCTTCACGCCGTCGTCGGCGGCGATGAAGCGCCAGATTTCGAGGCTGGCGAACGAAAAGAATCGGGCAAGCGTGCTGAGCGCAATCGAAGGGCTCGCCGGCCGGATGTGCAGGTTGCGCAGTGTGTTGCCCGACCCGGCGTGCAGGCCGTAGGTGACGAACGTTGGCATGAGGACCGTCGCAAAGATCAGCCAGCCGACGAGGAGTGCGGCGGCGTTGCCAAGCATCCCGATCGGGCCGCGGCGGCGCGCCAATGCCCAGGCCAGCGCCGCGAACGGCACGAGCAACGGCCACGACATGTGGATCTGCATGATCCAGGAAATGGCGGCGCCCATCAGCAGAAAAGCGAGCGGCTCGGGCAGTTTCTTCCGGCTGAATGCGGGGATCACTTCGAAGAAGCCGATGAAGAACGCGATGGCCGGGGCGAGGATGTACGACGGGTTGATGATGTGCGTCGAGAAATTGATCGTCCAGGGGAGCGTCATCAGCCAGCTCCACACCAGCCAGCGCGGCAGCTGTGGAAGATGCACGGTGATGTACCACGCGAAGGCGGCGAGCGCCGCCAGCGACAGCAGGTTGAGGAGCACGTACGGCGCTTCGGGGTACGGCGCCAGCTTGAAGGGAAGGCCGATGAGCAACGACTGCAGGGCGCCGGGGATTTCGCTTTTCGTCCACACGACGTCGGGGCCGAAATGCGGCCACGCGCCCGTCGCGTAATACCGCAGGCCCATCAGGTAGATCTGCGTTTCGTCCTCGAAGAACAGGTCGCTCGACAGTCCGTACAGAAGCCGGAACGCGAAGAAGGCCACGATCGCGCCGGCCATCGCCGCGCGCGAGGAACGCGCGTGACCATTCATCGCGGCGCGCGTACCGGCTGTGGTGAACCGACGTCGACAACGGCCGTCCACACGAATTCGACGAACTGATAGAGCGACGTTTCCGACAGACGCTCGACGTCGGAATGCCAGGCGTGCTGCGCGAACTCGTCCGGCGTCAGCGCCGGCCCGACGCCGTACGCCTGGACGCCCTTCGCGCGAAGCTGGGCCATGTCGGTTGCGGCAGGCAGCATGCTCGGCATGGTCGTCGCGCCCGGATAGACGGCGGCGGCCGCACGCTCGAGCGCGCGGAACATCGCCGAGTCGACCGGTGAAGGCGGCGTGGCCGGCCGGAAGGATGGCCGCGGCACAATGGCGACCGCCGGATCGTTGATGACGGTCTTCATCGCGGCGAGGAACGCCGGCATGTCCTCGTCAGGCAGCGCGCGGATGTCGATGGTCGCTTCGGCCGTCGACGGAATGACATTCGGCGCCACGCCAGCCTGCAGCATCGTCGGCGAGATCGAGGTGTGGACCACCGAGTAGTGTGTCGGTTCCGATTCGGCCATGTCGCGATCCGCCGCCGCCGCGCCGTCGCCGCCGCCGATCAGGCTCCGGTACCGGGCTGCACGGTCGGGCGTGCTGATCGCGGCGAGCTTCTCGAAGTAGAGGCGCGTCGTGTCGTTGAGGCGCATCGGCGTTCGCCAAGTCGCGAGCTTGTCCACGGCAGCTGCCAGGTGTGACACGGCGTTGTCGATCCGCGGAATCGAGCCGTGGCCGGATGTGCCCGTGGCAATCAGGCGGACGCCGCGCGGCACCTTCTCGCTTGTCGTGATCTGCACCACGCGGACGCGGCCGTCCTCGATCGTCGCGCCCGGACCCTCGGTGATGGCGAACTCCGCGTCGATGGCGTCGAAGTGCTGGTTCACCATGAACTGGATGCCCGCGCCCGTGGTGTCGGCTTCTTCCGCCGACTCGGCGAGCAGGATCAGATCGCGATCGAGCGGGACGCCGGAGCGTTTGACGAGCAGCATCGTCATGAGCACGGCCGTCAGCTTGTCCTTGTCGTCCGTGGTGCCGCGGCCCCAGACGTAGCCATCCTGCACGACAGCGCCGAACGGATCGACGGGCCACTTCTCGCGCTGGACCGGCACGACGTCGGTGTGCGCGAGGATCAGGAGCGGTCGGCGCGTTCCGCGCCCCTTCAGCCGCCCGACGAGGTTGGGCCTGTTCGGATCCTGCGCGAACGTTTCAGACGGGATGCCTTCCTTGTCCAGCACGCCCTTGAGGTACTCGACGACCTTGCGTTCGTTGCCGGGCGGGCTGCTGCTGTCGATTTGGACGAGCGCGCGAAAGTGCCGAAGGATTTCCGCGCGCTGCGCGTTCCAGTCCACGGTGCGCTGTCCGCGTACGACGGCGACGGCGCACAGAGTGGCGACAAGCGACACAGCCATCCGACGAGAGCGCATGCGTTGCGGGCTGGGCAAGGATGATAGGCCCATGCGTCCTGTCAGCGCTCGACCAATTCAATCGATGCCGACGTCTGCAATGCGAACCGCCCGCGACCGATCGACACGATCCGAAGGTCCGGACATTTCTCTTGCAGGCGGTGCCGCAGCAGAATCAGTCGACTTTCCAGATTGTCCTTGATGGGAGGCAGCCCGAGCGATGTATCGACGCGCATTTCGCGGTTCGAGAACTCCGTGCGGCCCGTGCGCTGCGACTCGCCGAGCACTTTCCACAGGATGCGGGCCGGGATGTTGCGAATCAGGTACTCGTCGTCCAGGAAGATCGCGTCGTCGTGCCGGTAGTAGGTGAAACGCCGCGACGCCCGGCACGGCTCCGGCGCAGGCGTCGCCTGGCGCGGCGCTATGGTGGCCGGACCAGGCTCCCCGGCTTCTTCGCCACGCTCGATCATGCGGTCGAGGCCAAGCGCAATCTGGTTCGCGATGATCTCGAGATACGCTTCGTGCCATTCGTTGAAGCGCATCGGGTCGCGATCCTCGGCCGAGATGACGCCGATCAGGCGCTCGCCGACAGTGAGGGGAATGGCGAGCACGCTTTGAGCGTCCGGCAGGCCCGGCAGCGGAATTTCGGTGTCGAGGGTGCCCGATGCGGCGGCTTCGCGGCGAATGGCGCGGCCATACCGCAAGTCGGCGTCGAGGCTCGTCAGCCGCAGCACACGACGCTCGCGTGCGACCGTTCCGATCAGCCCCTCGCCGAGCGCAACTTCAGCGCCGATCCCGCTCGTGCCATAGCCGCGGCTGGCCATCGTCGTCAGCCGGCGGTTGGTGTCGTCGAACAGCAGGACGGCCGTGTGCGAGAAGTTGAAGTATTCCTCGAGCGACTCGAGCACGGACGCCAGCAGCGACTCGAGATCCGCGGAGCGGTTGATGCGCTCCGACACCCATTGCAGCCCGCGCATTTCCGTCCGCGCGCCTTCAAGCGACACGCCTTCGGTCGGCGCTTCACGCGGCGCGTCCGTGAGGAAACGCGTGACCGTCTCGGCTGACAGCACTTCGAAAACGTCGGCGGCGATCAGGCGGAAGACGCCGGTCATGCCAGTATGCGAGGCGATCGCATTGATGCGCAACGACATCGTGTCGAACAGGGGCCCGTGCTTTTCGGATCGGAGGAACTTGAGCCGAAGGCGGTACGCCTGCAGCGTGACCGGATCGATCACTTCGGCACAGGCCAGCGGATTTTCGTCGACGTTCCGGCGTGTCTTATTGAAGAACTGGCACGAGAGCGCCACATGACGATCGTCGACCATGTACACCTGGCTGACGTAGGTGGTGTTGGGGACACCCTGACCGTCGGCCGTCACAACCGTGCTGGGCACGATCCCCTGAAATGCGCGCCAGATGTCGCGGAGGCGGACGCTCATTGGAGCCTGGTGCCGGCCTTGGGGCCTGGCGTCTGCTCGAATACCTGCTCCACGCGGATGTGGACGGCGAATGCCGGCCAGTGCACGAGGCTGCGGGTCAGCCTTTTCGGCACACCGGCCGCATCCAGCACACTGGCGAACGCCTCGAGCCGGTCACGCACGAACGGCGCTTCGTCCTCGCGTGCGAGCCGTGTTTCCTCCAGAAGGCCTTTGATCTGCGTGGCGGAATGATCGAGGGGGAACATTGCGGCGATCGCGAGCCGCCTGGTCAGCGCAAGGTTCTCGATCGTGTCGTGGCTCGTGGCGACCGGCAGGTACACAGTGACGGTGCGGAGGTCGTCGTTCGATGACAGCGCGATGGCGCGGCAGCACGATGGGGAACCCTGCGCGTCGACGGAACCGACGACGATGGACATGCCAGGCTCGAGGCAGCGATGGACGCGCGCGCTGATCATCGATTCGGGAAGGGGAAATTATCGCCCATTTAAGAAGCATTTAGGAAAGACCGTGCCCAGCCGTGCGCCTCTAGCGTACTTTTCCGATCCTCGTAGCGAAGTCTTAGCAACCGCGTTCTTTCATGTGCTCTACATTCGTTCCGTCAACGCATGACGAACCGAACGAATTGAGGTGAGCCAATGAATGTTATGACCTTTCTCGCCGTTCGCGCGCTGCACGTGCTGATGGCCGCCCTGTGGATCGGCTCGACCGTGTTCATCACATCCTTGCTCATGCCGGCAGTGGACGCCACCGGACCGGCAGGAGGCCAGGTGATGATGCGCATCAACCGTCGCGGCCTCACGACCTATATGACCGTTCTTGGCGCGATGACGTTGATGACCGGGCTGTACCTGTTCTGGCGTTTCACGGGCGGCTTTGATCCTGGCGTCAGCACCACACACGCGGGCCTTGCGTTCGGCATCGGCGGCGCGGCTGGCATCCTGGCCGGCGTCATCGGCGGCGCCGTCGTGGGTCGCAATGCCAAGAAGGTCGCGAGCCTTGTGGGCCGCGCGACGCAGATGACTGACGGGGCCGAAAAAGGCTCGATCATGCAGCAGGTCGCCGCGTTGCACCGCCGCATGGAGACCGGCAGCCGAATCGTGATCCTGCTTCAGACCGTCGCCCTTATGTTGATGGCCGTTGGCCACTACGTGTGATCGTCACCTATGCGGGCGAGTAGACTACGGCGATGGACACACTCGAAGCTGCCCGACGCTATTTCGACGCCTGGAACCGCCGCGATCCAGGAGCCGTGCTCGCCACGCTCGCCCCCGGCGGCACGTACCGCGATCCGCTGACCGGCGGCCCGATCAGCGGCGCGGCATTCGCCGGATACATGAACGGACTCTTCGCCGCCTTCCCGGATCTGTCATTCACCACGCCCAGCGTCGGCCTTGCCGCTCCGGATCTGGCCGCGGCGCAGTGGATCATGCGAGGCACCAATCTGGGATCGATGAACGGCCTGCCGCCGACCGGCAAGGTGGTCGAATTGCCCGGCGCTGATTTCATTCGCGTCGCCGACGGGAAGATCCGCTCCGTCGAGGGCTACTTCGATTCGAAGGCGGTTCCCGAACAGCTCGGCCTCCAGGCCATCGTCCAACCGAAAGCGATCGGGCCTTTCACATTCGGCACCTCCGTGCGCGCGTGGGCGGGCAAAACGGCCAAGCCGGGCGCCTTCAGCGTCACGGCGCTTCAGGCGCGCAACGACGACGATGTGGCCCGTGTGAGCGAGCAGTCCAGGCAGATCGCGACCGAAATGCTCGGCATGCCTGGTTTCCTCGGTTGGGTGGGCGTGACGGTCGGCGATCGGATGCTGACGATCACGGCTTGGGACGATCCCGAAGGCCCCAGGCAGTTGATGAAGGGCGGGCAGCACGGCGAAGCGGTGAAGACGTTCTTCAAGGATGTGGGTGGGGGAGGCTTCACTGGCGTCTTCGTACCGGAACGCATCAACACGATGTGGGTCCGCTGCCCCTCCTGTCAGCGCATGGCGGACCACGCCGCCCGTCAGGGCACGTGCGGCTGCGGTGCGGTCCTTCCCGCACCTATTCCGTATTGGTAGTTTGCGAACGGTTCTAAACGGTTCCTTTAGAACTCTTACAGGCCAAACTGCCTCAAGTGATGATCGAGGTGACGATAGCCCCAGATCATCCATTCGTCGCGCGTCAGCGTGCCGAAGCCCGGATGCTTGCCGCACTGTGTCGTAGGCTGGACGAAACGGCGGATCAGGTCGACCACCTTCTGCCGATCGCGCGCGAACTCGACGGGTTTGGTTCCGAGCGCCTTCGGATTCACTTCCGGGCGCGTTGGCACGCCGTGCGGCCACTGCAGCGGCGTGTGCAGCGCGACCCATTTCACGACCGTCCGCGAGAGCCACGTTTCCGCCGGTGACGCCGGGCGATCCCCGAGGACCGCGAGAAACGAGTCGGAGAGATGGCAGACCATCTCGTGGGCCGTCATCGTGCCCCACCGGCGCGGGCTGGCTGCGTCGAGGTGGCCGAGCCGATCGATCACCTCGTCGACCGCCGTCGCCTCATGAAAAGAACGATTCGCCATTCTTCTAATCCTCGGTCGGCCGCTCGACGTGATCGATCACGACGACATCGACGGGGCCTCGTTCGGGTTGCAGTTTCAGACCGAGCTGTTCCTGCAGCGCGGTGAAGATCGCCGGCTTGTCCGACGACTGATCCTGAGCGCGATCGGAAAACCACTCGACATCCACGTCGAACGCCCCCTGGAGCCCCGTGCGGTCGACGACGGCGCGGTCGACGTTGTTGCCGAGAAAGATGGGCAGCGTCGGGAAGGCGTACCGCTGGAGCTGGCGTGTCTCGCGATGGAGCGCCAGCGGTACATCATCGCGATGATGAACCGCAGGTCGACGGTGACCGCCCTGAACCGTCCGCCTGGCTGAATACCGAGAGTGCCGCCGGCTTCCAGGCTTGCGCTCCGCTTGATGGCGGCCACCTCGAACGCCGGCTTCGGCGAGGCAGCCTGGCCCGCCAGCCAAAGCAGCGTGATGAGAGCGCGTCGCAGCACGGTTCGTGAACGGTATCATTACCGGCATCCCTGATGTCGCTCGCCACAGGCACGCGGGTCGGACCGTATGAGATCGTCGCGCCGCTCGGGAGCGGCGGGATGGGCGAAGTCTATCGCGCCCGCGACACGCGCCTGAATCGCGACGTGGCGCTGAAGATCCTGCCGCCGGTATTCGCGAGCGACGCCGACCGGCTGGCGCGCTTCAAGCGCGAGTCGCAGGTGCTGGCCTCCCTGAATCACCAGAACATCGCGGCGATTTACGGGTTCGAGGAGGCCCCATCGACAGGCTCAGGGCAAGCTTCCGGTGTGCAGGCGCTCGTTCTCGAGTTCGTGGACGGCCCGACGCTCGCGGATCGGATCGCCAGCGGGCCGCTTCCCGTCGACGATGCGCTCGCGATCGCGAAGCAGGTGGCCGACGCGCTCGAGGCCGCACACGAACAGGGCATCATCCATCGCGATCTGAAGCCCGCGAACGTGAAGCTGCGGCCGGACGGCACCGTGAAGGTGCTCGACTTCGGGCTGGCGAAGGCGCTCGCGCCCGCGGACGTCGTCCAGGGCTTCGGCCCGGCCGACTCACCGACAATCACGACGGCCGGCCCCGGCCTGACGGGGGCCGGCACAATTCTCGGGACGGCTGCGTACATGGCGCCAGAGCAGGCGAAAGGCCGCGCGGCCGACAAGCGCTGCGACATCTGGGCCTACGGCATCGTGCTCGTGGAGATGCTGACCGGCAGGGCCGTCTATACCGGCGAAACGGTCACCGAAGTGCTTGCGGCCGTGATCATGAAAGAGCCGGACCTGAGCCAGCTGCCGCCCACGCTGCCGGCGCGCGTCAGCCGTCTGGTTCGGCGATGCCTTCAGCGCGATCCGAAGAAGCGGATGCGCGACATCGGCGAAGCGCGCCTAGCGCTCGAAGAGCAGACCGACGACGAGCCGGCGCCCGCGCTGCGCCGCACCTCGAACCGCTGGCTCATCGCGCTCACCTGCGCGCTCGCCGCGGCGCTTGTGGCAACCATCGCCATCGCCTGGCGCGCGTTCGGTGCCGTCCGGCCGCCGGCCGTCGTGCGGTACGACGTCACGCCGCCGGCGGGGATGGCGCTCAACCTCGCCGATAACCCCGCCGTCGCGCTGTCTCCAGACGGATCGACCCTGGCGTTTGTCGTCCTCGGCGACGGCACCAGCCGCTTGTTCCTGCAGCAGCGCAACGAAGCCGAAGGCCACCTCGTTCCCGGAACCGATGGCGCCGGCTATCCGCTGTTCTCACCGGACGGGCGAACGGTGGCGTTCTTTGCCGGCCCCGAACTCAAGAGTTATGCGAACGGTGTCCTGAAATCGATCGCAAAGGCCGACCTCGCCATCAACATGCGGGGGTTGACCTGGCTGGATGACCGCACGCTCATCTACCCGCCGGGCAATGCGGCGGGCCTGGTTCAGGTTTCTACCACCGGCGGCGACTCGAGGGTCCTCACCACGGTCGATCGCAGCAAGGGCGAGCGCTCGCATCGATGGCCGCACGCGCTGCCGGGCGGGAAGGTCGTGCTGTTTACTGTCGGCACGCTGACGAGCCCGGACGATTACGACGATGCCAATATCGAGGCGCTCGTGGTCGCGACCGGAGAACGCCGTCTCGTGCTGAAAGGCGCGAACATGGCCGCCTACGCTCCGAGCGGACATCTGCTGTTCGCCCGAGGCGGCGCCCTGCATGCGGTTCGATTCGATCCCGCGACGCTCGCGGTGCACGAGCCGTCTCAGCCGGTCGTGCCGGCAGTGGCCGGCGACCAGACGACCGGCGCGTCGCACTTTTCAGTGGCGTCTGACGGCACGCTCGCGTACGTCACCGGCGCAGGGGTCACAGGCGCTCTGCGCTGGGTATGGGCGGATCGGCACGGGGACCTGGAACCGCTCATGCTGCCGATCGGCAACTATGTGGAACCGAGTATTTCGCCCGACGGCAGCAGAGCCGCGGTTGTCGTCATCGGCACCGACACGCGCGACATCTGGCTCCACACCTTCTCGACCGGGACGTTCACGCGGCTGACATTCGGCGGTCAGAACCGATCGCCTATCTGGTCGGCTGATGGTACGACCATTTTCTACACGACTGCTGAACGGGCGGCCGAAACGAGCATCATGCGAAAGGCCGCAGACGGCAGTGGCAGCGCCGAACGTCTGGCCACCATCGACGGCGAGGCCTATTTGACATCGGTCTACGGCAGCACGGCCGTCCTCCATTCGCGTGAAGCGAAGTCGCAGCCGTCGCCGGCGCCACAGAAGTCGCACGTCGTGACTGTCGATCTCAAGCAGCCCGGCAAGGCCTCGGCGATCTTCGCGACTGCCAGTTTCGATCTCGGCGGCGTCGTCTCTCCGAACGGGCGTTTTCTCGCCTATGAGACTGACGAGACCGGCCGCCCAGAGGTGTACGTCCGCGATTTTCCGGGCCTGAGCGGACGGTGGCAGATCTCGACCAGCGGCGGCGAGGAACCGCACTGGTCGGCGGACGGACGCGAGCTGTTCTATCGCTACAACGACCTCTTCTTCGCGGTATCCGTCGATACGCGCGCGGCATTTCTGGCGTCCACGCCCGCGCTCCTGTTCAAGGGCATGTACAACGTCAGGAGCAGCTCGGTCCAGAGCTATGCCGTCGATCCAAAGGGCGGCCGGTTCCTCATGATCCGCCCTGCAAACGACGACCGCGAACGATCGCGGGTACGCGTGGTGCTCAACTGGTTCGAGGAATTGAAGCAGCGCGTGCCGGCTCGGTAGAGGACGGGCTTTGGCCCGTCCCATTGGTCGACTTCACATCGTCAGGAGCGCCGCGAAGAGCTCGATGCCGTCCCAGAGGTTCTGGATTCGCAGATTCTCGTCCGGACCGTGCTGGTTGTCGTCGTGATTCGCCATCGGGATCACGATGGTTCTTGTGCCGAGCGGACGCTCCACGCTGTCGAGCGGCAGGCCGCCGCCCATGGCTGGCACGAGTATGGCGGGACCGCGCGCACTTTCCACGACACGGATCACCTCCTGCGCGATGGGCAGATCCATGGGTGTGCGAACGGCCTCGTAGCTGCCGGGCCGCACGGTCACTTTCGCGATCTTCCCGTGCGCCAGCCGTTCCTCTTTGGTGGGCTCGCGATCGACCACGAAGAATCCCTGTTTCCTGATGTGGTCGATGACGCGCGTTTGCGTCAGCCGGGGGGCCATGCCTTTGACGAGGCGGATGTCGAGCGTCGCGGTCGCTGACGCCGGTATCACGTTTGAGGCTTCGTTGCCGACATGGCCGCTGGCCAGGCCGCGAATGTTCAGCGACGGCTCGTTGATCACGTCGGCGAGCTTTCGCGGCGCGTTGTCGGTCGATCCCAGCCAGAGTTCCTTCATCAGGGTGGCGTCGACGTCCGGCGCCGCCGCGATGGCGCGCTGTTCGGTGGCGGTCAGCGGGTCGATACCGTCGTAGAAGTGATCGACGAGCACGCGGCCCTTGTCGTCCTTCATCGACACGAGCAGGCGCGCCAGCGTCAGCGCCGGATTGGGCGCCCAGTTTCCGTAGTGACCGCTGTGCGCGTCGGCGCGCGGACCGTAGACGGTGATGTCGATACCGGTGAACCCCCGCGCTCCAAAGGCGATCAACTGGCGCCGCGTCTGATGGACGGGGCCGTCGCACATCAGCCAGAGGTCGCCGGCGAACAGCGCCTTGTTTGCGGCCAGCGTCCGCTCGAGGTTGATCGAGGTGGCCTCTTCCTCGCCTTCGAACACGAACTTGATGTTCGACTTCATCGCCACTCCGGCCGCGCGGATGGCGTCGAAGGCCGCCAGCAGCGCCACGATGGGCGCCTTGTCATCGGCGGCCGATCGTGCGTAGATGCGCCATTCGGGATCGAACCGCGAGCCGGGCGCCGGCAAGGGCACGATGGTCCCGCCGGCTTCGACGGGTCCCGTGCGGAGGACCGGATCGAACGGCGGGGACTTCCACTCGCGCGGATCGAGCGGCTGGCCGTCGTAGTGCGCGTAGAAGACGAGGGTCCGTGTTGCGCCGGGCGTCTTGATCTCGCCGAAGACAATCGGGTTCCCACCCGGCACCGACACGAGCTTGGGCGCCAGGCCGCGTCGCTCGATCAGGGCGCTGATGGCGTCGGCATTGCGCAGGATGTTGTCCCGATCGCGCGCGATGTTCGGAATGCCCAGGAGCGCGACGAGCTCGTCGACGATGGCGCGCTCGTGCTGCTGGCGCCAGGTCCGCGCGGCCTGAGCGGCCGGATTGGTCTGCGCGGCCGCGATGGCGGGTGCGAGCGAGAGCAGCAGCGCTCTTAACAGGCTCTTGTCAATCATCGGACGCCCAGCAGCAACTCGACCACGAGCTGGTCGAGGCGCTCGTACGCCAGCGGCCGCGCCGCCAGCGCCTCGCGATCGAACGAGTGCTCCTTCAGGCGCGCCGCGTGCTCGCGGCTGTAGCGGCCGATCGCCACATCAGCCGGTGCGCCTCTGATTTCGGCGACCAGCGCCTGGATCTCTGAATCTCCCCGGAACTGCCGCGCCTTCTCCTTGAGCAGCAGATACGTGCGCATGCACCCACGCGCGAAGTCCCAGACACCCTCGACGCTTTCAGTGCGGAGCGCGTGCGCGTCGAAGTGCCGCGGCCCATCGTAGCCCGACTCCTCGAGCAGCTTGACGACAAAGAACAGCGCCTTGATCGACTCCGACCCGAACCGCAGATCCTGGTCGAAGCGGCCGGGCTTCTGATCGTTGAGATCGATGTGGAACAGCTTGCCCGCTTCGATAGCCTGCGCGACGACATGATAGAAGTTCAGGCCGATCATGTGCTCGTGGGCGACTTCCGGGTTGACGCCGACCATCTCCGGATGCGCGAGCGTCCCGATGAAGCCCAGATACGAGGCCGTCGTCGGGAAGTAGATGTCGCCCCGTGGCTCGTTCGGCTTGGCTTCGAGCGCGAACCGGA
>Ga0066903_100001663_pt1 | contig 16606 bp, 12 predicted proteins | sample PanSoiMetaGPlot1_FD_67491 | JGI IMG/M metagenome (GOLD analysis project Ga0066903, IMG submission 67491) | Tropical forest soil microbial communities from Panama analyzed to predict greenhouse gas emissions - Panama Soil - Plot 1 (version 2) | ecosystem: Environmental > Terrestrial > Soil >... | reverse complement strand
GATCAGGAGCTGATGCTTCATGAGAACGGACTCGGCAACCACCGAGCGTAGACCTCCGGGACCGGCGAGTCGGAAAACGATGGTGATGACGTGGACGAGGAGAATAATGACATCGCGCATACCCGCATGTTAACAAGCGAAAGAGACGACGAATTCTAGCTGTAAATTAGCAATTCGCCACGCACAGCTGCATGAACACGAATTCGCCATATGCACACGCGACTACATTGTTGTTAATCTCTGTCGCCGCAGCTTGCAGAGAATCAAAGCGACTTTTAATTAACATTCGCGAATTAAGCCAGGTTAGCCTGACGGCCAGACACGGAAGTCTAATTTCGGACCCTGCCGAGCAAAAGCCCAGCCCTGTAGCGCAAACTACTCATGGCTGTCGCTGATTCTTCTGCACGATGTTGAAAAACGAAAATACTCTTGAGAGATTGTCCCTGTTTTTCGACATAAACAGGCTGTGATCTCCGTCCTTGAACTCGATGTATACGACTTGCAACCCGAGTTCCTTCATCTTCGCAACCAGCTCGCGCGTTGAGGCCGGTGGGATGAGCTCGTCCGCTTCACTTTGAAGCACGCGCGTAGGCATCTGCTTGAACTGCTGGACAAGTTCTCCGAAGTTCGCCGGGCGATATGGAGCAGCGGCGACTATGCCAGCCCAAATGTCTGGATACTTTGGCAGCCAAAATGAAGTACGCCACCCCCGCCCATCGAAACCGCGTGTCAGGACGATCCATCGTTCCCAGAAGGTTTCGTGGTTCATGAAATTGTGGCAATGAGGGGGCAGGTTTGTTACAGTTGCGTTAAATTTCTGACCTATGTTTCTCCGTTTGCTATTACAGCGGTGCGCCGCTCCGATGATAATGATCGTTGCGACGAGCGCTTACTGTTCTGCTGCCTTCGGTGAATCTTCATCAGTAGTCGACTCCCTGCTGGAACTCAGTGACCCACTCGAATCAGGGTGGGCATTAGGCGATTTCGATGGCGATCACGAGACCGATATCGCAGTCAGCCGGGACGTTGGACAGAGCGACAGTGGTTACGTTTACCGCCTTGAGCTGAAGCTGAGCCGATCATCAATATCAAGGTCTTTTACCTTCGGGAGTATGGATGCTGTGGGTGTGAATGTCGCCGCCGTCGACGTGGATGGCGATCACGACCTAGATCTGGTTATTACGGACCAATTCTCGCGTCAGAGAATCGGCGTGTGGATCAACGACGGCAAGGGGAATTTTACCCAAAACCTCCATACTCTTTACTGGGCGCCGGCGGATCTGTTGTTGCGATCATTGCGGCTCGATGTTCCGACGCAAGGGATCGATGAGAAAGCATCGCAACGTCTGCGCGCCTTTCTCCCGCGTGCCGGATTTGTTCGGGTGGCTTCGTTCTCGCTCCGAGCAGAGTTCGGCACCGCAGGTGATTGCGAATTCTCTTTTCAAAATGGACCGCACTGCCCCCGAGCCCCTCCAACTGTTTCCTCGATCTTAGTTCACCTTTGAGGGGCGTAGCGGTCGTCGAAGCCTAGCTGTAGGTACGGCTGAAAGCTGTGCTTTGGTGCCTTAGCTTTTGACCTAGCGACAAGAAGACATTAACCCTAGATCTGCGTTCAGAAATGCTCGCACTGGAGCAATACCCTTGTCAGTCTGTCGCATGCAGATGAATCTGTTTGGTGGGTTCGAGGTGTGGCTGAATTCTGCCCGAATTCCCTTACTTCCGAAAAAAGTTGAAGCTTTGTTGGCTTACCTTGCGTTAAACATCGGCCGGCCTCAAATGAGAGACAAGTTGGCGGCTTTGCTGTGGGGCGAGACTGGAGACGTTCAAGCGCGCAACAACCTGCGTCAAGCATTCTTCGTTTTGCGACAGAAGTTCGGGTCGACAGGGTCGACACCGCCAATATTGCTCACTGCCGGTGAAACGGTCACACTCAGTCCAATTGCTGTTGATGTTGATGCTGTGAAGTTTCAGCTTCTCATTTCGCTAGGCACGCCGAATGAACTTCAGCGCGCTGTGGATCTATATAGAGGCGAGCTACTGGAAGGTCTGAACGTGACAGAGTCCCCCTTTGAGCAGTGGCTATTCGTGCAGCGCGAACGATTGCGGGAGCTTGCCACGGACGCTTTGAGGCGGCTGTTGGCTTTCCACATGAGTAGTGCATCGACTGAAGCTGCAATTCAGACTGCGGTACACCTTCTGGCGCTCGATTCGCTACAGGAAGAAGTACACCGCTGTCTGATGCGCCTGTATGCTGCTCAGGAACGCTGGGGCGCCGTTCAGCGGCAATACCGTGTCTGTTTGGAAACACTCCGACGGGATCTAGACGCTGCACCTGCACCGCAGACAACCAAGCTGTGGCAGGACATCATTCAACAGCGCAAAAAAGTCAGCTCGTCATGATGCGCTGCAAATAGCGCTCCCCCGCGACTCAGGGCCTCACCCTCACTCCGTTTTCCAGTGTGGCAATGCAGGAGAAACCTGATGCGCACGTCCCACGCGGTCCGCAACAAGCCTCCACGCTGATTGCAGCTCGTGACCGGTTTGGTTTTTAACGCCATTTTGATTCCCTCATCACGTGATTTTAACGGATGGTTCAGTAAGCTCGGGTAGCCAGAGGCAAGCTGGACGTATCCGACAAGCTTCGCGCTGACCTTGGGGCAAGTCATATCTCGGTGTGCCCCTTTGTTTGTTGCCATTTTTTCCTGCATCCTAAGTCTCAAAGTATGACAACGACTAAATCGTAGATGGGATCAAAGCAACGATCCGTGGATGGTCCAACATAATGAACTCGTTCATGGCGACGGGTGACGGGGAGAACGATGCTACACATCGACGCCAGTTGGTGGCGATTCCAGAACAAACGGTCGCCGCGGAATAGGGGCACAGGGTTGGAACGGATTTTAGCGATTATGGCGACGCTTGAGCGTAGGAGCTCTAGGGAGTCGATTTAGCTGTGCCGCACAAATGCATGCACATTGTAAGAGGTTGGGCAAATTGTGTCGAATGTCCAAACCGAAGCAACACAGCCGGAAAGAGAACGCAAAAATCGGTGATCTTCAGACAGATAAAGCTGGCGCACTGAGACTTAGTCTTAGAGCGTTCGATAGCTTATCTATCTCTCGTTGACGATATGATTCGACGTTATGGATACCGAGCTACGGTTGTGATCGCAAGCTCGTCGGTATCCCTCCGCAGAAAATGGAACCGTTGCTTGGGGGATAGGTTTGTCATCCATGAGGTCTCCGACCGGATCGCCCTGGAACAGAGTGTCGAGAAACTCAGGCCCTCTGTTCTTCTGCTCGATGCTGCGCTTCCGAGGTACCGTGGCGTTCGGAATCTAGGTACCATCCAAAGGTTGGGCCGCTTTACGAAGCTTATACTCTTTAGTAAAAGGCTTAACGAGAGGGAAGGTGTGGCTGCACTCAAGGTCGGGGTTAAGGGCTACTTGAGCCGAAGCATTAAGCCAGCTTTGCTGAGCAGTGCTGTCCATAAGGTCAGTAGGGGCGAGATTTGGGTAGGGCGAAACCTAATGCCTTCTTTGATCGATGAACTTGTTGTCCTTGGGCAGCACCAGACTCAGAGCTCTCCCGCCACAACCAAAGGGCTTGCCACCTTGACGCCCCGACAGTTGGAAATTGCCGGTCGCGTTAGGAACGGGGCAAGCAACAAGGAGATTGGGAACACGCTTAAGATTAGCGAAAAGACTGTTAAGGCCCACCTAACTGAGGTCTTTCGTAAGCTCGATGTCTCTGGCCGGTTCGAGCTAGCACTTCTCTTGATCGGACAGAGCAAAAATGTTCAGTAAAACTGCTTTTCGAAGCTCCTTTAGCCTATAGTCCAATTCGAAGACGGATACAAAGCTGCAACATGGACCAGAGGTACTCGTTTTGATCGGGCACCTCCCACTAGGCCTCGTGTCTGGATGTGAGTTTGTCGGTGAGAAGCACAGGTCGCCCGCTCCTATCGCCGCGGCAAACGAGTCTACGTACTAAGTGACTCTCCTGGGCGGGGCGATAGGTTTCTTCCTACTTTTTCCGAAAGCAATCCGGTCGTTGCATAAGGGTGAATTCCACGCAAGATGGTAAGGAAGATTTCAGAAATGGATCATTGGGCTTTTAGCGCGTCGCGAAGCTCGTCTTGGACCAGAGTCTAATAGACCCAAGCCCTATAGACAAAATCTCCTCCCGACGTCAATAGTTCTCCTACGCTTAACCAAGGTTTTTTTAACGCTGTTGCAAATTAATCGAACACCTGGAGACGATGTCCTTTCAGTGTGAGTGTCCTGTTGCACAATGTGCGTTGACTCTGTCCCCGATTGGCTCCGCCAGCCACGATCCAGCGGCAAGTTCCTCTTCGTTGGAGAACAGAAGTTCTATGTTCGCGGAGTAACTTACGGGACGTTTCGCTCTAATGACTCCTGATGCGAATTCGGCGCGCCAGGAACGGTGATGCGCGATTTCGCTCAGATGTCAGCGACGGCATAAACGCCCTTCGCACATATGCGGTCCCTCCTCGCTGGCTGCTTGACGCGGAGCAGCACGGGCTGCGTGTGAGAATACGTATCTCCGAGTGACTTGAGTCACTGTTAGCGCTATCAAAATGGGAGCGTCTCGGGTCGAGTTGTAGTTCTTCTATCTTGAAAAGTAGTTCGGGATCACCGCATGGCTACCGGACACTTCACACAATCCATTCAGCGGGCTAATGAGCCTGGGGAATCACAGAGATGTTTCGCCACTGCGAGACCTGGCAGTCTGTCCGATACTTTCAACGGAGTCGCGAAACAGACGTCTACCTCCTGCCGGAACCAACGCCCGAGCGTGCGCGGCAAGTTTCTTTACACTGGCGATGACAAGCTCTGGATTCGGGGTGTGACATACGGCACGTTCCGTCCGGACGAAAGGGGTATGGAATTTCATGACAGCACGCTAGTCGAGCGAGACTTTCGGTTGATGGCTGCCAGCGGCATCAATACCATCCGCACTTACACGGTTCCGCCTCTCTGGTTTCTGGATTTGGCCTGCGAATGCCACCTTCGCGTGATGGCTGGGCTGCCGTGGGAGCAGCATGTCGCATTTCTAGATGACAAACAACGGAGCCGCGATATTCGTTTGCGCATCCGCAAGGCAGTCCGGGCATGCTCCAGACATCAAGCGATCCTCTGTTATGCCATCGGCAATGAAATCCCCGCACCTATCGCGCGCTGGTATGGTGCACCCCGCATTGAAGATTTTCTTCGCGGCTTATGGGAAGAGTCCAAAGCGGAGGACAGCGATGGAATGTTTACTTATGTGAATTATCCATCCACCGAATATCTGGAACTGGACTTTCTGGATCTTTTCTGTTTCAACGTTTACCTGGAAACGCCAGAAAGCCTCCGCGCCTACGTGGCACGCCTGCACAATCTTGCAGGACACAGACCCCTCCTGCTGGCAGAGCTTGGCCTTGACAGCGTGCGTCATGGCGAACAAGCGCAAGCGTCCGCACTCGACTGGCAAGTGCGAGTGGCATTTGAAGAAGGGTGCGTCGGCGCGATCCTGTTTAGTTGGACCGATGAATGGTATCACCGAGGTCACGACGTGCATGATTGGGCTTTCGGTTTGACGACCCGCAAGCGGTGCCCGAAGCCGGCGTTGGCGGCAGTGACACGCGCGTTTTCCGAAGTTCCCTTTCGGGTCGCGGAAGATTGGCCGTTCATTTCCGTCATCGTCTGCAGCTATAACGGGGAGCGCACGATCCGGCAGTGTCTGGATGGACTGCTGCGCCTGAACTATCGGTACTATGAAGTGATCGTCGTTGACGATGGCTCTACCGATGGTACTGCAGAAATCGCGCAGCAATATCCCTTTCGAACAATACGTACGGAAAACCGCGGTCTCAGTAGTGCGCGCAACGCGGGACTGGACGCTGCAACCGGTGAGATTGTCGCCTACATTGACGATGATGCCTATCCCGACCCCGACTGGCTGAAGTATCTGGCGATGGCTTTTCGAACCACCGATCATGCGGGCGTTGGGGGACCGAACATTCCCCCTCCGGGCGATGGTCTGATTGCTGATTGCGTCGCTGTTGCGCCCGGTGGCCCCACCCACGTGTTGGTTTCCGACCGCGAGGCCGAACATATTCCGGGCTGCAATATGGCGTTCCGGAAATCTTGTTTGGAAAGCGTTGGCGGCTTCGACGCAAAATTCCGAGTGGCTGGGGACGATGTGGACGTGTGCTGGCGTTTACAGGAACGCGAGTGGAGCTTAGGTTTTAGTCCCGCAGCGGTCGTGTGGCATCGCCGCCGTAACTCCGTCAAGTCGTATTGGAAGCAGCAGAAAGGATACGGAAAGGCCGAGGCGCTGCTCGAAGCGAAGTGGCCGGAAAAGTACAACGCAGCCGGACATCCCGCCTGGGCTGGCCGAATCTATGGGCCGAGCATTTCCCGAACGGGCCGGAGGCCGAGGCGCATTTTCCATGGTGTGTGGGGCAGGGCCTTGTTTCAGTCAGTGTATGAGCCAGCGCCGGGTTTGATTCGATCTCTGCCCTTAATGCCGGAATGGTATCTGATGCTTGCGGTGCTCACCGTCATATCCGGCGCTGGTCTATTGTGGCGACCGCTATTGGCCGCGTTGCCGGTGCTTCTCACCGGAACGGGCCTGACGGCGTTCGACGCCGGTATGTGCGCGGCGCGGGCCATGTTTCCAACTCCACGTCGGTCACTATTCGTACGGATGAAGCTGAGGACGTTGACCGCGATTTTGTACATGCTGCAGCCCTTTGCTCGCTTGACCGGCCGCCTGCAGCATGGTTTGACGCCGTGGCGACGTCGCGGTATTCAAGGCTGGTCTTGGCCGTGGTCACAGACCTGGACGATTCGGAGCCAAACTCGGCGGTCAGCGGAAGAGTGGCTAGAGGCGCTGCAGCAAGATCTTGCCGATTCGCACGCTCGTGTGGTTCGGGGCGGGGAATATGACCGATGGGATCTTAGAGTGTCCGACGGAACACTTGGATCTGTCCAGCTGTCGGTGGTGATTGAGGAGCACGGTGCTGGCCGGCAGTTTGCACGCTTCCGTCTAGCGCCCCGCTGTTGCAGGCCCGCACTTGGTGCCGTGGCCGCGTTCTTCACGATTGGCGTGGCTGCCGGTTGGGTAGGCACCCCGGTTGTATCGACGTTTTTTTCTAGTTTGGCCCTGGTGTTTCTGCTCCGCATGAGCAGGGATTCCGGCGCGGCGATGGCCGCAGTGCTGACGGTGTTGCGGGCAAAAAAAAGCGAAATCGAAGATCCGGAAATGGCGCAAAAGCCAGTGGAAGAAACATTCGTGGCGGTACTTCGCACGCCAGCTTGCATGACGCTCCGCGCGAGCCGGGAAGAAACTCAAGACGCACTTGGCGATTGAATTTGGGAGCTACTGTAAGGGTTAAGAGTCGTGGTTAGTTGCCCGTTCACTCGATTGAAAAGGCTCCCGACTAGGCAATTCGAATGAGCCCGCGGCGTACTTAATCTGCGCGCCTTGGACGCGAGCCGGAAATAGATAGAAGGTTGTTTCAAACGAGGAGTTTTGAAGTTCATTTTGTGACCCCTATGGCGTGAGCCTGCCCGCGATGGAATTAGTCGAAGCGACAAACAGCAGATCCTGGTTTGCGATCCAAGTAAAAACGACGCATGAAAAGCGCGTGACATCGCTTCTGGATTACCAGGGACACGAATACTTCTTACCTGTTTACCAGGTCAGACGGCGTTGGTCGGACCGCATCAAGCATGTAGATATTCCATTGTTCCAGGGATACGTCTTCTGCAGATTTCCAATCTCCGCACGAACGTCGATCTTAAAGATCCCCAGCGTGATGCGTGTCTTGGGGATTGGCCCTGTCCCCTCTCCCATCGACGATCGAGAAATTGAGGCTCTTCAGACAGTGGTTCGGGCCAGGGCTGGTGTATCGCCGCACCCGTTCTTGCAAGCAGGGCAACGGGTCCGCATCGAAGACGGTCCCCTTTACGGGTTAGAAGGCATCATCCTGGATGCACTACGGGCACCCCGATTGATTCTGTCCGTTACGTTGTTGCAACGGTCCCTGGCGGTGGAAATCGATAGCGTGTGCGTCCGCCGGATTTACGCCGACCCCAAACCCCTCACAGTCAAAGCTTGTAACTCAGCGTCTTTGGGTTTAAGAGATCAATGCTAGGCTAACCATATAGTCTTCTGCTGCCGCAATGCGGATCGACGTTTGGTCTCCGCAATCTTCAGCACTGTCTCCGTGCACCAATCCAATTCAACCTCGGCCATTGAAAGGCCCATCGCGACCAATGTCTCAGTTGCTCGCTACGCGGACCAACCGCGGCCAGTAGCTAGGGGCAAATTCATTTTTGTCAGGAACGAGAAACTTTACGTTCGTGGTGTTACGTACGGAGCATTTCGTCCCGATGGCGATGGACACGAATACTGGGATCTCGGGATGATCGAACGCGACTTCGAGCAGATGGCGGCGAGCGGCGTCAACGCCGTTCGGATACCACATACAACCCCGCCACGTACCCTGCTTGACGCTGCCCTTCGTCACGGGTTGTATGTGATGGTCGGACTCTCGGCTGAACAATACGTGGGGTACTTAATTGACCGGAAGCGCGGCCCAGACATCGAACAAATGACACGAGACCGCGTTCGTTCCATCGCCGGCCATCCGGCTCTGCTCTGCTACGCGATCGGCAACGAAATACCCGCAAATACTGTCCGGTGGTTGGGCCGCCGTCGCGTAGAAAAATACCTCCACCGAATCTGGCGCGCGGTCAAGACGCAAGATCCAGAGTCGATCGTAACCTACGTCAACTACCCGACGACGGAATATCTGGACCTGGCCTTTTTGGATTTAATTTGTTTCAACGTCTACCTTGAGCACCAGGAAACATTCAACGCGTACCTTCCGCGTCTGCAGAACATTGCGGGAAACAGGCCGTTGATCATGAGTGAGATAGGACTTGATGGCTTGCGAAATGGGGAAAGCGCTCAGGCAACCGTACTCGACTGGCAGATCCGAACGGCGTTTTCGTGTGGTTGTGCAGGCGTATTCATCTTCTCCTGGACTGATGAATGGCACCGTGCTGGAGCCCAAGTGGAAGACTGGGAATTCGGTGTCACTCGCCGTGACCGAAGCCCGAAACCCGCGTTGTCAGCACTCGCGGAGGCCTTTGCCGAGCTGCCGCTCTCAGCGAATTCACCCTGGCCGCGTGTTTCGGTTGTTGTCTGCAGCCACAATGGGAGCCGAACGATTCGCGATTGCATGGGCGCGCTGTCAAGATTGCGCTATCCCGACTTCGAGCGAATCGTAGTAGACGATGGATCGACTGACGACACCGCGGCGATTGCTCGGGAGTACGGCGTCAAAGTGATCCGCACCGACCACTGCGGCTTGAGCCACGCGCGGAACGTCGGCTGGAAGGCAGCGAACGGTGAGATTGTAGTTTATATAGATGACGATGCATATCCCGACCCCCATTGGCTGACTTACCTCGCATTCACTTTCAGGAACAGCGGCTACGTTGCTGTCGGCGGGCCAAACGTGCCGCCACCAGGCGATGGAATCGTTGCTGACTGTGTAGCGAATTCTCCCGGTGTGCCCATTCACGTGCTTCTTTCAGACTGCGAAGCAGAACACATTCCCGGCTGTAACATGGCGGTGTTTCGATCGGCCCTCGAAGCGATAGGCGGTTTCGACGTGCTATTCCACACGGCAGGTGATGACGTCGATCTGTGTTGGCGCCTGCAGGAGCGGGGCTGGAAGCTGGGCTTCAACCCGGCTGCACAGGTGTGGCATCACTGCCGCAACTCAGTCAAAGCTTATTGGCGTCAGCAGAAGGGATATGGAAAGGCGGAAGCACTGTTGGCAAGAAAATGGCCGGAGAAGTACAACGTTGCAGGACACCCAACCTGGCGTGGTCGAGTCTACGGCCAGGGATTGACGCGCATCTTTGGAATTCCAACCCGGGTTTATCACGGCCAGTGGGGCACTGCTCCGTTTCAGTCCCTATACCAAGTGGGTCCCTGCGGCTGGCTGTCTATGTCCGTCATGCCGGAATGGTATCTGGTCAATCTCGCTCTCATTAGCATCGGAATTCTGGGTCTGCTTTGGAAACCGCTGTTGTTCGTCCTACCGATCCTTGCAGTCTCCGCAGGCATGCCGGCGGTTAACGCCTTCGCCACCGCATGGCGGAGCCGCTTTCACGACGGACGCTCCGATATCCGGCGCAAGATGCTGACAGCTTTCCTGCATATGCTACAACCGGCGGCACGTTTGCATGGCCGTCTGGCGGCCCGCCTTACCCTTGGGTCCAAGCGCGTGCCGGCAGGTTTTGTATGGCCGGTTCCGCGGAAACTCGCGATTTGGACAGAGAACTGGCAGGCTCCTCAAGATTGGCTCGAACGATTGGAAGCCGGACTTCGTAGGCGTGGCAGACCGATACGTCGCGGTGGAATATACGACCGGTGGGACTTGGAAATCCAGCGCGGACTGCTGGGCGGTGCCCGTTTGTTAATGTCGGCTGAAGATCACGGGGCGGGATGTCAGTACGTACGCTTTCGAATCTGGCCCAGATCTTCGAAGGCTGGCTTCACGCTATTGTTATTGCTTTTCTTGTTGGCATTCGCGGCGGCAATGGATAAGGCTTGGCTGGTATGCATGGTGTTTACGGCATGTTTTTTCCTTATTTGTCATAGGGCGGTCCACCAGTGTGGAGGGGCAATGTCTGTGTGCATGGAGGCGGCGAGGTGCAATCCCGGATCAGACGAATTTCTCATGCCGCCGGAGGGTGCCGAACGGTAAGGGATCCGGAAAACCGCGATGTGCTGCTAGCCCGGAAGAGCAAGGGCTAGTGGAATCAACCACTGCCAGAGGCAGTAGAGAACAGAAGTGATGGCCGCATCTCGCTATGCTGATCTCCGTCTTTACGGACGACTCCTGTGCCAATCCCGTCCTTACTGGCTCTACATACTAGTCCTCTTCTTACTGAGCTTGCTGTCTACACCTCTTGCCCTGCTCACACCGCTTCCGCTGAAGATCGTAGTTGACAGTGTGATCGGATCTCAGCCGATGCCTCGCCCTATGGAACTGATACTTTCAGCGGTGGCCACCAATACCAGCACCTCCAGGCTTGTGTTGGCGGCTGTGCTGCTGATCGCTATCCCACTATTCAATGAGCTTTTGGGCGCCGCTGGCTCGTTGCTGCGCACATACACTGGGGAAAAGCTGGTCATGGATTTCCGGACTCATCTTTTCGGCCACGTGCAGCGCCTGTCACTCTCGTATCATGATATGAGAGGCACATCGGATTCCGTTTACCGTATTCAATATGACGCGCCAGCTATTGTCTACATCGTCATTGACGGTGTCGGTCCATTCATTACTTCCATTCTTACACTGGCGGGAATGATCTACATCACGGTGCGGCTTGATTGGCAACTGGCGCTAATCGCCCTGGCGGTGTCCCCGGCCTTCATTTTGTTTGGCCGGAGCTATCGCCTGCGCCTCCGCAAGCAATCTCGCGAATTGAAAAAGTTTGACAGCTTCAGCCTATCGGTCGTACAGGAGGCGCTAGCGGCCATCCGTGTTGTGAAGGCGTTCGGAAGGGAGGAACGCGAGCAGGCGCGATTTGTCAAGCACTCCAGCGCAGGCATACGGGCCCGCCTGCGCATGACCTTAATCGAAAGCGGCTTCGGTATTTTGCTGAGCTTAACCACTATAGTGGGGACCGCTGCCGTCGTCTTAATCGGCACCGTTCACGTTAAATCGGGCGCCCTCACCCTAGGTGAACTGCTCTTAATCATGGGGTACCTATCTCAGCTTTATACACCCTTGACGACTATCAGTAAGAGGGTTGTGAGTATGCAGTCCCACCTGGCAAGTGCCGAGCGCGCCTTCGCGCTTCTCGATGAGGAACCTGATGTCCCCGAACGGCTAAATGCGCGCTCACTTGCGCGCGCCTCGGGCGCGGTCTCCTTTCGTAGTGTCTCCTTTGGCTATGATACAGGCCGTCCCGTCCTCCAAGATGTCTCGCTCGAGGTCAACGCCGGAACTCGCGTCGGCATCGCCGGGAGAACCGGTGCGGGCAAAACTACCTTGGTTGCCTTGTTGACTCGCTTCTACGACCCCACTGCCGGCCGGATATTACTTGACGGCATTGACCTCCGCGATTACAGGCTGGCCGACTTGCGCAATCAGTACAGTATTGTGCTTCAGGAGCCAGTGCTCTTCTCAACCAGCATAGCCGAGAACATCGCCTACGCCCGCCCCACTGCAACTGACGAGGAAATTGTTGAAGCGGCGAAGGCGGCTAATGCCCATGACTTCATCATCAGCTTACCTCAAGGCTATGAGAGCCAGGTCGGCGAGCGCGGCATGCAGCTCTCTGGCGGCGAGCGCCAGCGCATTTCGCTCGCTCGTGCCTTTCTAAAAGACGCTCCAGTTCTGATCCTCGACGAGCCGACCAGCTCAGTAGACCTAAAGACCGAAGCAGTAATTTTGGAGGCGCTTGAACGACTCGTGCGCGGTCGGACCACGTTCATGATCGCCCACCGCTTGAGCACATTGGCGAACTGCAGTGTGCTGCTAGAAATCGAAGATGGCCGTCTCGTGAAGCAGCAGGTTGGGAGTACCGCAGACTAACGGGGCCGGACAAATGCCCATTTCAGTCATTCATGCAAACTCGCTGAACGCCCTGCGATGCGGGCTTGGCGTAGGCTCGGAGGGTGTCGAGCCGAACCCGATAGCATCGAAATCTTGAATGAAGTATCTGATCATGAATGCTGACGATTTCGGCGCTAGCATCGGGATCAACCGCGGGATTCTGGAACTGCACCACTGCGGCATTGTGACCAGCGCGAGCCTCATGATCAACATGCCAGCAGCGTCAGATGCAGTGGACGTCGCCACAACGGCACCGGGACTCGACATCGGTCTGCATGTGACGCTTACGAACGAGGACGCCACACCGCTGGTCGACTTCAATGACACCGAGCGTTGCGCTGCGGAGTTGCAGACCCAAATGGAGCGTTTCGAAGCCGTGCTCGGCCGGCGGCCAACTCATATCGACACGCATCAGAATGTACATCGTGACTCCAGGCTGACGCCCCTTTTCATCTCACTGGCACGACGGTATGGGCTTCCGCTTCGGGAGCATTCTTCCGTACGTTACTTCTCCAGGTTCTACGGCCAATGGGGTGGAGAGACGCACCCGGAGCAGATTAGCGCCGAGAAGCTTCTGTCGATGTTGGCATCGGAGGTCGGCGAGGGGATTACTGAACTAAGCTGTCATCCGGGATACAGAGACCCCGACTTCGAATCTGTCTATTACGCAGAGCGCGAGATCGAGTTGAGAACGCTTGCGGATCCGCGCATTCCAGCGTTCCTCAAACAGCACCAGATCCGGTTGATCGGCTTCCGGGAGATGGCTAAAGACTCTTTCCCCTTACACACACCTCTTGTCAGAGTTCTCGATGTGGCCCAAGGGGAACATGCTGACGCCCAATATGGCAAATCATAACAGTTGAGGTAGTGAAATGATTCACACGCTCCTGCCGATCGAAAACGGCTGGGGGACGCCCATGGAGAGCTCGGAGACCACCGCGCACCGTTGTATTTCGGCAGGCGAGCCGGTCCTGTGTAGCAGCCATCAGCGTAAAGCGTTCGGCCTCTTGTGTTGATCGACCATGAGCACAACGGTTTGTGTTTCGGCCAACACGCTGAGCTACCCGCAGGGAGGTGGGCACATGTGGGTCTACCTTAACTGGGCGTTAGGCCTGCGATCAATAGGTTGTAAGGTTCTGTGGGTCGAGGGTGTCGTGAAGGGTGAATGGATACCGGGAGGGCAGGATCTCTCGCAACGCCTGGCGGATCTCAAAGCGCGCCTTGCCCCTTACGGACTTGCCAATCACGTTGTCCTCTGGACAGCCGAGAACGTCGATCTGCAGCCGGATCCCTGTCTTGGAGCCTGTCTCCCCGTGGACGCGGTTACGGATGCCGATTTATTGCTGAATATCAACTATCACATGCCGACATCTGTGGTTGCACGGTTTCGGCGTTCAGCCCTCGTTGACATCGACCCAGGTCTCCTGCAGACCTGGGTGAGCGACAGCGCCTATAACTTCGCGCTTCCTCGCCACGACGTGTACTTCACAATCGGCGAGACAGTCGGCCAGCCTGGCGCAAAGTTTCCAGATTTGGGAATCAAGTGGCTTTACACGCCTCCGTGCGTGTCGCTCGACTCATGGCCCCTGGTCCGCACCGAACCACCGGCACCACTCACGACTGTTTCGCATTGGTATTCGGGAGACTGGCTCAGGGATGATGCCGGCGAGCTCGTTTCGAATGAGAAGCGCACCGGCTTCATGCAGGTCCTTGGGCTGCCACGCTTGACCTCTGTAGGCCTGGAGCTCGCGCTGCAGCTTCGAGAGAACGACGAGGACGATCGCGTGCTGTTGCTGAATCATGGCTGGCGCGTGCGCGACGCATGGGCAGTCACTGGAACACCATGGGACTATCAGCGGTACGTGCAGGCGTCGCTCGGTGAATTCAGCTGCGTCAAGCCATCCTGTGTCCGTTTTCAGAATGCATGGATCAGTGATCGGACGCTCTGTTATTTGGCTACCGGTAAACCAGCAGTGATTGAGCACACCGGTGCAAGCCGGTTTTTACCTGAACGCGAAGGTCTCTTCCGCTTTCGTGATCTTTCCGAAGCTGTTCAGTGCTTGAAGGCTCTCTTAGAGGATTACGAGAGGCATTGCCGATTGGCACGTGGTTTGGCTGAGAATTACTTCGATGCCAAAAAGGTCGTGACGAAGGTGCTGGAAAGATCGCTGTGATGAACGCAATCCCTGCTCAACGACGCATGCGCTCAGGCATTACGGCACGCCGACTGTAGGCTACGTTCCTGTACGTCGGCGGACTGAACAGCTTGCCGATTCCAGCGGTCCATCACATCGAGCATATCGCCAGGCGTCCAGACACCGATTTGGCACGATTGATGACGCGAAACGGAGCCCAAAGGTCACATTCGACATGACCCGATGCTACGTAGGCGTGCCGCTCGGCGCAGTGATTCTCATTGCAATGCAGGTGGCTGGCGCTGGTGTGACGAGTGCGCAGACATCGGAATCATCCTCTTTGGTGACGATTCCCCACGTCGGCAACGCACCAAACTTAGGAGTGAGGGGGCCGGAAAATCTAACAGAGGCTGTAGTGGTGAGTGACTTCCGTCAGAACCAACCAGGTGACGGCTCGCCTGCAAGCTTGCCGACGAGGGCGTACCTCTCGTACGACGACAGCAATTTGTACGTTGTGTTCGATTGCCACGATGACGTGGAGAAGGTGCGTGCACGCCTGGCCAAACGCGAGGACATCGCTGATGATGATCAGGTCATCGTGTACCTGGACACGTTTCGGGATCGGCGGAGAGCCTACGTATTCGGCGTCAATCCCCTTGGCGTGCAGCGCGATGGGATCCTGACAGAGGGACAAGGGATCGATTACAGCTTCGATGCTGTGTGGCGTTCTGAGGCGCACCTGACCGACCGAGGCTACATGGCCTTGATGGTGATTCCGTTCAAGAGCCTTAGGTTCTCGAATGATTCCACGCAGACATGGGGTATCGCTCTCGGTCGTTATATCGCTCGGGAGAGCGAATACTCGTACTGGCCATTCATCACGAAGCGCATCGACGGTTTCGTGAATCAGATGGCGGATCTCAAGGGTATTGAGCGGGTCTCGCCAGGGCACAATCTCCAGTTCGTCCCCTACGGAACCTTCACTGCAGCTCGCTACCTGGATACGAGCGTTCCCGCATTCATTCGATCGAATGACGGGCAAGGCGGTCTCGACTCGAAGATCGTCATCCGCGACGCAATGAGCCTGGACGTGACACTGAACCCTGATTTCAGTCAGGTGGAGTCCGACGATCCGCAGGTCACGGTGAATAAGCGGTTCGAGGTTTCGTTTCCCGAGAAGCGTCCTTTCTACCTCGAAAACGCCGGCTTCTTTGTTACCCCGGAAAACTTGTTTTTCTCGAGACGCATCGTCAATCCGCAGTTTGGCGGCCGCTTGACAGGGAAAGTGAACGGTTGGGCAATCGGGACGCTCGTGACCGACGATCGCGCCGAAGGCGAGAGCTTTTCACCTGGGAGTCCGCTCGCGAGGCGTCGAGCTGAGGTAGCTGTGGTGCGTGTTCAGCGCGAGATTGGCAAAGAGTCATTCCTCGGAATTCTGGCCACCGATCGCGATTTCGCCTCAAGCTTCAATCGCGTGGTGGCAGCGGACACCCGCCTCAAGCTTAGCCCGACCTGGGTCTTCACTGGGCAGGTCATTCGAAGCGATGACCACTCCCTGGACGGCAACAAACAGCGGGGCTCGGCGGCCAACGCATCAATCACCCGAAATGGCCGCGGCTTTACATATGAGGCATCTTTTCTGCAACGGAGCCCAGAATTCAATGCGCCGCTGGGGTACCTCGATCGTGTCGACATCCGTGCTGTCCACCAAAACGCCAGCTACTACTGGCATCCAAATAGCGGCCCACTGCTGTCGTTCGGGCCAGCGCTCTCGACCTCGATGGACTGGAGCTACAAAGGTCAGCGGCAGGATT
>Ga0066903_100001662_pt1 | contig 16609 bp, 16 predicted proteins | sample PanSoiMetaGPlot1_FD_67491 | JGI IMG/M metagenome (GOLD analysis project Ga0066903, IMG submission 67491) | Tropical forest soil microbial communities from Panama analyzed to predict greenhouse gas emissions - Panama Soil - Plot 1 (version 2) | ecosystem: Environmental > Terrestrial > Soil >... | reverse complement strand
TTGGCGCCCAGCCCCGAGCCCAGATGCACCACCCAGGCGCCCTTCAAGGTCTTGACGTTGCTGCGGTTGATCAGAGCGAGCGTCGAATAGCGGGTGTTGCCCCAGTCGCCACCGATGGTGAGCCACTCTTTCTCAGCCGGTTTGCGCAGGTCGGGGGGACGCTGCGCCAGTCCCGTCGCCGGTACGGCGATGGCGCAAGCCACGGCAGCCACCCAGACAAGGCGCATTGACGCTCCTCCCCGCGAGCCCGGTCGTTCCGCCGGTTGGCCCCTTGAACGGTGCAACCTGCGGTTTTCCACATGATTGGTTCCGCAAACGATGCCACAGCTGGCGGGGATTGAAAACGTCGCGATGTCGCATGGCTCGGACACGTTCCGACATTGATGCCTCATCACCAAGGCGCTAGGCTCGCGCCCCGATGGATCATCCCAATTTCTTTGGCGACTACGACACGCTGCTGGAGCTCGTGCGCAATCGCGTCAGCGTGCGCAAGCTCAAACCTGATCCGATACCCGACGAGTACGTCGACAAGATCCTCGAGATTGGCCGCTGGGCGATGTCAGGCGCCAATGGCCAGCCTTGGGAATTCGTTGTCGTGAAGGACCCGAAGATCAAACAGGAGCTGTTCCGCGTCTATGTCGAGGAGAACGTCGACTTCATCTACTGGATGGAGCAGCAGCGCGACCTCAAGCTTCGCCACCCGGCCTATCAGATGACGCAGGAGGCCGCGGTCGAGAAGCAGCGCCGTGGGCAGGGCTGGTCACAAGCGCCGGTGCTGATCGTGATCCTGGGCGATGGGCGGCGCCAGTGGGCAACCGTGCAAGGCGCCCACACCTTCGGACGCGGCCAGTCGCATCTCACTGACGGCCTCGCCAACACCGCCATGATGATGCATCTCGCGGCCGCCGCGCTCGGTCTCGGCAGCCAGCACAATACAATTCACATCGAGGAGCCGTTTAAGAAGGTGCTCGGCGTGCCGCCGCTGCTCACCTTCAATCTGATCATGCCGATCGGCTATCCCGATGTTCCAGCCAAGCCGGGCGTGCGCCGTCCGCTCGAGGACATGGTGCATCGGGAAACCTACGACATGTCGAAATACATGAGTAATGAAGAAGCTTTGAAATATCTTTATTCTCTTCGTGAGAAGACAGTGCCGGTGTATCGCAATTCCTACATCGGCAATGCGGAGAATACGAAAGCGTGACGCGCAGCAAGTGGCAAGCAAAGCTTGCTCTCGCGGCCAGACGTTCGAAGCAGAGCCGCTCGCAATTCTGGAGACCAGACGATGCGCACTCTCTCTAGGCGAAGCGTTGTGTCGAGACGCAGCGTTGTGGCGGGGACCCTGGCCGCGCCCCTGATCCTGTCGTCGCGCGCGGCCTTTGCGCTGGACAAGATCCGGTTTGGGAAATCGGTGCCCAACTCGTTTGCGTTCAGCACGGCTGAAGTCGGGACCGACGCCAAGATCTGGCAGCAGGAGAACGTCGAGCTCGCGGTGTCGGCGTTCCGTGGCGACGCCCAGATGCAGCAGGCGCTGGCCGCCGGCGCTCTCGACGTTGCGGTGGGTTCCGGCCCAGGCCTTGGCTTCCGCGCCAAGGGCGTGCCGGCGATCGGCGTTGCCGCCATGTATGGCCCGCCCGCCAATCTGGCCCTCACCGTGCTGTCGCGTTCATCGATTCGCACTGTCGCTGATCTCAAGGGCAAGAGCGTCGGCGTCACGACGCTCGGCTCGCTCACCGATTGGCTCACGCGCAAGCTTTCGCAGCAGCAGGGCTGGGGGCCTCAAGGCATCAAGGTCGTGCCGCTCGGCGCGGTGCCGGCACGCCTGGCCGCCATGGAGCGTGGTGAGCTTGACGGCATGGTGATTGAGTCGGCGACCGGCTACGAGCTCGAGGAGCAGAACAAGGGCCGCAATATTCTTCTGTTCGGCGACATCGAGAAACACTTCTACACGCACGTCATCATGGCCACCGACGAAATGATCGAGAAGCGTGCGGAGCTGCTGCGGCGGTTTCTGCGCGGCTGGTTCAAGACCGTGGCCTTCATGAAGGCCAACAAGGACTTCACCGTGAAGTCTGGCGCCAAGGTCGTGCAGGTGCGCGAGAGCATCGCGGCGAAAGTCTACGATGCCCAGATCGGCTACTTCTCGACCGACGGCGCGTGGGATCCGATGGCGATCGACGTCATCCGCAATTCGCTCAAGGATCTCGGCATCCTCGATTTCATCCCAGAGGCGAAAGTCATTTACAACGACAAGTTCGTCCCGGTAAACCTGTGACGTGACCGCCGAGCAGCAACTAGCCGAAGCATTAACCAACACCACCCGCGATGAAGCCCCAGGCGCCATCGCGGTCCACCATGTGTCGATGACCTTCCCGGGGCGCGACGCCTCGCAAAGTGTTCAGGCGCTCGACGACGTCTCGCTCGATATCCGCAAGGGTGAGTTTGTCTGTCTGCTCGGCCCCTCGGGCTGCGGCAAGAGCACGCTGCTCAGCATCATCGGTGGCCTGGCGCAGCCGACCGCGGGCTCTGTCTCGATCTCCGGTGTGACGGTCGACCGGCCGCGGCCGCGCGATGTCGCCTTCGTGTTCCAGGAGAGCACACTGTTGCCCTGGTACACGGTGCTCGAAAACTTTCGCCTCGCGCTGAAATTCCAGGGGCTGGCCGACGCGCGCTGGCGCGAGCGGGCGATGCATGCGCTCTCGGTGGTTGGCATGGAGCAGTTCGCCAACCATTATCCGCGGCAGCTCTCCGGCGGCATGAAGCAGCGCATCAATCTGGCGCGCGGGCTGTGCGTCGAGACCGAGGTGCTCCTGCTGGACGAGCCGTTCGCCTCGCTCGATGAGCAGACCCGCATGGTGCTGGGCGAGGACCTGTCGATGCTGCTCGCGCGCACCGGCAAGACCATTGTGTTCGTGACGCATTCGCTCGCCGAAGCTGTCTTCCTCGCTGACCGCATCATTGTGATGACGGCGCGGCCTGGGCGCATCAAGGCTTCGATCAACGTGCCGCAGCCGCATCCGCGCTCGCCTGATTTCATGCTCACCAGCGAGTTCGGTGCGATCCGCAACGATCTCTACGCGCTGCTGCGCGACGAGATCAGAGCCACCGTCGCGCGCATGCGCGAAGCGCGCGACGCGCGCGGGTGATGAGATGGGCATCGTATTGTTTGGCAGGTCAATGCGGGTGCTGCGCCAAATGTGCGAAGAACAGCGTCACAGCGTTCCCTCCCCCCATAGCCCGTCGCAGACGGGCGTGAACGCCCTTACGGTGGGGGAGGGACAGGGAGAGGGGTGGGCGATTAGGCACTGCGCACGAAATGACTCTCTTCTGCAGACGTTGGACATCGAAGTCGTTTGGAGCAGAACTTCTTCAACATTGCAGAAAGACAACTGCTCTGCTTGCAGCACCCCTCTCCCTGTCCCTCCCCCACAAGGGGGGAGGGAACCATGTGGCACCGCTATGCCCATTGGAAACGCCGCGCTCGTGTATCTACTGCGGAAAGACATCACGGATCGGGGTGCCATCTGATGCGCCGCGACTGGATCATCGTTCATTCCATTCAGTTCGCGCTGTTCGCGAGCGTGTTCGGCGCCTGGTACATCGCCACTCAGTCCGGTGTGCGCTCGCTGCTGCTGCCGCCGCCTGAGCTGGTCTGGCGCGAGATGCAGGTGCTGTGGTCGTCGGGCCGACTGTGGTCGGCGGCGGCGGTGACCCTCAACTCGATCTGGCAAGCCTATTCGATCGCGGTCGTCGCCGGCATTGCGGTCGGCTTTCTGGTCAGCCGCTCGCGTGCGCTGGTGCGCATCTTCGAGCCGGTGCTCACCGGCATGTTCGCGGTGCCGCTCACGCTGTTCTTTCCGCTGTTCGTGGTGTTCTTCGGCATCGGGCCGGAATCGAAGGTCGCCTATGCGGCAGTGCAGTGCTTCTTTCCGATCGCGCTCAACACGATCGCGGGCTTTGCCAATGTCGATGAGCTTTATCTGCGGGCCTCGCGCGCCATGGGGGCTTCGAGCCTCTCGCAGTTCCGCTACGTCTATCTGCCAGCGGCGCTGCCGGTGACGGTCACCGGCCTGCGCATCGGTTTCTTCATCTGCATCGCCGCCGTGCTCGGTGGCGAGACGCTGGCGGCACTCTCGGGCATAGGCAAATCCATTGCGCTGTCGGCCGAGCTGATGGAGACCGCGCGGCTGTTCGCCTGGATCGCCTTTGTGGTCACCGTGTCGGTGACGCTCAACCTGGTGGCACTTGCCGCCGAGCGTCGTGGCGATGAGGAGTGACCGCATGAGCGCCAGGCAGGTCATGCTGATCCGGCTGGGGCTGATCGTGCTCCTGATTGCGCTCTGGGAGCTCTATGCGCGTTTCCTGTCGACCTCGTCGCTGGTGGCAGGCCCAAGCGACGTTGCGCTCGCCTGGTGGCCCAAGGTGCTGGGCGAGCCGGGCGTGCGCATGGCCGTGCTGGTGACGCTCGTCGAACTCGTCATAGCGTTCACACTCTCGGTCGTGTTCGGCATGCTGATCGGCATTCTGGTCGGGCTCAGTAATATCGGGCGCCGCAGTGTCTATCCGGTCGTGCTGCTGCTCTATGGTATCCCGCAGGCGATCATGCTGCCTCTGTTCGTGCTGATCTTCGGCATCGGGCCGGCGGTGAAGATTGCCTTCGGGTTCAGCCACGGCATCTTTCCGGTGATCGTCAACACGCTCGCGGGCATGCGCAACGTCAACCGCCTGATGGTCACCGGTGCCGCCGCCATGGGGGCAACGCGGGTCCAGCAGGTGCGCTACGTCATCTTCCCGCACATGGTGGCGACCGTGTTCGCGGGGTTGCGGCTCGCCATGACGCTGACCTTGCTCGGGGTCGTGCTCGCTGAGATCTTCGTCTCGCAGGGCGGCATCGGCTTCTATACGCTCGCCTATTCCGAGACGTTCAATCCGGCTGCGCTGATGGCGCTTGTCTTGACGCTCGCTCTCATGGCAATTGCCCTCAACGAGCTGGTGCGGCTCATCGAGGCGCGCTTCTCGCGCTGGAAGGACTAGGGAAGAGTTAAGGATAAAGTCGGGGCATGAACGTTGTTGGCGTGGATATCGGGGGGACTTTCACGGACCTGGTGGGCTGCGTCGACGGTCGCATCGTCACCTCGAAGACCTCGACCGTGCCGGCCGACCCGACCCGCGGTGTCGCCGAGAGCCTGAGCCTTGCGGGCTGCGGGATGCCCTCCCTCGATGAACTCCTGCACGGCTCGACCATCGCCATCAACACCGTGCTGGAGAAGAAGGGCGCGCGCACCGCGCTGATCACGACGCGTGGCTTCCGCGACACCTATGCGATCGGGCGCGGCAACCGGATCGAAGCCTTCAATCTGTTCTTCCATCGGCCCAAGCCGCTGATCCCGCGCGAATTGACCTTCGAGGTCACCGAGCGGGTCAACGCCAAGGGCGAGGTGCTCGTCGCGCTGGCCGAGGACGAGGTCGCGAGCCTCGCGAAGCTCTTCGCCGCCCACAGGATCGAGGCGGTGGCGGTGTGTCTGCTGCACGCCTACGCCAATCCGGCGCACGAGCGTCGTATCGGCGAGATCTTGCGTGCCGCGGATTCCGATCGCTTTGTCACGCTGTCGCACGAGATCGTGCGCGAATATCGCGAATACGAGCGCACCTCGACCACCGCCATCAATGCGTTCGTCGGCCCGCGCGTACAGGGCTATCTGCGCCGGCTCGAGGGTTTCCTGCGTGGCGAAGCGTTCGAGGGCAAGATCAACATCATGCGCTCGAACGGCGGCGTGATGTCGATTGCGCTCGCGCAGGAGCAGCCGGTCTCGATGATGGAGTCAGGCCCGGTCGCCGGCATGATCGGCGCCGGCCGCCTTGCCGGGATGCTCGGGCTCGAGCGTGCCATCGGCTTCGACATGGGCGGCACCACTGCCAAGGCGAGCCTGATCACCAACGGCGCGCCTGCGATCGAAGAGGGCTATGTGATCGGCGGCGAAGCGTCGGGCCAGCCGATGCAGCTTCCGGTCGTCGACATCGTCGAGGTCGGTGCCGGCGGCGGCTCGATTGCCTGGTGCGATGCCGTCGGTGGCATTCATGTCGGGCCGCAGAGCGCGGGCGCCGATCCGGGCCCGGCCGCCTACGGTAAGGGCTCGCTCGATCCGGTCGTTACCGACGCCGATCTCATTCTCGGGCGCATCAACGCCGAGCGCTTTCTCAACGGCGCCATGCGGCTCGATCGCGCCGCCGCCGAGCGCGCGGTCGAAGGCAAGCTCGCTGGGCCGCTGCGGCTCTCGGTGCCGGAAGCCGCGCTCGGAATTGTGCAGATCGCGGATGCCGCGATGTCGCTGGCGGTGCGCGCGGTGTCGATCAACAAGGGTGTCGATCCGCGCTCGACCGCGATGATCTCGTTCGGCGGCGCCGGTCCGCTGCATGCGGTCGCGATCGCGCGTGAGATTTTCATTCCGAAGGTCATTGTGCCGAAGGTGCCGGGGACTTTCTCGGCGCTCGGCATGCTGATGGCGCCGTGGCGGCAGGATTTCGTGCGCACGCTCTATGGGCTTCTCGGCGCGCTCGACGAGCGTGCCGTCATGCAGGTGTTCAATGAGCTCGAAGCCGCCGGCCGGCAGCAGGCCGCGCGGGACGGCATTCCGGAGCGCGACGCCGTGTTCACGTTCCTCGCCGATCTGCGCTATGTGGGGCAGGAGCACACGATCGCGATCCCCGTCGCAGACCCCGCGCTGCTCTGCCGCGACATCGCGCCGTTGCAGGCGATGTTCCACGCCGAGCACGATCAGCGCTATGGCCAGGCCGCGCCCGACGAGCGGCTCGAATGCGTGAACGTGCGACTGGTCGTGACCGCCGGCAAGGTCGATACGCTCGCGGAGCAGTGGCTCGCGCAGCCTTGGTACTCCGAGGCGCCGGTTGCGGAGGGAGTGCGTAACGTGATCTTCACAGACGCAGCGCGGCCGGTGCGCACGCGCGTGATCTGGCGGCCATCGCTGGCGGCCGGCGCGCGTGTCGAAGGCCCGGCCGTGATTGAGGAGCCGAACGCCACGACGCTCATTCATCCCGGCGATGTCGCGACCGTGACCGAGGCTGGGCACCTCATCATCGACGTCGCTCTCGACCAGGGGGGCCAGTCATGAGCCGCAACGAAGCCCATCCGATCACAGTCGAAGTGGTGCGCAACGCCATCGTGGCCTATGCCGACGAGATGGGGAACGCGCTCTCCAAAGCCGCCTACAACATGATGATCTACGAGGTGCGCGATTTCTGCTGCGGCCTGATCGACACTCAGGCGCGTATGATCTCGCAGAACCGCGGTGGGTTGCCGATCTTTCTCGCCGATCTCGGAGTTGCGGTCGCCGATGGCATCGTGCGCTATGGGCTCGAGGGCTTTGCGCCCGGCGACGTGGTGGTGATGAACCAGGCGGAAGTGTGCGGCCAGCATCTCAACAACGTGGTGGTCTATTCGCCTTGCTTCCACAATGGCGAGGTCGTGGGCTTTGCGGCCAACCGCGCGCACTGGGTCGACATCGGGGGCATGCATCAGGGCTTCGGCTCGACCGCCGCCAATGACATTTATTGCGAAGGCCTGCAGATCCGCTCGCTGAAGATCTACGAGGCCGGCAAGCGCAACGAGACGCTCTGGCAGATCATCCGCGACAACGTGCGTTATCCGGACGCAAGCCTCGGCGATCTGCGTGCGCAGATCGCCTCCTGCCAGCTTGGCGCCCGCCGCTATGGCGAACTGATCGCGCGCTATGGCCGCGAGATGGTGGAAGCCTGCATCGCCAAAGTTTGGGACCAGGCCGAGCAGGCCGCCCGCCAGGTGGTCGAGAAAATTCCGGATGGCGTCTACGAGGCCGAGAGCGTCCTCGACAACGACGGTCGCACGCTCGACAAGCCGCTGCGTGTGAAGGTTCAGGTGCGGGTCAAGGGCTCGCAGATGACGGTCGACTTCAGCGACATGAACCCGCAGGTGCCGTCGCCGCTCAATTCCGGCCGTTCCGGCGGCATCGCAGCGGCGCGCGTCGCCTTCAAGGCGCTCACCTCGCCCGATCTCGACGTCAACGAAGGCTGCTTCCGTCCGCTCGAAGTGGTGCTGCCCGATGGCACCATGCTGAGCGCCAAGCCGCCGGCGGCGCTCGGGCGCTGGAGTATTGCGCTGCCGACTGTGATCGACACGATCCTGAAGGCGCTTGCGCCGGCGGTGCCGCAGCTCGTGCCCGCTGCGCACAAGGGCGACATGGGCGGCTGCTCGTTCTTCGGCTTCCGGCCGGATGGCTCGCGCTATCTGCTGATGAACATCTTCGGCGGCGGCTGGGGCGGGCGGCCGAGCGAGGATGGCGAATCCGCCAGCGTATCGGTGTGTCAGGGCGACGTGCGCAACACGCCGGTGGAGCTGCAGGAGATCAAGTATCCGGTGCTGATCGACAAGCACGCGTTCCGCAGTGACTCCGGGGGCGCCGGCCGATTCCGCGGCGGGCTCGGGCTCGAAGTGAGTTACCGGATGCTGCAGGCCTGCAAGGCCAACATCAATTGCGAGCGTACGGTCGATCCGCCCTGGGGCCTGCATGGCGGCGGCTCGGGCGCTACCAACTCCGCCATCGTGCGCCGCGCCGACGGCTCCGAGCAGGTCGTGCTGAAGGGCACCGAGATCCCGCTTGCGACTGGCGACGTGGTGACCTTCCTCACGGCCGGGGGCGGCGGCTATGGTGAACCCAAGGCCCGCGCTGCGGAGGCGGTGAAGCGCGACGTTGCCGAGGGTGTCGTCTCGCCGGAAGCGGCGACGAAGCTCTACGGTGCGTCCGTCCTTAAAGAACCAGCCGAGTGAGTCGATGATCGACGACGACCGCAAACAGCGCCTGCTCGCCGCCATGGCCGAAGCCGGCATCGATATGCTGCTCGTCTATGGCAACGCATGGCAGGGCGACTATCTGCGCTACGCCACCGACTTCTCGGCCCTGGAAGGCCAGGCGCTCGCCTTGGTGCGCAGCGACGGACACGTCACGCTTTATCTCGACAGCCCGCTGGAGGTCGATCGCGCCGAGATCGACTGCCCGGATCTCGAAATCGTGTATGCGCAAAACCTGATCGCCGAGGTCGACGGCGCGCTCGATCGCTTCCGCAATCAGCGCATTGGCTCAGCGCCCGGCCGGCTCATTCCGCGCCGGCTGGCCGCACGCGCCAAGGATCTCAATCTCTCCGATCATACGGCGTTCCTCGATCGGCTGCTGATGCACAAGCTTGACTCCGAAATCGCCGCCATGCGCCGCGCTGCCAAGCTCGCGGATGACGGCTACGCGGTGTTCCGCGAGGCGGCGCGCGTCGGGCGCGCCGACTATGAGCTGATCGCCGAGATCGAGGCGTTCTTCCGCGCCAATGGCGTTGATCACAATTTTCAGATTATCGGTGTCGGTGGTCCGGAGGTGCGGGGCATGGCGCCGCCCTCGGGCAAGAAGCTCAAGCGGGGCGATATGGTCACCACCGAGCTCACGCCGCGGGTCGACGGCTACTATGCGCAGATCTGCCGCACGCTGGTGGTTGGCGAGTCGAACGCCGAGCAACGGAAAGCGCATGCGCTCTGGCTGGAATCGATGGAAGCGGGCATTGCGGTCGTGCGCGATGGCGTCACTGCAGCCGACATCGCGCGCGCCGAGAACGACGTGTTTCGAGCGCACGGCCTCGGCGAGTACACGACCAGCGAGTACACCCGCGTGCGCGGCCATGGGCTCGGCCTGTTCGTCGACACCAAGCCGCACATTCTCGAGGACGTGACCACCCGCATCGATGCGGGGATGACGCTGATCGTTCATCCCAACACCTATCATCCGGTGGTGGGCTATATGGTGCTCGGCGATTCGCTCGTGGTCACCAAGGACGGTTGCGAGGTCGTCACCGCGACGCCCCGCGAACTGTTCAGCGTTCCGGTTTGATTGGAAGTCGTCATGCGCCGCGGATTGATGGGATGGGACGAGGCTGAGCTGCCCAAAAGCGTGCTCGAGGCGCGACTCAAGCTGCTGCAGGACGCGATGGCGCACCTGGGCCTGGAGGCTCTTATTCTCTACACCAATCTGGTGCGGCCGGCGGCGGTGTGCTGGCTCACAGGCTTCACGCCCTATTGGATCGAAAGCCTGTTGCTCGTTCCCGCAAGAGGGAGACCGATGCTCGCGACCGCGCTGTCGAAGCGCGTCGCCGACTGGATCAAGACCACAGCCTGGCTCGACGAGATCGTGAATACGCCACGGCCTGGCACGGCCATCGGTGAGCGCATCGCACGCTTGTGGCGGGTTGGCGTTCTCGAACTCGATGCGATGCCGGCCGGACTCTATGACGATATTGTAGCGGCCGCGCCCAAGGTCCAGCTTCTGGACGATCCCGGAATGTTTTGGTTAGTGCGGGGGAGCGTCGATGATGCCGAGCGCCGGCTGATCGAGAAGGCGGATGCGCTGGCGGCTGCGGCGCTGGCTCAGGTCGATGCGTCCGCGACCGACGCCGGCACTCTTGCAGGCCTGGTGGAAAAGCACGCGCGCCTCGCCGGTGCGGAGGAAGCCTATATCGCGACCGCGCCCGACCTAGACCTTGACCGAAGGCTCATTCAGGTGTCGGGCCTCGTGCCACTCGCGCGCCGCTTCGCGGTGCGCGCCTCGATTGCCTACAAGGGCGCCTGGGTGCGCCGGACACGAAGCTTTGCGCGCGATCCGCAAGGCGCGCGTGCGATCGCGAGCGCGGACGCGTGGCTGACGGAGTTGGCGTCCTCCATCAACGCGCGCGATCCGCTCGCAGGGCAAATCGGTTGGAAAGGGCCCGTGCTGCTTCGCGCCGCCGAGGTGCATAGCCGTGGCTGGATGGCGGAGAGCTGCAAGGGCAGCTATCCGCTCGAAGTTGTCGAGTCATCGCGCTCGCCCAGCAGAGAAGGGCCTCCCGGCACGTATCTCGTCCTCTCCGTTGATCTCACCGTGGATGATGTTCCCTGGCTGGGCGCTGCACCGGTGTTTGTTCGGGCTAGTACTTGACGTTGGCGAAGAACCGTACGCCGCGGCCCGGCATCAGCACCTCGTCCTTGGTGTAGGACACCGAGTTGCGGATGTCGTCGTTGAGCAGGTTGGTGCCAGTGACACCAACCACCACCTCGCGCAGGCTATCGGGTGTAAGCCGAGTGGGCACCCATCGATAGCTGATCTCGGCCCGCAGATCGTTGTAGCCCGGGGTCGGTGTTTCACCGACCAGCGCGATGTTGTTCTGCGGGAAGGCATGCAGCAGGTTGACGCGCGCGAGCCAAGCGCTATCGCGATAGAACAGCCCACCACCCACGCGCACCGGCGGAATGCGCGGCACATTGGTGCCGTCGGTGAAGGTGGCGCGGACGACATCGAACTGGTTCTCGATGCCCCATACGCCGGTCCTCAGCGGCGCGACCTCGTATTGGCTCTGCCACTCGATGCCGCGGAAAGTGGCATCACGCTGCGAGTAGACCGCCTGCTTCAACTCCTCCCCGTCGCCGGCGATGCATGCGTCCTCGCTGCAGGTATTGCCGGTGAGCCGCCGGAAGATGAAGCCGTTGAACCGCGTGTAGTAGGCGGTGAGCTCGAAGCGGAACGGGCCGGCGGCGCGCCGGATGCCGGCCTCGATCGAGTTGGCTTCTTCGATCTTGAGGTTGGGATTGCCGATGTCGAACGTCGCTGTGGCATCGTGCGGACCGCGGGAGAACAGCTCCGCGGCTTTGGGTGCGCGCTCGACATGTTGCGCCGTGATGCTGCCGACCATATTCCAGGGCAGATTCTGGATCAGCCCGACGCTCGCACTCTTGGGCGTGAAATCGAGGCTGCGCCCGATCGAGGGGCCGATGTCGCCCGGCACGCTGGCATCGAAGATCAGCGAGTTGAAATCAGGCACACTGCCGTTGTAGTGGGCGTTCTCGATGCGACCCGCGACCTGCGCCTTGGTGGTTTCGCTGAACTTGAATTCGTTGAAGATGTAGCCGGCCACGCGCCGGTTATTGTTCGGGCTCCACAAGCCGTTGAGCGGGCTGCCAGGATCGTCGGGGCTCGGCGCGGTGAGCTCCTGATGCCCAGCTTGCACGCCGATTGCCGTGGTCATCTCCGCGAAGCGCAGGTTGAACGGCTTGAGCGTGACTTCGAGGCGGCCTTCCTGCTCCCTGTTGGTGAAGATCTGGCGCACGCCATCGGTCGAGAGGTTGAGCGGATCTTCCAGTCCAATCTCGCTGTGCTTGTAATCTGTAACGCCACTCCAGAACCGGATCACGTCAATCGCCGCTACGGGCGGGTGCCACTCGGCCTTGCTCAGCACCTTGGTCTGCGTGGCGTCGATGCGCGTGTTGTGGTTTTCCCCGTCGATGCCTGGGATGTGGTAGAGCGCGTTGTTCTGCATCACCGCGATGCCGGCAAAGCCGCCATCGAACAGATACGAGCCACCCATGGACCATCCGTTTGTGCGCAGCGAGGAGTTCGGCTGTGTGCCGTTGAATTGGCTCGGCTGTGTTGCGCGCGGCGCGTCGACAGGATTGGGCGGCACCAGATACGGATATTTGGGGATTTGATAGTCCTCGGCCTTGCGGCCGAACACGTCGGCATGGAAGACCCAGGGTCCCTTGCCGGCATCGAGCAGCAGGCCGCCATTGACGCCGGTGTCGACGCTGGTGAAGGCGCTGCGTACCTCGGCGCTCCAGCAGCCGGCCTGGTCGGCCGTTGCGGCGGGAGGCGCCTTGGTCACGATGGGACGCGGGGTTTCGCCAGGGCGGCAAGGCAGCGCTTCGGGAATTCGATTGTTCTCCGAATAGACGACGCCGCCGATCGACTGCGATCCATAGCGCAAGGTCGCCGGTCCGCGGATCACCTCGACCTGGTTGGTGCTCAACGGGTCGATCGGAACAAAGTGATCCTCGCCGAGGTCTGAGGCGCCGCCGCCGCCGATCCCGTTCTCGACGATGCCGACGCGATTGACATCGAGCCCCCGCACGATCGGGCGGCTCGACGCTCCCGGTGCGAAGCTCGAACCGGTGATGCCGGGCTTGCTGAACAGGAGGTCGCCGAGCGTCGAGCTGCCGTTGCGCCTGATCTCCTCGTTGGGAACGACCGTGACGGTCGCAAATTGATCGGTGACCACGGGCAATGTCCCTTGCGCCGGCGCTGCCGGCGCCGCGGGAGCGGCCGGCGTAGCTGCGGGTCTCGCAGCTTGCTGCGCTGGCCGCGCTGCCGGCCGGCGCTGGATCGGGCTCGGCGCCTGCACTTCCACCTGCGGAAGGTCGACCTGTGAAAAGGCAACATCGCTGATGCTGCTTACGGATAGGAACGTGGTGCTGCCCAGAAGCAGCGCATGATTGAATCTGATAGACATGAGTTGATCCCCAACATCGACAAAACATTTGCAGCGCTTGACGCGCTGCGCCCCAAAGCCAGGGCATGGCCTCGCAAGGCGCGGCGATGCCGCTGGCGCAGTCGATGTCAGGCGAGGGGAGGGCCGCGTGCGCGCACGCGCACGGGTTTCGATGACGCGGGCTCAGATGCGATGCTGTAGACGAGACGCGCGATTGTGACCGGACGCGGCAGCGCTAGCGATACCGCGGCCGGTGGCACGCCGGCGCCAGCCAAGTGGATCACTGCGCAGGTGGCGCAATGGTCGATGAGCGGTTTGGGTGGAACACGTGGTCCGTCGGTCGGCGCCAGGAGGCCTTGGGCCGTCAGCAAAGACGAAGGCGCTGAGCCTGCGCGTCCATGCACATGGCCGAACGTGAGCGCAAGCTGGAGCGCCATCGCGACCAGCGCACACCACGCTCCCACTCGCACGTTCGCTCGGAACCAACGCACCTTGCGTCAACTCCTTGTGCCTCAACGGAGACTGAAGCGGATCGGCACGGTCACAGTGATCTCGCCTCCCGCGAAGACCACTGGTGGCGGCGGAAACTGCGCGCGATGCGTGAGTGAAAGCGCTTCCTCATCGAGCAGGGACGACCCGGAGCTCGTCACGAGGCGCGTTGAGAGCACCTTTCCCTCGCGGTTCATATTGAACGCGATCTTGGCGATGCCTTGCTGGCGTTTGGCACGCGCCTCTGACGGGTAGCGCTTGTTGCGCTCCAGGATGGTGCTGATCTCCTTTTGCCACTTCGGCAACAGGTTGGTGGCGTTGGTGTCCTGTCGTCCTTCCGTCCGCGCTGTCGTGGGCGTAGGCGGCGGGGCGTCCTCCTGCACCACCTTCGGCGGCTCGGGCTTGGTCTCCGGCGGCAGCATGGCAACGTCACTCGGCGCCTCAATCTTCTCCTCGGGCTTTTCTTCCGGCTGTTCCTTCGGCGTTTCCGGCACAGTCGGCGTCACGTCGCTCGCTGCGACCGGCATTTCGGCGAGCTCGACCACAATGGCGGCACCTTGGGCGCTCTCGTCCGGGGGCGGTGCCCCGAGCAACAGCGACCCTGCAATCGCGCCATAAGCGAACAGGACGATGGCTCCGCTCAGCAGCCAGCGCAGCAGATCAGCTCGATCTTCAACAGTAAGCGCGATCATGGCACTGCTGCCTTTTCCAGTCCGACCAAGGCGACTTTGAAGTAGCCCGCGGCGCGCAGAAGATTCATCACCGCCATCAGCTCGCCGTAGGAGACGACCTTGTCGGCGCGGAGGAAGATGCGCATGTCCTTGTCGCCGTTGGTCGCGCGCTCCAGCGCGGCGCCCAGCGCCTCGCGCGCAACCGGCGTATCGCCGAGCGCGAGCGACAGGTCGGCCTTGACGGTGAGGAACAGCGGCTTGTCCGGACGCGGCTGCGCCTGCGCGGTCGATGATGGCAGGTTGACGAGAACGTCGACGGTCGCGAGCGGCGCCGCCACCATGAAGATGATGAGCAGCACCAGCATCACATCGATGAACGGTGTGACGTTGATCTCATGGACTTCGGCGAGCGTGTCCTCGCCGTGATCAAGGCGAACGGCCATGGCACTACTCAGCTGCTGATAATGCGGGTGCGCGCCGGGAGGCCGCCATGCCTTGCCGGTCGAGGTCGCGGCTGACCCAGCGCAGGATTTCAGCGGACGCATCCCCGACGAGGTCGCGGTAGCCCGCGATCTGGCGCGAGAACACGTTGTAGATGACGACCGCCGGGATGGCGGCGGCGAGCCCGAGCGCGGTTGCGAGCAAGGCCTCCGCGATGCCGGGAGCGACCACCGCGAGGTTCGTAGTCTGCGATTTGGAGATGCCGATGAAGCTGTTCATGATGCCCCACACGGTGCCGAACAGCCCCACGAACGGCGCGGTCGCTCCAATCGTCGCCAGCACGCCGGTGCCGCGCATGATGCGGCGGGCGGCAGCTTTCTCGATACGCTCGAAAGCCAGCGCGACCCGTTCTTTGAGCCCATCCTTCTCGATCGCGCCGTCGGACAGCTTGAGCTCGGTCGCGGCCGCGTCGACGAAGCGGCCCATGATGCTCTTGCGCCTTGGCAGAGCCTCAGCGTGGTGCTCGGCGAACACGCGCAAGTCCGAGCGCAGCCTCCGCTTGGCCGCGATCAGCTCAAGGGTCTTGGCCAGCCACACGGTCCAGGTCACGAACGACGCGATCGCAAGGCCGATCATCACCGCCTTCACGACGATGTCGGCTTGCATGTACATGCCCCATGGGCTGAGGTCGCGCGGCAACGTGGCCACATCGACCGGATTGCCGAGAGGAGCCTGCTCCTGTGCGGCCGCCAGATTGGCGGCGAGCAGGACGATGATCGGGAGCCCGTAATGTGTGGCCAAGCGCCAGCACGCCCAAAGCCGCTGAAGTCGTGTTCTGGTGTTCATCCTCGCATCCTCAACGCCTTCATCACGTTGGCGGCGTGTCAATTGCGGTATGCGACAACGCCGCTCAGATGAGGTCGCGGCTCGCGCGCGTCATGACGCGGGCGATACCGAAGACCTGCGAATCGCGATGTCAGGCGAGGGGAGGTGCGCGGGCGTTGAAGGACAGCCCGGAATAGATGCTTGATCGGACCTCAATGATGACCTTCAGGCGCTCGCCGCTCGCAGGCTGGAGCGTCGACACCGACGGCGGCTCCGCGGTCGGCAGGCCCGCCAAATGAAGGCTGGCGCAAATGGTGCAGTAGTCCGCCACCCTGCTGTGCTTGGACGGAGTGGGCGTATCATCCGGGGCGGCGGCAAGCGGTTCGGCGGCGGCCGATGCCAGTGCCGCGACTGCGGCCGAGCTGGCAAAGTGCAGGTGCCCGAACGACAGAACGAGCTGGATGGTGAGCGCAAAAAGCGCGCACCAGGACCCAAACCGCACATTCCGCCGGAACCAGCGCATCGATCTGTGAGCCGCCTATTGGGGCCCGGCCAAGCTAGCAGCCTACGCGTGAAGGAGAATAGGCATTCTTTTGAACATTTTGTGATGGCCCGCCCCTGCCGCCAACGGAGGGCAAACTTCAATTGACGAATGGCCCTCCCACCCCTAGTTTCCGCGCCAATCATCCCACAGCCGCCCGTGCGCGCCAGAAGCTGGAAGCGAGCTTGCCGTCATGAAAGTCCGTAACTCATTGAAATCGCTGCGCGGTCGCCATCGGGCCAACCGCCTGATCCGGCGCAAGGGCCGGGTCTATGTGATCAACAAGGTGCAGCGCCGGTTCAAGGCCCGCCAGGGCTAG
>Ga0066903_100001661_pt1 | contig 16612 bp, 15 predicted proteins | sample PanSoiMetaGPlot1_FD_67491 | JGI IMG/M metagenome (GOLD analysis project Ga0066903, IMG submission 67491) | Tropical forest soil microbial communities from Panama analyzed to predict greenhouse gas emissions - Panama Soil - Plot 1 (version 2) | ecosystem: Environmental > Terrestrial > Soil >... | reverse complement strand
GGGATCGTAGGCTATCTCTGCCCCTCAAACATGGCCCCGCCCTTGATATCCTGTGTCTTCCCGATACCCTCGCCCGCCCTCAGACTTAAGGGATATCAAGGGCGGAGCCCTTGGCTAGTTGGCACCGCGTAATCCGCCAAACCCGTACTCGGCGCGGCGGGTTGAAGAGAACCACCCCTTGACCCTAGCCCCCCTTAGCCAACCAAAGGAACGGACCTGAGTCGGCCAGCGGAGGCACCCGACCACGGGCGAGCTCATCGCGGAAAGGTGGGCGACATCGTCTCAGAACGATGGGCGGAATTATCTCGAAATGGCGGGCGACATCTTCCGGCTTCAACCGGAATCCGCATCGTGGCACGGCCCTTCTGCGCGCAGTTCCCCGGATTGTCGCCCGATTGCTGAACTATCGCGGTGGTGCTGACGGGCAGGTTGCGATCTGTCGTCCTCGGCGTGGCAATGCCCGCAGTCCACCTTCGCCTGCTCGATGGCGCCCGCAACCTTGCTGACTCGAGTTGCCCGTGCTGCTAACCAAACTTGCGCACGCAAGTTGGGCTAACATGGCTCCGTAGCGGGGCCAGCGTCCAGAGCGGAGACTCGCCGGGTGAGGTTTGGGCAGGTCAGTTGATCAACACAATGGTTGACGCCGCGTTCTCTGGCCCCTTCGCCCCCTCAGGGCAGGTAGGGATGGCGAGGGGTAGTTGGGGCAGCCAAAGGGTAGCTTGGGTGGCTAAGGGGGCTGGCGGCAGCAATCGATGTTCCCGCCCAAATGGGTCTCCGTTTCCACCCGACCATCCCCGCCTCGTCTGCTGCGCCGAGTTTCAAAGGTGGCAGTAAAGCCCGTCCCTCCTCCTCGACTAACAGCAGCAGTCTCGCCATTTCGAGTACAAAGAACGAGTATCCCGCCGTTGCGCTGGTCTGTGTGGAGCGAGGCTCGGTAGGGGCCGCGGAATTGCTACCCATTCCGCCCGATATCGCTTCACGGCTTTCACGAGATTTGCGGAAGGCGGCTCGCCTCGGCGTGCTTAAGTGCGCGTCGCAGTGCTGCCCTCAATCACCCCTCGCCACCCTTGGGCCACCTTTCGCAGACGTTGGTGAGCTGGCGGTAGGGCAACGCAATTTTCAAATTGCGATCGCTCCATTTGCGCAATAATCATTTTATTTATTAGTTATCGTTGACTGCTCACTGGTTTGTTCTTGATTTTATCGAGCCGCTGAGTATACGTATCCCTTCTTTCTGAGAGGAATCAATGCGTTTGCTACGCCGATATAGCGCATTCATGACCATCGTCCGATCGAGCATTCGATCGAGCGTTTGGCGGCATGCGCGCGCGTGCGGTTTGCTCCAACGGAGCGAAACGCCCGAACCAGGGTTTACGGGACCGGAATAACCGGCGCAGGGTCAGCCCCTCCGCCGAAATGCAGGAGGGACAGATGACCTGGGTGTACAGCGGATTTTCAAGCTACAGACTGTTAGCGGGTGGGGACCAGGCTGCTGCGCGACGGTGCGCCGGTCTCGCTGAGGTGGCTAGACGCCAGTTGGGATACCTGTGGCTAACCGCCATCAACGATCTTCGTAACAGTGAAGACCGTTTGAGTTGGAGCCGGCAGAGCATTTCGCGACGCTTGCCCGGTAGCCTGTTCGACGCGCTCTATGCGGGTCTGACGGCGCACGCCGCTGATCTCGATGCAGCCATCTGCCGCCGGCAGCGCCTGCATTGACTCAGCCGAGTCTCACCCTTGGCCACCCGATCTTCCCTCGCCTCCCTACCTGCCCAGGGGGGCGAGGGGGCAGTCGGGCGGGCTGCCCTTGGGGCCGAAGGGGGGCCTGGGCCGAGCCGAGGACCTGAACTCGACCCAGGAAAGTGGAAGAGTAGCTTTTCGCCCTCTCGGCTGTGTAGGCCATGTCCTCCAACGTCGGGGCTCCATAAGCTTTGCCCTCAGTCAGTGGCGCGTGGCCCGTGATTGCATCGTGCCGGTCCGCGATCTATTCGAATGTGTGGCGCCAGCCATGGGTGGGGCTGGCCTCCTTATCAACAACGCCTAGGGAGCGTACCCATTCCCCAAGATGGCTACGCGCTCGAACAGCCCGCGAGCGCTTGGGGGTTGTGATGTCGCTCCTGGGTGCCTCCTGTTGCGTCATGAAATAGTGGACCTTTGCCTTTGGAATTGACGAAAGCCAGGAAACCATGGGGCATCAGATGCTCGTGCAAAGGAATCGTCCAGGCCTCTCGGGTTTTGACCGGTCCAGCATCCGCCCAACTTCAGCAAGTTGCTGCAACTACAGCAGAAGCTACCCGCAATGGGCCGGTTAAAGAGACCTGCCCTGCGCGCCACGCGTTGAATTGCCTTGCTAACCTTTCCAAGTTACGGGTCCTCGCGACCGGTGCTCACAAAGTTATGCCCGTCACATCCGCGACAGGTGACCTGAGCCAACATCTGTGCGAATTTCCCGCTGCCGCGCAAGCGCGACGATGAGCACGTCCAGTTCAGGGAACCCCATATGCGCGATACCTGGCCGCTTCTTGCAAAGATCGATTTTCCTGCGCTCGCCCGCCGACGCATAGACACCTTGCAGGTCAATGTCGGCTACCGCTGCAATCAATCCTGCGTGCACTGCCATGTGGGTGCGGGACCGCAGCGCACCGAGCAGATGGCGGGCAACACCGTCGACCTGGTGGTTGCCGTGCTGGCGCACCGCCATATCTCAACGCTCGACATCACCGGGGGAGCGCCAGAACTCAATCCGCACTTCCGCCGGCTGGTTCGCGCCGCTCGCGACCTTGGGGTACGGGTCATCGATCGCTGCAATCTCACCATCCTTGAGGTGGCAGGGCAGGAAGACCTTGCCGAGTTCCTTAAGCTTGAGCAGGTCGAGATCACTGCCTCGCTGCCGTGCTATCTTGCCGACAATGTGGACCGGCAGCGCGGCAAGGGGGTCTTCGAAGGCTCCGTCAGAGGTCTGCGGCGACTCAACGCCCTTGGCTATGGACGCGAGGAAACCGGTCTCGTTCTCAATCTCGTCTATAATCCGCAAGGCCCCTCGCTGCCGCCACCCCAGGATGCGCTCGAGGCCGACTACCGGCGCGAGCTCGGAGAAAAATTCGGAATCGTATTCAATCGCCTGTTCACGCTTGCCAACATGCCGATTCAGCGGTTCGGATCGACCCTGATCTCCAAAGGGGAATTCGATCGTTACATGGGGCTGCTGCGGCAGGCCCATCGCGACGAGAATCTCGACAGCGTCATGTGCCGCGACCTCGTGTCGGTCGACTGGCGCGGCTATCTCTATGACTGCGACTTCAATCAGATGCTCGATCTGCCTTTGGCCGGACAGGGCGGCGCACGACGCCGGCTCGAAGACTTGCTGACAGACGATCTCGACCACAACCCCATCCAAGTCGCCGGCCACTGCTATGGCTGCACCGCTGGGCAGGGGTCGAGCTGCGGCGGCGCCCTCAAGGAAGCGGCGGAGTGAGTGAGGCCCTGGCTTATGGCCACCCTCCCCCCTTGCAGGGAGAGGTGGCCCCCACCTAGCCGTGACGGGCACAGTCCCGCGACGCCCTCCCCTCATATGGCCTCAAGCCTGACGGCGTGATATCGATGCGCTTGCAGTCGGCTATGACCATAGGCAATTTCTCCATCGGTTCCCCGCACGCTGGCCTGCCGGTACGGCTGTCCATACCTGTTATGCGCGCCGCCTACGCAAAGGCCTCACTTACACCATTGCGCAGGCGCTCGGGTCCGCAGCTTAAATGAAACTCTCAATCGTCATCCCGGTCCTCAACGAGGCGGGCGGCATTGAGGAGGCCCTCGGCGCGCTGACGCCGCTGCGGGCGTGCGGCGTCGAGGTCGTGGTGGCGGATGGCGGCAGCAGCGATGCCACCGTCGCGCTCGCGCGTCCGCTGGCCGACGTAGTCATTGTGGCGCCGCGCGGACGCGGCGCACAGATGAATGCGGGTGCTGCGGCTGCGCGCGGTGACGTGCTGCTGTTCCTCCACGCAGACACGCGCCTTCCGACAGATGCCGACGCCCTCATTCGCGACAGGTTTGCCGGGTCCGGTTGCGCGTCGAGACGATTCTGGGGACGGTTCGATGCCCGCATTGCGGGCGCACACCCGCTGTTTCCGATCATTGCCGCCGCCATGAACCTGCGCTCGCGACTAACCGGCATCGCGACCGGCGACCAGGCCATCTTCATGTCGCGGGCGGCATTCGGGCCCGGCTTTCCGGATATTGCGCTGATGGAAGACATTGCCATGACGAAACGCCTCAAGCGCATTGGTCCGCCACTGTGCCTCGCATCCGCGGTCGTCACCTCGGGACGCCGCTGGGAAAAGCACGGCGTCATCAAAACGATGGTTTTCATGTGGTGGCTGCGGCTCGCCTATTTCCTCGGCGCAAACCCCGCCTGGCTCGCGCGATCCTATGGCTATGTCCCCCGGCAATCCTGACGCGGTTGCGATCGCCATCCTTGCCAAGGCGCCTGTGCCCGGCATTGCCAAGACGCGGCTCGCCCCGGCGCTCGGTGCGGATGGCGCAGCGAACCTCCAGGCCCGCTTAATCGAGCGCACCGTGACGACGGCGCGGTCGGCCGCCATCGGTCCGGTTACCCTCTGGGCCGCGTCCGATCCCAACCATCCGGTGTTCCGCATGATCGCGGCGAAGCTCGACGTCGCTGTCGAGGCGCAGCCCGAGGGCGACCTCGGCGCGCGCATGTTGGCTGCGGTCGTCGCCGCAGACGGCCCTGCGATCGTGATCGGCACCGATTGTCCCGCGCTGACGCCCGAGCATCTGCGCGCGGCGGCGAAGGGACTCGTCGACGGGATCGACGTCGTGGTCATACCGGTGGAGGACGGCGGCTACGCACTCATCGGCATGCATCGACCGCAGCCCGCGCTGTTTGCCGGCGTGGCCTGGAGCACGTCATCCGTGGTGGCGCAAACGCGCTGCAGCCTCGCCCGGCTCGGCCTTTCCTGGCGCGAGCCGGCGCGCCTGTGGGATGTCGATGTGCCGGCCGATCTTGAGCGGCTCGCAGATGCCGGGCTTGCGAGCTTGATGGGTGACGGACCCGTGTAGGATGGGTTGGTTGCAGCGAAACCCTCGCCGGCCGCACCGCTGCGAGGCTCTGATGGGTTTCGCTGCGCTCAACCCATCCTACGGGCTGCTTAGCGAACATGCGCCGCACCCGGCCATAGGGCTGGCGCGGAGCGCAGATACTGATTGGGCCGTTTGATGTCGGCGCCAAGCGTACGCGCGGCGCGCCAGCCCCAATGGGGATCGTCGAGGATGGCGCGCGCGAGCGCCACCATGTCGGCCTGGCCACCGGACACGATTTCCTCGGCCTGCTGCGGCGTTACGATCAGGCCGACGGTGCGGGTCGCGATGCCGGTCGCTCGCACCTGCTTGGCGATATATGCGTTGTAGCCCGGCGTGGTCGGGGAGCGGGCCTCAGACGAAACGCCACCCGAGGATATGTCCACATAGTCGAAGCCTGCCGCCCTGAGCATCTTTGCGCAGAATGCCGCATCGGCCGCGATCAATCCGCCGTCGACCCAATCGCTGCCGGTGATGCGGGCGCCGAGCGCGATGGTGTGCGGCACCACCTGCCGCACGGCCTCGGCGATGTCGCGGGGAAAACGCATGCGATTTTCCGCAGAGCCGCCATATTGGTCGGTGCGCTGATTTGAGAGCGGCGACATGAAGCTGTGGGCGAGATAGCCGTGAGCCATGTGTAGCTCGATGGCATCGAAGCCGATCCGCACCGCGCGCCGCGCCGACGCGGCGAAGGCACCGCGCACGCGCGCGAAATCATCCGCCACCATGGCGCGCGGCGTGTGCCAGCCGGGCCCGAACGGCAGCGCCGACGGCGCGACGGTTTCCCAGGGGTCCTGGCCCGGTTTCAGCGGACCGCCACCCTCCCAAGGCCGCTGTGAGGAAGCCTTCCGGCCTGCATGGGCAAGCTGGATGCCGAGCTTCGCAGTTCCGGCGCGGCGGCAGAAATCAACGATGCGCCTGAGCGCCGCTTCGGACTCGTCCGAATAAAGCCCCATGCAGCCGTGGGTGATGCGGCCGTGACGCTCCACATGGGTCGCCTCGACAACGACGAGACCGGCGCCCGAATTCGCCAGCATGCCGAGATGGGCAATGTGCCAATCGGTGGCGCAACCGTCGACGGCGCTGTACTGACACATGGGAGCGACGACGATGCGATTGGCCAGCTCGACGCTGCCAAGCTTGATCGGGGAAAACAGAATGCTTGCCATGAGATCAGGACCGCACGAGGAGATACGGAAGACTCCGGTATATCGATTGCAGCCGCGGGCGCAACCTGCGTCCTGCGCAGGCGGGCTATTCGGCAGATCGTAATCAGCCGCTCCTTTCCCGAGCTCTCCGAGGCCGAGGCGGGCCATTGGCTTGAAATGAAGACGCAGCGACCTATCGCCCCGTAGTAGACCCGTGCGTCCATTGAAAGTTGTGTTTCGCGGACATATAACTATTAGCGTCGGTGTAAACGCCTCAAGAACTGCCGCCGGTCGCGGCCAGGGGTTTGCCTCTCATGACCGTCGCCATCATGTGCGTAATCGTTGTGCTGGCAGGACTTGTGCTCATTGGCGAGTTGCGTACGGGCTACGGCCGGCGGCGACTACGTGAGCGGACCGGCGAAGGTTATAGCGCAGGCTTCATATTGCCCGCGGACAGCTCCATCTCCGTGGGGCTGCCCGTCGATACCGGTCACGGTTCGTGTGGCGGCGCCGGTTACGGGCATGGCGGCGGCAGTTGCGACGGTGGCGGGCACGGCGGCTGAGGCAACGCTGACACGACGCCCGCATGATGCCTGATCGCATCCGATCTCTCGCCGAGAGAGCACCGGCCGAATCCGTTTCTGCTGAAATGAAATATCCGTGTCATCGTCCGCGAAAAGCGGGCGATCCAGTAGCCCCGGCGATGCTGCGGAATACTGGATCCCGCTTTCGCGGGAATGACACCGCAGTGTTGGTGACGGCGGCAGGGTTCGATTTCAGCGGGATCGACTCAGAACTCCGCGTTGCTTGCCACCGGGATGTGATAGTCGAACAGATGCTGGTTGTTCTCGGCGCAAATCTCCTCCGCCATTGGCCGCTCGATACGGTCATAGCGCTGCATCACCGACCACGGGCGCGTTGAAGGCATCGGGATCATCGAACGTAATATCGACCTGCATCGCCCGGCCGCCGTCGACCAGCTTGAACCGCTCGACGACGTGCAGCTTGTGGGTATGCGGCGTGCGGAAATTATTGACGAAAGTCTTGTCGTTCAGTCCGATGGTGTCGACCACCAGTGTGTCGCCTTCGTAGTGGCCGACCGACTCGCCGTACCAGGACGGCCTCGGAGTCGCCGAATGAGGCACGTCGAGATAGACGCGCCGAACCTGCTGATCGTTTGAATATATCATTACGACCTGCTTGGGCGTCTGGAGAAAATAGAGCGGCTGGAAGCCATAGAGATGAAAGCCGGGAACGCCGGCCGGCGTGCAGCTTGAGTGCGGCGTAAAGGCAATTTTTCCTGCCAGGACTTCCGCATTATCCCTCTTCATCTGCTCCACGACCCAGGGCTTGAGAATCGTGCTGTTGCCGAGATCCGCGATGAAGTAGGTCGGCTGCTTGCCGGTTACGGCAGCCTCCTGGTTGCTGATGCGCGGATGCGCGGGGTCGTTGCGTAGCGGGCTGCTGCCGCCCGGAACGATCGAAAAATCCACGTTGAAGGTCAGCCACCCGGCATGGTTGGACGAGAAGTCCGGCGGGGATGCCTTCTGTTGCGCTGCCGCTCCGGCGGCGAGCGCCGCGCAACCGAGGCCGGCCAAAGCGCCGGCGGCAAGCAATTTTGCTGTCGAAGCCAGTGTGGACATTGTTTGCCTCCCCTGCACGGTGCGTGCGTTCCACCCCAGAAGCTCATTCTCGGGTGCGAGTTTCGCCCTTCCATTGCCGACGCACAATCGCATTTGGCCGCGGCTCTCAATCTCTCCCCGGGAAAGGCGGCAGAGGCGCCGGACCTCCGGTTGCCCCGCAAGGAAGGGAGAGGCAAATCGCGGCTGCAGGGTCGTCCCTCGGTGCAAAGTTACTATACGGCGTTCCGGTTCGTTCGTCACGCCGGCACGCCGACGGCAAGGAGAGCACTCCGCAGCAGGTGAAGTCATACTTTTGGCGCGCCTGCAGCCTCGCCACGGCCTTGCTTTCACCTGCAGGAGCAAGCTGCTAGCCTCGAAGAGGCCGGCTCCGGGGGGACGCCGGACAGGGAGCTCTCACATGGAACGCTTCATCGCCGATCTGGTCCAAGGGCTGGACAGCGGCAAGATCGATCGTCGCGAATTCTGCAAATCGGTGGCGCTCGCCGCTGCCGTCTACGGCGCGGGCGATGCCGCGCGGGCGCAGGTCCAGCGCGGTTTCAAGATCATCGGTATCAACCACATGTCCTACACGTGCCCGGATTACGCCAAGGCGCGCAACTGGTACGCATCGGTTCTCAACATGAAGAGCGAGGCCACGCGGGATGACGGCAAGCGGGCTAACCTGATGTTCGGGCCGGAGCCCGGCAAGGGCGGCTCGTTCCTGGTCACCCGCAACCCTGGCAGCGTTGCGAGCGGCAGCGCCGGGGCAAAGCCGGGGGCAGAGGCCGTGATCGACCATGTCTGCTACACCATTCCGAATTGGGACGAAGCGCGCGTGCGCGCAACCCTCAAAGCGAAAGGGCTCAACGTCACGGGGCGAGACGGCAGCCTGCATGTCTACGACCCGTTCGATTACGACGTGCAGATCGCGTCGGCGGCCGAAGAAAACGCTTTCAGGCGCTGAGGAGGAGAAACGTCATGGAAGGGTTCGTTGCAAAGCACGTCCATGATTACCAGAACGGCAGGATCAGTCGTCGCAGGCTGATCGAGATCCTCACACTCGCCGCCACCACGGCCTATGGGGGAGAGGGCGCCGGCGCCGCTGAGTCACCTGGGCTTGATGCCGCGCTCGTCAACCACGTGTCCTACACCTGCCCGGATTTTCGCCGTGCCGCGGACTGGTATTCGATGGTCTTCAATCTCGACCAGATCGGCGCGACCGCCCGCGACGTGGCGCTGCCGTTCGGCAAGAAGGGCGACAAGCCTTACGGCGTTAGCGCCGGCGACGTGCCGCTGACCCACGTCATCTGCCGCACGCGCCCGGTCGATGCGCCCCCCGGCAACGGGTCGACGCGCCGGCAAGCCAGAGCGGTCATCGATCACATCGCCTTCACGGTTGCCGATTTCGACCGCGAGCGGGCCAAGGCGCAACTCTCCACCCTGGGCGTCAAGAACGTCCGCGATGGCGGCCCGTTCAGCGTTTATGTAAATGACCCGTTCGGCTACGAGGTCCAGATCGCCGGCCTCGGCGTGACGGCGATCTGCGGCGCGGAGGCGCGCGCGATCTGCAGCGATAACCGGTGATTCAAGGAGCCAGGCCTCCAACATTGCCGCTGTAGGGACGACCCTTATAGGCGCTAGGTTAGGCTGAGGTTCGACGCTGCCGCGGACCCTCCCCTCCCCCTCGTGGGGGAGCGCAAGCGGCTGGCGTTCGTTAACCTAGCGCCCATGGGGCGACCCTCGTGGTCGCCCCATTGATCCATCCGGCAGCGGGGCGACCACAAGGGTCGCCCCCCAACATCGTGCCGGATGCATGAAACACCAGCGCACGGTGTCGGTCGCGCGGCTCATGCCGCCGTGGACGCGCGGGCCTGTTCTTCCTGATAGAGCGCCATCTCTTCCGCGAACGCCTTGGCGACGCTCGTGCGCTTGTGCATGAGCCGGAAGTAGGCGTGGAGCGCCGGCCATCGCGCGAGATCGATGCCGGTCGGCTTCGTCCAGTTGAGCACCGTCACCAGGTAGGCGTCCGCGACCGTGAAGCGGTCGAGGAGGTACTCGCGTCCGTCGAGATGGGCATTGAGGTAGGCGAACCGTGGTTCGATCTGGTCGCGCGCAAAGGCCCTGGCGCCGTCGTTGGACTTGTGGCTGAGCAGCGGCGTGAACACGAGCTTGTGCAGCTCGGAGGTGATGAAATTGAGCCAGAGCTGCAGGCGGTAGCGCTCCGCACCATGGCTCGGGGCAAGATCGGAGCCCGGGCAATGGTCGGCCACGTATTGCAGCACCACCGGGTTCTCGGTGACGAGACCGTCCGCCTCAGTGCGCAGCACCGGAACCTGTCCCAGCGGATTGACGGCAAGGAAGTCCGCGCCGTCGGCAGTCCGCTTCGCCTTGAGGTCGACGGCGGTGAACTTCGCTTTGGCGCCGGCCTCGTAAAGCGCAATCCGGGTCGCGAGCGAGCAAGCCATCGGGGAGAAGTAAAGCTCCATGTCGGTCTCCTTGGTTGATTTTTGTATCGTGTGGTACAAATATGACTCACCGTCAAGGGATTTTTTTCGAAATGGTACAAAATTCACCGACGCGGCGCGGCAGGCCGCGCGCCTACGATCCGGAGGCTGCGCTTGCGCGCGTCGTCGATGCTTTCTGGGACGCGGGCTTTGCGGCGACGTCACTCGACGACCTCAGCGCGGCGACCGGGATGAATCGGCCGAGCCTTTACGCAGCTTTCGGCGACAAGCACGCGCTCTATGGCAAAGCACTCGGTCTTTACCGGGTACGCACCAGGGAGGCACTGGCCCGGGCGTTCTCCGGCGACCATCCGTTGCGCATCGCTTTGAGCAAGGTCTACGATACGGCGATCTCGATCTATCTTTCGGGCGACAACGGCGCCCGCGGCTGCTTCATCATCGGCACCGCGGTGGCGCAAGCCGTGACCGATCCCGACACCCGTACCACCCTTGTCGACACATTGCGCGAGATCAACCATGCTTTCGCGGCGCGCATCGCCCGCGCGCAGCGCAGCGGAGAATTGTCTGCAGACGCCGATCCCGCAAAGCTCGCCAAGCTCGCCTCCGCCACGCTTTATTCGCTCACGATTCATGGAAGAGCCGGCGAAGGGCGATCGGCCCTCAAAGCCATCGCAGACGCGGCGATCGATGTCATCTGCGGGCCACGTCAAGGCCGGCACCGAAAGACGGTGCGCTAAGCCGCGGTCTGAGGGCGGCTGCCTCAGCTATGGAATGGACGGCAGCAGCGCAAGAGTGGCGAAGAGCCACCACACGATGCCGCAACAGAGCGGCTGCAACAGAGCGCAGTCCAGCCCGCCACTACGCCGCCATCGAGCCACCCATCACGGGCTTTGCCGGGTTGCCCCGCGTTTCGCGTTGCCCCTTAGTCTGTGAACCGCAACAACACCGGGCGCGCAGAAGAGGATACCGCCCGTGCCGGCAGCAGCGACTTGTAGACGCTTCCGGCTACCTCACGTCGGAAGGACCATTTCGCACACGAGACCCTCAGCGCACCAATCGAGCCGCACATCGCCCCCCACATTGCCCTGTATCATAGCCTCCATCACGTGGGTGCCAAAACCCTTGCGCGTCGGCTGATGGACAGGCGGACCTCCCGCCTCGGTCCAGCGGACCACGAGCTGGTCATCCGCAGCGCGCGACCACTCGACACGAATATGACCTTTCGCAACGGATAGAGCACCGTACTTTGCGGCGTTTGTGGCCAGCTCGTGCAAGGCCACCGCTATCGCCTGCGCCACGTTTGGCTTCAGTATGACGGTTGGTCCGTCAATCTGCGTGCGCATCTCTCCGTCTCGGGAATAGGGCGACAACTCCTGCTCAACCAGACTCGCCAGCTCTGCTCCTGTCCAGCGTGACTCGACGAACAGCGAATGGACCTTAGCAAGTGCCTCGATGCGTCCCGCGATTGCATCCTTGAGACCCGCCGATGTGTCAGCTTGTGAGAGCTGCACCATCGCCCTCACATTTGCTAGCAGGTTCTTGGCCCTGTGTTCCGCCTCGCGAGCGAGTGCAGAAATTTGTGCCTCGCTTCGCTTGCGCTCAGTAATGTCATGAGCAATCTTTGAAGCGCCGACGACTTTCCCTTCGGTATCTCTCATAGGCGAAATGGTTAGCGAAACATCGATCAGGCCGCCGTCCTTGCGTCGGCGAATAGTTTCATGATGATCGATGCGGTCACCACGCCGGATACGCTCGAGAATAGCGTACTCCTCATTTTGACGGTCCCGTGGGATCAGGATAGTCACCGGTTTGCCGATAACCTCTTCCGCCAAATAGCCAAAGAGCCGCTCCGCACCCTTATTCCAACTCGTGATCACGCCGTCCAAGTTCTTGCTTACTATTGCGTCATCACAGAACTCGACAATCGAAGCGAGCCACCGAAACTGCTCCCTACTTTCGCGCAACGCCTTCTCGACCTCGTTGCGCTCAATGAGGTCCGCGGCTTGTCTGGCAAGCACGTCCAGTGGCTGCAGCTGGCGTTCCGAGGGGCGATGCGGTGTTCGCCAATGGGTTGAAATCATGCCCAATACGCGGCCAGACCGTGCGATAAGTGGTGTGGACAGACAGGCACGAATGCCTGCCAGACGAAGGGCGTCGCGGTCAGCCCTACGCGGGAGGGCTTGGCAGGTCTCGATATCCGGCCATATGACCCGACACCCGGCGGATAATGCCAGGCCACATGGAGAGGGGGTATCGGGACGAACCCATTCCCAGTGAGCGGCTGATCCAGGATTAAATCCTTTCTCCGCCAGCAGCCGGAGTTCACCCCGTTCCGGGTGAAATGCCTGTATGCTCCCCATGTCGGCGGACATCAAATCAATGGCAGCGTCAAGGACGTGGTTATATATTCCGCCGTTGCTACCCTCGCGAATGAGCAGGGTGCTGATTCGTTGAAGTCGCAGGGTGGCATCGGCGTGACGCCGCAGCTCGAAATCATCTTCAAACGAGGCCACAGCTCTATTCCATGTCATATGTCGGCAGGCTCCGTCGCCGCTGTCGGATTATCTCCTGCCTATTTCTCGAAGACTTTCAATGGATGGCTCCGAGAACCGGGCATGCGCCTCTCCACGTCGAAAGAATTGAGCCTTGAACGCCTGGGACCGAAAAATTGCTCCTCACTTTACCCTGGCTTCAACCTTACGGAAGGATCGGCATCAACTATCTAAGGGAGGTGCCGGGTCGTTCCAGAGCAAGGCCGCTAATTCAGTCAGCCTGCGACGCTTTGACATTCGCAAGCCGCGCAACTGTCCTTGTCAGTCGAGCAGCAGCGGGCTTTTGGCACCCAGCGGGTCCTGCCGGCCTCAGTAAATGTCCGCGTCCGGCAACTTGTTCGGCACCGGAAATAGACTAACTGCTTACCAGGACCGATGACCGATGATGTGCTCGTTAAACTGGGGGTCGATGACAGGCCGGTATTGGCTGTCCGCCTCAATAAGCTAAATTGGGCCTCGCAGCCATTTACTGCGCGAAGGGGCCGAAATGGCTATACTGCGACATAACGACAAGGGCACCGGGGCGCCCTTCGATATCAGCGAGCGACGGCGTTTCGAGGATGCGCTGCACCGAAGCGCCCAGCGGCAGGCTATGCTGCTCGAGGTCACGTCAGACCTGATCCGCGCCTCCGGGCCCGGCGAACTCGGCCGCATGACGTTCGAGCACATCAGATCGGCCTTCGGTGCCGATATCTGCTTCAACTACCGCCTCGATCCCGCGAGGCAGCACCTCCGGCTGGTGTTCGCGCGCGGCATACCGCCCGAACAGCTCCAAGCGGCCAACTGCCTCGAAGTCGGTCAAGCGTTCTGCGGGAGTGCCGCGAAGGGTTGCGAGGCAGTGGCAGCTGACAAGCAGCGCATCGCGTATGATCCGAAAGGCGCGTTCGTGCGCAGCCTCGGCGCCACCGCCTATGCGTGCCACCCGCTGATGGCGTCAGACGGTCGCGTGCTTGGTACGTTCTCAGTCGCCTCGACGACACGGGATCGCTTCACCGATGAGGAAGTCGCCTGGCTCGGCACGATAACTAATTTCCTCGCCCAAGTATGGGAGCGGTTCGAGGCAGAGCAGGGTCTCCGTGCGAGCGAGGAACGCTTGCGGTTGTCGCAGGAAGCGGCCGGTTTAGGTCACTGGGACTACGACTACGCTAGCGACACGCTGGTGTGGTCGGAGCAAACACGCAAACTGCTCGGGGTCGAACCTGGCGAGCCCGCATCCAGGGCGCTGCTGCGCTCCCGCGTGCACCCGCAGGACCGCCCACAGCTCGAGGAGCACATCGCACGCAGCGCCCGTCTCGACTCCGATCCCATTCGTCACTTCGAGTTCCGCGTAGTGATGCCCAATGGCGCAGTCCGTTGGCTGGAGGATCAGGACCGGGTGGAAACGAATGCCGCGGGGATGCCGGTGCGAGCAATCGGCGTCTTACGCGATATCACCGCACGCAAGTGCGCCGAGGAGGCGCAGGCGCATCTTGCCGCCATTGTGACATCGTCGGCCGATCCTATTGTCGGCAAGACGCTCGACGGTATCGTAACGACTTGGAATGAAGCTGCGGAGCGCATATTCGGCTATTCGGCTGGCGAGATGATCGGGCAGTCGATCCGGCGCTTGATTCCAACTGATCGGCAGTCAGAGGAGGACATGATCCTCGCTCGCCTCGCCCGGAGCGAGAGTATCGCGCACTTTGAGACCGTGCGTCTCGTCAAGGATGGACGGACTTTTGACGCGTCACTCACGATCTCGCCCGTGCGAGATGCCGAAGGCCGCATCATCGGGGCCTCGAAGATTATCCGCGACATCACTGAACGTAAGCAAATGGAACGGCGGCTTCACCTTCTGATGCGTGAAGTCAATCATCGCGCCAAGAACATGCTCAGTATCGTGCAGGCAATTGCCCGCCAGACCGCGGCTCGTGGGCCTGAACAGTTTGTCGGGCGCTTCACTGAGCGGATCCAGGCTCTTGCGGCCAATCTGGACCTGCTAGTCCGAAACGAGTGGCAGGGAATTGACCTAGAGGATTTGGTGCGCGCCCAGCTCTCGCCCTTTGAAGAGCTTGTTGGGTCTAGGATTGCTGTGCAGGGCCCGAAACTGCGTCTGAACGCAGCCGCCGCACAAGCCATCGGTCTCACACTGCACGAACTTGCGACTAATGCGGGCAAATATGGCGCACTCTCGACGGATACAGGCCGCGTGGACATCTGTTGGGGCACCGACCTCGACATCTTCGCGATGAGCTGGATTGAGCGGGACGGGCTGCCCGTGTCAGCGCCGAAGCGGCGCGGGTTCGGCACGATGGTTATTGAAGGGATGGCGAAGCAAAGCGTGGATGGTGCAATCGAGCTCGATTATGCGCCCTCGGGCCTGACCTGGCGCTTGACCTGCCCGACAGCGAACGCGCTGGAGCCTGCGGGAACCTGAGCGCACGCAGGGAGATACGGTTTCCACTTGACGAGATACCATGCTCGGGTTCGCCAATCGACCATCGTCCGGAAGACTGCACATGGATCACCGCGCGATGGATTACACGTTGGAAATCAGCCGTCGGCGCGGCGTCGCGGCCGGCGTCGGTGATTAGAGTTTTCAGCTCGTTGCCTATATAGCTGACGAGTTTCTCCTTCAGCCCCCCGAGATCAGGCTTTCATCGCTGCCAAAGCGTCCACGTCGTCGATCAGTGCCAAGAGCAGATGCTCGAGCGTCGTGTACTCGTGGTGGCGCTCGTTGGCGAGCGCAAGCGCCCGGTGGAGCGATTGCTCAAAACTGCGGGAAAAGGTGGAGCGCCTCATCATCTGTGGTTCCGGCCCTATTTCTCTACGCACTGCAGGGGATGCTGATGCCTGCGGCGAAGTCAGTCGCATCTTCGGGAATGACGACGCCCACCCGCCAAGTGGTCTCGCTTCGAAATCAGAAGGACCCGCGAGTGAGGTTTTGTTCCCGCGGCATGTCCGCTGATCCCCAATGAGCCGTCGATGGCGTGCGCCGATCCCTCCGTCCGGGTGGGGCGACAGGCTGTCGTAGTACTGATGCTCATTGCAATTCTGATGCCCAATTGCTGACACTCCAGCCGAATTAAACTTCCATGGAGGGTTTCGATGGAGGGTAACTTGCCTGCTTGGTGGCCGATGTCCGGACTGGATCTGATCCCAGATGCGGAGACCGCACTTAAGATTGGCAGAGTTCTCCTCGAAAGATACTACGGTGACAGTCTGGTGCGCAGATATGAGCCTTACCGCGCGAGCCACAATGCCATCAATGTTGAAGAGTGGGTGGTCTTCGGAAGTCGCGAGGACAAATCTGTCACAGGAACGTGGCGGTGGATTCCCAGAGCTTTCGATCGCGCGAAGGGATGCGAGAGTGACACGGATTGCGCTCACAAGGTAGCTGATTCGTTTGTCGATGCGACTGCCTTGACTGAGAATATGCTTGATAAGGGAAGGGCAACACTTTGGACAAACTTCTGCGGTTTCTGCGAGGATATGGGAGCGGGTTTCAGGCACGACAGGCCGCGCGCATGCGGTTGCCCCTCTGGCTTGGCCTCCTCATGCCGTTGATGGTCATGTCAACGGTCCTGGCGCTGACAGCTGGGTCGATTGCTCTTCTATGGTCTCTCCATCAGGCTCTGCATCCAGGAATTTCGTTTCGGACAATATCCGGTGGTGCATTCGCACTCATGTTCTTCCCACCTTTTTTCGGTGTGTTGGCACCTGCACTAATGCTGCTCAATCTTTGCCTGCAC
>Ga0066903_100001660_pt1 | contig 16613 bp, 14 predicted proteins | sample PanSoiMetaGPlot1_FD_67491 | JGI IMG/M metagenome (GOLD analysis project Ga0066903, IMG submission 67491) | Tropical forest soil microbial communities from Panama analyzed to predict greenhouse gas emissions - Panama Soil - Plot 1 (version 2) | ecosystem: Environmental > Terrestrial > Soil >... | reverse complement strand
CCGGATCATGCTCGTCGGGGAGGCGTCGCTCCGACGAGCCGTGCGTGAGTTTGCGGATCATTATCATCACGAACGCAATCACCAGGGCTTGAGCAACCAGCTACTCGTGCCTCTCGCGGAACAGCCGAACCATGATAGCCACATCACCTGTCGAGAGCGGCTCGGTGGCTTATTGAAGTACTACCATCGGGCTGCCGCGTAAAGAGTCGCCGACGACTCTCAGCACAAGCGGTTGTTCAAGGAAGCGATCCCGACGCGGCTCCACGCTGACACAGGTTCGATTCGGACGTCGTCGATACGAGTTGCGTCAGACGTCGCGCTCTTCCGCCGGTAATCACTGACCAAGCTGGGAGCGGCCGAACGATGATGCTCGATCGCGAATGGCTCACAGTGATGCGTGACGCCACTGCCCACCGGTGGCTGCGGGCCGATTTAATTGACAGCACGGGTTAGCGGGTGGCGATCACCGGGACGCTGCGGCCAAGGTTCGCCTCAATCCCTCGGCGTATTCGACGGGTTCCTTGTAATCCAAATCCTGACGAATGCGATTCGTGTCGTAGGCGACGTCGTGCTCGAAATTGAGCGGCATCGACGCATCCGGCACTGATGATGGGGGGAGATTCACCAACCGCTCTGCGATGGTCGGCGTATGTTCCTCGCCGACGTTGTAGATCCCTGCCGCTGCTGGGTGGAGTGCGGCGAGGACGATCGCGTGGGCGACGTTCGCGACGTATCCGTGCGTCCAACGCCAGTGTGGCTGATGCCGAAATCCGTAGACGGTGCTGAGATCCGCGTTGTCACCGGGCCCATACACTTTCGGAAGGCGCAGCACGACCGCCGGCAACAATGGGTCGCCGAGGACGATCTGTTCCATCAGGATTTTGTCGTAGTGGTAGATCCAATCGTCTGGGGACTGCGCTTGCTTTCGATACGGATATAGGACTGTTCGCAACGGCGAGGACTCGGTGAGAAGACCAGGAACCGGCGGGCCCGGCTCTAAGCCTGTCAAGCGGCCATAGGCCTGGTAGACATCGCCACTGCTCAACGCGACCAGGCGGCCTGTTCGATCTCGAAACGTGTCCATGATGGCCTTGCCGTCCCGTTCCCCCATGGGAATCATGTGAATCACCACATCCGGCGCGGGCTCACGTACCTCCGACGGGAATGACTCGACCGGCATTGCCGCTGCTGGGCTGTGGACGTGGCGGACGCCGAGCGGAAGGGGCGGCTCATGTTCGCCGCGATGGTAGACGGTCACGTCGTGACCGAATGAGACGAGTTCTTCGACGACGTAGGGACCGATGAATTTCGTGCCGCCGATGACCAAAACGTGCACGCCCAATGTTACGTGTGATGGGGTTAGTGGTTCGTGGCTAATGCACGGTGGCGAGCGCCGGCGACACAATCGGTTCTCGCGCTCGCAGGAGCTGGACGAGGACCTCGCGCGGATCGAGCTCGCGCAAGCGCGCGGTCTGGACGACGCTGCTCAAGACGTGCTGGGTCTCGGCACCGCGTGTCGAGCGGTTTCCCCCTGAGACTTTCCGATTGACGACCGCCGGCCGGAGCGCCTGTTCGGCGCGCCAGTTGGTGGCGTCAACCGTGGGTTCGAACAGAAAACCGAACAGCGCAGGGAGTTCCAGGGTGAGATGTGCCGCGAGCCGGTGGCAGTCGGCGAGACCGCCTGGTGCATTCAGCAGGTCGAGCAGCCGCGTGATCAGATGACCGCGCGCAACGGCAGCACCATGTGCGGAGATCTCACCCGCCGTGACGCGGTCGCGAATCTCGAGTGCCTCCTGCAGAACGGCTTGAACGTGCTGCGGCCAGGTGGTCCGCGGATGCGCCTCTGCGATCTCGCGACACCGACGGATCAAATGGGCGAGACACGTCTGATGGACGGCGTGCTCAAACTGGCGATACGGCGCCCACCCGTCGCGCACCAGCACACCGTTGAAATCGGTGCCGAGCACCGCCGCGGCTTCATCAAAGCCGCGTCCAGGTTGGATGGCGTAGACGACCGTCGTGGCGGTCGCGAACGCCCACAGCCACCAGAGCTGACCACTTTCCAGCTCGTTTCATCGGGACTGACGACCGGACTGCCGCGCACCTGCGCCCGCAAGGCGTCGTACGTCGGCGCCGCCTGGCGCGCCGCGCGATGCAGCGCGTGCGTGATGCCGCTCGGCCGGACGGCGAGACTGAACCAGTCGCGCAACAGCGCCGCAATCTTGGCGTGCGACAGCCCGAACTGCTTATTGAGCAGGACGATCAACGCGACAGCGTGCGGCCCCACATGCGTGCTCGCCGCACCGAGCGCATCGGTTGTCTGCAGCCGATGCCGGCCTTGGACGCGACGGCCACACCGCCGACAGCTGCCGACATGCACGTCGAAACGGCGCACATGCGGCCGCACGACCGGCAGGTCTTCATGGATCTGGGTCGCCACGCGCGTTTCGGTGACGCCACCCCCACAATGCGGGCATTCGTGCGGAAGCGGCACATCAACGATCTCATCGATGGTCACTGGCGGCCGACGATGACCGTGGCGACCGTGGCGGCGACCGGCCCGACGGCCGGCTCGCCGAGGATTCGGTTTCGGTGCGCCCTTCGAGAACGGCGCCGCCTGCCGCTTGCCCGCCCGCTGCGCGGCGGCGAGTTCTTTCTTCAGCCGCTCGTTCTCGCGCTTCAACCGCTCACGCGCCTGCTCCGATTTCTCGAGCTCACGACGCAGACGCTCGATCTCTCGATAGAGGTCGTTGAGCGATGGGGGCTGTGGCTTGGGTTCGCCAGCGTCGGCCACGCGCCTGTTATGCCAGAATCGGCGCTCCGGTACAAGAGGCCCCCGCTAACCAGTTACCTTCAATCATGGCTGAGCTATTAGAAATGGCCTCTTAATTACGGCCGTTCTTTCGGCTGAGTCGCAGCTGCACTTGGCGCACCTCCCCCGGCGAAATGGTGACTTCAGAACCGCCTTTCCCCTCATCAGAGCTGGCGGTGACGTAGTAGCGGCCCGCAGGCAACGGGAATCGCGGCGGCCCTTCATGCGTGTCGCTGAAAACGACGCGCTTCCGGTTGCCGTCCGCGTCTTTCACGGGCTCGTCCACTTCGTATCGCACTCCGCGTTGAAGGGGAGTGCCCCCGGCAGCCGGGACGGTGGTCAGACTGAGAATGCCCGCCCGAAGGTCCAAGATTTGTCGCGTGGGTTCGTCACCCGCGGCGACCTCGACCTCCGAAGCGGCTGATGCGCTCTGGTACGTCGCCGTGACATAGTAGCGGCCCGCCGGCAACGGGAATCGCGGCGGCCCTTCATGCGTGTCGCTGAAAGCGACGCGCTTCCGATTGCCGTCCGCGTCTTTCACAGGCTCGTCGACTTCGTATCGCACTTCGCGTTGAAGCGGCGTGCCCCCGGCAGCCAGGACGGTGGTCAGACTGAGAATGCCCGCCCGAAGGTCCAAGATTTGTCGTGTGGGTTCGTCGCCCGCGGCGACCTCGACTTCCGAAGCGGCTGATGCGCTCTGGTACGTCGCCGTGACATAGTAGCGGCCCGCCGGCAACGGGAATCGCGGCGGCCCTTCATACGTGTCGCTGAAAGCGACGCGCTTCCGGTTGCCGTCCGCGTCTTTCGCGGGCTCGTCGACCTCGTATCGCACTCCGCGTTGAAGCGGCGTGCCCCCGGCAGCCAGGACAGTGGTCAGGCTGAGAATGCCCGCCCGAAGGTCCAAGAGTTGTCGCGTGGGTTCGTCACCCGCGGCGACCTCGACCTCCGAAGCGGCAGATGCGCTCTGGTACGCCGCCGTGACGTAGTAACGGCCCGCCGCCAACGGGAATCGCGGCGGCCCTTCATGCGTGTCGCTGAAAGCGACGCGCTTCCGGTTGCCGTCCGCGTCTTTCGCGGAATCGTCGACCTCGTATCGCACTCCGCGTTGAAGCGGCGTGCCCCCGGCAGCCAGGACGGTGGTCAGGCTGAGAATGCCCGCCCGAAGAATCAACGTCTGCCGGGTGATTTTTGCCGCTTCGACCTCGACATCGGTACCGGCAGATGCGCTGCCGTACGTAGCGGTGACGTGGTAGCGGCCCGGCGGCAACGGGAATCGCGGCGGCCCATCATGCGTGTCGCTGTCAGTGACACGCTTGCGGTTGCCGTCCGCGTCTTTGACCATCTCCGAGACCTCGTACCGCACTCCGCTTCGAAGCGGCTTGCCGCCCTCGGTCGTAACGGCGTTCAATTGGAGCGCCGACCCAGTCGACGGCTCGGTTGTTGGGCGCGGTTGGGAGGTACCGTTACCACCGGTACCCAGTCTATACAGGCCAACTGCGAGAATGGCGAGTGCAAACGCCGCTGCGAGTGACCATCTCACTCGGTTGTCGCTTAGATCAAAATTGCCGGGCGTCCGAGGTGCGTCACGAGTTCGACCCGCTGGTGCTTCCGCATCGTCACTCTTCGACCTGCCCACCAAAAGCGCATCGGCAGCAACTTTGCCCCGACGCTCTCCGACGATGGATGATGACGCCTCATCCAACCTTCCGGCGGAACTGCTTGTCACCGACGCGGGCGCGCCGGCCTGAGGTTCGATCGATGGCGATCCCGTCACTGTGCCTTGGAGGTGCGGCGGACCAAGGATGGCGGTAACGTCCGCGACCAGCTTTTGGAACGCATCTGAGCTCTCAGCGCCGGTCCAGTCGCCCAACTCCACTGCCTGTATCCGACCAAAGCCAAGGGGTGGGCGCGCCTCGTCGATCAGCACCGGGATGAGAATCCCTCGTCGACGGCCGTCTTCGGCTTCTTCTCGAACCCAATTCGAGGCGATCGACTGGTGGGACCACACCACCACGACACAGCGCGCGCTGGCTAGCGCGTCTGTGATGACCTGGTCGAACATCTTTCCCGCCTGGATCTGGCGATCCCACCAGACGGACCACCCGTGGGCTGACAGGGCAGCCGCAAGGGACCGAACGCGCGCTCGGTCCTCTCTCGCGTAGCTAATGAAGATGTCGGCCATCTACCACCCCCAACCCTTGCGAGTTCCAGGTTCTCGAAGTGGCGGCTCAGGCGACAAGAACGGAAACGACCGACAAGAGCAGGGCTTCTCTCATTCGGAAAGAGCGCGATTTATTTACCTCTAGATGGAATAAGCGCACCCCACGCGCTCGCAGTGCGGCCGGCGCGGAACCGCGGGTGCCTCCTCGTAAATCTGCCAGATCAGGATCGGGATCGGCGACAAGCTCGTAGACACAAACATGCTTGACACAGCTGCGGTGGACCGGCTTCCGGCGCCAAGGGACAACATTATGCCTATTGTTTGTCTGGTACTCTTTTGACGATCAAATCGCCTTCCACGTAAGTGGCCACGAAATGCGTGACGCCGCCCCGCGCGTCCTTCATGAATTCAAGTTGACCGCTCCCTCCCCATAGAAACTGCGTCTCCGAGAGCGGAGTCAAAGGCGCACTTTGGAGGAAAAGCGAGCCGTTGGTCATCGTTACGGTCCAGAGTGAAGGGATCGTTGGATTCTCAGGCCATCGGAAGTCGTACGTCCCCACGTACTGAGCAAGAATCTCCGGCGCGACCTGAACGGGTTTGACCGCTTTGACGGCCTCGCTGCGCGTCCCCACCAGATGCTGATCTTTGCGATCCTTTTCGTTTTCGGAACACACGTACTCCAGCAACTCCGTATCCGGGACCAGCGTGCCCCTGACGTTGACCGTTAGGGGCCGGCTATAGACGGTCGGATCCAAAAACGTCTCTTGAATCTCCAAATGTCCAAAATCGCGGCGTCGATACCGCTCGGTGAGCTGGAGATTTTCACTGTGCGGGAACCCACTCACATCCAACTTGGTCTTGTCGTTGTACCCAATCGTTTCCACGACCAACGTGTCGCCTTCCCAATGGCCCACGGAATACCCCATGAAACTGGGGTTGACGACTCCGGGGAGAGTCCGACCGTCCAGGAAGATCTGGCGGAACGTGAGGTTTTCAGACATGACGATCATCAGCGCCGGCGTCTGGACAATCTTATTCGGAAACGCAAGGAAGTGATTGAAGCGCGGGCCTTCCGGGAAGCACGCCGGCGGGTCATCGCGACTGAGATTTTCGCTCTGCTGCTTGGCAGCATCACGCGCCCACGGCTGGATTTCATCTGGCTTCAGGTCACCGACGATGTAGAACAGAGACGCGCCAGCGTCGAAGCCCCAGACACCGGAGAAATCAGGCTTGCCCTCAGCCGTCCATGGAGCGGGGCCAGCGAGGTCGGGCGCGCCGTCCGAGGTCCGCGGGACTCCTGGCGTCTGATGTTTCAGCCACTGCGCGTGAAGTGGCGTAGGCGCGCAAATCAGCAAGGAGATCACGGCGGTCCATTGCGGCGTTTTCATCCTGCACCCTTATACTGTGCGCGGCGGCGGTAGAGCGGTTCGGTCGGCATCGCTCGGATCGCTTCTCGCAGCGCACTCAGGACCAGGCCTGTTGTATAAGCGTCGCTGTTCATGCCATAAGTGCCAACATGAGGTTCTCGCGATGAGCGCCCACATCCACGGCGCGAAGTCTTCCACGTCGGGCTTGTTCGCATCCTCACCCGCAGCGAGAAGCCTCTTTCCCTCCGCAGCGTCGCCTCGCCAGACCGCCTCAGCGAGCGGCGCCGACATTTCCGCCGGCGAAGCACGCGCCGGCTGAGGGGAATCGTGAAGCGTGGTCGTCGTAGCGGAGGCAAATGCTGCGCACATCAGCGCGATTGAAGGCCTGGATTCCGCAGCTGACGCACATGATTTACCTCGATCCGGACACACCCAGCGTACGCGCGACCCTCACACCAGTCTCAGGGTTCTTTCAGGGTTTCCTCATGTTGTTGCCGATGACGTCCAGCAGCCGTTTCCGCGACGGTCTTCGTCGAAGCCAGGGGTTCGAACTCGACGAAGGTGAGGTCGATCACGCCGACTCCGATGGTATCGCCGTCTGCGAGCGCGACGGGCGATTCGACGCGAGATCCGTTAACTCTTGATCCGTTCTTGCTGCCGAGATCCTCGAACTTGACGTCGCGGTCGTGAACGCAGATCCGCGCGTGGTGACGAGAGACGCTCGGTGCGTCGAGAACGACGGTGGCGTTCGGATCGCGTCCGACGATGTGCTCTCCTTCCGACAGCAGGACGCGACCTCCTGGCCACTCCAAACGGAACACCGTTCGACGCTCCGCGTCCGACGGCCGCGATTCCGTTCGAAACGCGTAGCCGAACCGGTGGACGGTTCGAATGAATCGCGGATCTCGCGGATCGTCGCCGATCGCGCGGCGAACCTCGCCCACCAGGTTCGACAGATTGGCTTCGACAACGAACGTGTCGGGCCAGAGGCGATCGTGAAGGTCGGATTTCGAGAGCGCTTTCGGTTGGTTCTCGATCAGGATCTGCAGCAACTGAAACGCTTTGGGCGAAAGCGCCACCGACCGATTCCCGTGCAGCAGCTCACGAGAATCCCCGTCGAAGACCCATTCCCCGAAGCGAAGCCGCATCACTTGATTCCTTCGATGATGAATAGATCGGACAGCGTCCGTATGTACCAGTAGCAGTACGCCGTGCCATCCGGTGTGATGAACAGGTTGTTGATCGCCTCGAGGCCGACCGGGTCTGCCGCTTTCAGCGTTCTCCAGGATCGGCGCACGCCTGCGACGACATCGATTTTGTCGATGGCGGCCTCCATCGTCTGGTAGATCGTCGCGGGGGTATCCGACCATTGCGGCGCGCGCACGACGTAGAGGTAGTGCCCGTCCCGACTCCATTGCACCGCCGAATCCTCGGAGGAGAGGAAGGGCAACGGCCGGGCGTCGCCGCCGTCGATCGCAAACAACACGTGCTTCTCGCCGGAGGCGCCCTCGACGAACCGCCCGTCCGGAGTCACCAACGCTTGCGTCCGCCAGCCCTCTGGGGAAATCGGGCGCGGGTCGCCTCCGCTGAGGTTTTGGACGTAGATTCGAGCACCGCGGCCGCGCTCACGGCCGCCGAACACCACGCGGCGTCCATCTGGCGTGAAATTCGCCTCGTGCAGTCCGATGAGACTTCCAAGAACCAATGCTCTCGAGGCGCCCGGCCCGACTGGAACCAGCACCCAACCCTTTTCACGCGAGTTCGGCGGCGCAGCCTCCGGTCGTGCGAGCACCCACCGGCCATCTGGAGACAGATCCTCGGGATAGCCATTCGCAAGTCGAACCGCGGCAGAGCCATCCGTGCGACGAAGATAGATTCCTTGATTGCGCGCTCCGCCGCCGCGAACCTCGCCGAACAGCGCCGTGCGTCCGTCAGGCGATAACGCCTCGATTGCCGAGCCATCGTACCAACTCAGATCGCGATCTACGGTCTCACCGGTCGCGCGACACGCGAAGCCTTCACGCCCGTGATGGCGGACGGCCAGCACTCTGCCGTCCTGAAAGACATCCTGCAGTTGCAAGATATCCGGGGCTGGCGCGAGGATCCGCTCGCGGCCGTCCAGGGAGACTGGGCGAATGGCCGCCGGGACGTCGCCCCGCGAGCCGGTAAACCAAATCTCGCTGGCGTCACGGGACCAGGCCAGCGCCAGCGCAGGACTCCACCCCCTCGACAGCACCGTCTTCCTGAGGCTGCGATCGACGACCACGATGTTGGCACCGCCTTCTCCCTGCCCTTCGATAAACGCGACCCGATCGCCGCGCGGCGAAACGCGAATCGAGCCCAGGTGAGATGGCGACTCGTAGATTTTCGTTCCGATGGGAAACTCCACCTGCACTCTTCCGCCGTCGATCGCGCGAACGACCGCGATTTCCGACTCGTCGGGACTCCAGTCGGCCGTGATGACATTCTCGAGAACATCGCGCGGAGCGCCGCCCGCCAGCGGAACCCGCGCCAGCGTTCCGAGCGAACGGAACACGGTCTGACGGCCGCGCATGAAAACCATCTCTCCAGATGCGGAGATGCCGAACAGGCGGGCTTGTGGGATCCCGAGCGGCCGTGATTCGTTGCTACCCTGCCGCGTCAGAAAGAGCTCGTGTGGTCCTCCTTCCCACGAAGCGCTGTACACGATCGTCTGGCCGTCTGGCGCGAAACGGGCGGACGTAATCACGCCGCGACGGTAGGTGATCTGACGAAATGCGGGAAGCGCGGACGGCGCGCGTCTCAGCGCCGGAATCATCGCCATCATCAGTATCGCGAGCGCCGCGGCCGATGCACCGACAATCGCGACGCGGCGTCGCTTCAGGGATCGCGCGGGCGCGACGTCCTGCTGAAGCGTCGTGAGAATCCAGGACAGCCCCGCCGAAAAATCGCGCGCCGTTTGCCACCGTTCATCCGCGTTCTTGGCAAGACAGCGTCGCACTGCCCAATCGAACGACGCCGGCGTCAATGGCTGCCGCACTCGCAGCGGCGCGGGGTCATAGGTCAGAATCGCCGCGATCAGGCTGGCCGTGCTGTCGCCACGAAAGGGCCGTTCACCCGTGGTCATCTCGTAGAGGATGCCGCCGAGGGCGAAGAGATCGGCGCGTGCGTCGACAGCTTTTCCCTCGAGCTGCTCCGGCGCCATGTAGGCGACCGTGCCGACAATGAGACCCGACGACGTCGACGGCGGCATGCTTGCCGTGGCCTCGCTGACTTCTTCGGCCAGATTGCCGGCGCGCAGCTTGGCCAGCCCGAAATCGAGCAGCTTCGGGCCGTCCCGGGCAAGCATGACGTTACTGGGTTTCAGATCCCGGTGGACGATCTCGGCGCGATGCGCCTCATTGAGCGCCTCCGCCATCTGAATGCCGTAACGCAGGGCGTCCTCGAATTTCAGCGGACCACGCTTCAGCCGATCGGCGAGCGTCTCACCCTGCACGTACTCCATCACCAGAAACGTCGTCGCTCCGTGCTGGCCGATGTCGTAGAGCTGGCAGATATGCTGATGAGACACACGCGAGATGGCACGTGCCTCGCGCTTGAACCGCTCGACCCTCTCAGACGACGACTTTTCGGGATCGGACAGGACCTTCAGCGCCACGATCCGACCGAGTCGCGTGTCGCGGGCACGATACACTTCGCCCATTCCACCGACGCCGAGTTGCGCCAGAATCTCGAACGGGCCGATGCGAGCGCCAGGGGAAAACACCATGGCCCGAGTCGTTTTTGGGGAGTCCGCGCATTATAGATCCCACGCCCCGAACGAGGCGGCCGCGCCGATAGTCATCCTCAAACGACGTGCAAGAGCTCAGCAATCAGGTGACCGACAGAAACCTGACGAATTTTTTTACGCTTTCTTGAGCCCCGCCGATGCGCGGCACCCGCGTCCATGCAGCGCACGTCGCGAACTGATCTCTCGTGCTTGGAGCGTCGCGAAGATCGACGATGACTCGCGTGGCGCGGCTGTTTCGCGAAGTCTGAGGAAACGCTGAATCTTCCCTGAGACTTTTCAAGATCCGCTACGGCACAGTCTCAGACACGAAGGCTCGTTTGTGATACAGGAAGCAAGAGCGGGTTACACATCCTCCAATCGCTGGGAGGCGCCCGTAAGAGAGCAGGCCAAGCGGTCTGAAGACGGACGCTCGGTCGCGGGCGCCGTCTTCTCGAAACGCGAAGCGATCCTGATTGCGGCAGCGGCCATGACCATCCCGTTAACGTTGATCGTGTTCTTGTCGCGGTTGACGATCGATGACGCCTATATCACCTTTCGATACGCGCGCCACCTGGCTGAAGGATACGGACTCGGCGCATGGAATCGCACCGGCGAGCACGTCGAAGGCTACTCGTCGCTTCTGTGGACCCTGCTGCTCGCCGGCGCCGCTCGGCTCGGTATCGATATCCAACTAGCGTCGAAGGTATTGGGCGCTGCGGCGGCGCTTGTCGTAATTGCCACGCTCGCCCGGCTCCGCGACGATCGCCCCGCCTTCCTTACGGGTCTCTTCCTCGCGCTCTACGCGCCGTTCGTGCTGTACGCCGCGTCGGGGATGGAGGCCGTGGCGTTTACCAGCCTCGTCACGCTTGCGCTGGTCGGCCCAGCCGCGTCGCAACCGATCGTCGCGCCGCTCCTCGTCGCGATGCGGCCGGAGGGCATGCTCGTCGCGGGTGTCGACGTGCTGGCGGTCACCTGGCGCCGCGAGCAGCGGCGATGGATCGTCGCGACGGCGATTGCCGCCGCCCTGACGTTTGCGGCAATCGCGATTCACCGCTGGGCGGCGTATCACGCGCTCGCACCCAACACCTACTACGCCAAGGTGGCGGGCGGCGGCGTTGGACACGTGAAGCTCGGCCTCTTGTACGTCGGCGGCTGGATGCTGGCGCACGCGGTAGTGGTCGCCTTTCTGGCAATTGGTGTCGTCGCGATGTGGCGCGCAGGTAATCGCCGTGGATTGATGTGCCTCGCGCTCTTCGTCATCTACGTCATCTATCTGGCGGGCGCGGGTGGAGATCCACCGACTGCATTCCCCTTCTGGCGCCAGTTCGTCCACGTGGCCCCGGCCTGGGTGCTCATCGCCATGACCGGTCTCACCAGCGTCGTGCGCAATCGACGATGGTTGCAGGTCGCTGCCGCTGTCGGACTGGCGCTCGCCGCCAACGCCGGCATCGCTCTCGTGCAGGAGCGCGGCGGTCCGCGACCGGGCAACGCCGACTATTTCACCTGGCTCGCGTCATTGGCAACGCCCACCACGACGATCTCCAGCAGCTACGCAGGCGCACTTCCGTTCGTCGTGGACGCTGTCCATATCGACGCTCTTGGATTGAACACGCCCTACATCGCACGGCACGGCACATTCGATCCCAACGGGCCCCAGGACTCCAAGACTGACATGCGCTGGGTGACCGAGCAGCGCCCGGACATCATCGAGGGGTATCTGTCGGGCCGGGCGCTTCTCCGCGGAGCCAGCCCGGATGAGATCCTCGGTGCGCGCCGCCGCAAAATGATTCTCGAGATGCTCTCGTCGCCGCGCTTTCAACGCGAGTACGTCTTCGTCCGCAACGCGCCGTACGATCGCATGGATCGCGCGGCGTTTCTGCGCCGCGACTTCTGGGAGGCCCATCCCCGGCGCCCCGCGCTCGACTGCGTGTCGGTTGCCAAGACCGCGCTCGCGGCGTTTGCGAGCCAGTGAGCGTCACCGTTTGTGCGACGCGACGCATCGTGACAGGTCGCGCCGGCCGGGGTATTGTCAGAGGCTCTCACCACAGGAACCGCTCGGGGCGCACGATCGCGAACCGTCAGTTCCAGGTCGGGCAAGCGGTGCGCCTGCTGCGTGCGCTCGGCGCAAACAAAGTCTGTCGTATCAACAAACCGCCGTTCGTCATCCACAGCCACAGCACGATGCGTATGGGCGTGAGCGAGGAGGACTCGGTGCTTGACGCGACCTGAGAAGCGCGGTGGCTCAAGCGCCTGTTCGTGGCCGACAACTCGGCGCTCGCCAGCAGCCTCGGCGGGCCGAATCCCACGTTGACGACGCAAGCGCTCGCCACGCGAACCGGCGAACGGATCTCTTTCAACGGTATTTTGACGGCGATCCGTGGGTACGCACAGAAGCTGCCGTTTCGTCCATCGAGCCCGCTGTGACCCGTGCGGTGATGGAAGGAACGGCAGCTGTGATGTCCGGCGTGCTTAATGAAGAGGTTGGCATGAGCGAGAGTACCCGCAGACGGAGCTTGCACAACATCCTGAAGAATTCCTGAGGGTCCGTTGAGACTTTCCCGTCGCTCAAGACAAGAATTGAGCGATAACGCTGGCGATAGAACGGCGTCGGCCGCCGCGCTCGCTGCAAGCGCCATGGGCGCTCGGTTGTCGCCGCCAAGTCCGCGGCTGCCACGCATCTGGTCGGCTGTCGTTCACCGCGTTTTCCAATCGCCATGCGCAACGTGTAGTGCAGAGTAATTCGCGAAGACCAATGGGCCACGAGGCGAACAACCGGTCACGCACGCTAATAGCATCCGTAGTCGCGACAGTGTGTCCAGCATGTTTTGCGATGGTGATGACCCTCAGCGCCCACGCGCACCGACGCCCAGCGGTGTTGCCGACGGCGCAAGGAGCGCCAACGGCTGGAATCGTTGAGGGTCGAGTGCTCTGGAACGAACAGCCGGTTGCGGGCGCCCGCGTCTTTGCGACCGATCAGTACGACTTTTCATCGACGCATTATGGAGAAGCGACGACTGACGCCAACGGGCATTTCTCGATTCCCAGAGTACCAGCCGGCCAGCGATACTTGTACACGTTCGGCAACGGACCGGAATACTGGGTTGCCGCAGTCACGCCGTTCCTGATGCCGGCTGGCACGGGCACGGCTGCAGCCGACACCTACCTGTGCCGGGGGTTCGATCCCACCGCACCGGAAAAGGACGAGACGCTCGTCGTCAGCCGTCCGGTACTGAGATGGAACCCTTATCCGGGTGCGAGCGATTATGCCGTTCGAGTGCTTCGCACCGGCCAAAACACGTTCGCCTTCAGTCGCGGCGATCAGGACGCTCGCCTGACGACCACGACTGCGCAAGTCGATGTTGACCTGGCTCCCGGTCAATACACCTGGCGTGTCGATGCCTTCAACCAACAGGGGCACATTATCGGCTGCAGTTACTACCCGCGTACCTTCGTGATTGCTGGCGCGCAAGGACTCCGACTCCAGTGAGCGGCGCAACCAGCCTCAACCCCGACATCGATCCGATCGCCACCGTTAGGGTATCGCGCTCGGCGGGTCGATCCAGCACGGCGGCGGCGGCCAGCGTCTCGCGGAAATGCCAGGGTGAACCCCGGAGTCCGATCGTGGATCCCGGCGCCGATTCGGCGCGGGCTCCAGCCCGTGGTCGCGGAGAACGGTGGCGATCGTGCCTCGGGAGACCGCGTGATTGAGGTTCGCCAGAGCGCCTCGGATCCGCGTGTAGCCCCAGCCACGGTTCTCGGTGGCCATCCGCACAATCAACGCTCGGATCTCGCCCTTGACCGGTGGCCGTCCCAGAGCACGCCCATCGTATTGCTTGGGGATGAGGGTCCGGTGCCATGCGAGCAACGTGTCGGGCGTCACGATCGTGGCGAACTCGCGCAACAGCCGTCGGCCCAGTGTGCGGCCTTCCGCGGCGAGCCGACGCCGCTAGTCGTCAGTGAAGCGCACGCCTGGCTCCGAGTTGTTTCCACAGACGCACACGCGCCCCGTGGTGGATCCATCTCTGCGCCGTGTCGTTCCTGGGCTACCTCCGCCTGGAGCAGATTCGACCGCTGATCGAGGCGCAGCTGGAGAACACGCTGGGGGTCAAGTCGGCGGTGTCAAGAGACACGTTTTCTGTTAGAGCCGCGACAGCTGGACTGCATCGACCAGGCGTTGGTATCGTGGCGGGACTGACGAGCGCAAACGGACGTCGGGTGATTAGTTGTGGGCGCCACAACACGCGTGGGGGAGGCATCGGAGGCGAGCGTGAAACACCGTCTCGTCCGTCTCGCAGCGGTCGGCGAATGGTGCGCGAGGGCTGAAGATGCAAGTTCTACCTAACAATATCGCTGTCTGGAACGATGCCAACCCGTCCTGGGACGCTGCACACTCATGGGAGTGTTCCTGTCGGGCACTTCCTCCAACGTCGGCGAATCCGCATGGGGCGATCGTCGTGTTGCGTGGACAGCCACGTCCGGGCGAGGGTGTATTACGGAGACCTATTTACGATGACAGCGGCCATGTTGTCCTGGACGCCTCCGCGTCCTCGCAAGAGAGTTTTCAGAATCCCGGTTACGTTAAGGGCCACACCGACAATCATCTCGTCCGCCTGAAGAATGGAACGCTCCTGGCGATGAAGACATGCGAGTACTGGAAGACGCCTGAGAATCCGATGCCCTGGCAGGCTGTCGGTTCACCCGTTCCATACAACCATGGCACGCAGGTATTCTGGTATCCAGGCGCTAGGCTTGGTGCTAGCTTCGACTGGAGCATGGCTGGAGTCGCCGACCCGTTTGTCTTTGAAGGCGGCAAGTACGGGTATCCGCAGGCCATTGACTCGAGTGGAAACAGATTAACGCTTGCGACCCTTAACGAGTCTGGACACTGGAATGATTTCGCGAGCTGGAAGAACGCAGGCAGCGATCGTCCCGAACTCTACGCCTGTCCATTTACCGGTTATCTGTATCTCGCGGCGTACTTTGAAAGTGGCGCTTACAACGGCTCGGATTTGCCGAAGGATCAATGGCCTGACGCGCGGTCCGACGATCTGGTGCTGTACTCAGCTGACAACGCCAAATCGTGGAATGTCCTATTCGAAGTCAAGGATCGACGTCCGATCGTGATGACCTCAACACCAAACGGCCGTCTGTTCCTCTACCAATGGACGTACAACAAAGAAGTGAACGGCGCAGTGCTATGGTGTTCGAACCGCTTTGATGCCATTGTTAAGGAGCGGCCGCTTATCGGTCCTCAGCTCAACGGCTGGGCTCACAAGGAAGTTGGTGATTCTGCTAATGGTTATACCCTTGAATACAATAATGGGGTCATTCGATATACCGAACGCGTAAACGGAAAGACTCTCACTATCTCTGATGCCGATCCAGAGCTCAGCACCAAGGTTAACGCGATTCGCCACCCCGCGATCTCCCGCGTAAGCACGGACACGTCGGCCACCAGCATAGTTCGCGTGACGTATCCACTCCTGAACGAATACGGTCGCATGACCGTTGTCATCCTTGAGATCGAAGTCGTCGAACTCACAGGCGAGAGTGACCTTGCTGGTCCGGAAACCGGGTTCAAAGACATCAGACGGGTGGGCAGGATTGAGTCTGACCATACTGCTACCCATTCAATCGTTCACGGTACGTTTGTCGATCCTGACTACATCAGCATGCCGTCGGGTGTCCATTCCAATACATCACTGTTTTACTGGTTAGATTGGCCGGCCGTCACGCACGCTGTGCCGACTACGGAGAACGAGATGTCTGCTCGCTATTCCATATGCTATGGGAACCACGAGATCTCACCTACCAACCCGCTGTCGGTCACAAATGGGCAGCTACGGACGTGGCCTGGATCCAACGTCGGCGGAGACTACCTCGACGGGGGATTCTTCTATTGGAATGGGCTCAATTATGTTGCGCAATGGGTTGAACCGGCAGGGATTCGAGCGAACATCGTTTATTCGCTACCTATCCCTTTTCCGATATTTCCTTAATGCGTTGGGAACAGCCATGCTGTGGTCACTGACATCGTGGACTTTCGTGTACGAGTTGTCGTCTCCGGTTCAGGAACACCCGCATTTCCATCGGAGGCTGGGCGGTTTGGCCGATGATGGTTCGCATGACGACGACGTTTCGCCCGCAGCGACGCTATGACCCATCGGCTCCTCGCGGAACTTGACCAACGCCACTGATCTCGGTATCTGACGCTCGACGGCGCGTGGGTCCGCTCGCTGCGGTGCCGACGGTCGTGGTCATGTGGACGTATCGAAGCCAACAACAGTCCGGCGGAGATGGACCCAACAAATTGCGTGAGAAACCGCGAACACGCCCGCGGTTCCAGCTTGCGCCGGACGCTCATTCAGATTCGCTACACTTTGTAAGTTGTTGACAGGGCTAATGTTGGCGGGCCCAGCAGGACTCGAACCTGCGACCTCCTGGTTCGTAGCCAGACGCTCTATCCAACTGAGCTATGGGCCCCAGGGTCGGAAACTCCGATCCTAGCATTGATGTAACCGCTCA
>Ga0066903_100001659_pt1 | contig 16618 bp, 16 predicted proteins | sample PanSoiMetaGPlot1_FD_67491 | JGI IMG/M metagenome (GOLD analysis project Ga0066903, IMG submission 67491) | Tropical forest soil microbial communities from Panama analyzed to predict greenhouse gas emissions - Panama Soil - Plot 1 (version 2) | ecosystem: Environmental > Terrestrial > Soil >... | reverse complement strand
TGAAGGCATCGAAGAACCTGTCGACGTTTCCCGCGGAGATGCAGCGCATTTTCCGCGCGATGCAGCGCTACGGTTTGATCGTCGCCGACAACGGCAGCGACATGTACATCACCGGCACGATGGACGCGCGGTGGAACAACTCGGTGCTCAACCCGGCCTTCAGCGCGCTGAGCGCGTCGGACTTCGACGTCGTGAAGCTCGGCTGGAAGCCCACTCTGCCTCGGCCGCCCGCCAACGTCCGCATCATCCGCTGAATCGCGCTACGATCGATCGGGGCGTGATCATGGCGTACAACCGCTCCCGGCGGCCGTGACGGCGAACACCGCGGCGGCGCGCGCCCGGATGGTGTCGGAACAGCTTCGCGCCCGTGACATCCGCGATCCGCGCGTGCTCGCCGCGATGGGCCGCGTGCCGCGCGACGCGTTCGTGCCCGAGGCCGTGCGCCACGAAGGGTACGACGATCATCCCGTCCCCATCGGTCACGGCCAGACCATCTCGCAGCCCTACATCGTGGCCTACATGACCGAGGCGCTGCGCGTCGAGGCCTCGCATCGCGTGCTCGAGATCGGCACGGGCTGCGGCTATCAGACCGCGGTGCTCGCCGAGCTGGCGCACGAGGTGTACTCGGTCGAAGTCATCGCCGCGCTGGCGGACACTGCGCGCCGAACGCTCGAGGGGCTCGGGTACGAGCGCGTCCACATTCGCGTCGGCGACGGCCACCAGGGCTGGCCCGGGCACGCGCCGTACGATCGCATCCTGGTGGCGGCGGCGGCCGAGACCGTACCGCCCGCGCTCGTCGGACAGCTCGCCGACACCGGCGTGCTCGTGATTCCCGTCGGCGTGTGGCATCAGGAGCTGCGCGTGCTGCGGAAGCACGGCGAGCGACTCGAATTGCTCGCGACGCTTGCGGTTCGCTTCGTCCCTTTGGTCAAGCGCTAAGCGATGTCCCTGCTTCGAGGCACGCCGGGCACGGGTCCAAGTGCGCCCGGTCCGTCCTCGTTGCCGTAATACACGCCTTCGAGAAAGAGTCCCGACGCGGGCGCGGTGAGCGTCGCTGGCAGATCGGATCGTTCCTCGAGATACCCCGCGGCCTGCTCGACCGAGACGTCACCGCGGCCGACGGCAGCCAGCACGCCGACGATGCGGCGGACCATCCGCCACAGGAAGTGCGATCCGGCAATCCGGATGAGGACGAGGTCGCCGTCTTCCGCGATCTCGATCCGATCGATCAGCACCTTCGTCGATTTCTCGTCGGGTTCGTCGGCGGAGAAGGACGCGAAGTCGCGCAGGCCGACGAACGCGGAGGCCGCTTCGCGCATCACGCGCGCGTCGAGCCGTTCCCTGATCCACCAGACGTACGGCTTGAAGAACGCCGTCTTCCGGCGGGAGATCTGATAGACGTAGCTGCGCTGGCGCGCGTCGTGGCGGGCGTGGAAGCGGTGCGGCGCTTTGTCGACGGCGCGGATGTAGATATCGGACGGCAGCGCGTCGTTGATGCGGACGCGCAGCGCCGCGGGCGCCAGGTCGGTGTAGAGCTCCAGGTGCGCCACCTGGCCGAGCGCGTGCACGCCCGCATCGGTCCGCCCCGCGCCGTAGAGCTCGAACTCCCTCCGTCGCGTCACCTCGTGGACGGCCTGCTCGATCTCGCCCGCGACGGTTCGCGCGTTCTTCTGGATCTGCCAGCCGCTGTACCGGCTGCCGTTGTATTCGATCAGCAGCTTGAAGCGAGGCATGAGAGCGCGCAGCTCGCGATGGCGGTGTCCTGAAAACCCACGCCCGTGAGATCGACGATCGTGATCTGATCCGGGCTCGTGCGCCCGGGCTTCACGCCCGCGACGACTTCCCCGAGCTCGGCGTGCACGCGATCGGCACGGAAGAGTCCGGCGTCGAGCGCGTGCCGCAATTCGCCGAACGCGGCGCACTGCGTGAGGCGATCGACGACGAGCAGGTCGGCCCGCGTGAGGGACGCGACGTCCAGTTCCTGCTTTCCAGGCGAGTCGGATCCGAGCGCCGTCACGTGCTGGCCCGGACGCAGCCATTCCGCGCGGACGAGCGGAACGCGCGACGGCGTCGCCGTGATGAGCACGTCCGCCGCGGCGCACACCTCGCGCGGATCCGCGGCCGCCGTCACGTCGAATCCGTCCGCCCGCATCTCGCGTCTGTAGCGATCGAGGCGAGCGGCATTCGGACTCCACGCCACCACGCGCGAGAACGCGCGAACCTCGCGAAGGCAGCGCACCTGGTAACGCGCCTGCAGCCCTGACCCGAGCACGCCGACGGTCGTCACGGTCGACGGCGCCAGGCATTCGGCGGCGATCGCGCCGGCCGCCCCCGTCCGGATGTCGGTCAGGAATCCGTTGTCGAGCAGCAGCGCCTCGGGCAGGCCCGTGTCCGCGCTGAAGACCGCCATCAGTCCGGAGCCGCTCGGCAGTCCCCGGGCGGGGTTGTCGTAGAACCCCGACGCCATCTTGATCGCCACGTGCGGCACGCCGTCGATGTGCGCCGTCTTCACGTGGAACTCGCCGTGCCGCGCCGGAATCTCGAGGTTGATGACGGCGGGCACGTGCGCACGGCCGTGGCCGTCGGCGCGGAACGCCTCGCGGATCGCGTCCACCGCGAGACGCGGCGTCACCGCCGCCCGCAGCGCCGGCTCCTCGACGATCCTCACGGAATGACCGCGACCGCGTCGATCTCCACGCGCAGTCCGTCGCCCGGCAGTCCCGACACTTCCACCGTGGTCCGCGCGGGCCGGTGCGCGCCGAACGCCCTCGCGTAGACCTCGTTCATCTTCGGAAACTCGTGCATGTCCACGAGGAACACGCCGCAGCGGACGACGTGCTGGAGGCTGGAGCCGGCAGCCTCGAGAATCGTGGCGATGTTCTTCAGCACCTGCTCGGTCTGCGACTCGACGTCCGGCGCGATCCGCCCGGTGGACGGGTCCCGGCCCGCCTGGCCTGAGACGAATACGAGGTTGCCCACGATCACGCCGGGGGAATACGGGCCGACCGGGGAGGGGAGGTTGCCGCTGGTCACGGGTTGCACTCTGTCTGGCATGGGGTGATCCTAATCGAGGACGGAGATTGCCCATGCGTACCGTTCTTGTCTTGGTCCTGGCGCTGGCCCAGTTCTCCAGCGCGCGGCAGGCGCTCGACCTTGGCCGCACGCGCGACCAGGCGCTGTTCGACTCGTTCAACCGCGGCTACGAGCTTCCCGTCAACGGGGCGCTCGATCGCGCCGAGATCATTACGGAGTTCCGCCGCGCCGTGCTGCTGGTGCGCGACCGGGTGAACATCGGCGATTTCGGCTGGACGGAGCGCGATCTGACGACGGCGATGGCGCCGTTCGCGGGTCAGGTCGCGTTCGTCGCGGAGGTCCGGCTGAATCCGCTGCACACGTTCGCCAAGCCGCCGTCGTACGAGCTCTATGTCGAGACGGGCCCCAAGACGAAGCCGCTCGCCGCGGCGTCGCTCAGGCGCGATCCGATCTTTCCGCCCGGACTCGGTGTCGGGAACGGGTTCGTCGGCGTCCGCCTCGAAGGCGCGTTCGCCCGCGCCGACATCGAGGCGGCGAAGGCGCCGATGCTCACCGTCACCGACGAGAAGGCCACCATCCTCTGGCAGGCCCGGATCGATCTGTCTCGCTACCGATAGCCGATAGCTGATAGCCGATGTTCGATAGCCGATAGCCGATGTCCGTGGAACTCGAATTGCTGTGCTGTTTCCGGCGTGCGTTCGGTTCAATGAGTTAGCGGCGAAGTACGCAGTTGTTGCGATGATTGCGCCGCCCGGACGTTGCGGAAAGAGAGCACAGTCATGAGCGATGCGAGGAAGACGTACCGGGATCTCGACGCGTGGAAGCTGGCGATGACGTTGGTCGAGACGACCTACGCGTTGACGAAGCTGCTTCCAGACTCGGAACGCTACAACCTGATTTCACAGATGCAGAAGAGCGCGACGTCGATCCCGTCGAATATCGCCGAAGGACAGGCACGCGGCACCGTTGGTTTTGGACTCTGGTTCCTGCGGGTCGCGACCGGATCGTCGGCGGAACTCGACACACAGGTCGAGCTCGCGAGGCGGCTGAAATACGTCACGCTCGAGACGACGCGCGAGCTCGACGCCCAGCTCGAACGGGTGCGGCAGATGTTGTACGGAATGCGCCGCGAACACCAACGGCGCCTGGCAGCGACCGGAGCCGTCGTTGTGTCGGTCTTTCTTCTGCGCCGCGCCACCGGCCTCGTCGCATAGAAATCGCTGCTTCCAGGTTGCACCGAACATCGGGCATCGGGCATCGGACATCGGCTATCGGCTATCGGACGCCGGCGTCCGATCATTACACCTCTGACAGACATCGGACGCGAGAGGACAGTGGTGGTACCATCGTTACTTATGCAATCTCGCCGCACGTTGGCGTTCGTCACCGTACTCGTCACGCTGCTGCTTGCGCCGCTGGCGGCCCAGCAGGCGCTCCAGGACAAGATTCCGTTCGATCCCGGCGTCCGCACGGGGACGCTGTCGAACGGGTTGAAGTACTTCATCCGCAAGAACGCGCGGCCGGCGAACCGCGTGGTGCTGCGGCTCGCCGTCAACACGGGATCGCTCGACGAAGCCGACGACCAGCAGGGGCTCGCGCACATGCTCGAGCACATGGCGTTCAACGGCAGCGAGCACTTCAAGCCGGGTGAGCTCGTCTCGTACTTCGAATCCACCGGCGCGCGGCTGGGGCCGCACGTGAACGCGCAGACGGGGTTCGAGAACACGATCTACATGCTCGATTTGCCGACCGACAAGCCGGACGTCGTCCAGAAGGGCTTCACGGCGTTCGCCGACTTCGCCGGCGGCCTCACGCTGGATCCGAAAGAGATCGACAAGGAACGCGGCGTCGTGATCGAGGAATGGCGCGGCGGCCTCGGCGCCGGCTCGCGCATCCGCGACAAGCAGATCCCGGTGCTGTTCTATCACTCGAAGTACGCCGACCGCCTGCCGATCGGCAAGCCCGACATCCTGAGGTCGTTTCCGCCGGCGCGGCTGAAGGCGTTCTACGACACGTTCTATCGTCCCGACCGCATGGCGGTCGTCGCGGTCGGCGACATGGACCCGCAGGCGCTCGAGGACACGATCAAGGCCGCGTTCGGCGGACTGAAGCCGCGGACCGCGGCGCCGCCCGACCGTCAAGTCACCGTGCCGCTGCACGAAGAGACGCTCGTGAGCGTCGTGACCGATCCCGAGGCGACCCAGTCGTCGGTGACGCTGCTGCGGAAGAAGCCGCGGCAGAGCGAGTCGACGGTGGCCGACTACCGGCGGTCGCTCGTGACGCAGGTCTTCGAGCAGATGCTGAACGACCGGTTCGACGAGATCTCGCGGCGCGCCGATGCGAAGTTCCTCGGCGCCGGCACCGGCAGCGGGCCGCTGAGCAAGGACGTCGAGATGGTGTCGCTCGGCGCCGGCGTCGAAGACGGCAAGATCGCGGAAGGCCTGCAGGCCGTCGCCGTGGAAGCGAAGCGCGCGCGCGAATTCGGGTTCGGCGCCGCCGAGTTCGAGCGCACGAAGAAATGGATGCTCGCGTACTACGAGCGCGCTTTCAACGAGCGCGACAAGTCCGAGAGCGGGTCCTTCGCGCAGGAATACCTCGATTACTTCCTCGAGAACGACCCGAGCCCTGGCATTGCGTACGAATACAAGCTGGTGCAGCAGCTGCTGCCCACGATCACGCTGCAGGAGGTGACGGCGCTCGCCAAGACGCTGTTGTCGGAGGACGGCCGCGTGATCCTGGCGACGTCCCCGCAGAAGGCGGAGCTCAAGGTGCCGACGGAGGCGGAGCTGAAGGGCGCACTCGCGACGGCCGCCTCGACGACGGTCACGGCGTGGAAGGACACGACGTCGACGCGCGAGCTGGCGGACCTCAAGCCTGCGGCCGCGGCGATCGCGTCCCGTAAGTCGGTGGATTCGGTCGGCCTGACGATCGTCCGGTTCGCCAACGGCGTGGAAGCCTGGCTGAAGCCGACCGACTTCAAGAACGATCAGGTGCTGTTCTCGATGCAGGCGAAGGGCGGCGTGTCGCTGGCCCCGCCAGACAATTTCGTCGAAGCGCAGTTTGCCACGACGTACGTCGGCTTCTCGGGCGCGGCCGGCATCAAGGCGACCGACCTGCCGAAACAGCTCGCCGGGAAGATCGCGAGTGCCGCGCCGTACGCGTCGCTCTCGACGCACGGCTTCGAAGGCTCCGCCGCGCCGAAGGACCTCGAGACCGCGCTTCAGCTCCTCTACGCCGAATTCACCGAACCCGGCGACGATCCCGAAGCCTTCGACGTGATCAAGAAGCAGCTGGCCGCGTCCGTGACCAACCGCCTAGCCAGTCCGGACGCCGTGTTCGGCGACAAGCTGGAAGAAGTGAATACGTCGAACCACTACACCTCGAAGCCGCTCACCGTCGAGCGCGTCAACGCGCTCGATCGCACGAAGATGGTGAAGTTCTACAAGGACCGCTTCTCGAACGCGGCCGACTTCACGTTCTTCATGGTCGGCGCGTTCAAGGTGGACGACGTGCTTCCGTTGCTCCAGCGGTACGTCGGCGGCCTGCCGTCGACGGGAACCGCCACGTCGACCTACAAGGACATCGGCATCGCCTTCCCGGGCGCCGTGCGGCGCGAGACCGTCAAGAAGGGACGCGAGCAGAAGAGCGAGACGGTCATCAGCTTCTACGCCGAGCCCGCGGCCAACGATCCGATGGCGCAGGAGATCGCGCTCGCGACGACCGACGTCCTCGAGCTTTCGCTTCGCGACATTCTTCGCGAAGAGCTCGGCCAGACCTATACCGTGTCGGTGGGGTTGTCGCAGTCGCCGCCGCAGAAGGGCGGCGGGCACGTGGAGATCAGCTTCGGCGCGGCGCCCGAGAACATCGACAAGATGACGGCGCGGGTGATGACCGAGGTCGAGAAGTTCAAGAAGGACGGCCCGACCGAGGATCAGCTCAAGAAGGTCAAGGAGACCGCGCGCCTCAACTACGAAGACTCACTCAAGAAGAACACGTACTGGCTGGCGCGTTTCAAGGCCGTCAACATGTATCAGCAGGATCCGGCGATCATCGCGACCCGCGTCGACCGCATCAACGCGCTGACCGTCGCCTCGGTGAAGGACGCGTTCAACAGGTATTTCCCGACGGATCGTTCGACCGTCGTCACGCTCCTGCCGGCGCAATAGCCGGAGGGAGCCGATCCGCCCGTTACGGACCGTAGCTCCGCATCACGATCTCGACGATGACGAACGCCGCGATCACGCTGGCCACCAGCGCGATCGCGACCCACGTCATCATCTTCCTGTACTCCTGGTCCACCCAGCCATGATACTTTCTGCCGCCGATGGGTTTCTCGACGGTTGACTACGTCGTCCTGCTCGCCTACCTCGCCGGCATCACCGCCTTCGGCATGCGCTTCAAGAAGACGCAGCGCACCGTCAAGGACTACTTCGTCGGCGCGCGCAAGACCTCGTGGATCATCATCTGCCTCTCGATCGTCGCGACGGAGACCAGCACGCTGACGCTGATCGGCGTCCCGGCGCTGGCGTACGGGACGTTCGCGCGCCCCGAGCAGGGAGGGACGCTGACGTATCTGCAGGTGCTCATCGGCTACGTCGTGGGGCGCTTCGTGATCGCGCGGGTGTTCCTGCCGGCCTATTTCCGCGGCGAGCTGCTGACGGCCTACACGCTGCTCGAGAGCCGCTTCGGCGCGGCGACGCGGCGTGTCGCGGCGGCGCTGTTTCTCGTCATGCGTGCGCTCGCCGAGGGCGTCCGCGTCTTCGCCGCGTCGCTGGTGCTGTCGGCGGTCCTCGCGTCGAGCGTGCCCGGCATCCCGCACCTCTGGCTCTGGTCGATCGTCATCGTCGGTGTGCTGACGTTGGTCTACACGTTCGAGGGCGGGATTGCCGCGGTCATCTGGACGGATCTCATTCAGTTCGTCATCTACATCGGCGGCTCGCTGCTCGCCGCGTGGGAAATCGTGCGCCTGATTCCCGGCGGCTGGAACGAGATCCTCGCCGCCGGGCACGCCGCGGGGAAGCTACAGGTGTTCTCGTTCTCCTGGGACGTCACCGTGCCGTTCACGTTCTGGGCCGGCCTCATCGGCGGCACGTTTCTCACGAACGCCAGCCACGGCACCGACCAGCTGCTCGTGCAGCGCCTGCTGACGTGCCGTAATTTGCGCGACAGCCAGAAGGCGATTGTGGCGAGCGGCTTCATCGTGCTGGCGCAGTTCGTGCTCTTCCTCGGTATCGGCATCATGCTGTTCGCCTACTACCAGCATGCGCCGCGGCCGACGATCACGACGAACGACGAGATCTTCCCCGCCTTCATCGTCACCACGCTGCCGCACGGCATTTCCGGGCTCGTCATCGCCGCCATTTTCGCGGCGGCGATGTCGAACCTGAGCGGATCGCTGAACTCGCTCGCCTCGACGACGGTACTCGACTTCTATCACCCGCTGACCGGGAACCGCGCGTCGGACGCGACGCTGCTCCGCCTGGCGAAGTGGTGCACCGCCGCGTGGGGCATCGTGCTCATCCTCATCGCGATCGTCGCGCGCGGGTGGGGGTCGGTCTTCGTCGCGGGGCTGACCGCCGCGTCGATCGTCTACGGCCCGATGCTGGGCGCGTTCTGCCTCGGCGTGCTGACGAAACGGGCCACCACCGTCGGCGTCATCGCCGGCATCGTGACGTCGGCGGTCGCGATGTTCGTCATCTGGTGGACGACGAAGCTGGCGTGGACGTGGTACGTCGCGGTCGGCACGGCCATCTGCTTCGGCGTGGGGTACGCCGCGTCCCTGGTGACACGGCGAACCCGGCACCCTCCGCTCATGTAGCAAAATCCGATATCCTGAGCCGTATGGCTCAGTACGCTCGACTTGGCATCCTGGCCCTGACGCTGGCGTGCGTCACGGGCGCCGAAACACCGCTCGCGCAGGCCAAAGCGGCGGCGCCGATTCCGATGACCGTGTACAAGACCCCCACGTGCGGGTGTTGCGGGAAGTGGGTGGCCTACATGGAGCGCAACGGCTTCAAAGCGACCGTCATCGAGCTGCCCGACACGTCGTCGGCGCGGGCGCAGCACGGTGTGCCGGCCAAGCTCGGCTCGTGCCACACGTCCGTGATCCGCGGCTATGCCATCGAGGGACACGTGCCGGCGGAGGACGTCAAGCGGCTCCTGCGCGAGAAACCGGCCATCGTCGGCCTGTCGGCGCCGGGCATGCCGGCAGGCTCGCCCGGGATGGACGTTCCAGGCTCTCCGCCCTTCGACGTCGTCGCCTTCGACAAGGCGGGCGAGACGCGCGTGTTCGCGACGCATCGCTGACGTTCGTAGAGCGGCTCGACCGCCCTGCGGTGGAACACCGGCACGGCGCCGCACGTAGGTGCCCGTGATGGCCCTGAAATACGCCATTCGCTCGCTCGTCAAGAATCCGCGCTTCAGTCTCGTCGCGATCGCCGCCCTCGCGCTCGGGGTCGGGGCGAACGCCGCGATCTTCTCCGTCGTCAACGTCGTGCTGCTGCAGCCGCTGCCGTATCCCGACGCGTCGCGCCTGGTGCGGGTCTGCCGCGAGTTTCCCGGCGGCATGGGCTGCGCGGAATCAATCCCTAAGTACGTGACGGCGGCGAAGGCACAGTCGATGGACGCGATCGCGGCCTACGATTTCGCGGGTCCCGGTCTCAACCTGAGCGGCGGCAGCGGTCTGCCGCAGCAGATCAAGGGCATCCACGTGTCGGCGTCGTACTTCCGCGTGTTCGGTGCGACGCGCGCGCTTGGACGCACGTTCACCGAAGACGAAGATCGCGTCGGCGGTCCGCGCGTGGCGGTCCTGTCGCACGCGCTGTGGACGTCGCACTTCGGCGCCGACCCGGATATCCTCAGCCGGACGATCGTGCTGAACGGCGATCCGTTCACCGTCGTCGGCGTGCTGGGCGCACGCTTCCGCTCCGAGCCGCCGGCCGACGTCTACATCCCGCTCCAGGCCGATCCGAATTCGACGAACCAGGGACACTATCTCTCGGTGGCGGGTCACCTCAAACCCGGCGTGACGCTCGCGCAAGCGCGCGCCGAGATGAAGCTGCTCGGCGAGGGCTTCCGGCGTGCGAATCCGAAGTGGATGGACGACACCGAGGCGGCCGGCGTCTACGGCATGCAGGAGATCGGCGTCAGGGACATCCGTCCCACGCTCTGGATCCTGCTCGGCGCCGTGGCGCTCGTACTGCTCATCGCGTGCGCGAACGTTGCGAACCTGCTGCTGGCGCGCGCTGCCGGGCGGCAGCGCGAAATCGCGATTCGCGCCGCCATCGGCGCGGGCCGCGGCCGCATCGTCCGCCAGCTGCTCGTCGAGAGCCTGCTGCTGTCGGGGATCGGCGCGATCGTCGGCTGTGTCGCCGGCGTCTGGGGCGCGCGCGCGCTCATCGCGTTGAGCCCGGGCGGCCTGCCGCGCGCCGACGATCTCGCGGAGGCGCCGCTGCTTGGTTCGCTGCTCGACTGGCGGCTGCTCGCGTTCCTCGTCGCCGTCGCACTCGTGACCGGGCTGCTCTTCGGGATCGCGCCGGCGCTGCATCTCTCGCGCGCCGACGTCGGGGCGTCGCTGAAGGAATCGGGCGCCCGCGGCGTCTCGAACCGGCGCGCCGCCCGCACGCGCGACGCGCTCGTCGTCGTCGAGATCGCCCTTGCGCTCATACTGCTCGTCGGCGCGACCCTGCTCATCCGGACGATCGCCGGCCTGCGCGACGTCACGCCCGGGTTCGACGTGCGCAACGTGCTGACGCTCCAGACATCGCTCGCCGGATCAAAGTACGGGACGACCCGCCAGGTCGAAGCCTTGACGCGGACGATGACGCAGCGCATCGACGCGCTGCCGGGCGTGCAGGCCACCGCGATGGCGATCTCGCTGCCGACGATGGACAGCGTGGACTTGCCGTTCCAGATCGAGGGGCGTCCGCTGCAGGCGAATTCGCAGTATCACGGCGACGAGCAATGGCGATCGATCACGCCGGAATACTTCAAGGCGTTCGGCATTCCTCTCGTGCGGGGCCGCGTGTTCACCGAGCGCGACAGCGCCGGCACGGCGCCCGTCATGCTCATCAACGAGGCGATGGCGAAGAAGTACTGGCCCGGCGCCGACCCGATCGGCCAGCGGATGACGATCGGGAAGGGGCTCGGACCGCAGTTCGAGGAACCCGCGCGCGAAGTGGTCGGCATCGTCGCGAACGTGCGCGAGGCCGGACTCGACCGGGATCCCCCGCCGCTCGTGTACGTGCCGGTCGCGCAGGCCACCGACGGCATCACGCAACTCGCCAACAGCGTGCTTCCTCCGGCGTGGGTCGTGCGGACGACGGGCATCACGTCGGCGCTCACGGCGTCGATCCAGCAGGAGTTCCTCGCGGTCGACGGACAACTGCCGGTCGCGCGGATGCGCCCGATGGCGGACGTGGTGGGGGCGTCGCTCCAGCAGCGGAACTTCAACATGCTGCTGCTGACGATCTTCGGCGGCATCGCGCTCGTGCTGGCGGCGATCGGCATCTACGGCCTGATGTCGTACGCGGTGGAACAGGGGACGCGTGACATCGGCGTGCGGCTGGCGCTCGGCGCGGAGCGCCGCGCGATCCTGCGCATGGTCGTCACGCGCGGCATGACGCTCGCGGGCATCGGCCTGGCCGTCGGCCTCGCCGGCGCGTTCGGCGCGTCGCGGCTGCTCGCAGGGCTGCTGTACGGCGTCAAGCCCAGCGATCCGGCGACCTACGCGATCGTCGCCGGCGTGCTCGGCGTCATCGCGCTGGCCGCGTGCTACCTGCCGGCGCTGCGCGCGACGCGGGTCGATCCGATCGTTGCGCTGCGCGCCGAGTAGCCGCTGCGACAGAATCGAAATCGCCGTATCTCACACATAACTTCCGCGAAACATTGGCGCGCTATCCTGCTGTTGACTCAATAGAGGAGGCAGCATGCGTGACCCCATCGTCCGCGGGCTCGGTCTGCTGGTACTCGTTCTCGCCGGCGGCGTCCTGTTCCTGTCCACGTCGTGCGTTCGCACCGGGCACGTCGGCGTCGTGAGCGTCTTCGGCCGCGTCACCGGGCAGACGCTCGACGAGGGCATCCACTTGGTGAATCCGGCCGCGGCCGTCAGCCAGCTGAGCGTGAAGACGCAGGAGATCAAGGAACGCGCGTCGGTCCCGTCGAAGGAAGGCCTGATCATGGGACTCGAGGCCTCGATCCTCTACCATCTCGATCCGATGCAGGCGGCGTCGGTCTACCAGCACGTGGGTCCCACGTTCGCCGACGTGCTGCTCGTGCCGACGTTCCGGTCGGCGATCCGTGCCGTCACGGCGGCCAACAACGCCTCGTCGCTCTATTCGGACGGACGCGAAGGCATCGCGGTGCAGATTCTCGAGGACGTGCGGCGTCAGGTCGCGCCGCGCGGCGTCGTCGTCGAGCACGTCCTGCTGCGCGACCTGCAGCTGCCCGAGTCGCTCAAGCACGCCATCGAGGCGAAGCAGCAGGCGCAGCAGGAAGCGCAGCGGATGGAGTTCGTGCTGCAGCGCGAGAAGCAGGAGGCCGAGCGCAAGCGCGTCGAGGCGTCGGGGATCAAGGACTTTCAGGACATCGTCTCGCAGGGCATCAGCGAGAAGCTCCTCGAGTGGAAGGGCATCGAGGCGACGATCGAGCTGGTGAAGAGCCAGAACTCGAAGGTGATCGTCGTCGGCAACTCGAAGACCGGGCTGCCGCTCATCTACTCGGGGGAACGCTAGTCTTTTCGATCCACGCCGCGAAGGCATGGACGAACTTCTCGATCAGCGCGCGCACGTCGTCGTTCGTCAGGCGGCCCTGCTCGTCGAAGAGCTTCGGCCCGCCGCCGATGTACATCTCGGGCTGCTGCAGCGCCGGCATGTCGAGGAAGACCAGCGACTGCCGGAGGTGATGATTCGCGCCGAAGGCGCCGAGCGCCCCGCCGGTGACCGAGACGATCGCCGCCGGCTTCCGGCTGAAGACGCTCTTGCCGTACGGCCGCGAGCCGACGTCGATAGCGTTCTTCAGCAGGCCGGGGACGGACCGGTTGTATTCCGGCGTCACGAACAGGACTGCGTCGGCCCGGCGGACGCGATCGCGGAACCGCTGCCACGGCTCGGGCACGGCAGCTTCGAGGTCCTCGTTGTAGAGCGGCAAGTCCCCGATGCCGACTTCCTCGAGGGCGAGCGACCCCGCGGCGATCTCGCGGATCGCATGCGCCATCTTCCGGTTGATCGACGCCTTCCGCAGGCTTCCGACGAGCACGACGACGTCAGGCATAGGCATAGTCTGAAGACTATGTCACCGAATCCCTAATCCCTAATCCCTGATCCTCGAATCCCCTATCCCGACTCCCGCATCCCGAATCGAATCCCGAATCCCAAGTCCGACCTCGAGCATCGTCGCCGGGATGCGCGATACGGGATGCGGATTCGGGATACGCGATCCGGGATACGCGATTCGGGATTCGGGATTCGGGATTCGAGGATCAGGGATTAGGGATGAGCGATTCGAAGGCTATGATCGCGGGGATGCAGGGTCTTGACGCGTTGAAGTTCCCAATCGTGCAGATTTCGCTGGATTTGACGTCGCTCGACGAGGCGCTCGAGACGGCGGCCGTCGCGGTGGACGCCGGCGTGGACTGGCTCGAGGCGGGCACGCCGCTAATCCAGGCGCACGGGCTGCACGCGGTCGAACGGCTGCGCGCGGCGTTTCCGGATCACCCCATCGTCGCCGATCTCAAGATGATGGACGGCGGCTACCTGGAGACCGAGATGGCCGCCAGGGCCGGCGCGAGCCTGGTCGTCGTCATGGGACGCGCGCACGAGGCGACGATCCGCCGCTCGGTGGACGCGGGGCGCGCGTTCGGCGTGAAGGTGATGGGCGACAACCTGGCGGCAAGCGATCGCGTCGCATGCGCGCGCTGGATGGAGAGCCTCGGCGTCGACTTCATCGTCCACCACATCGGCTACGACGAACGCCGGCTGGTGAAGGGTCTCAGCCCGATGGATGAACTCGACGCGGTGGTGGCGGCCGTGTCGGTGCCGGTGCAGGCGGTCGGCGGCCTGACGATCCAGCAGGCGATCGAATGCCCGGCGCACGGCGCGCCGCTCGTCGTCCTTGGCGCGCCCCTGGTGATCGCCGCCGACGACTTCGCGCCGGCCGGCAACACGCTGCACGACATCCTGTCGGAGATCTGCCGCGAGATTCGGAAGACGCCTTTGAGAAAGCGCCGGGGCTGACGGCGGCGGCGCGCGTCAACTCCACAACTTCACAACTCCGCAACTCCCAAGGAACTTCCAAGATCCAACTCCCGAAACTCCCAGGGAAGAAGCCAAGGGAAGAAGCTCTTTGGGGTTCGCCCCGCTTCGCATTCTTACCTTGGAAGTTTTGGCGTTGCGGAGTCGGGCGTTCCTTGGGCGTTGGGAGTTGCGGAGTTGTGGCGTTGTGGCGTTGACACTATGCTCCCCTCGTGGCCCAACCGCGAATAAGCGTCTTCCCCAAGTGTTGGTTCGATGAGCTCGTCGCCGGCGAGCGCGACTACATCGAGTGGATCAAAGACGCGGCGCGGCTCGGCGGGGAGGGGCTCGAGCACTACGACGGGTTCATGCACGGCGAGGCGGAGATCGCGGCGGCGATTCAGGCGGCGCGCGAGACCGGGCAGGAGACGTCGATGCTCTGCTTCTCGCCCGACTTCACGCATCCCGATCCGGACGAGCGCGCCCGACAGGCGGGGCGGCAGAGGGCGGCGATCGATCTCGCCGTGCGTCTCGGCACGCGCTACTGCCGCACGCTGAGCGGGCAACGACGGCCGGACGTCACGCGCGCGCAGGGCATCGCCTGGACCGTCGAGGGCATCGAGCGGTCGCTCGAGTACGCGACGAAGCACGACGTCGTGCTCTGCATGGAGAACCACTACAAGGACAGCACCTGGCGCTACCCGGAGTTCGCCCAGGCGGCCGACGTCTACCTGGAGATCATCGGCCGTGTCGACTCGCCCCATTTCGGCGTGCAGTACGATCCGTCGAACGCGATCGTCGGCGGCTACGATCCGATCGCGTTCCTCGACGCCGTCGTCAGCCGCGTGGTGACGATGCACGCGTCGGATCGGTCGCTGGCGAAGGGCGCCACGCTGGAGGACCTGAAGGAGGCGGACGGATCGTTCGGCTACTCGACGAAGCTGAAGCACGGCGAGACGGGGAAGGGGCTGATCGACTACGACGCGATCTTCAGCCGGCTCGCCGCGGCGGGGTTCGCCGGGTGGATCTCGGTCGAGGACGGGATGAACGGCCTCGACGAGATCGCCCGGTCGGTCGACTTCCTGAAGGCTAAGCGGGCGCAGTACTACTCTTCGTCAGCTCCACCGCGCGATAGCCGCCGCGCATCCTGAACCACGCGTTGAGCCCGCCGAAGATCACCGCGAGGATCACGCCAAGGACCGCCATCATCTGCAGCGCGGCGCCGGGGCCGTAGTGGTCGATGCGTGCGCCCATGTAGGGGAGCGCGACCGCGACCGCGAGCATGCCGGTGCCGCCCATGATCGAGATCAGCAGCGCGCCGCCGCGCGGGAACTGCTCCGCCGTCACGCCGAGCATCGTCGGCCAGAAATACGTCTTGCCGACGCCGAAGACCGTGGCGGCCGCGAAGGCGACCAGGGCTCCCGAACCGGGCTCCAGTCCGCCCAGCCAGTAGAGGCCGACGGCGGTGAGGATCGAGCAGATGAAGAGCGTGCCGATCGGGTTTCGGTGCGCGATGCCGCTGCCGAAGAAGCGGAGGAGGAACATCAGTCCGGCCGTGTAGACCAGGAACAGCACGCCCTGGAGCTTCGGCACGAGCGCGCCCATGACCTTGGGGAACCACTGATCGGGGCCGAGCTCGGCCGCCGCCGTCATCCACATACACACGAAGAGCAGCAGGAACAACGGCTTCGCCGCCTCCGACCACATCTCGGCGGTCGTGACGTTCGACTGCACCCGCTCAGTCTGCGGATACTGCGTCGTCAGCGCCATGACGAGGTAGATGGCGGAGGGCACGAGGATCGTCGTGAGTTTGAGCTGCCAGCTCGCGTTGAACATCTGCGTCATGGCGACGGCGAGGAGCCCGCCGATGACCTGGCCGCCGGGCCACCAGGCGTGCAGACGGTTCAACCACTTCGTCTTCTCGTCGCTGTAGATCGTCGTCACGAGCGGGTTGATGACGCCCTCGACGAGTCCCTGCGAGACGCCCATCACGAAGAAGCCCGCGTACAGCATCGTGGTGCCGGTATTGTCGAAGATCGCCGAGACCGGCGCGGTCGGGTGCGGCGCCATCAGCACGAGCGCGATGCCGACGAAGTAGCCGATCGCCGAGAGGACGTGGGTCGCCCGCATGCCCACCGTGTCGATGACCGCGCCGCAGATGAAGATCGCGATCGTGAACGCAAAGAAGGCCGGGGCCCAGATCGTGCCCAGCTGCTGGTCGTTGATCTGGAACGTGCTGCTGAGTGCGCCCGCGATGTCGCCGCGAATGGCGAACACCATCGACGTCGTCACGAGCGACACGCAACTGGCGGTGAACAGTCGTCCTCTCTGCATCGACCCTCCGGAATCAGGCGGTT
>Ga0066903_100001658_pt1 | contig 16619 bp, 15 predicted proteins | sample PanSoiMetaGPlot1_FD_67491 | JGI IMG/M metagenome (GOLD analysis project Ga0066903, IMG submission 67491) | Tropical forest soil microbial communities from Panama analyzed to predict greenhouse gas emissions - Panama Soil - Plot 1 (version 2) | ecosystem: Environmental > Terrestrial > Soil >... | reverse complement strand
CCCTGGTCCAGAGTGAGCGAGGAGCGCTTTGTCAGGGCACAAAGGTTGGATCTCCGTTTCGGCGGGCGCGAAACGGCCTACCGGCGCCGCAACTGCGTCCACGCGACGATCGCGGCACCGACCAGTGACACCGGAGCCACGACCGCGAGCAACTCTGCCATCCAATCCTCCGCCGAAGGACGTCGAAAGAGGAGGTGCAGATACCCCGTGCCGACCGGCACTAATCCTCGATCTCGGCCCAGAAGCCGATCATGACCGCCGCGTCCAGCGGCATGACCATGTGGCCGAGAGCGGTCCGCGTGTGCCGGCCGCGCTCGCCGAAGACCTCGTTGACGATGTCGGAGGCGCCGTTGAGCACCTGCGGGATCTCCGTGAACGCCGGGTCACAGCCCACATGGCCCTCGACCCTGACGATGCGGGAGATGCGCGAGAGCTCGCTGGCGGCGTCCTTCAGCTGCGCGATGCCGTTGAGCGCGCACAGCCGCGCGGCCTCGTACCCCTCGTCGGTCTTGAGCTCGGCGCCGAGCTTGCCGCTGTAGGCGAGCTCGCCGGCTTGCCAGGGGAGCTGGAAGGAGGTGACGACGAGGTTGACCGTCCGCGCCCAGGGGACGTACGAGCCGACGGCCGGGGGCGCCTCGGGCAGCTCGATCCCGAGCGCGGCGAGTCGTTCCTCCGGAGTCACGCGTCCTATCTTCGCGGAATCCTGTTCGTCTTACCCTCGGGTACCTTCGCATCGTGTCCCGGCTCATCCATTCACCCCGCATGCGCCGGCGGGCCTTCTGGATCGCCCTCGCACTCGCTGCCGCGGGCGTTGCCGCAGGGCTGATCGTTTCCATCCCCAGTCCGAAGAAGGAGAACGCCAACCCGACCGGTGCCGAGGGGCCGGCGGATACGGTCGCCTCGAGCAACCTCCATCTCGCGAACTCCGACCGGGAGGCGATCGACTCGCTGCTCGCGAAGTTCGTGCCGGCCGCGGTCGGACGGCAGTCGGCGACGACGGCCTGGTCGCTCGCGGGTCCGGAGTTGAAGGCTGCGAGCACGCTCGCCCAGTGGAAGAAGGGCACCTCGCCCGTGCCTGCGTTCCCCGTGCGCGAGAAGACGTTCACCGGCTGGCCGACCATGGCCGTCGAGAAGAACGCCGTCACGCTGAGTCTCCTTGTGCACCCGAAGAAAGGCGAGGAGAACCTCGGCGACTACACCTTTGCGGTGCAGGCCGTTCGCAGCGAAGGGAGGTGGCTCGTCAACCGGCTGTACACGATCGCGATCAACCACCCCGTCCGAAACGGCCAGCACGAGATTGGCCCCGCCGACTTCCAGGCGCCGAGCGGCGGCAACGGCCCCTCACAATCGAAGCCGAGGATCGGGTCGTCCTGGCTGCTGCCGATCGTCGCGATCCTCTCCATAGCTCTGGTCGTGCCGTTGGTCCTCGGCAGCACCCTGTTCGTGCGCTCCCGGCGGCGAAAGCGGGCGGTCGCCGATCAGGAGATGCCACGGCTGCCGTCGACACCCGGCTCGTAGCGGCCTGATGCGATAGGACCAGGGCATGGCGCCCGCGTCCGTCAAGCTCACGCCGCCGAGGGTCCCGTCGTGGTACGTGCGGCGGCCGGGGCTCGAGCGGCGGTTGGACGAGGCGGCGGTGCACCGGCTGACCTCGGTCGTAGCGGGCGCGGGGTACGGAAAGTCGACGCTCGTCGCCCTGAAGGCACGTGAACACGGCTCGGCGTGGTACACGGTCGACGGCGGCGACGGCTCGCCCGGCGCGCTCGCACAGGGAATCGCCGCCGCGATCGCGGCCCGCGTCGGGGATCTTCACGCGGAGATCGCGCCGTCGGGCGGCGACGACCGCGACGCCGCCGACGCGCTGGCGATGGCGCTCGCCGCGGCGCTCGACGACGCGCTGGAGGACGACCTCGTCCTCGTCGTCGACGACGTTCACGAACTCGAGGATTCTCCGCCGTCGATTGTGCTTATCGAGAGCCTCCTCCGCTACGCGCCGCCGAGGCTCCATTTCGTGCTCTCGTCGCGCAACGAGCCGCCGTTCGGGGTCGCGCGACTTCGCGGGCGCGGCGAGGTCTTGGACGTCGGGGTCGTGGAGCTCTCGTTCGGCACGGACGATGTCGCCGCGATGCTGGCCGACCGTATGGGAGACGGCGCGGCCGAACTGGCGCCGTCGCTTCGGGAGGCGTGCGGCGGATGGCCGGCGGCGATCCGGCTCGGCGTCGAGGTCATCGGCTCGGTTCCCGAAGACGAACGCTGGGACGTCTTCCGGGCGCTCTCTCAGCGCCGAGGGCCTCTCTTCGACTACCTCGCCGAGGAAGTGTTCGGACGGGAGCCCCCGGAGGTGCGCAGGCTGCTGGCGGCGACGGCGCCGTTCGAACGCCTGGCGCCCGGGCTGTGCGAGGCGCTCGGGCTCGAGGGAGCGGAGGCACTGCTCGCCGAACTGACGCGCCGCGGGTTGGCGACCGACGCGGCGGACGGCTCGTACACGCTCCACGACCTGGTTCGCGAGTTCGCCAACGCAACGTGGCCGCTGCCGCCCGTCGAGCACCGCCGGCTGCAGGCCCGGGCGGCGAGGTGGTTCGAAGGGCGAGACATGATGGGGCCTGCGTTGACGGCGTACGCAGCCGCCGGCGACGAGGAGGCGCTGATGACCTTCCTCGATCGGCCTGGCGTCGGCATCGTCCAGACGGGGCGGTTCGACACGATCCTCGAGATCGGCCGGCGCCTGCCGCCCGCCGCAAGGAAGCGCCGGCTCGCGCTTCTGATTGCGAACTGCCACCTTCTGCGCGCCGAGACCTCGCTCGCGCTGGAATGGCTGCGGGAGTTCAGCGGGCATCCAATCGCTGCGGTCCAGATCTCGATCATCCACGGGATGATCGGCAATCATCGCGCGGCCTACGACTGTCTCGTGCGGGATGGGCGGCTCGTCGGGAATATGCCTATGCACTACGCGTGTGCTTCCCACCACCTGATGCATTTCGGGAAGCTCGACGAGGCGGAGGATGTGGCCGGCGAAGGGCTCGAGCACATGGCCGACCGAACCGACGGCGCGATCGCAGAGATCGAGATGGTCCAGAGCGACCTCGCACTGATCCGCGGGAACCGCGGAGAGGCGCTCCGGCTCGCGGAATCGGCGCTCGAACGCGCGCGCCGCGTCGGCTTCGTCCTTGCGGAGTGCGCCGCACTCACCCGGATTACGAGCGCCCTTCGTGCGCACGGGGATCTCGTCGGAGCTCTCCGCGTGGCGACGGAGGCAGTCGACCTTGCCGACCGCATCGGGTTCACGCACTTCCAGGCGTGGGCGACCGGTGTTCGTGGAAACGTACGGGCCTCGCTGGGGCAGCTGGACGACGCCCTCGCCGATTTCGCCGTGTCAATCGCCGTCAACGGACGCTTCCCGTTGTCGCACCAGCCGGCGCCGGTCATCGGGACGGGCGACGTCCACCGCCATCGCGGCGAGCCTGCGCAGGCGCGGGTTTTCTACGAGCGCGCGCTCGCGTTCGCGGAGTCTGGTGGAAGCGAACGTGCGGTCGCCTCGGCGGCTTCCGGCCTCGCGCTGGTGCTCATCGACCTCGATCTCGACCGGGCGGTCGAGGTCGCCGATCGCGCGCGGCAGGCGGCGTTCGGGGAGCAGGCGATTGCGGCCGACATCGCGCGCGCACGGGTCGCGGCGAAAGCGGGCGACGACAAGCTGGCTACGGAGCTCGCCGCGCAAGCTCTCGATCGGGCGACGGCTCGGGGCGAGCCGATCCCGCTGGCCCAGGCGCTCGAGCTCAAGGCGTCGATCGCATCTCGTGCGGACGCGGCCGCATCGCGTCGGGAGGCGCTCTCGATCTGGGAGCGCATCGGCAACATCTTGGGAGCGGAGCGGGTGCGGCTGGCGCTCGCCCGGGCGGAGGGTGACGAGCAGGCGGCCGCAGCTGCCGAGCAGGAGCTGCGCCGCCTCGGCGTGGCGCTTCCGGTCGAGGGACGGCCGCTGGCGATTGCGACGCTCGGCCGCTTCGCGGTGCTCCGTGACGACGTTGCCGTTGCTCCTGCCGAATGGCAGTCGCGCAAGGCGCGCGAGTTGCTCAAGCTGCTCGTGGCGCGCCGAGGACGGTCGACGCCGCGGGACTTCCTGGTCGAGGCACTCTGGCCAGGAGACGATCCAGCCAAGACATCGAACCGGTTGTCGGTCGCACTCAACGTGCTTCGAACCGTCCTCGACCACGGCCGTGGCGCGGAGGTCGACCATTACGTCCGGGCCGACCGAGATGGAATCCGCCTCGACCTTTCCACCGTCTCGGTCGACGTCGAGGAGTTCTTCGACCGCGCCGACCGGGGCCTGCGGCTGCACCGCGAAGGCGACGAGACGGCGGCCTCGCCGTTGCTCGAGGCAGCCGAGGCCGCCTATCACGGCGAGTTCCTCGAGGAGGATCGCTACGAGGAGTGGGCAATTCCGCTTCGCGACGAGGTGCGGTCCACGTACCTCGAAGTCGCGCGGGCGCTGGCGCTCGCCGGCCCGGCGACCACGCGCTACCACCTGCGGATCCTCGCGCTCGACCCCTACGACGAGGACACCCATCTCGACCTCGTCTCACGGCTCGCCGGCTCCGGCCGACACGGCGAGGCTCGGCGCGCGTACCGCCGCTATGTCCAGAAGATGGGCGAGATCGGTGTCGAGCCGGCCGGGTTTCCCGATCTCCACACCGGGCAACCCGCTTAAGCACGCTCTAAGCCCGCCTTAATCGGGCTCGAAGGCTCAGTCCGCACCATCGGCGCGTCGATAACGCCTGATGGAGGTTCCGATGCGCTTCACCTTCACCCAACGTTCGCTGTTCCTCACGTCTCTCGCCGCCGTCGCCGCCGGGACGGCTTTCGCGACGGTAGGCGTTGCGGGCCTCCTGCATCAGGGCCGATCACCGGGCGATCCCGTCGTCTTCCTCGAAGGCGTCGTCCGCCAGATCGCTGGCAACGACTACGCAGATGCATGGCAGACGCTCGCGCCCGGCCAGCAGCGCCTCGTCCCTCAGCGCGAGTACGTGCGCTGCGAGTCGGCTAGCCCGATCCCGGGGCGCCTGGCCTCGCTCGAGGTTCTCCGCTCCTTCGAGGAGCCGGTGAAGGTCGCAGGCACCGGACCGAGGGCGATCGACGCCAAGGCGGTCACGTTTCGCCTGACGATCAGCGAGCCGGGGCTCGCATCCGTCCTCGTCACGCACACCGTGCACGCCGTCCTCGCCGGGACGCGCTGGGCGTGGATCCTGCCGGCACACCGCCTGCAGTTGCACCGCTCCGGGACGTGCGGCGCCCGGCCCGTCGGTGCGCCCCGCTAGCTACGCGGCGTCGGGCGACTCTGCGAGGGGGCCTGGAGCGTCGCCACGCTGGTACGACCACACGTGCTCGAGCTCGCCTCCGCGGGCACGCACGATCTCCAGGCCGTCCGGGTCGTGCTCCTCGATCAGCTCGAATGCCGCGTCCGCGGCGTCGAGGAGCGTGTCGGCCGAATACAACGGCTCGGTGAAGCCGGCTTCCCGCACGAGATAGAGCTCCTCCGCAGATGCCTCGTTCCCGGGCTCGGATCCGTCTTCCGTCGCCAGCCTGCGGCGAAGCGAGTCGGAGGAGTCAAGCCCGCGCTGGCCGGTCAGCGCGCGTGCGAGATCGTGAGGTGTGATGGCGCCCATGTCGAGGAGAATCTGCCCGATCGGCCGCATGTCCGTGCGCTGGCGCTCGAGAGCTTCCGCGAGATCCGCCTCCGAGAGCGCGCCCTTCTCGACCAGGAGCTGTCCGAGGGGCGCTCGGCGCGGAGGCGCGGCGAAGGATTGCGGCTCCGGTTTGGCCACGGCTGCGAGGGTCTCGTCGAGTTCGTCGGCCTCCTTGATCGCGCGCAGCCGCCGGCTCAGAGGCTGGTCCAGCATGCTCCGCGTATCGGCAGTCACGTGAGCCGCCTTGTCACACGTTCGAGGGGCAAGAAACTCGCCCCCCGGTTCTAGTACGCTGCGCTCCGCCTGTGCGCAGGAGAGAGTTCGTCCAGCTCGCGCTGCTCGCGGCCGTCATCGCGGCCGCCACTACGGCCGTCGCGGTCGTCATTCCGTGGCTTCCCGTTTCGGCGTCGAAGGAGCGCGACCGGATCGATCTGACCTACTGGGTCGTGACGGGGATCGCGATCATGATCTTCGCCGTCGTCGCGGCCGCAATCCTCTTTTCGGTCTGGAAGTTCCGAGTCCGACCCGACGACGATCGCGACGGACCCCCGATCCACGGCCACACAGGCATCGAGATCGTCTGGACGGCGATCCCGACAGCCCTCGTCACCGTGATCGCGATCCTTAGCGCGATCGTGCTGCACGACAACGGGACGACGCCGAAGAACGCGCTGCACGTCAACGTGACGGCCGAGCAGTTCACCTGGGTCTTCGAGTACGCGGACGGGCCCGCGAAAGGCGTCGTCACGCCGGACCTCTACCTGCCCGTGGAGCGCTCGACCATTCTCGAGATCGGATCCAAGGACGTGATCCACTCCTTCTGGGTGCCCGAGTTCGGCCAGAAGCAGGACGCCGTGCCGGGGCAGACGAACCCGCTCAAGATCACGCCGACGAAGGTCACCGGGCTCGACCCGAGGAAGGCCTACGACGTGATCTGCACCGAGCTCTGCGGACTCGGCCACTCCGTGATGCGGCGAAGCGCGTTCGTGCTCACGACAGCCCAGTTCGCCCAGTGGGCCCAGCATGTGAAGGGCGCGTCCGGCCCTACCGGTTCCGCGGGCCCCACCGGTTCCGCCGGCCCGACCGGCGCCACGGGCGCCACAGGCCCGACCGGGCCGAGCGGCGCCGCCGCAGGCAAGGCGATCTTCGAGGCGAACGGCTGCCAGAACTGCCACACGCTCACGGCGGCCGGTGCGAAGGGCACGGTCGGCCCTGACCTGGACAAGCTCACGGCCGAGGCCCAGAAGGCCGGACAGCCGCTCGAGGATTTCGTCCACACGTCGATCGTCGACCCGAGCGCCTACGTCGAACCCGGCTATCCGAACGGCGTCATGCCGCCGAACTTCGGCCAGGTGATCAAGCCGGCAGATCTGGATACGCTCGTGCAGTACCTGATGCAGTCGTCCCAGGGAGGGGGGAAGTGACCTCGATCGCCGCGCCGCAGCACGACCATCACGTGGCCGAGCCCTCGTCGCCTCCGGCGCGCGGCTGGAGACGGTTCCTCGCCCCGGGCTACCTCCGCTGCCTGTGGACGATTCCGCTCATGTTCGGGATCGGCGCGGGGATCGTCGTCCTCGTCCGCTGGCTCGAAAACTGGCAGCCGTACTGGGACGGGACGGTGATTACGACGGTCTCGATGGTCACGATCCCACTCGGCTTCCTCGGTGGCATCGGCGGCTTCGACTACTGGTTCGGCTACGCGATCGGCCAGCCGACGAAGCCTGAGGACCACTCGGGCCACGGGGCCAAGAGCTGGAGGGACTACTTCCGGGTCAACACCGACCACAAGGTGATCGGGATCCAGTACATCACGACCACCTTCGCATTCTTCATCCTCGGCGGCCTCATGGCGATGCTCTTCCGCGCCGAGCTGGCGAAGACGGGATCGCAGTACGTCGACCCGCAGACCTTCAACGGCCTCGTGTCGGTGCACGCGACGCTGATGATCTTCCTGTTCATCATCCCCGTCTTCGCCGGGATCGGGAACTACGTGATCCCGCTGATGCTGGGCGCGCCCGACATGGCCTTCCCGCGCCTGAACGCGCTCTCGTTCTGGCTGCTCCCCGTGGCGGGGCTGATGTTCGCGTCCTCCATGCTGGCGCCGGGAGGCCCCTTCGCGACCGGCTGGACCGGCTACGCGCCGCTCGCGAGCCACCAGCCGATCGGGCAGGTGTTCTTCAACATGGGCGTCCAGTGGGCGGGCGCGTCGTCGATCATGACCGCCCTCAACTTCCTGGTGACGATCATCACCATGCGGGCGCCGGGAATGACCTTCTGGCGTATGCCGCTGCTCGTGTGGGCGAACTTCACGACCTCGCTGCTCGTCGTCCTCGCCACGCCGTTCATCGCCGGCTCGCAGTTCTTCGCGATGTTCGACCGGGTCATGCACACCCACTTCTTCGACCCGGTCGGAGGCGGGTACGTGCTGGGGTACCAGCACATCTTCTGGTTCTACTCGCACCCGGCCGTGTACATCATGATGCTGCCCGGCTTCGGGATCGTCTCCGAGGTGATCTCGACCTTCGCGCGCAAGCCGGTCTTCGGCTACCGGCTGATGGCCTTCTCGCTGGTCGCGATCCTCATCCTCGGCTTCTCCGTCTGGGCGCACCACATGTTCGTGGCCGGCATGGCGCCGTGGCTGCGCGTGCCGATGATGGTCACGACGCTGCTGATCGCCGTGCCCACCGGCATCAAGGTCTTCAGCTGGCTCGCGACCTTATGGGAAGGACGGATCAAGTTCACGACACCGATGCTGTTCGCGCTCGGCTTCGTCGCCATGTTCCTGATCGGCGGCCTCTCCGGGATCTACCTCGGCTCGGTGCCGATCGACATCCACGCCTCCGATACGTACTTCATCGTCGCGCACATCCACTACGTGCTCTTCGGCGGCTCGCTGTTCACGATCTTCGCCGGCCTGTACTACTGGTTCCCGAAGATGACCGGCCGGATGTACGACGAGCGCCTCGGGCGGATCCACTTCTGGTTGACGTTCGTCTTCTTCAACGCGACCTTCTTCCCCATGCACTACCTCGGCCTGCAGGGGATGCCGCGGCGGGTGTACGACTACGCGCCGCGCTTCGAAGGGCTGAACATGTTCATCTCCATATGCTCGTTCGTGCTCGGAGCCTCCGCGCTGCTGTTCCTCTACAACATGATCAACAGCTGGGTGCGCGGCCCCCGGGCGCCGGGCAACCCATGGCACGCGCACTCGCTCGAGTGGCAGGTCACCTCGCCGCCACCCGTCTTCAACTTTGACGAGATCCCGACCGTCGTCGCCGGCCCGTACGAGTACGGCGTCGAGGGCGCGCGGCACGCGATCATGGCCGAGGAGAAGGAGAAAGCCGAGTCGGTGCATGCCGAGACAGAGGAGGTGCGCCATTAGCGCCGCCGAGTCCGGAGCCAGCCCGCGCCACGTACTCGTGATCGCGAACGAGACGGTGGCCGGCAAGAGCCTGATCGAGGCGCTTGACCGCCGCGCCGCCGGAGGTCCGCTGCGAGTGACGGTGATCTGCCCGGTCACGCAGCCGCGTGACGGGTACCTCGTCTACGAGACCACGCGGCGGACGGCGGCCCGGCGCCGGCTGGACAAGACGCTCGGCCTCCTGCGCGAGCACGGGATTCCGGCTGACGGGTTTGTCGTCGAGGTCGACCCGGTCGACGCCGTTCGGGACGCGTTCGGGCAGCTCGAGCCGCAGCCGGACGAGATCGTCGTCTCCACGCACCCGGAGGAGCGGTCCGGGTGGATGCGGCGGAGGGTGGTCGACCGGATCCGCAGCGCCGTCCCCTCTGACGTGCCTGTCGAGCACGTCGTGGTCGACCTGGCCAGAGAGGGCGGCCCGGCCAACGTTCTCGTGATCGCGAACGAGACGGTCGTCGGCGCGCCGCTCCTGGACAAGATCCGCGCGCGAGCGAAGGCATCCCCGGCCGAGTTCCTGATCCTCTCGCCGCAGAGCGACCCGAGCGTCGCGCACCACCCGGAGGCAGAGCGCCGGCTGCGCTACGTCGTCGGCGTCCTCCGGAGCGAGGGCATAGACGTCCACGGCGAGGTTGCGCACCCCGACCCGTACACGGCCGCTACGCACGCCGTTCGGGAGGAGCGCGTCGACGAGATCATCGTCTCCACCTTCCCCGGCGAGAAACTCTCGAGTTGGCTGCGCGGCAACCTCGTCGAGCGGCTGCGCAAGGACACGAAGCTTCCGGTCGAGCACGTCGAGGTCGACCCGACACCCACTCCCGCGGAAAGGCCCGAAGGGATCTCGGTCTAGTGGAAGCCCACGCCGCCGAGCACCATCACCACGGCCCGCCGCCCGCGCACGTCTCGTCGCGAATCGATTCGCGCGTGCTCGGGATGTTGCTCTTCATCGGCTCGGAGATCATGCTCTTCGGGTCGTTCTTCACGGCGTACTTCTTCATCCGCGTCGTGAACAAGTACCCGTGGCCCCCGCACGGGGAGCACCTTCCGGTGTTCGTGGCCGGTATCAACACGGCCATCCTGGTCACGTCCAGCTTCACGATGCACTGGGCGTTGACGTCGATCAAGCGTGGCAATCGCGCGGGCCTCTGCGCAGGTCTGTCCCTGACCTTCTTCATGGGCCTGACGTTCCTCCTCACGCAGATCGCCGAGTACTCGCGAATCGGCTTCGCACCGAGCGACAACGCGTTCGCGACGGTCTTCTTCTCGCTCACGGGCCTGCACGGGATGCACGTGTTCATCGGACTCTTGCTGCTGCTGTTCGCGACGATACGCTCGTTCCGCGGCCACTTCACACCGGAGCACCATCACGGCGTCGAACTCCCCGGAATCTACTGGCACTTCGTCGACGTAATGTGGATCGTGGTGTACACCACCGTGTACATCATCTAAGTTGGATCCCGCCGCGAGCGGGGTAGAGAACGGGAGGTGTCGCGGATGGCCGAGCGTCGAACCTGGAACCCGTTCAGGAGCGAGCAGGAGGCGTTCCAGTTCGTGATCGGCGCCCTTGCCTACTTCGGCGCCATCGCGTTGGCATCGGCGCTCGGAGGTTTGTGGGCCGGTCTCGCGGTCTTCCTCGTGCTCACGATCGGCGGCGTGGCCTGGTTCCTGAACCGCAACCGCCACCTCGACCCGCGGGAACCGGTCGGATCACGAGCGACGCCGGCCGACGAGCACCGGGTGCTCGTGGTCGCGAACGAGACGGTTGCCGGGCGCAAGCTCCACGACGCCGTCCGACGCGCCGTGGTCGGACAGCCGTCGCAGGTGCTCGTCGTCTCGCCCGCGCTGAACTCGCCGCTCCGGCACTTCGTCTCGGACGAGGACAAGGCTCGGCGTGAGGCGCAGGAGCGGCTGAACCGGAGTCTGCAAGCGCTTGCGGGTGCAGGGATCGACGCGCGCGGCGAGGTCGGGGACGCCGATCCGCTGCAGGCGATCGAGGACGCGCTGCGCACCTTCGGAGCCGACGAGATCATCATCTCGACCCACCCGGAAGGTCGCTCCAACTGGCTGGAGAAGGGCATCGTCTCGGGCGCCGAGAAGCGCTTCACAGTCCCGATCACGCATGTGGTCGTCGATCTCGAGGCTGAGCGGGCAGCGGCGCCGGCGTCAGAGCCTGCGCGTCAGTAGCTGCGCCACCCGCAACGGGTGTCTGACGCAATCGTGACCCAGACGGCGTCGTCGGTGGCGCGGACGCCGCAGGGAACGGCATCGATGTTGCCGATCGTGAACCTTCCCGCAACCTTGTTCGTCCGCGGGTCGATCTTGAGAACAGCGAAATCGTCACGAGCTGTGACCCAGACGTAGCCGGCGCCGACGGAGATCATCAACGGCTCGGGTTGCAGGGGAGGCTTGTCCAGCACGATGCGATTGACGATCCGGCGCGTGTCCGGGTCGATGCGGAACACGGTGCCGCCGAAGGTCAGCGCCCAGACGCTCTCCTCTCCGACGGCAATGCTCAGCGGCGTCCCGTCCCGGTGGACGTCGATTGGAATGACGTCCCTTGGCGAGCCGGGCCTGATCACGGACACCGACGCCGTCTCGGCGTAGTTCGCGATCCATGCCGAGCCGTAGCCCGTCTGGACCGCGATCGGGGTGGGTCCGGCCGGCAACGAAGCGACTACTCGTCGCGACCGGAGGTCGACGAGTGAAACCGTGCTCCCGAGCCAACCGGTGTCGTCGACGACCCCGTCCGTGACCCAGAGGTAACCGGCGCCGACGGCGAGCGCCCCTGCCGACTTCGGCACTGTGATCGTCGGAGGGCGGGACGCTTGCGTCGGGTACGCGCTCGTGCCGTCCGAGATACGCGCGACCGCGTGCGTCGACAACCCTGACACCCAGACGTTCGCGTGACCGTCGGCCGCGATGTCGTTCGCGAACGACACTCCGCCAATCGTCCGCGTCGCGTGCGACTTCGTGTCGACTCGCGTGACGGTGCGGTCACCGCGGTTGACGACCCACACGGCGCCGGGTGTCGCGGTGAGCGAGACCGGCGTATCCCCGACCGGGGTCACGGACACGACCCTGCCCGTCTCGGGATCGAGTTCGACAAGGCTGTTGGCCTTGACGACAGGCGGCGGCGGTGGCTTGCTCGAGCCGCCGGGGACGATCACTGCGGCGGAGATGACGCCTGCGAGCACGAGCGCCAGCATGGTGCCGAGGGCTACCACGAGTCTCCGCCTCCGCTTGGGACGGGGCTGCGTGGGAGGAGTAAGAGCGGCGTCCTGCTGCAGGATCCCGCGTTCCACCTGGTGCAGCTCCGGCGACGGCTCGATGCCGAGTTGCTCGACGAGCCGCCGACGCAGGTCGCGGTACACGGCGAGGGCCTCGGCCTGCCTTCCGCTCGCGTACAACGTGCGCATGAGCTGGCCCGCGAGCCGTTCGCGGAGCGGGTGGTCGGTGACGAGCGACTCGAGCTCGGGTACGAGCTCGCGATGCCTGCCGAGCGCGAGATCGGCCTCCAGGCGTTCCTCGACCGCGCTCAGTCGCAGCTCCTCGAGCCGCATCGACTCCGTGTGCGCGAACGGCTCGTCGGCAACGTCTGCGAACGCCGGGCCGCGCCACAGCGCGAGCGCGTCGCGCAGGCGGTCGGCGGCGTCGTCGCGGCCACGGGTCTCGCGCAGGAGCCGCTCGAAGCGCGACGCGTCGACCCGCTCCGGATCGATCCGCAGCCGGTAGCCGCCGGACGTCGTCTCGATGGCGGCACCGCCGAGCAGCTTTCGCAGCGTCGCGACGTGCACGTGAAGGTTCGCGCCGGCGCGAGCAGGTGGCGGCTCGCCCCACAACGCGTCGATCAGACGATCCTGCGACACCGCGTCGTTCGCATGGACGACCAGCGCCGCGAGCAGTACCCGCGGCTTTCCTCCCGGCAACGCAACGACCTCGCCGTCCCGGCGTACCTCGAGTGGACCGAGGACGAAGACCTCGATCATCGGCAGAGTCTAAAGCGGTTACTTGCCGGCGACCGAGGAGACGTACTTCGCGACGGCCTGGATCTGCGCCGCCGACAGCTTGCTCTTGAACGACGGCATCGCGCCCTTGCCGTTCGTGACGCGGTCGACGACGAGGCTCTGCGGCGGCTTGACCTGGTCGAGGTTCGGCCCGACTGTGCCCTTGGAGCCCGCGTCGTTGAGCGTGTGGCAGCCTGTGCAGCCCGCGGTGAGGAAGATCGTCTTGCCGTCGGTTGAGGTGACCTTCCCGCCGCCGCCGCAGCCCGACGCGGTCGGGTTGCCGGCGCAGAGCGCCACGAATGCGGCCACGTCGTCCAGGTCCTTTCCTTTGACGAGGTTCGCCGGCATCACCGTGTTCCCAGTCGGCGTGACCAAGGAGCCCTCCGCGCACTTCGCCTCTGTCCCGCTCTGCGTCGTCGGCTGGTACGCGGGCGCCGGGCAGGCGAGGCCCTGGAGCGGCACCCGGATCTGGTCGGCGACGACCTCCTGGATCGTGCTCGACTCGAAACCCTGCTGACGGTCGGCGGAGAAGGCGTTGTCCAGGTTCGGGCCGATCGTCCCGCTCGCCCCCGCGGCCTGGAGGGTGTGGCAGCTCGCACAGTTCTGCGTGAATACCTGCTTGCCGCGAGCCGGGTCTCCGCCGGCCACGCGCCCGCCGGTCCCGCAGGCCGACACGAGCAGCCCCACTGCGACTGCCAGGGCCCCGGCCAGGAGCGGACGCGGCAACGAGACCCGGAAGGCGGCGCGCACGCGCGCGAGTCTATCCCGTGGGCGCGGTGGAGCCGGAGGTCTGCGGCGAGTTGATCTGCTGCTCGAGCTTCTTGATCTGCGTCTTGATGTCCGGCGTCAACGGGTCGCCGGGGTACTTCGTCAGGAACTGCTTGTAGAGGCTGGTCTGGAGGACGAGGTTGCCGTCCTTTCCGGCCGCGTCCGCGGCGGCCAGGAAGGCCGTCGAATCGCCCGGCGTGAGCGCCGCGATGCGCTTGTACACGTCCACGTGCTGCTCGACGACCTTGTCCAGCTGCTTCTGCAACTGCGCGGACTCGCCCTGCTGCAGCGACGTGATGTTGAGCGCCGCCGGCAGCAATGCGTCGAGCGCTGTCCCCAGGACGGTGTTGGACGGGATCGTCTTGACGTTCTCCAGGTTCGAAAGCGGCGGAGTCGGCGGGTTCTGGATCTGGTTCTGCATCTGGGTCACGCGGTTTGCGTACACGGTGCCGAGCTCCTGCAGCGCGGTCTGGTTGCGCGGCTTCATCTCCAGGTACTTGTTGTAGGCGGCGATCGACTCCTCGTACCGGGAGTCCTTGGAGAGCAGCTGCGCGAGCTGCAATCGCAGCGCAGGATTGGTCGGGTCCTTCGCCACCTTCTTCTGGACGCTCTCCGCGCTCGGCCCGCCGCCGCCTCCGAAGAGATGGATGTTCCCGTTCAGGAAGTCGGTCAGGGCGCTGCCGCCGGAGCCGACACCGAGGAAGACGAAGCTGCCTGCGAAGACGACGGCCAGGAACGCGAACACCCACTTGGCGTTCCGGCGCAGGCGGCCGAAGAAGAGCTGGGTCTCGTAGTCCGGGCGACGTGTCGTTGGCTGCGTGCTTACGTGCTGGTGCGACTTCGCGGCGTTCCGAGAAGCCTGTCGCGTGCCCTTACCCCGTTTTGCCGCAGCTCGTGCCAATCGAATGCTCCTCGCTCGTAGCGTATCTCGCCATCCACCAGGGTAGCCGTGACGCGCCCCGGGCTACCGCCGAGCACGACCGCCGCTGCCGGATCCTCCCAGGGGAGGAAGGGCGAGCCCTCGAGAGAGACCACCACCAGGTCGGCGCGCTTCCCGGGTTCGAGCGATCCGACCTCGTCGTCGAGGCCGAGCGCGCGGGCCGATCCGAGCGTCGCGAGCTCGAGCGCTTCTGTGGCCGTCAGCGCTTCGGGGCGCTGCTCGCGCGCTCTGGCGAGGAACAGCGCCGTGCGGATCTCCTCGAACATGTCGAACGACGGCGTCGACGCCGGGCTGTCGGTGCCCAGGCCCACGGTCACACCCGCCTCGAGCAGCTCGCGCAGCGGGGCGATCCCGCAGCCGAGAACGGCGTTCGAGCGCGGGCAGTGCGCGACGGTTACGTCGTGCTCCGCCAAGAGCGCGATCTCCTCCGCGTCGGCCGTAACGCAGTGCGCCGCGAGCATCCCCGGGCGGAGCAGCCCGTGCTCGGCGAGGACGCGGATCCCGCTCGTGCCGGGCGGAGGGGGTAGGACTCCCTCTGCGATTTCCTTCCACGGGCCTTCGCCTTTCCGCATCCACAGGTCTTCGTCCAGGCTCTCCGAGAGATGGGTGGCGACCGGGAGCCCGAGGTCGAGACAGGCTTCGTACAGCCCGGGCGACGCGGTGTACGGCGCATGCGGCGAGACGCCGAGCCTGACGCCGTCGGAGAACGAGCCTGCGAAGCGCTCGCGGTTTTCGGCGAAGCGCGTCTCGAGTTGCTCGGTGGTCGTCCCGAACACCTCGAGGTACACGAGCGCGCGGAGGCCGAGGGCCTCGCACGCCGCGGCGGTAGCGCCGCTGAAACTGCAGTCGCCGACGGTCGTGATTCCCGACGCGAGGCACTCCGCGGCTCCGAGGCGCGCGATCGCCTCCATCTCGCCCGGTCCGATGCGGGCCTTGCGCTCGACGTGGATCATGATCCACGGCGCGAACGGGAGGCCGTCGCCAAACCCGGCGTAGACGGCGTACTCGAGATGCGAGTGCGCGTTGACGAAGCCGGGGAGGATCGCCGAGTCCGCGTACTCGATGCCCGCCCCGAGTTCGTCTCGCGTGCCGACGGCGGCGATGCGGCCGTCCTCGATCGCCACCGCGCCGTCGCGAATCGGCGCTGCGGCGACCGGCAGCAGCCAGTCCGCCGACAGGACCGTCGTCACAACATGCTCCAGCGCGGAGTGACCGACTTCAGTCCGTCACCCGCTCCTTGCTACAGAACAGTGTCGCGCTCGCGCGGGTCGGCCTGCGGCTGTGCCGCGACCTGAGCAGGGGCGGGCGGAAGTTGAGCCTGCTGCTTCACCGCCTGCTCCTCGTCGTGCTCTGCGTCATGCTTCTCGACGCGATTCGTGACCGAGTCCTTGAACCCTCGAATCGCCCCGCCCATCGAGCGGCCCATCTGGGGAAGCCGCTTCGGGCCGAAGACCAGCAGCACGACGAAGACGATGATCAGGAGCTCCCAGAAACCGAAGCGCCACATGGTGCGACAGCCTAACCAAAAGGGTCGCCGGGAGGGGTGAAACCGCTACGATCGAATGGCTGGCAGGCTCGCGTTCTCTGCGTATCCTGAGGCCTGTCAACGGAAAGAGAGGACACACGAATTTGGCTCTACTCGAACTGAAGAACCTGCACGTCGCGCTGGCCGAGGACGGCACCGAGATCGTCAAGGGAGTCGACCTGGCCGTGTCTCCGAACGAGGTCCACGCGGTCATGGGGCCGAACGGCTCCGGCAAGTCCACCCTCGCCTATGCCCTCATGGGCCACCCCGGCTACGAGATCACCGA
>Ga0066903_100001657_pt1 | contig 16620 bp, 14 predicted proteins | sample PanSoiMetaGPlot1_FD_67491 | JGI IMG/M metagenome (GOLD analysis project Ga0066903, IMG submission 67491) | Tropical forest soil microbial communities from Panama analyzed to predict greenhouse gas emissions - Panama Soil - Plot 1 (version 2) | ecosystem: Environmental > Terrestrial > Soil >... | reverse complement strand
CAGCACTCACACCGCGACCCGCGCCGTCTCGGGAACGCCGACGGCGCGCGCGCGCGTCACCGTCTCCGAGTGGTTCGGTCCCAACGACTGCACCAACTGCATGCCTTTCGACTTCGGCCCGGTGACGGTCGGCAGCTCGGTCGAACAGACCTTCACGGTCTACAACACGGGCGCGCTGCCGGCGACGTCGCTGGCGCCGGCTGCCGGCCTGAACACGCCCTTCGCCTACAAGACGCCGGGCGGCTACCCGGGCAACGGCGGCAACTGCGGCACGATGCTGGCCGCCGGAAACTGGTGCCAGGTGGTGGTCGTGTTCGCGCCGCAGCTCGCGGGGCCGGCCTCGGCCATGCTGTCGATCACCTACGACGACACCTTCATGTCGCCGCTGACGGCGTCGCGGGCGCTGGCGGGCACCGGCCAGTAGACGTAGCGTCGGCGCGCTTCTCCGTCGCCCGGAACTGGTTTACGATTCGATAACCGCGAGGTGTCGCATGCGTATCTTCTCCGCCCTGGTCGTGCCCGTCGCGCTGGTCTCGTTCGGTTGCAGCTCCGGGTCGTCGCAAGCGCCTGACGGCGGCGGCGGGAGCGGTCGCGGCGGCGGCACCGGGCCAGCCGGGGGAAGCGGTGGTTCGTCCTCGATGGGCGGCGCCGGCAACCCGAACGGTTCGTGCAGCGCCGGCGTTCCGGCGAAGGGCCAGCCCGCCGACACGTCGAACCCGACCGCTGTGATCGGGACGGGCACGGCGGCCAGCTGCACGTTCGCCGCGCTGCAGACCGCGGCGACCGCGGGCGGCGTCATCACGTTCAACTGCGGCGCCGCGCCTGTGACGATTCCCGTCACGGTGACGTTGAAGGTGCCGATCACGAAGAACACCGTCATCGACGGCGGCAACAAGATCACCCTCGACGGCGGCGGCGCCGTGCGCATCCTCAGCTTCGACAGCCCGAACTGGCTGGCGACCGACTTCGGCCTGACCCTGCAGCACATCACGCTGGTGAATGGCAAGGCGACGCCGACCATGATGATCCCGACCGCGCCCGCGCCCTGCTCGCAGGGCTGGATCGACGGCCAGGGCGGCGCCGTCTACATGCGCGACGGCTATCTGGTCGTCATCGATTCGATCTTCATGAACAACCAGGCGGCACAGCTGGGACCGGACACGGGCGGCGGCGCCATCTACGTTCAGGGGAGCAAGGGCGACGTCTGGATCGTCGGCAGCACGTTCACCGGAAATTCCGCCAGCAACGCGGGGGCGGTGGGCGGCCTGTTCGCGGGACTGAACATCTACAACAGCCTGTTCATGAACAACCACGCCGTCGGGCACGACGCCAACAACAACGATCCGACCATGTGCTCGGCGATCAACGCCGGCCAGAACGAGATCGGATCGGGCGGCAACGGCGGCGCCATCTACGACGACGGGAACGACAAGAACGTCACGCTGTGCGGCGACGCGATCATGGGGAACGCCGCCGGCACGAAGGCGTTCGGCGGCGGGCTTTTCTTCACCAGCAACAACTTCGGCGGCGCGCTGACGATCACCGACACGACGATGACCGGCAACACCGGCGGCTACTGGACGCAGGCTCAGAACGACCCGAACGCAAACGCGGGAAAGGCCGTCGGCACGAACTGCAAGAGCCTCACGATCACGAACTCGACCATTCAGGGCCTGAACGGCGTGCCCTAGGGGATCTTGATCGGGAGTACCTGGATGCCGCGCGGGTCCGTCCCCTGGCAGCCTTCGCGACCTTCGCGTTCCCACTCGAACACGATCGCGTCATAACCGTCGAGGAACGTGGCGGCCTCGATGTGCTCGCCCCGGACCGGCGCGGCGCCCAGCTCGCGATTGCCCCGCAGCGCGCGCACGCGCTGCTGGCCGATGACCAGGCCGATCTTCGCGCGGGGGAACCGGGCGCGCGTGCTCGCGAACTCCGTGTCCACCTGACCCCGCTCGCCCGCGGGCGAGAACCCGAGATCGGTCAAGAGGCGCTGCGCCGCCGCGACCCGCGCCGCGACCCGCGGGCGCTCCGACTTCGCGATTGGGCAGTCGTGCTCCTCGTCCGCGGTCGTCGAGTAGAGCGGCAGGCGCGCGACCTCCCCACCTTGCAAATCGAGCAGCACGAGCTCGCCCGTGCTCGCGCAGACGCCCCAGCTCGATTCACTGTGCACGGCCGCCACGACGCGGTACCGGCTCGACACGGCAAAGCCATTGATGTCGACGGAGGTCGCCGTCATGGTGAGGCGGGCGGTCCCGGGCGCGGGCGTGCGCAGCGTGGCCACCTCGGGCCGCCCGAGCAACGGCGTCAGCTCGGGATCCGACACCAGCCGCGCGTAGGCTGCGACCGGCTTGCGCGCCAGCAGCGGCGCGATCGTCTTCACGGCGTCGTCGGCCTTGCCGGCCATCACCTGCGCCGATGCGAGGTTGGTCGCGGCGACGTCGAACGTCGGATCGCGGGCGAGCGCGCGCGCGAAGCCCGCGGCCGATTCGCTCCAGCGGCGCTGGCGGTGGAGCGCCAGCGCGGCGGCGTTCTCCAGCCGCGCCTCCAGACCCGCGATCGTCAAGTTCACCACGTGGCGTTCGTCGCAGTTGTCGGTGATCGTCGCGACCACGCTGCCGTCGGCGGGACCCAGACGCACCTCGAACGAGGTCAGCCCCGAATCCGCGCGCACCTCGATGGGCGCGCGCAGCTTGCCGCGCTCGACATCGAGCCGCCAGTACGACAGGACCAGCGTCAGCCCGTCCGGGAGGGCGGCACGAAAGCCCGAGACGCGAACGTGCTTCGCCGGCGCGCCGGCCCGGGCCGCACCGGCCGCGATCAGCACGGCCGCTCCGATCAACGCCAGGCTCGCGCGCATCCGCCTTCCTCTTAGCAAACGCCGTTCCGTCCGTCTTCACCGGAGAGGTGACTTCCGGCGGCGGTGATGGCACGGTTCCGAAATGCGCACGGTCGGCGCGGCAGCGGCAGCCCTGGCCCTGGCCGTGGCGTGCGGCTGCGCCGCCACGAGCTACCGTCCGACCGAGCCGCGCCCGGTGATGGGCCCGGGCGTGCTTGTCGACGTTATGTCGATCCGGGGCGCGGCGCACGAGGCCGAGGTCTCGATCCGCACCCAGCAGTCGACGCTGATCGGGCCGGTGTCGTGGTCGACGGCAGACAAGGAATCGTGCAGCTCGCCGCAGGCGCTGCCGATCGTCAACCACCCGGAGAGCGGCATCGCGCAACGGATCCCCGACGCGTTCGAGGTGAACGGCGCCGGCGTCGTGTTCGTCCAGCTCGACATCGGCCGGGAGATCGCGCAGCGGGGCCTGTTTCTCGACTTCAAGGTCGACACCGGCGACGCCCGGGGCTGCCTCCGCGTGCCGCTGACCGCCTCAGGATCGGAGACGCTGTGGCGCGCCGAAGGCCGGCCGTGGTCGCTGAGCGCTGGGTTGCGGTTCGACACGCCGCTCGAGCCGCTGGAGGGGACCGGGTCGCGGCTGTCCACCGAGTTCCGGGCGCTGTTCCCGGTCGGTCGGTTCCGGCTTCTCTACGGCATCATCGTCGGCGGCGCGACGTGCCGCGGCGGCAACTGCCCGCCCCTCGAAGCGTACGGCGACGACGAAAACGGCGGCGTCTCCGGCCTCTTTTTCCAGATTGGCGGCGAGCTCGGGATCGAGCGCCGCATCCCGATGGGCCGCTGGTCGCTCGCGATCACCGCGGGTGGCAGCATCTCTGAATTTCACCTGGGGGCGCCGCCCGACTACGGCGGCGGGCGGAACGTCGGCGTCGCCGGGCCGTTCGCGTCGCTGACGCTGTTCGCGCCGCGGCCCGACTTGATTCCCGGTTTCGACCCGCCCGCCGGCCGCGCCAGCCACGGCCCCGAGATCTTCGTCCAGCGGCTGACCGCCTTCGGCCGCGGCCCGACCGAGAGCGCCTGGGCCCTGGGGTTCGGCTGGCGGATCGAAGGGGCGCAATGAGCATCCGCCCCTCAGATTGATGATGAACCGAGGGGCCTGATCGCACTAATCTGGGATCAGGAGGTCTCGGATGACTCCTCGGCAGGCAGGCTGGCTGGCGATCGTGGCGGTATCCGGCGCGCTCGGGTGCGCGGGAACCAACCCGCGCGCCACGCAGACCGGCGATGCGGCCGCCGGCTCGGGGGCGACCAGCGGCGGCGGCGGGCGGGACGGTGCCATCGACGTGACCAGCTCTGTCGACATCACGGTCGCCGACGGGCGGGTGATCGGATCGGATGCGCTCGGGGACGCCGCCTGCGCCACCGCGACGCAGAAGGCGCAGCAGGTACCGCTCGACATCTACATCATGATGGACAGCTCGGGATCGATGGACGACGTCATCGACACGAACAGCACGACCACCAAATGGGCGGCGGTGCGCGACGCCATCATCGCGTTCCTACGCGATTCCCAATCGGCCGGGCTGGGCGTCGGCATCCAGTACTTCCCGCTGACGCAGCCGGGTGTCCCGGGGACGTGCGAGATGAACAACGCCTGCAACGCCTACGGGCCGTGCGACATCCTGAACACCTGCAGCGCGACCCCCACGATCACGCCCTGCCAGACCAACGCCGACTGTCGGGGCGGCCAGGGGACGTGCGTCCGGCTCGGCGTCTGCAACCTGTCGGGCGGCGCCTGCGCGCCCGCGGGCACGCAGTACCTCTGTACGGCGAACAACGCCAACGACTTCTGCGCGCCCATCGCCGGCTACTGCGACATGCGCGACCGGTGCGACGCCGCCTCTTACGCGACGCCGGCCGTCGAGGTCGCGGCGCTGCCGGGCGCGGCGAACGCGCTGGTCACGTCGCTGAACGGCCACATGCCGGACGGGCTGACGCCGACGGCGGGCGCGCTGTCGGGTGCGGTGATGCACGCGCAGGCGCTCGCGCGCGCGAATCCGACGCACAAGGTGGTCGTGCTGCTGGCGACCGACGGGCTGCCCAGCGAATGCAACCCCAGCGACATCGCGGGCGTCGCGGCGATCGCGTCGACGGCGCTGGCGGCCACGCCGTCCATCGCGACCTACGTGATCGGCGTGTTCGCCCCCGCCGAGATGGCCGACGCGCAGACGAACCTGAACGCCCTGGCCGCCGCGGGCGGGACGGGCAGCGCGTTCCTGATCAGCACCGGGAACGCGAACGTGACCACCGCGTTCGTCTCGGCCCTGAACTCGGTGCGGTCGTCCGGGCTCTCGTGCCAGTACACGGTGCCGACGCCGACCGCGACGGGCGACGGCGGCCAGATCGATTACTACACGGTCAACGTGCAGTTCACGTCGGGCTCGGGACAGGCGACGACGATCGGGAACGTGAAGGACCGCGCCAGCTGCAGCGCCACCAAGGGCGGCTGGTACTACGACGTCGATCCGTCGACGGGCGCGACGCCGCAGACGATCTCGATCTGCGACACGTCGTGCGCCCAGATGAAGGCCGACCCGGGCGGGCGGATCGACATCTTGCTCGGCTGCCAGACGGTCATCATCGTCGATTGACGGTCGACGACGCCGATTGGCGGTAGGCTGCGACCCATGCGCTACCTCCACACCATGCTGCGCGTGCGGGATCTCTCGGCCGCGCTGGACTTCTTCGTCACCAAGCTCGGGCTTCGCGAGCTGCGGCGCCAGGACCACGAGGCGGGGCGCTTCACCCTCGTGTTCCTGGGCACCGGCGCAGACGGCGACGCCGGCGAGATCGAGCTGACGCACAACTGGGACGAGACCGAGCCCTACCCGACCGGGCGGTTCTTCGGCCATCTGGCGTACCAGGTCGACGACATCTACGCGACGTGCGCGCGATTGCGCGATGCAGGCGTTGCCATCCTGCGCCCGCCGCGCGACGGGCACATGGCGTTCATCAAATCACCGGACGGCCAGTCGGTGGAGCTGCTCCAGCGTGGCCCGGCGCTGCCCAAGCAGGAGCCATGGGCCTCGATGCCCAACCAGGGCTCGTGGTGAGCCGTCAAGCCGGCCGGCGGCAGAGAAAGATCGCGTCCGTGACGGCGTCATCGAACGGGCGGTCGACCAGCTCGACGCGGTAACCGGCGGCCGTCAAGACGTCGGTCCAGACGGCGCGCGGGAACAGCCCCTCGACGTGCCGATCGTGGACGGCCTTCAGTTCGTTTCGTTCGCGCAGCAGGAACGCGTATTCGACCGTGTACGCGTCGTCGCCCGGATCGGGGTCCCATGCCCATTCGAGGCAGCGGAGTGAGCGCGCGCCCTCGTCGCCGGCGTGCAGCTCGGACCGCTCGCCGAACGTCTCGCGGACGTAATCGGGCGCGAACAGCGCGGCACCGCCCGGGCGGGTGTGCGCGAACGCCGTCGCGGCGGCAGCCGCCAGATCGGCGCGCGTCGTCATGTAACAGACGGCGTCGTGGACCAGCACGGCGTCGAACGACCGGCCGAGGCGCAGCGTGCGCATGTCGCCGGGCAGGTGCTCGCATTCGGGGTTCAGCGCGCGCGACAGCGCCAGCATGTCGGGCGCGATGTCGGTCAGCGTGCAGCGAAAGTCGCGCTTCATGAAGAACGCGTTGCCGCCCGCGCCCCCGCCGAGCTCCAGCAACGTGCCGCCCGTCGGCGCGCCCGCGTGGGCCAGCATCGCCGCGTACGCCGCCGCCTCCTCGGCGTGATCCGCGACGGGATCCAGCAAGCGGTACCAGGGTGTCAGCTCACCGTAGAGCAGTGGTTGCATGCCGCAAAGCTAGCGCACGGCCGGCCCCTGATTCAGAGCGATGACGAAGCACCGCGCAATCTTGACTACAATCGGCGCGTGGCCGACGCGCCCTCCCCCTATGCGCCCGGGATCATCGCCGACGAGCGGCTGCCGCCGCGGCCGGCGGGGCGCGCGTCGGTGTTTCTGGTCGCGACGTTCGCGATGACCGTCGCGACGTCCGGGCTCTACCGATTCTGGTCGGGGCGCGCCCCGCTGATGACCGGCCACTCCAGCTCGATCGCGGCGGCAATGGCGCTCGTGAGCTTGCCGGGGATGCTCGCCCTGCTCTGGGCGTATCTGTCGGACCGGGTCGGTCTGCTCGGGACGCGGCGAGAGGGCTACTTGCTGCTCGCCAGCATGATGATGGTGATCGTCTGGCTCGGGCTCGCCTTCGGCAGCCAAAACTATCTTGTCTGGATCGTCACCGCGCTGCCGACCGGCCTGGCCGCCGCGATCACGCGGGCCGCCATCGTCGGCGCGCTCGCGGAGATCGGCCAGCGCCGCAGCGCGACCGGCGGCCTCGCCGCCGCTTACGCGGGCCTCTCGGTGCTCGCGGAGATGGCGGTGCTGCCCGCGACGTACTTCTTGTCGGGGTCGATCACCTGGACGTCCGGCGTGATGGTGGGGCTGATGCTGGCGCTCGCCCTCATGATCGCAGTCCTCTGGGACAGCGACGCGCCGGCGCACCCACCGGCCTCTCCCTGGGCTGCCCCGGTCACGATACCGGGCTTCCTCCGGTCGCGGGCGTTCTGGGCATCGGTCGCCGTGCTGATCCTGGCCGGTGTCGCGACGGTTCCGGACTACCTGATGGCCCGGCTTGAGAGCACGGAAGAGTATCGCGCCTACTGGCAGGCCTCTCAGTGGAAGACGCCGGCGATCACGATCGGGATCGCCGGCGCCTACCTGCTGCTTTGTCGGCGGATCCGCTTCGATCTCTTGCTCCGATTCGCGCTGTTCGCGAAGGCGATCGCGCTCGCGGTCCACGCGTTGGTCGCGCACGCAAGCTGGCTGGAGCTGCCGTTTTCGGTGCTGCTGATCCGCGCCCTGGGCGACGGCCTGGCCATGATCGCCCTCGTGGATCTCGCATTGCGCGCGGCGCCGCGCGGCCGCGAAGCCTTCGGCGCGGTCTTGCTGGCCGGTCTGCCCGGCGTCATCACCCTGGCGGCCGGTGCCGTCGAATTCACTGCTCTCGACAGCGGCGTCGGCTCGGTGGCGTGGTTCGGTGCCGGCGCGGCCGTCGCCGCGACGCTGGCGGTGTCGCTGCTGCCGCGCGAGATCGGGCACGCGCGTGAAGGCCGGCGCGCCCCGGAAAGCCCGATGGTAGGCTCACCGCCATGAATCGCCGGATCGGACCATCGCGGCGCGCGCTGCTGGCCGGCGGCGCGGCCGCCTCCGCGGTGCTCGCCCTGCCCGGCCGCGCGCGCTCCGCCACGCCGCCGGCGCGCCGGATCGGATTCGCGCTGGTCGGCATCGGCAAGCTGACCCAGACCCAGCTCGTCCCGGCGCTGCGGGCGACGAAGGTCGCGAAGCTGACCGCGCTGGTATCGGGCCATGCCGACAAGGCGAAGCGCGTCGCCGCCGCCGAGGGCGTGCCGGAGCGCAACATCTACAGCTACGAGACGTTCGACCGCATCGCGCAGAACCCCGACGTCGACGTCGTCTACGTCGTGCTGCCGAATTCGATGCACGCCGAGTACACGATCCGCGCGCTGCGCGCCCACAAGCACGTCTACTGCGAGAAACCGATGGCGGTCACGCCTGCCGAGTGCGAGCAGATGATCGCGGAGGCCACCAAGCAGAGCCGCCGGCTGGGCGTCGCCTATCGCCTGCACTTCGAGCCCTACAACCTGGAGATGATCCGGATCGCCCGCGCGCGCGAGCTGGGCGCGCCCAAGTTCATCGCCGCCACCGCCGGCACGATCCCCGACCCCGGCCAGTGGCGGCTGGACAAGAAGCTGTCGGGCGGCGGCTCGATGGTCGACATCGGCATCTACGCGCTGCAGGCCGTCCGCACCATCTCCGGCGAGGAGCCGGTCTCGGTGTCGGCGCGCGCGACGATCACCGACCGCGCCAAGTTCAAGGACATCGACGAGACGCTGGCGTTCTCGATGACGTTTCCGAGCGGCCTGGTCGCCTCGTGCGTCAGCACCTACGCCGCGCACGTCAGCCGCGTCGACGTCGCGACCGACACGGGCCGCTTCGGCCTCGAGCCGGCGCTCTACTACCACGGCATCAAGGGCTTCCGCAGCGACGGCAAGCCGTTCGCGTTCCCCGACGTCGATCAGTTCGCCGCCGAGATGGACGACTTCGCGATCTGCGTGCGCGACGGCCTGCCGACGCGCGTGCCCGGCGAAGAGGGGCTGCGCGACGTGCGCATCATCGACGCCCTCTACCGCTCCGCCGCCACCGGCCGCGACGTCAAGCTGACCTGACCCCGGACGCAGGCGGCCGGCGGACGGCCAGGCCGACTGCGGCGGCACCGAATTTTCGTCGATCTCGGTTGGCCCGGAAATCGCAAAGCGCCTCTGCTACCCTAAGAAAGGAGATGTCGATGGCCGGCTCAGATCTCGCGGTCGAGATTCTCAAGGACATTCGGGACGAGATTCGCGGCGTCCGCACGGAACTTCGCGAGGAGATCGCGGGGGTCCGAGGCGAGCTTCAAATCCACACGGAACGTTTTGGCGTCGTCGAAGCAGCGCTTCGCGACATGGCTGAGCAGCAGAGGTTTGTCGTGCGCTACACCAAAGCGATCGCGGAGCGCGACTCGCGGATCGAGGGGCGGGTCAGCTCCCTCGAATCGCGCGTCGACAAGCTCGAATCGAAGTAGCGCGCGTCAGCGGCGCCGGCGGCGCGACCTGATCGCCACGGCGAGCAGCGCGAACGTCGCGACGCCCAGCCAGCCGGCCGCGCCACGACCCACGATCGCACAACCGCCGCCAGCTGTCCCCGGCGGCGGCGGGGCACCCGCGGCGGACAGCTGGACGACGTCGGCGCAGACTGACTGGCTCGCGAGCGGCAGGCGCGCGATGTCGCCGTCGCCGAACGCGGAGATGCCCAGGCAGTACGGCCGCGTCGGGTCCAGCTCCGGCTGCCAGTCGCCGGTCGGTAGCGGATAGGCGCCGGCGGGCGCCAGGCCCGCGAACGGTGTGTTGCCGACATAGATGAAGGTCTGACCGCTGCCGCCGTTCTTGGGGGCGAGCTGGAACGTGTGCACGACCGACGACGACGCGGTGTTCGGAACGGTCGCCGGATCGTAGTCGACGGTGATGAAGCCGTGATACTCGGCGAACACACAGTTGCCGGAGTTGATGTCCGCCACCGGGTAACGGACGCGCCACAGGTGTAGCGCGCGGAGCACGGGCGCGGTCCCCTGCGTCTTGTCGTAGCCAGCGGCGGTCGTGAACCGAGTCACCTCCGCGGCGCCGCCGTCACCGCCGGGCTGGGACAACACGTGCTCCGCGCCGCCGATCAGCATCGAGTCGGACGTCGCGGCGCGCAGCTGCCAGAAATGCGCATGCGCCTGGCCGGCGAACGTGCCGGCACCGAGATCGATCGCCGTCGACAGCGGAACGGTCTGCCCGTTCGCGACCAGCGTCATCGCCGCCGGCTGCTGTGCCGAAACGACGATCAGCGACGTGGCCGTCGAAACGTTCTGCGTCCCCGGCACGGGAAGCGCCGCCGTCGGAGCCGGCTGACCCGGTGAGCAGGCCTGGGCCGACGACCTTTCCAGCGCCCCCGTCAATGACGCCATCAGCAGGCCCGCAAACACACCCCCGCGACCGACGCCTCGCTGCATGAAGTCAGTTTACGTCAGCGCACGGCCGACGTCAGGTCGGGCGCGTCGGAGCCGGCGAGACCGGACGGTTCGGGGATGCCGAGAAGCGCGGCGGCGGTGCGCGCGAACGCCGCGTACGACGTGGGCGCGACGCGCGTGGTGCCCGCCGGGACCCGGCCCGGCGCGCGGATCAGCAACGGCACGGTGCGATCATATAGATACGGCGAGCCGTGGCTGGTGCCGCGGCCGACCGCCAGCTCGGGATCGAAGAAGTACCCGGGCGCCGGCACCAGGTAGAAGTCGCCGGCCTGCCCGCGGCGGATCGACCGGCAGGTCAGCGCGGGCAGCGATTCGTCCGCCGGCGGCGGACAGACCTCCGGCGCGCTGCGCACGTCGATCACCTGGGCGATCTCGCCGGTGCCGGCGAACAACGCATCGATGCGCCGCTGCAGCGCCGCACGCTCTTCGGCCGGCAGCGCCCGCCCGCGCGGCGTCAGATAGACGAACGGATCGATGACGCCGGCCACCAGCGTGCGCGTCTCGTCGAGGCGGCGCGCGATCTCCGACGCCTCCAGACGGCCGCCCCGACCGCACGGCCGCTGCCAGTGATCGCCCCCGCCCCGGCACCAGGGGGCCTTTCCTGAACGCGAAAGCTCGGGCAGCGGGTTGCTGCCGTGATCGCCGACCAGCATCACGGACCAGCCCGTCGGGCCGACCAGAGCATCCAGGGCCGCGAACAGCTCGGCCAGCTGGCGATCGATTCGGCGCAGCTCGTCCCAGGCCTCCCAGCTGTTCGGCCCGAAGACGTGAGCGATGTAGTCGTTGGAAGACAGCGACAACGCCAGCAACACGGGCCGCCGGACGGCGCGCTCCGCGGCGTGCGTGGCCGCCGCCCGCGCCAGCTCGAACAGCAGCGCGTCGCCGGCCGGGGTCGCGCGCATCGCCTTCACGGACGTCGCCAGGTGCGGGAACATGACGCCCAGGCCCTGGTAGTCGCCCTCGCCCTCCTGATCGTCGCGCGTGGCCGTGTTCGCCGCCAGCCAGCCGGCGTCCAGCGGCTGCCAGTCGCCGGCGCGCGCGCGCGTGACCGCCGCCGCATCCGCGAGCGGCGCCGCCCACGCCGGCACCGAAGGCGCGAACGCGGTCGACGTCGCCAGCGTGCCGCCCTCGACGTCCAGCCAGAGCGCCAGCTTCGGGTGCCGGCCGGCCGCAAACAGCGCGCCGCGATCCTTGAGCGAGAAACTGTAGACCTCGGCGTCGGGGCGCGCCGCCATCAGCGCGTCGGCGAGCGTGTCGATCTGCAGCGCCGCCAGCGAGCTGCCGGGGCGGTCGATCGCGCCCCCTCCGCCCGCCGGCACGAGACGCGTCTTCGGATCGAGCAGGATCGACACCTTCTTGCCATCGGGGCCGAGCACGTCGTTGGCGACGATTCCGGTCACGCGCGGCACGGCGCCGGTGTACAGCGCCGCATGTCCCGGCGCGGTGTCCGTCACCGCGTGGGCGAAATGCACCTCGCGCACGTAGAGCCCCTCACGAAGCAGCCGCGCGAAGCCGCCGTCGGACGGCAGCGCGGGCAAGCGCTCGTCCGCCACCCACGCCGCCAGCTGATCGACCACGATGGTGACCACCAGCGGTGACGGCCCAACCGGCCCGTTTCCGGCCGTCGCCGGGGCCGCCGCCTGCGGCCGGCACGCGGCCGCCGAAGCGACCGTAAGGCCCAACACCCACAATCGCCGATTCATCGCGCCATTCTTATGCCAGCCACGGCGTGATCTACCCGCCGGTCATCATCTTGTCACTCAGGGTTCGTGGCGGGCGCGCGCCGCTGGCGCTAACAGGTCGGGCATGTCAACCACGCCGATCTCGAACAAGGCCCTCGCCGCCGCGACGCTGGTCACCATCACGCTGTCGCCGTTCTGGCTACGCACCGCCGTCGCCGACGGCGATCTGACCAAGGTCAATCACATCATCGTCGTGATGCAGGAGAACCACTCCTACGACAACTACTTCGGCGCTCTCGCCTACGCGCCGGGCAGCCCCTACCACCATCCGCGCGGCGATTGCGACCGCGACCGCGACGATCACGGCTGTCGCAAGGACGATCACAGCTGCGTCGACGGGCTGGCCTGCTTTCCCGGGAAGGACAAGCTGATCTGCTTCAACTCCAACCCCGACGACGACGACAGCATCGTGCTCGCCTTCCACGACCAGCGGCGCTGCGTCGCGCCCGATCTCGATCACAGCTGGGTCGGCACGCATCACGAGGCGAACTTCGCGTTCCCGAACGCCACCCTGCACGACACGCGCAGCGACGGCTTCGTGCGCGTCAACGACATCAGCGAACAGCCGGACAACGGCGTCGAGAGCCCGACCGACGATCAGACGATGAGCTTCTACACGCAGGACGAGATCCCGTTCTATTACACACTGGCGCAGGGGTTCGCGATCAGCGATCGGTTCTTCTCGTCGGTGCTGGGGCCCACCTTTCCGAATCGCTCGTACCTCCTGGCGGCGACGTCGTTCGGCCACCTGACGACCAGCGACAGCTTCCCGCCGCCCGGATCGGGCGGCTACAAGCCGATCACCGGCACGATCTTCGATCTGCTGGACGCGGGCGGCGTCAGCTGGGCGGACTACTTCTCCGACGTGCCGCAGGGGGGCAGCTTCCGCCCGTTCGGCGCGACCGGCGTCGACCCGCATTTCCTGCCGGTCGCGTTGTTCCTGGCCCAGGCCGCGGGCGTGCCCGGCGTGCCGCCGCTGCCGCAGGTCGCGTTCGTCGATCCCAACTTCGGCGTGCTGAACCCGGCCACCGAGAACGACGAGCACCCGCCGACCGACATCCAGCGCGGGCAGGCGTTCGTGTCGCAGCTGGTGGCGGCGGTGCGCAACGGCCCGGCCTGGAAGGATTCGATCGTCATCATCACCTACGACGAGCACGGCGGCTTTTACGATCACGTCGCGCCGCCGCGCGCCCACCAGGGCGGCGGGCGAACGCCCGACGGCATCGCGCCCGGGCAGTGCGCCGATCTGTCGAACCCGCCGATGAGCCTCCAGCCCGGCGGCGGCGCGGAATGCTCGACGAACCTGCTGAGCCCGGCCGATAACTCGGTCGCCAACGCGATCGCGCTCTGTCCGGCGCTGGGCGGCGATCCGACCGGACCCTACCCGCACGACTGCGCGTCGTTCGATCAGCTCGGGATCCGCGTTCCGTTCATGGCGGTCTCGCCGTTCTCGAAGCCGCACTACGTCTCACACGCGACGGGCGACCACACCTCGCTGCTCGCGCTGATCGAAAAGCGTTTCCTGTCCGTGGGCAGCCACCTGACCGGCCGCGACCAGCACGCCGACACGCTGGAGGATCTGTTCGACTTCGACCACGCGCCGTCGCTCGCCACCCCGGTCGTCCCCGCGGCCCCGCCCGCGGTCGACTGCACGCCGGCACCATAACGACGCGCGCGGCTCCGTCAGCAGCGTTTCACAGCGGAACACAGCTGCCGGGCAGCGCGGTCGAGCCGCTCGGGCTGCAGCCGAGGCCGTCGCAGCACGTCCCGCCGGCGCCGCACGTCGCACCCCAGCCCTGGCACTGCCCGGCATCGCCGCCGCCTGGCGGGCCCGCGTCCGCGCACTGCGCATAGTCGGACTGCGTCGGCGCGGGCGCGTACCCGGTCGCATAGTTGCATCCGGCGGTCACGCCCCGGCCGTCGCATCCGCAGAGGTCGAGCAGCGCCCCGCAGGCCGCCTCGCCCGGAGGCGGCCAGCGCGGGACGCAGACACCGTGCGCGTTGCACCCGCCGTCGATCGCGTAGCCGCACACCATCCCCGACGGGCAATCCCTCTCTCGCGCGCACGCCTTGAGAGGCGCGCCCCCCGCGCCGCCGGTCGTCCCGCCGTGGCCGCCATCCAACACCAGCGTGCCGGACCCGCAGGAGGGGGCCGACACGATCAGAAAGAGAAGCGACGCGGCGATCCCCGACCACCCCTTAGTCCAAGCCATGCGTCGATTCTGCGCCGAAAACGGCCAAAAGCCCACGCTCTTCCCGGACGGCCGGCGTTAGAGTCGGCGCATGGTCAGGCCCCTGACCGCCGTTCCGGTCGCCGTCGCCAGCCTGTGGCTGGCGCTCGGCTGCACGCCGGCCCCGCTGGCGCCGAATCGTCCGATCGACGCCGGCGCGATCGAGGTCGGCACGCCCGACGACGCAGGGTCCGACGCCGCGACCGCCTTCGAGCTGGTCGGCGCGCCGCTGATCTTCGCGCCGACGGCCAGCGGCTTCGGCCTCAGTGTCGTCCTCCGATCGGGCGATCCGTCGCTGCTGCGCGCGCGCGTGCGCGACGAGGCGGCCACCGCCTGGAACGACATCGGGGCGCCGGCCACGCCCGCCGCCGACGTCGCCCAGTGGTCCGTCGCCGGCCTTTCGCCCGGCCGCCGCTACGCTTTCGAGATCTTCTGCGCGCCGGGCGCCAGCGCGGAGACGAACCTCTCGTGCGCGCAGCCGCTCTACGGGGGCAGCGCGGCGACCGCGCGCGCGCCGGGCGCCGCGTTCACCTTCGCGGTGATGGCCGACTCGCACATCGAGCCGCGCGATCCGCTGCCGCCCGGCTCGACGGTGGTCGCCGACAGCTACGGTTTCATGGAGAGCACGCTGCGCGCCGTGGCGGCTGACATCGCGTCGGCCGATCCCGATTTCGTTGTCGACCAGGGTGACCTGCTGGACTACCACCTGTTCGGGTTCAACGATCCGCCGCCCGACGCCTCGTGGGCGCGGCTCGCCTACCTGAATTTCCGCCGCATGATGGGCGACACGCTTGGACGCGCCGCCCACTTCTCCGTCATCGGAAACTGGGACGGCGAGAACGGCTGCAACAGCGCGGACGAGATCGAGCGCTCGCGCAGCCAGCGCCTGCTCTACCTGCCGGGGCCGGCGCCGACGGCGTACCCGCAAGGCGGCGGTCCGAACCAGGACTACTACGCGTTCACCTGGGGCGACGCGCTGTTCGTCGTCCTCAACGTCATGACGTACACGCCGACCTGCCATCTGCTGGATGTCAACCCGGGCCTGCCCGACGACTGGACGCTGGGCGCGACGCAGCTCGCGTGGCTCGAGGACACGCTGGCGAACGCCACCTCGAAATGGCGCTTTCTTTTCATCCACCACACGGTCGGCGGCAACGCCGGCAACGATGTCGACTCGGCCTATGGCCGCGGCGGCGGTCGCGCCGCCTACGTCGGCGAGCAGGCGGTCGTGCACGACCTCATGATGCGCCACGGCGTCCAGGTCTTCTTCTACGGGCATGACCACGTCTTCACGGACATGGTCGTGGACGGCATCCACTACACGCTGCCCGGCAGCGCCGGCGCGCCGTGGAAGTTCGATTCGAGCGAGACCGGCTACACCAACTACTGGCCGGATTCCGGATATGGACGAGTTTCCGTCAGCCCCGATGGCGTGACCGTCGATTTTGTGGCGATGGGTGGAACCGTTCTCGCCAGCTACGTGCTGCCGTGAGTCAGCTCGTGCATGCGGCCGTGAGCCAGAAATAGCGAAGATCGTTGACCTGTAGAAAGTCGGCCCTGCTACTGCTGTAAAGAACTAGCATTGCCGTTTTGACGCCACGCAACCTCGCGTAGCTCTTAAGGAGGAGACCCCCATGCGGCGTATCTCGAACCCGACTGTTCTGTGCGGCTGTCTGGTGCTGGCGCTGGGCTGCGCGGGTAACACCAACGTCGGCCCGGGCAGCGGCGGCAGCAACGGCACCTCGGGGACGACCGGCAGCGCGGGCACGACGGGCGTAGGCGGTGGCGCGGCGGGTGACCAGGGGAGCGGTGGATCGTCCAGCACGGCGGGCACCACCGGCGGCGGGGGCAACGTCGGCACCGGCACCGGCGGCAGCGCGGGCACGACCGGCGCGGGCGGCCGCGGCGGCGCGGTCGGCGGCGGCGGGCGTGGCGGCAACACCAGCACGGCGGGCACCACCGGCACGGCGGGCACCACCGGCACCGGCGGCTCGACCCAGTGCACGATCACGGCGACCACGACGATGAGCACGAAGATTCCGACGGTCGCCATCGTCACCTTCACGAGCTCGCTGTCGAGCATGACGTCGGCCAGCATCGACTTCGGCCTCACCACGTCGTACGGCA
>Ga0066903_100001656_pt1 | contig 16622 bp, 20 predicted proteins | sample PanSoiMetaGPlot1_FD_67491 | JGI IMG/M metagenome (GOLD analysis project Ga0066903, IMG submission 67491) | Tropical forest soil microbial communities from Panama analyzed to predict greenhouse gas emissions - Panama Soil - Plot 1 (version 2) | ecosystem: Environmental > Terrestrial > Soil >... | reverse complement strand
TGCCGATCGCGCAATTGATCGCGAAGCTCGGACGCATTCCGGAATATCCTCCCCTGTTCCAGGCGGCCTTCCCCAAAGAGGGGCTGACGCCGGCGAGCGTCGCCAGAGCAATCGCGACCTACGAACGAACGGTGGTCTCCAGACGCGCACCCTTCGATGCCTGGGTCGAAGGAGATGAGACGGCAATCCCCGCGGACGCGAAGCGCGGATTCGCGCTGTTCAACAGCAAAGCAGCCTGCACGAACTGCCATAGCGGATGGAATTTCACCGACGACAGCTTTCACGACATCGGCCTTGCGGATGGCGATATAGGCCGCGGCAAATTTCTGCCCAACGTAATCAAAATGGCGCACGCATTTAAGACTCCGGGGCTGCGCGAAATCACCCGCAGAGGCCCCTACATGCATGACGGATCTGTGCCGACCTTGGGAGCGGTCATGGACCACTACAGCAACGGCGGCATCGATCGTCCAAGCCGGTCTGACCAGGTGAAAGCACTGCGCCTGTCGATCCAGGAAAGAGACGACCTCGTTGCATTCATGCAGACGCTGACAAGCGACCTTGAACCCACCACAGTGCCGATCCTGCCGCGATGATCCCACGTCATGAAGCCAGGGAGGTTCCGATGAGATCGATAACTGCAGCACTGGTCATTGCGTTTGCCGGCGGGTCCGTTGTCGCCTTTGCGGCAGAACGCTCGATCCGGCAAAAGGGCAAGGTCTTTTCCGAGAGCGCAGTCACGATAAGGAAGGGGGACGCGGTCGTCTTTGTGAACGATGACAGCGTCACTCACAACGTCATGTCCACCGATCCCGGCAACGAGTTCAATATCGGATCACAGGCTCCGGGAGTCTCGACACCTGTTACCTTCGACAAATCAGGCGAGTTCACGATCATGTGCGCCATTCACCCGCGCATGAAGTTGACGGTCAAAGTGAATAATTGAGCGCTGGCGAGTCAAGATCGTGGCACAACCCCGCAACACTCTCATGAGGTGAAGCATGTCGCCAAGCGCGGCGACGTGGAGCTCCTGACGAGACCGTCATGTCGATCTATCTCAAGTTATTTCTCGCGTTCAGCATCGTGGTCGGACTCGCCGTTGGCGCAACCTATTACGGAATTCGGGCGGTCGCAGAGGCCGGCGGTCTCGTGGTCCGGCTTTACGATCACCCCTTTATGGCCGTCAGCCACGCCCGCGCCGCACAGGCGCGGTTCAGCGACGCTTACGCGGCCATGGAGCGCGCCTTGACGCTGCGGGATGCAGCGCATGCCTCGACCCGCGAGCAGCTCGAAGCCGCGTTGAGCGACGTAATTGCGGAGCTGAAGATTGTCCGGGACCGCGGGGGAACAGCCAATGCCGAGGGCGTTGCAAACGCCGAGCGCCTTGTACAGAGCTGGTATCGAACGGGCCTCCTGATCGGCAATCCGCCACCCGAAGGTCTGACCGAAGTCCCCTTGCCGGCACATGTGATGCAGCAGGGCGACGCGGTCGCCGGCGCGATCGACCGGGTTGTCGAGGACGCAAGTGCCTACGGTTTTGAGTTTCGATCGCAGGCTGAAGCCAATGTTGCGGCTTTGAAATCCAACCTCACGATCTTGGCTGTCGCCACCGGCGTGGTCGGCTTTCTGCTGTCACTTGGAATTGCCTATTCATTTGGACGCGCCATCCGCAACGCCATGACAATTTCGGAGCGGATTGCTGACGGAAATCTGTCGCAAAACATTTCGACCGCGCGTCGCGACGAGCTTGGGCGGCTCATTGTCTCGCTCAAGCAGATGCAGGAAGCGTTGAAAAGCCAGGCTGAATCTCAACGCTCAGCAGCTGAAGTCAAAGACCGCGATCACGCCGGTCAGGTCGCACGGCGGCAGCGCATGGAACAGCAGATCGCCGAGTTTCGCGGTTCGATCAGAGACATGCTGGAGCAAGCTGACGAAGTCACCCACCAACTGAACCGAACGGCGACGAGGCTGTCTGAGATCGCAACCGAGGCGGACAGCCGCGCCAAGGAGGCGGTCGGCGCTGCGCAGGACACATCCGGGAATGTTGCGAACGTGGCCACCGGGGTGGAGCAGCTTCGCGACTCCGTGCATCAGATAACCGGACAGCTCGCATCGGCAACCAACATCGTCAGCCGAGCAGCCGAAATGGCCCATGCGACCAACGATACAATCGTTGGTCTCGCTGACTCGGCGGGGCGGATCGACACCGTCGTCAGCCTCATTCGATCAATCGCGGAGCAGACAAATCTTCTTGCTCTCAACGCGACCATCGAGGCCGCCAGGGCCGGCCATGCGGGCCGTGGCTTTTCCGTAGTCGCCTCCGAAGTCAAGGCGCTGGCGACGCAGACCGCGACCGCAACCGCCGACATCAGCAGTCAGATTACCGAGGTGCAGACTTCGACCAGCCACGCGGTGGAGAAAATCAAGTCGATCGCCACCGTCATGACGAAAATAGATTCGGTGACGACCGAAATCGCCGCCGCGGTCGGACAACAGGGAAGCGCAACCGAGCGAATATCGCACAACATTCAGGGCGCGGCCGGCGCCACCAAGAACGTTGCGCAAAGCGTCGTGGAAACCACCGCTGCCATCGGCGAAACGAATCGGGCGGCGGCCGAAGTTCTCAAAGTGGCGGAATACCTAACGGCGCATGCCAGCGGGCTTCGTGCATCGGTGGACCAGTTCCTGAAAGAGGTGGCTGCCGCTTGATGCGGCCGTCCTGCTTCGACCGGCTTCCGCGGGGCCGACGCCAGCCCCGCTGCTCCCACGCACGCCGTCCTCGAACGCGGCTCTTACCGTGGCGGGAGATCGCCCCGTTCCCAACTTGCTTTGGCGGCGGCCTGGAACTCTAAAAACCGGGCGGCCGTAATGGCGTCGCGTGCCCCGGCCATGAGCTCCTGGTAATAGGCGACGTTGATCTCCGACAGCAACATGGCGCCCAGCATCTCGCCGGCCTTGACCAGGTGGTGCAGGTAGGCGCGTGAATAGGTTTGCGCCGCCGGGCACGCACTCTTTTCATCGAGCGGCCGCGGATCGGCGGCGTGGCGCGCGTTCTTGAGGCTCACCGGACCGCGCCGCGTGAACGCCACGCCATGGCGGCCGTTGCGCGTCGGCAGCACGCAATCGAACATGTCGATACCGCGCGCGACCGCATCGAGCAGGTTCTCCGGCGTGCCGACCCCCATGAGATAGCGCGGTCGATCGACCGGCAGCGCCGGTGCCACCTCGTCCACAACCCGCAACGTGACCTCCGGCGTTTCGCCGACCGCGAGCCCGCCGATGGCGTAGCCGTGAAAGCCGATCTCGACGAGCGCGCGTGCGCTCTCGTGGCGGAGCGTGGCATCGTCGCCGCCCTGCACGATCCCGAACAGCGCCCGGCCCGCGCCGTCGCCGAACGCGCGCTTGCAGCGCTCGGCCCAGCGCAGCGACAGCCGCATGGCGCGCTCGATGTCGGCGCGCGCGGCCGGCAGCTTGACGCATTCGTCGAGCTGCATCGCGATGTCGGAACCGAGCAGCGTCTGGATCTCCACCGCCCGCTCCGGCGAGAGCTCGACCATCGCGCCGTCGAGGTGCGAGCGGAAGGTGACCTGCCGCTCCCCGATCTGGCGCAGCTCAGAGAGCGACATCACCTGGAACCCGCCAGAGTCGGTGAGGATGGCCCGCGGCCAGTTCATGAACGCGTGCAGGCCGCCAAGCGCCGCGATCCGCTCGGCGCCCGGCCGCAGCATCAGGTGATAGGTATTGGCGAGCACGATGTCGGCGCCGGCCGCCCGCACGGTTTCCGGCGCGAGCCCCTTCACGGTCGCCTGCGTGCCGACCGGCATGAAGGCCGGCGTCGCGACCGCCCCGTGCGCGGTCGCGATCTCGCCGCAGCGGGCCGCGCAGTCGGTCGCGATCAGGCGGAAGGCGAATGAGGTCATCGGGGCGCGCGGCAAAGCTCGATCGAAGGCTCTATATAGGGGGCAAAGACGCAACGAGGCAGCGACCCGAGCGCGCCGGGTCACTCCCAATGGCAGGCTGCCAAGGAGGCCGACGATGCATTCGCATTCGATCGAAGATCACCGCCACGGGCACTATTTCCTCGGCGAGACGCACGAGCGCAACGAGCGTAAGACCTGGGCAGTCATCGCGCTCTGCACCGTCATGATGATCGCCGAGATCGTCGGCGGCATCTGGTTCGGCTCGGTCGCACTCATCGCCGACGGCCTGCACATGTCGACCCATACCGGCGCGCTCCTCATCGCCGCCCTCGCCTATACCTATTCCCGCCGCTACGTCGACGATCATCGCTTCGCCTTCGGCACCGGCAAGCTCGGCGACCTGGCGGCGTTCGCGAGTGCCATCGTGCTCGCCATGATCGCGCTGCTGATCGCCTATGAATCCGTCGAACGGCTGTTCCAGCCGGTCCCGATCGCTTTCAACGAGGCCATCCCGATTGCATTCCTCGGCCTTCTCGTCAACCTCGCGAGCGCCTGGCTGCTGCGCGGCGAGGACCACCACCACGATCACGCTCACAATCACGTTCAGGGTCATGCCCAGGATCACGGCGACACGGATCATGACCACGGTCACGACCACCTGCATGCCGCCTACCGGCGCGACAACAATCTGCGCGCAGCCTTCGTCCATGTCGCCGCCGACGCGGTCGTCTCGGTGGCGGTGATCGTCGGGCTGTTCGGGGCGCGCGCGTTCGACTGGCTCTGGCTCGATCCGGTGATCGGTCTGGTGGGCGCCGGCGTGGTCGCGACCTGGGCCTGGAGCCTGATGCGGTCGGCCGGCGCGGTGTTGCTCGACATGAGTCCCGATCCCGTCCTGCCCAGGATGATCGCCGACCGGCTCGAGCAGAACGGGGACCGCATCTTCGACCTGCATCTGTGGCGCGTCGGCCCGGGTCACGTCGCCGGCATCGTGTCGCTCATGTCCGCACAGCCGCAGCTGCCAAGCGCCTACAAGCGCCGGCTCGCCGATCTGCCGGCGCTGTCCCATGTCACGGTCGAAGTCGAGCTCTGCCCCGGCCCGCATTAATACTAGCCAGGGCATGTACTCGAAAACGCGCGATGTCGGCTTTCGCGGGCAAAGTGCTCACTGCGAGCCATTCCACTTTTGACCCGGAGCGGGCCCGCCGGTACGACGCCTCGACCCTTCCCGCAGCATTTGATCGGGGCGTCGCGTTGGCAACAACCTCACGACACGATCGAAATCCACTTGGTTTGAGTCAAGTGGGGCTCTAATCGAACTAATGCTGTGCAAGCCTTTTTCCCGACCCCAGCTAGACGTTCGCACTCCACTCCCACCAAGGAGCAAACACATGACCAAGCCAATTTCTGAACAACTCGCCGACCTGTCGGTTCGCGCGAAGAATGCCGAGGACGCCGTGGCTGCGGCAAAGCGGGAAGCGCACGACAAGATCGTGGCCCGCAAAGAGCAGGCGCGTGCCGCCGCGACAAAGGCGGTGGAACAAGTGAATCAGGAAATGCAGTCCGTGGGCGATACCGCCACTGAGAAGTGGAACACTATGCGCGCGAAGATTGCCGCCGACATGAACGCCAGAAGGCGGACGTCGCCCGGGTAAAGGAGGATCTCGATGCTAAGCGCGTCTCGAATCGCGCGGACCGCCTTGAGCGGGAGGCCGGCGTCGCGATCGACTACGCCATCGCCTCGGTCGAGCAAGCCAAGTTGGCTGTGTTCGATGCCATCGACGCTCGACTTGAGGCCCAGGCTGCCAAGTCCGCTTAATGCCAGACCCAGACCCCGGACTCTGCCAAGACCTCAGAATGGAACAAATGACATGAAACTTTTGCAGGCGGTCTCCTCGCGGAGAGCGCCTGCAAAGGCATCGGCGGGTAGACGATTCGAAGAAAAGTCATCCCACACTAGCGGAACAGCAGGCAGGCGTCGCCGTAGGAATAGAACCGGTAGCCCGCCGCGACCGCATGCGCGTAGGCGCGCTTCATCACGTCGAGCCCGCAGAACGCCGCCACCAGCATGAACAGCGTCGAGCGCGGCAGGTGGAAGTTCGTCAGCATCGCGTCGACCGCGCGGAAGCGGTAGCCGGGCGTGATGAACAGCGCGGTCTCGCCCGCGAGCGGGCGAATGCGCCCGTCCTCGCCGGCGGCGCTTTCGAGGAGTCGCAGCGAGGTCGAGCCGACCGCGACGATGCGGCCGCCGTCCCGACGCACCGCGTTGAGCGCCGCCGCGGTAGCCTCGCTCACGCTGCCGGCTTCCGCGTGCATATGGTGTCCGGCGGTATCCTCGGCCTTGACCGGCAGGAACGTGCCGGCGCCGACATGCAGCGTCACGCGATGCAGCGCGATGCCGCGCGCGCTCAGCCGATCGACCAGTCTGTCGGTAAAGTGCAGTCCGGCCGTAGGCGCCGCGACCGAGCCCTCCGCCTGCGCGAACATCGTCTGATAGTCGGCGCGGTCGCGATCGTCGGGCGGACGTCGCGAGGCGATATATGGCGGCAGCGGCATCACGCCGCGCTCCTCGACCGCTTGGTCGAGCACGGCGCCGTGAAACGCGAACGCGAGCGTCACCTCGCCCCCGTCCCGCTTGTCTTCAACAGTGGCATCGAGCTGGCCGAGGAAGCAAACCTTGCCCTCCTCGCCAAAGCGCAAAACGTCGCCCGGCTTGAGCCGCTTCGCCGGCTTGACGAAGGCGCGCCAGCGCGCGCCGTCGAGGCGCCGGTGGAGCGTCGCCTCGATCGCGGGCTCCTCGCCGCGGCCGATGCGCCGGCCCGTGAGGCGTGCCGGGATGACGCGGGTGTCGTTGACCACGAGCGCGTCGCCAACGCGCAGCAGGTCGGGGAAGTCGCGCATGGCGCGATCGTCAAGCTCAGGGCCGCCGCCGGGGCGCACGACGAGGAGCCGGGCCGCATCCCGCGGCGACACGGGACGCAGCGCAATCCGCTCCGGCGGCAGGTCGAAGTCGAAGAGATCGGTGCGCACTATCCGCAAGCCCATGGCAGGCTGCGGCCAAAAGGGCAAGGCACCACGTCAGGTGCGGCTGCGGACGAAACGGCGGCTAGAGCTTGGGCGGATACGGATCCTGTCCGTAGATCCAGGCCGGCTGCTGCTCGCCGCTCTCGTCGAGGCGAAGCACCTCGGTCTCCTCGCCCTGCTCGCCGAGCTTCTGGGCGGCGTCAACTGCGAACAGCATGGCCTCGCGCTCGCTGTTGTAGGGTCCGTATTCCTCGCCGTCGAACTTGATGTGCCAGGAGTCCTCGTGGCGCACCACCAGATAGCGTGTGCGCGGACGACCAGGAACGAACGCGGGAGCGAGCGTGTCTTCGTGAAGGCGCGGTCGCGGCATCACAGTCCCCTGTGAATGATGTTTTGCGGGTTGATCACTAACGCGCTCGCGTATGACGCGGTTCCGCAAATGCCCGCTTACAAGATTCTTTAAAAGGCGGATAAATCATTACAATGATGCAGAACAGTTCTTCGCTTCACGCTGCATTGCACCCGTGAATCCAGTGTGCAGCGCAGCGCATTCGTCGCGATATCGCCGCGACCATGTCAAACGATCGTCGCATCCGCCTGCTACCGCCCAGTCGTGCAGAGTGGAAAGTCGGGAAAGGCAGTCATGGGCGCGGTCATGATCAAATGCCCGGATACGGGCCGCGACATCCCCACCGGACTGGTCGCGGACAGCGAAAGCTTCCGTGCGACGCCGGTCTTCTTCAGCCGGGTCTACTGTCCGATCTGCCGAACCCAACACGAATGGTTTGCGCAGCAGGCGTGGGTTTGCGAGGCCGAGCCGGTTGAGGTACGCAACAAGGCGGCCGCGTAGTCGCCCAAGGATTCCGACCCTTATCAGGCCGCGTCAGCCGCCATCCGCGCGGTGACGATCTTGTCGGGATTGGTCACGGGTTCGCCGCGCTTGATCTTGTCGACGTTCTCCATCCCGTCGGTGACCTTGCCCCAGACCGTGTATTTCCGGTCGAGGAAGGACGCGTCGGCGAAGCAGATGAAGAACTGACTGTCGCCGGAATCGGGATCGGATGAGCGAGCCATCGAGACCGTACCGCGCACATGCGGCTCGCGGTTGAATTCGGCCTTGAGCTTGCGGCCCGAGCCGCCGGTCCCGGTTCCCCGCGGGCAACCGGTCTGCGCCATGAAGCCGTCGATGACTCGGTGGAAGACGATACCGTCGTAGAATTTGTCGCGCACCAGCTCCTTGATGCGCAAGACATGACCGGGCGCGAGGTCCGGCCGCATCTCGATGACCACCTTGCCCTGGGTGGTTTCGAGGATCATCGTGTTCTGGGGATCGGTCATGGTTCCTCCTGCATCCTGTCATCGACATAGCGGATCGCAATCGGCCGGCCCGCGATCGCTCCGCCGAATCCATCGGTGAACGCGAACGGCGCGCAGCGTTCCAGCGCCTCGGTCACCGCCTTGTAGTAGGCGTCCTTGACCTCGGGCGGCGCCTCGCGCGTCGCAAAGGTCCGCCGCGGCGTGCCGATGATCTCGCCGTTGCGCTTGAAGCTCAGGCGCACCGAGACCTGCATGCCGTCGCGCTTCTCGGCCGTCGGCAGTTCGACCGAGCAGGCGCGCAGCGCATCGAACAGGTCGCGGATCGAATCGAGCTTGTGCTCGGCTCCCACGTCACCGTGGCTGTCGTCGCCGGTATGCGCCGCTGCGACCTGAGTTTTTACGATCGTCAGCCGCAGGTCCTGCCCGATCGGCGGCTCGAAGTCCGGCGTGCAAGGCCGGCGCCGGAACACGCTGCATACGGTCGGGGCGCACGGCCGCCGGTCGAAGGCGCTGCAGCCCGCCGCCGAATCAACGGGCAGCAGCAGCGCCGTCCAGCCGGCGGCGGCCACTGCGGCGATGGCGAGGGCGGCGCGCACGGCGCCTTACTGCGCGTCGGCCGCGACCTGGACCTTGAGCATCTTGTCCGGATTCACGGGCGGCTCGCCTTTCTTGATCTTGTCGACGACGTCCATGCCGCGCACGACCTCGCCGAAGACGGTGTACTTGCCGTTGAGATGGGGTGCCTCCGCGAACATGATGAAGAACTGCGAATTCGCGGAATTGGGATCGTTCGTCCGCGCCGCTCCGACGATGCCGCGCTTGAACGGCACGTTGGAGAACTCGGCCTGCAGGTTCGGGTACTTCGAGCCCCCGGTGCCGTTGCCGTTTTGGCCATCACCAGTCTGCGCCATGAAGCCGGCAATCACGCGGTGAAACGGCACGTTGTCGTAGAACTTCTCGCGCGCCAGCGTCTTGATCCGCTCGGCATGCTTGGGCGCGATATCGTTGCGCAGCTTGATGACGATTTGGCCGTGTACCGTATCGATCAGCAGCGTGTTCTGCGGATCGAGCCCCGCGGGCAGCGGCTGCGCGGGTCCAGCGAGCACCGGCGTCGCGCACATGAGGGTTGCAATAACAGCGAGCAGACGAATCATGAGGATCTCCTAACGGCCGGCCTTGCCGGTAAACTTTGCTTTCAGGCGGGCTGCCACCGACGGTGGCACGAACGCCGACACATCGCCGCCCATAGACGCGATCTGCCTGACCAGTGTGGCGGTGATCGGGCGCACCGGCGGTGAGGCCGGAAGGAATACCGTCTGCACCTCCGGCGCCATGGCCTCGTTCATGCCGGCCATCTCCATCTCGTATTCGAAATCGGCGCTGCTGCGCAGACCGCGGATGAGGATGGTCGCGCCCTCGCGCCGGGCCGCAGCTACCACGAGGTCGGCGAAGGTCAGGCAGCGCAGCGTGCTGCCGGCCGCACGCGCAATCGGCGTGCAGGTCTCCTCCAGCATCGCCAGCCGCTCCTTGGCGGTGAACAGCGGCGTCTTGCCGGGATGGGTGCCGATCGCGAGCAGGAGAAGGTCGGCGAGCCGGGCCGCCTGGCGCACGACGTCGAGATGGCCGTTGGTGACGGGATCAAACGTTCCCGGAAAGAGCGCGGTCCGCGGCATGGGCGGGGTCTAACCCGGCCCTCCCTCTGCCGCAAGGTCAGGGTCGCCCGGGCACGTGGGCAAGGCCGCCCGAGGCCGCAGAGGCGTCCACCGGCCTCCGGAGGGCTTGGAGGGTCCCCCTCGACCCCCTCCCCCCGAGGCAAAGCCGCTAAACATTGAATCAAACATGAACCTTTTGTCACGGGGCAGCGACGAAAAGGAAAGGGGCGCGAAGCCGCGTCCGATGGGTGCAGACAGGGGTTGCCATCATGTTGACCAACAAGCTTCTTCCGGGCATCGCGGCAATGGCCATCGGCGCCGGGGCGGTCTTGGCATTGCCGGGCTTCAGCCCCGAGGCAGATGCCAGCACCCCGCCGAAAGTGGTCAAGAGCGACCGGATCGATCTGCGGCCGATCGGCAAGGACTGCACTCAGCAGGCGTGGCCCTATTACGAGGCGAGCTGCCTGCGCGATCGCACCCAGGCGATGCGGCAGGCGCGGACGGTGCGCGTCGTCACCACTGACCGGGTGGCGTCGCAATAGCCGAAGGCGTCGCGGGTCACGCGATCGTCAGGGCTGCCCCAGGACTCTGCGCCCATAGCGCAGCGGAATCGCGCCGCAAAACCACCTTGCGGCCCACGGTCGCGGATCACCACGGGCCCTTCAAATCAAAGTTCCTCTTGCGGTGTGGCCCCGGGACAAGCGGCGCAGGCGTGTCATCGTAGCCCCGCGCGAAGGGGAATTGCCTCACGAATCGATTAGGGGTCGCAGCGCCAGCGCGCATCTCCCCCATCCGCCGCAAGCCATGCTATCCTCGCGGCAGGGGCGCTTCGACCGGAATGGCCATGTTTCGACCAGCCGCAACCGCTGCCTTTACGATCGCCTGGGTGACGCTGGCCGCGCTTGCAGCCAGCACGCTCCACGCCCAGCAGGCCCCGACTGATCGCGAGATTGCGGTCTATGCCGGCCTGCACGCCGCTGCGGCGAACGGCGACGCCGCAGAGATCGAGAAGCTCATCGCCGACGGCGAACGGCCCAACATCCAGGACGCCAACAGCCGTACCCCGTTGCACGTCGCCGCCTTCCGTAAGCACTACGAGGCGGTAAGGACGCTGCTCCGGCTCGGCGCCAATCCCAATGCGCGCGACCTGCAGGGTTTCGACATTCTTACGCTCGCCGCGGTCAACAACGACATCGAGCTGTTGAAGATCGCGCTCGCCGGCGGCGCCGATCCGCGCAAGGTCACCGGACCGCTGGATGGGAACGCCCTGATCTCGGCTGCCCATCTCGGTCACGTCGAGATCGTGCGCGCCCTGATCGAGGCCAAGGCACCGCTCGATCACGTCAACCGGATGGGCTGGACCGCGCTGATCGCTGCCGTTCTTCTCGGCAACAACAGCAAGGGCCACATCGAGACGGTCGAGCTCCTGGTCAAGGCCGGCGCCGACACCGAGATCAAGGACCGGCAAGGCACCAGCGCGCTCGGTCATGCGAAGGCGCGCGGCTACTCGGACATGGTGAAGATCCTGGAAGCCGCGGCCGGCCGCAAGACCTAAAGCCAAGGAGACAAGAGCCATGCGACGAGCGGCGGCGCTCGCGGCGATCATGCTTGGCCTCGCGGCGGCCGCGCCGGCCCAAGCTCAGGACCGCTATCCCTCGCGCCCGATCAGGCTCCTGGTCCCCTTCCCGGCCGGCGGCCCGGTCGACGTCATGGGGCGGCTCGTAGCGCAACACCTGTCGGGCGCCTTGGGCCAGCAGGTGATCATCGACAACCGTCCGGGCGCCGGCTCCACCATGGCGGCCAAGGCCGCGGCGACCGCCGAACCCGACGGCTATACGCTGCTCGTCGGCAGCGCCGCGACCTTCGCAATCGGGCCGACGCTCTATCCCAACGCAGGCTACGATCCGGCCACCGCCTTTGCGCCGATCGCGTTCGTCTCGAGCGTGCCCTATGTGATGATTACGCGGCCGCAGGCGCCGCAGCGTACCGTCGCCGAGCTCATCGCCTACGCCAAGGCCAATCCGGGCAAGCTCAACTTCGGCATCCCGAACGGCGCCCCGCCGCACATGCTGGCGGCCTGGTTCCGCAGCGTGACCGGCACCGACATCGTGATCGTGCCCTACCGCGGCGCCTCGATCGTGCTGACCGACATGATCGGCGGCCAGGTCGACCTCGGGTTCGAGACCACGTCGGTGACCTTCGCCCATATCGGCGAGGGCAAGGTGCGCGCGCTCGGCGTCGCCACCGCGGCGCGGCTCCCCGAACTCCCCGACATCCCCACCATGATCGAGGGCGGCGTGCCGGATTTCATCGCCAGTTCCTGGACCGGCATCGTGGCGCCGACAGGAACCCCGCGGCCGATCGTCGACCGGCTCAATGCCGAGATCAATGCCGGCATCAACTCGGCGGTGCTGCGCGAGCGCTTCAAGCAGCTCGGCGCCATCGCCAATCCCGGCACGCCGGAGGATTTTGCCGCCTTCATCACGAAGGAACGGCCGAAATGGGTGAGCATGGTCAAACTCTCCGGCGTGCAACCCGAGTGAGAGCCATGATCCGCACGCTGCTTGCATTGATCCTGCTGGCGACGGCAAGCGCGCCGGCATCCGCGCAATCCTATCCGAACCGGCCGATCAAGCTGATTGTGCCGTTCCCGCCGGGCGGGCCGATCGACGTCATGGCGCGCCTCCTGGCCCAGAAGCTCTCGGCGAGCCTCGGAGCGATGATCGTCGAGAACCGGCCTGGCGGCGGCAGCACCGTCGGCCTCAAAGCGGTCGCGACCGCCGAGCCCGACGGCTACACCTTCCTGTTCGGCGGCACCATGACGCTGAGCGTGATCCCGGTCGTGACGACCAGCCCCGAGGCCGACCTGATCCGGCGCATGAGCCCGGTGGCGCTGTTCTCGAGCACGCCGTTCGTGCTCGTCGTCGCGCCGCGCGTGCCGGCGGCGACGCTGCCGGAGTTCGTCAGCTATGTGAAAGCCAATCCCGGCAAGCTCAACTTCGGCGCGCCCGCGGGCGCCACGCCGCTCCTGGTCGGCGAACTATTCAAGATGCGGGCCGGCCTAGAGTTCACGACGGTCCCCTACCGCGGCGCCGCCACCACCATGAACGACATGCTGACCGGACAGATCGACATGGCGCTCGAGCCCACGTCCGTTACCCTCGCCCATATCCACGAGGGCAAGATCCGACCGCTGGCGGTAACGAGCCGTACCCGCAGCGCGGAGCTGCCGGCGCTGCCGACAATGGCGGAGAGCGGCGTACCCGGCGTCGTCGCGGTGTCGTGGACCGGCGTGGCGGGACCGGCCGGCACCCCCGCGGAGGTGGTCGCGCGGCTTAATCGGGCGATCAACGAGGCGCTCGCTGCCGACGACATGAAAGGAGCGCTCAGGAAGCTTGGCAGCGATCCCCTCGGCGGCACGCCGCAGGACTTCGCCGCGCTGCTCGCTGAGGAAGGCCCCAGATGGCTCGAGGTCGTGCGGGCGGTGGGCATCAAGCTCGACTAGATCGTTGCTTCCTCTGGGCGCCAGCAATTCTCTTGTATTGAAATAATGACAAGCTGTGCTCTCATGGGCCGGCAAGATTCAGAGTCACGCTGCTCCTACTTTGTGAGAGAATGAGAGACACGCCCTCGGCTGCGACCGGCCAGCCGGCGAGCTTCGCGTGAGGAGGTACCTCCATGATGCCCCATATGAACCGCATTGCCATCGCCCTGTTCGCGATCCTGGCCATCCTTGGCCTGGTCGCTCCAGCGACCGCCCAGGAGCGCTTCGAGATCACCAGCATCAAGGCGGTGCGCCCGACACTGGTGAACACCATCAACGCGCTGCAGCAGCGCGACGCAGCAGCCGCCAAGGAAGCGTTCGAGGCCTATGACTCGGGCTGGAACGGTATCGAGTTCTACGTCAACGTCCGCTCGCGTCCGATGTACAACCTGCTCGAGCACGAGTTCCAGCCGCGGATCACCAAGGCGCTGGCCGAATCGAGCCCCAACTTTCCCGTGGTGCAGGCCGACGTTCAGGCGATGCTTGCCAAGTTCGACGAGATGGTCGCGATGATCGCCGCGATGCCTGCGCTGCACCCGCTGTTTGACGATGTCGCCCGCCTGCGCATCGTGCGCGCCCATCTGCGAGAGGTGAACCCGGCGCTCAAGGCCGGCAACATCGCCAAGGCCCGCAAGTCCTTCAAGGCTTTCGACGACAACTGGGACAGCATCGAGGACCTGATCAAGGCGCGCTCGGACGAAGCCTATGTGGCGATCGAGAAGGGCATGATCGAGGTCGAGCAGGCGCTGATGCCCGACAAGCCGGACACCGACAAGGTCACCGGCTTGGTCAACGAGATCATGAGGTTGTACAACGCCGCCTTGGCCGAGGTCGCGAAGGAGGCCCGCACTCATCTGTAGCGGGGCATCTTCATGGACACGCAACAAGCCACCGCGAGCGGGACGACCATCGACCGGCTGCGGCGGTGGATCCTCGTTGTCCTGGTGCTCGGCCTCCTCGGCACGGTGACCGAGCTCATCCTGCTCGAGCACTACGAGAAGCCGGTGCAACTCGTGCCGGTGGTCCTGATCGCGCTCGCGCTTGCGGTCATCGTCTGGCATGTGATGAACCGCGATGCCGGCAGCCGCTTCGCCTTCGTCGCGGTCATGGCGCTGTTCGTTCTCGCCGGCTTTGCGGGGTTCACGGCGCATTTTATCGGATCGGCCGAATTCCAGCTCGAGCTCGATCCCGCGATGAGCACGTGGACGCTGGTGGAGAAAGTCCTGCGCGCCAAGGCGCCGCCGCTCCTCGCCCCCGGCATGATGCTGCAATTGGGGCTGCTCGGGCTCGCCTATGTCTATTCGGATGCGCGCGACAAAAAGAAGGGGATCACATGACGACGGTACATCGATGGAGCCTTGCTGTTGCGGGCGTCATGATGCTCTTGGCCGCGCTGGCAATGCCGGCCGGCGCACAGGGCGCCAAGCCGCTCGTCGACCCCAACGCGGCGGCCGAAAGCGAGCTGCAGCCGCTGCCCCACATGACGCCGGCGATCGTGAAAGGCATCATCGAGCGGCGGCCGTTCAAGACCATCATCGACCTAAACAAGTATCTCATCGACCAGAAGCTCACCCCGGAACAGGCGCGTGAATTCTATCGCACGGCATTCGTGAAGATCGATCTCAACACCGGCGCGCGCGAGGAATTCCTGCTGATCCCCGGGGTCGGCTCGCGCATGGCCGCCGAGCTGATGGAATATCGGCCGTGGAAGACTTGGGCGCAGTTCGACAAGGAAATCGGCAAATACGTCGGCCAGCAGGAAGTCGAGCGCCTGAAGCTCTACGTGTTCATCCCGGCGAGCTGACTGGCCCTTCAAGCCATCGGACGTCCGCATGAGCGATTTGCGATCCGCGTGGCCGGAACTGCCGCTCGCCAACTGGAGCGAGACCTGCGCGACGCTGCACTTGTGGACCCAGATCGTCGGCAAGATCAGGCTGAAGCTCACACCTTTGATCAATCATTGGTGGAACGTCACGTTCTATGTCACCGCGCGGGGACTGACTACATCGCCAATTCCTTATGGCACGCGTGCATTCGAAGTCACGTTCGATTTCCAGGAGCATCGGCTCCTGATCGAAGGCAGCGACGGTCGAACGGAAAGCTTCGCGCTGGCACCGATGTCGGTCGCTGACTTCTATCACGAATTCATGAACCGGCTGCGCCAGCTCGACATTGCGGTTCACATCTGGACGATGCCGGCCGAGATCGAGAACGCGGTGCCCTTCGACGAGGATCGCGTCCACGCGCAGTACGATCCGGTCTATGTTCGGCGCTTCTGGCAGGCGCTGGTCGAGAGCGTGCGGGTGATGCAGGCGTTTCGGGCGCGCTTCCTCGGCAAGGTCAGTCCGGTGCACTTCTTCTGGGGCAGCTTCGACCTGGCGGTAACGCGCTTTTCCGGCCGCCGCGCCCCGCCGCCAACGGGGCAGACGCCGAATGTCGCAAGCTGGGTGATGGCCGAGGCCTATTCGCACGAGGTGAGCAGCTGCGGGTTCTGGCCCGGGAATGGCGGCTTCGGAAGGGCCGCCTATTACGTCTACGCCTACCCGGAGCCTGCCAACTACGGAAAGACTCCGTTGCGCACCGCGGGCGGATATTACGACGACACGCTCGGCCAGTTCATTCTGCCTTATGACGCAGTTCGCCAGGCCGCCGATCCTGACCAGCTCCTGCTGGGCTTCCTGCAAGAGACCTACGCGGCGGCCGCCGATCAGGCGGGCTGGGACCGAACTGCGCTGGAGCGCCAAGTGTGAGGTCAGGCTTAGGCGTGCTCATTGACCGCGGGCACAAGCGCACGCTTCTTGCTAGGCTCAGGCCATGAAGATCGCACAAGTCCTTTTGGCCGCCGCTCTTGCAACCGGCTTGCCTAGCGCCACCGCGCTGGCACAACCCTATCCGAGCAAGCCGGTGAAGGTGGTCGTGCCGCTCACGCCAGGCTCACCGGTCGACGTCGTGGCTCGTCTCGTCGGCCAGCACATGGCCGCGGCGCTCGGCCAGCCGATGATCGTCGAGAACCGGCCCGGCGCCGGCGCCACCATCGGCGCGAAATCCGTGGCGACCGCGGAGCCGGACGGCTATACGATCCTGCACACCGCCGCCAACCACGTGATCGCGCCGGCGATCTACAAAAATCTGACCTACGATCCGATCAAGGATTTCGTGCCGATCGGC